>ERZ772860.1781-NODE-1781-length-13756-cov-3.840231_pt1 | contig 13756 bp, 10 predicted proteins | sample MGYA00511342_ERZ772860 | MGnify/ENA primary metagenome ERZ772860 (study PRJEB29015, sample SAMEA2737665) | human gut metagenome | biome: human gut; feature: human-associated habitat; material: faeces | place: China | collected 2012 ... | reverse complement strand
GCTTTTCTATGGAATATCACTGATTATGAAAGAGAAAAGTAATGCGTCGGCCCTGACGCCGCCCCAGAGACAGTCGTCTCACGTCCCAGAGACGGTCGCGTCACGTCCCAGAGGCGGTCGTCTCACGGCCCAGAGGCGGTCGCACCACGTCCCAGAGGAGATGACTAGTATTAGGATTGTTTTTTCTTGAAGATATATCTCAAAGGAATGCAATTGTCAGGCCAGCCATAACGATGCTCACCATCGACATCAGTTTGATCAAGATGTTGAGCGACGGGCCAGACGTGTCTTTAAATGGGTCGCCAACCGTGTCGCCAACAACGGTGGCCTTGTGGTTTTCACTGCCTTTGCCACCGAAGTTGCCTTCTTCAATCAGTTTTTTAGCATTGTCCCATGCGCCGCCAGAATTAGACATGAAGACGGCAAGCGTGAAGCCAGCAGCAAGTCCGCCAGTGAGAAGTCCGAGAACGCCAGCCACTCCGAGAACGAGGCCGACAACGATTGGGATGACGATGGCGAGCAGCGACGGGATGATCATCTCACGCTGGGCACTGCGTGTGCTTATCTCCACACAGCTGCCGTAGTCGGGGGTTGCCTTGCCTTCAAGTATGCCCTTGATTTCACGAAACTGCCGACGCACTTCCTGAACCATTGATTCTGCGGCACGCCCAACGGCGCCCATCGTGAGGCCGCAGAAGAGGAAGGCCGCCATCGCGCCAATGAAGGCGCCAACGAGCACCTTCGGATTGATGAGGTTCACCTGGAAAAAATTGATGAAGTCGATCGTGGTGGCATCCGTCGGATTGAAAATGTTTCCGGCAGCGTCAACATATTGTTTGCCATTTTCAACGGCACGCACCATGGCCACCTTGATTTCCTCAATGTAAGAAGCAAGGAGGGCGAGGGCCGTCAGCGCGGCAGAACCGATGGCAAAGCCTTTACCCGTGGCGGCGGTGGTGTTGCCCAGAGCGTCGAGGGCATCGGTGCGTTCACGCACTTCTTCGCCCAGTCCGCTCATCTCCGCGTTGCCGCCGGCGTTGTCGGCGATGGGGCCGTAGGCGTCAGTGGCAAGGGTGATGCCGAGGGTTGAGAGCATGCCAACGGCAGCAATGCCGATGCCGTAAAGCCCCGTACTGATGGACTTTGCAGAGAGCGACATATCGAAACCGTTGGCACAGAGATAGCTGAGCATGATGGCAACGGAGATGGTCACCACTGGTATCATCGTTGAAATCATGCCAGTTCCGATGCCTTTGATGATGACGGTTGCAGGACCGGTTTGCGAGGCCTCGGCAATTTTCTTCGTCGGCTTGTAGCTCTGCGACGTATAGTATTCCGTTGCCTGGCCGATAATGACACCGGCGGCGAGACCGCTGATGACGGAGAAGGACAGTCCGAGCCAGTTTTCAATGCCCAGCAGATAGAGGATGACGAAGGTGGCAACGGCAATGAGCGCGGCACTGACGTTTGTGCCAAGCGCCAGCGAGCGAAGCAGGTCTTTCATAGTTGCCCCTTCCTTCGTGCGCACCAGATAGATGCCAATGAGAGAAAGGAATATGCCGATTGCAGCAATAATCATCGGGGCAATGACGGCGCGAAGCTGCATGTCGCCGTTCAGGGCAAAGGCCGTGGCCCCCAAAGCGGCCGTCGAGAGGATGGAGCCGCAATAGCTCTCATAGAGGTCGGCGCCCATGCCGGCAACGTCACCGACGTTGTCGCCCACGTTGTCGGCAATGGTGGCAGGATTGCGAGGGTCGTCTTCAGGAATGTTTGCCTCCACTTTTCCCACGAGGTCGGCCCCCACATCGGCGGCCTTGGTGTAGATGCCGCCACCAACACGGGCGAAGAGTGCCTGCGTGGATGCGCCCATACCGAAGGTGAGCATGGTGGTGGTGATGGTGACGAGGGCTGTCCCCTCTCCTACATACACGGCGTTAAGAACAATAAACCATATAGCGATGTCGAGCAATCCGAGGCCAACGACAACGAGGCCCATCACCGCACCGCTGCGGAAGGCAATCTTCAAACCTTTATCGAGACCGGAACGCGCACCGTTGGCAGTGCGTGCCGAAGCGTAAGTGGCTGTTTTCATCCCGAAGAAGCCCGCCAAACCGGAAAAGAGACCGCCGGTGAGGAAGGCAAAGGGCACCCACGGATTCTGCGCTTTCAGAACGTAGGCCATGAAGGCGAAGACAATGGCGAGCACAACAAAGACGATGGTCACGACCTTATATTGCTGCTTCAAGTAAGCCATAGCGCCCTTTCTCACGTGGGCCGCAATCTCCTTCATTCTTTCTGTTCCTTCTTCCTCCAGCATCATTGAGCGGAAGAAGAACCACGCCATTCCCAATGCCACAACGCTGGCTATCGGAATGAGCCAAAATACTAATGGAATGTTATTCATGTTGATATTTTTTAAGGAGTGAAATCTATTCTGCAAATGTATGAAATAATTCGAGATGCAGGCTGCAAAATATTGTTATATTGTGGTAAGGCACCAGGGGAAAAGAAGCGTCTGCAGCTGTTTGCTGTGTAGGACCTAACTATAGGTTTTTACCGCGATGGATGTTTTACCACGATTTAGCAATCGCGGTAAAACGAAGAACGGCAAATAGAACTCGGAAAACCGAAACGATTTTGCGGCGAAATTTGCTGGATTATCATAAACAAAAAAAATCCTAACCACTCATATTTAAGCAGTTAGGATTTCTTCGTGCGCCTGATAGGACTCGAACCTACACGTCGTAAAACACCAGATCCTAAGTCTGGCGCGTCTACCAATTTCGCCACAGGCGCTATTCATTTGCAAAGATAGCGATTTTTTCGGAATACCGACTGACTCTTCGGAGGAAAAATAAAAGCGCAGGCCAACTTCGCATGATTTGTCCGTTGGTCTGCGCTTTTTATTTAGATGTATGATGGTCGATGAAATCAGCACCTATTATAATATACATACTGACTGGTCTTCTATTTCCTGTGTATCCCTCCGTCCTAAACACTCGGAAGTGCCCACATCTTACGTCGCCGACTGGCGAGACGTCAACGCCAGTTTGGCACCGTTGTACCAACGCGGTAATAGGCTTTCAACTGGATGTCGTAGATCAATGTGGAATAGGCTGGAATGTTTGTAAGGCCGTTCACACCGTTGCCCAACTCGCTCGGGATGTACACCTGCCAACGGTCTCCGATGTGCATATATTGGAGCGCCGTGGTGAGGCCCTCCACGTTGTTGCTGACGGCCACCTTGTTTGGCATGCAATAGAGCGGACTGAATATGTCGGCTTCATTCTTGCTAACACCAGAATAGCTGACGAGCTTGCCGAGTTTTTTTGACTCGGCATCTTCTCCCAGTTCGTTGGGGATGGTGCGCGTCATGAAGTTGACACGCACGGTGTCGGTGTAAAGCGGACAACCGCTTCCTGTGCCGCGCTCCTTGATGAAGACGGCGATGGAGTCGGTCGGAGAGCCCGTTTGGGTGGCATCGTTGTACATCGAACAATAGATGCGCCAGTCGCAATGGGCTTCCCAGTCGTTGCCATATTGGGCTTTGGCGGCGGCAATGGCATTCTTGGCCGTATTCATTGTCTCGGTGAAGTAACTGCTGTTGCGTGCTTGCCAATTGGCATACTGCATATCTTCTGTGCTCTCGGTTTCCTCGCAGGATGTGAAAGCAAACAGAAGGGTTGGCAGGACGAAAATGAATTTTAAAAGTCGCTTCATGGGCTTTGGGAATGTAAGTTGGCGGTCAAAGTTAAAGTATGGCCTTGAAGTTCGGGGCAACCTAAAACTGCCGTTTGGCGGCAACGATGAAAGCGCATGGATGGCTGGAACGCTCATCTGCTTTTCATTTCAGAATGCGCAACGATGCAAAAGCCGTTTGGTCTGCTTTGAACGCCTACCAAAAGTTCTGGGGAGAAATGTTTTGTGCTTCTCCCCAGATTGGATATTTCTTTCGTAATACGGCTCTGAGCGTATCAGAGTTTCTTGAGCAGAGACGTGATGCTGACCTTGTCTTCGATGAGCGAACGCAGGCTGTCGATTGAAACGCGCTGCTGCTCCATGGTGTCACGGTTACGCAATGTGACGCAATTGTCGTTGAGCGTGTCGTGGTCAACGGTGATGCAGTAAGGTGTACCGATGGCATCCTGCCGGCGATAGCGCTTGCCGATGGAGTCTTTCTCGTCGTATTTGCAGTTGAAGTGGAACTTGAGGTCGTCCATAATTTCGCGTGCCTTCTCAGGCAGTCCGTCTTTCTTGACGAGCGGGAGCACGGCGAGCTTCACTGGGGCGAGGGCTGCTGGCAACTTGAGGACCACACGGGTTTCTCCGTTTTCGAGCTTTTCTTCCTGGTAGCTGTGGCACATCACGCTGAGGAACATACGGTCGACACCGATAGAGGTCTCGATGACGTAAGGGATATAGCTCTCGTTGGTCTCTGGGTCGAAGTACAATATCTTACGACCTGAGAACTTGGCGTGCTGCGAGAGGTCGAAATTGGTGCGTGAGTGAATACCTTCCACTTCCTTGAAACCGAACGGCATCTTGAATTCAATGTCGGTGGCGGCGTTGGCGTAATGGGCCAACTTCTCGTGGTCGTGATAACGATAGCATTCGTCACCGAATCCGAGGCCTTCATGCCAGGCGAGACGGGTTTTCTTCCAGAACTTGAACCATTCCATTTCTGTCCCCGGCTTCACGAAGAACTGCATTTCCATCTGTTCGAACTCGCGCATGCGGAAGATGAACTGACGCGCAACAATCTCGTTACGGAAAGCCTTGCCAATCTGTGCGATACCGAAGGGAAGCTTCATGCGACCCGTTTTCTGCACATTGAGGTAGTTGACGAAGATTCCCTGCGCGGTCTCTGGACGGAGATAGATGGTTGAAGCGCCATCAGCCGTTGAACCCATCTCGGTTTTAAACATGAGGTTGAACTGACGAACGTCGGTCCAATTGCGTGTACCAGAAATGGGGCATACGATTTCTTCGTCGAGAATAATCTGCTTGAGTTCAGCAAGGTCCATCTTATTCATGGCCTCAGCATAACGCTCATGGAGGGCGTCACGCTTGGCCTGGTGTTCCAACACACGTGCGTTGGTTGAACGGAACTGAGCCTCATCGAAAGCTTCGCCAAAACGTTTGCGAGCCTTGGCCACTTCCTTTTCGATTTTCTCGTCGTATTTTGCAATCTGATCTTCAATCAGGACATCGGCACGATAGCGCTTCTTTGAATCGCGGTTGTCAATGAGGGGATCATTGAAGGCATCAACGTGTCCGGAAGCCTTCCAGATGGTTGGGTGCATAAAAATGGCTGAATCGATGCCCACGATGTTTTCGTGAAGCAGCACCATTGACTGCCACCAATATTGCTTGATGTTATTCTTAAGTTCTACACCATTCTGACCGTAGTCATAGACAGCGGCAAGACCGTCATAAATTTCGCTTGAGGGGAACACGAAGCCATATTCCTTGCAATGCGAAACGATTTTCTTGAAAACGTCTTCTTGAGCCATTATATTCGTTGCTTTAGATTTGTTACTATATTTGACTGGCGCCCCAAACATATGCAGCCTAAACACCGCTGAATATTGAGCGCCCATTATTTCCGCAAAGGTACGAAAAAAGTTGGGAATGTGGTCAAAACGTCTTTGCCATTATCATTTGTTTGGATTCTAAGGGCACTCAAATCCAGTATCTTTTCACATTTCGCCCTCTGTATGAATGGAAATCCACAAATTATGCTTACCTTTGTTGTAAGGTAAAACGCATTACTAACCAACGCATAACTCATAGGAATCATGATCGTACATATCGCCAACCCGATATACGACTCTGTCTTCAAATACATCATGGAAGACGAGCGTATTGCCAAGACGGTGCTTTCCGCCTTGCTGAAGAAGGAAGTGCTGCATGTCACGATGCGGCCTCACGAATATGCCAACACTTCACGAGACACGCTTTCGATGTTCCGCATCGACTTTGCGGCGACGGTCTGTGAGGAAGACGGTTCGCAGCAAGTCATATTGATTGAGCTCCAGAAAACATGGCTGGACACTGAGACGCTGCGCTTCCGACAATACCTCGGCGTGCAATACAGCAACAAAAACAACATACAGGTCGACTCCAAGAAAGGATACGCCTACCCGATGGTGGCGGTCTATTTGCTGGGACACTGCGTGGGGGACATTCCCGACCCAGTCATCTACGTCAACCATAAGGCTTATAACTACGACGGACAGGAGGTGTCGAAAGGCATGCCGAACCCGTTTGTAGAAAGTCTGACGCACAACAGCATCATCGTACAGATTCCCCTGCTCCGTGGACAGGTCAACAACCGACTGGAGAAGGTGTTGAGCGTGTTCGACCAAAGCAAAAAGAACACACGCGACGCCCAAGTGCTCAACATCGACGAGACGTGCTATCAAGACGATGCCGACATCATGTACCTAATCCACCGACTGACTGCCGCAGCAGCAGACGCGGACGTAAGGACGGACATGAACGTTGAAGACGAATACTTCTCAGCCATTGAAGACCGCGACACGGCCATCATGAAAAAAGACCAGGAGCTGAAGCAGAGGGAATCCGAGCTGAAACAAAAGGAGTCTGAGATTAAGCAGAAGGATGAAGACCTTAAGCAGAAGGATGAAGACCTTAAGCAGAAGGATGAAGACCTCAAGCAGAAAGACGAAGACCTCAAGCAGAAGGATGAAGACCTCAAGCAGAAGGATGAAGACCTCAAGCAGAAGGATTTCATGCTCAAAGCTATGGTCAATGCCATGATTGAGAAGGGGATGGACATTCAGGACATATCTCTTCTTGTCAATAAAGACGTTGCGATCTTGGAAGAACTCATAAAATAGCATTCGACGGATGCTTTCTGAATGCCATCGTCTTTTAGAACAAGCGCCAACAGATAGGTGCGCCAACAAAAAAGAAACCCCAAACTAAATATGCCTTCTAACATCAAAACGAATTCTTTGCGTGCCTGGTTTTTGGCAGCACGCCCGAAAACCCTCACAGCAGCTTTGGTGCCTGTAGCGATTGCCAACGCACTGGCTTTTGTCGTAGCCAAAGAATCTCTTCATAGTTTTTCCACAACCATCATGGGGCTCACGTTGCTTTTCGCTGTCGTGATGCAAATCATGGCCAACTTCATCAACGACTATGTGGACTTCATCAACGGTACCGACGACGAAACACGCATCGGACCAGAGCGGGCCTGCGCCATGGGATGGATTTCGCCGCAGGCCATGCGGATAGGCATCGGTGTTTCTCTGACATTAGCGATGTTCATCGGCCTGTATGCCGTCTTCGCCTTTTTTGAAGTATTCGGGCACATGCCCTGGCCCATGTTTGGCGTCGGCTTCCTCTGCATGGTCTTTGCTTTTCTCTATAGCACCTATTGCAGCTACCATGCCTTAGGCGACCTACTCGTATTGGTGTTCTTCGGTTTCATCCCTGTTGCAGGCACTTACTATCTGCACTTTGCAACCTGCAATGAAGCCGGACTGTGGCCGATGGCTCTGGGATGCGGTGCTGCTATATGCACGCTGCTTACGGTCAATAACATCCGCGACCGCCACCAGGACAAAGAACACAGGAAGACCACATTCGTTGTGGTGTGTGGGGAGAAACTGGGGTTCCTACTCTACTTGATATACGGCCTTATCGCTGCCGCATGCCAAGGTTATTTCCTCTCCTGCCACACGGCCATCGGCATAGCAACAGGAATGGCAGCCGCGACCTGCATATTCAACCTCCTCGCCTTTATGAGAATCAAAAGGATTGGCAACGGTAAAAAGCTCAACAAGATGCTGGCCGTCACCTCGCTCATTATTCTTTTCTACGGTGTTTCAACCATAGCGGCCCTGCTCTTCTAGAACACACGATAGGTCTGACCACCATCTCATTCAGACAACCGACTTTTGTTTTTCATTAACCAACAAAACTCAAATACATCATGAAACGATTAGCCTCTCTAATTGCATGTTGCGCCGCCTGCCTCACATTGGCCGCCTCTGCCAACACCGTTTCTGCTCCTTCCATCGGGAACAATGCCCCCAATGAACTTCCGTCCGAAACAAAACACACTGCCAAATATATCAAGACGCGCCTACAACTTATTTACGCCTTGGCTTTCAATTCTGTTGAGACGGGAAGAACCTCGGTATCTTCTTATTTCTTCGCCGAAGAGTTTCGTTCGGCCTACAGTACGGCGAAACAATTGACACCCGAAGGCGAAACAGGATATTACGACTTCTCGCCCTGGCTCCGCACACGAGACTGCAAAAGTCCGCGTGCCGAAATCGAACGCGTACGCGACATTTCCGCCACCAGTGCCATCGCCGACATCAAGGTATTTCCTAATGGCGACAGCCAAGACGGAGTCTGTGTCATGGTGCGCCTGCGCTTTGAATATGGCGACTGGTTCATCGCCAACTTCAACAACGACCTCGAGGGCCTGCAAGAATATATCAACCGACAAAAATAAACGATTCAATCCATGCAGGCCGAACGGCGGCTTCCCGTCGCTCGGCCTGCGATTTTTCACCCCATGCAACTTTTTCAGGAAGAAAATCACCACCACGGCCGCATTGAAGTAATCTGCGGTTCCATGTTCTCTGGCAAAACCGAAGAACTCATCCGCCGCCTACGCCGCGCAAAAATAGCCAAGCAGAAAGTAGAAATATACAAACCAGCCATCGACACGCGTTACAGCGACGAAGACGTGGTATCTCACGATGCCAATGCCATCCACTCCACCCCAGTAAGCACAGCGGCAGCTATCGTTGAACTGGCCAAAGACGCCGAAGTTGTTGGCATTGACGAGGCGCAGTTTTTCGATGACGAACTGGTGCGCGTATGCATCAATTTGGCCGACGCAGGCAAGCGCGTCATAATTGCAGGTCTCGACATGGATTTCCAGGGTGTCCCCTTCGGCCCCATGCCCGCACTCTGTGCCGTTGCCGAAGACGTGACAAAGGTCCACGCCATCTGCGTCCGCTGCGGTGGTCTTGCCCACGTGTCACACCGCATCGTCCCTAACGCACAGCGCGTTTTGCTCGGCGAACAAGACGAATACGAACCGCTCTGCCGCAGTTGCTATAACAAGTTGAAGGAGAACGAATAAGAGAAGCGCCACCGATTTTGATTGAGAAGTCATAAGTAAGACCATCGGCTTAAGTAGGTCAGTAAAATATTACATGAATGCTGGGAAGATTATTCCTTATTTTCAAATGTAAAAATAATCCTGAACACCCACTTAATATTCTCCTTTACCACCCGACATTATTTACGACACCTGCCTATGAAATATTTTCTCATTGCCGGCGAAGCCAGCGGCGACCTCCATGCGGCCCACCTTATGCAGGCGCTCTTACAAGAAGACCCTGATGCGGATTTCCGCTTTTACGGGGGCGACGAAATGCAGCGCGTGGGGGGCAAATTATTGTGCCACTACAAGCATCTGGCCTACATGGGCTTCATCCCCGTCCTGCTTCATCTGCGAACCATCTTGCGCGGCATGAAACGCTGCAAACAGCAGATTGCCGAATGGCAACCAGACGCGGTGATTCTGGTGGACTATCCGGGATTCAACCTCAAGATGGCCCGTTACGTGACGCAAGAACACATCTGCCCTGTCTTCTATTACATCTCGCCCAAAATTTGGGCCTGGAAGGAACACCGCATCAAGGCCATTCGCCGCGATGTGACGCACCTCTACTCTATCCTGCCCTTTGAAGTTCCCTATTTCGAACAACGCCACAACTATCCCATCACCTATGTGGGAAACCCGACGGTTGACGAAGTGGCAAACTTTCGTTTGAAACACCCAAACCAGCGCCGCGACGAGCACCTCATCGCCTTGTTGCCCGGTTCGCGCCGACAAGAAATTGAAGACAATCTGAGCCGCATGCTTCAAGCGGTCATGCCATTGCGCGAAAAAGGTTTCCGCCTGGCCATCGCCATCGCGCCCTCCATGCCGCAGGAAGTGTACAAGCACATCTTTGAGCGTGCCCAACTGCGGGAAGAGGACGTGGAAATGATCAAAGGAGACACCTACGGACTGCTCTCACGCGCTTCTGCCGCCCTCGTAACAAGCGGAACAGCCACCCTTGAAACGGCGCTTTTCCGCGTACCGCAAGTGGTGTGCTACTATGTCGCCTGCGGTCGTTTCGTTTCGTTTCTCCGTCGCCATCTTCTCAAAGTGCCATACATCTCTCTTGTTAATTTAGTCTGCAACCGCGAGGTCGTACCAGAACTTGTGGCCGATGGCATGACGGTCAGCAACGTCAGCAACGCCCTTCTTCCACTGCTTCCCGGCGGCAACAAGCGCCAGGAGATGCTCAACGGATACGAGGAAATGGCACAACAATTGGGGGCGCCAGGCGCACCAGAACGCGCCGCCAAAGACATCGTTGGCAGGTTACGGAAATAAAACAGTTACCATACAGGCAGGAGCATCCAACAGCATACGCCACCAACAACATAAACATCCAACAACATACACCTACAAGCAAACGCAAGTCCACACGACAAGCAAATATAAGCCCACTACAACCAAGAACAGGGACGGTCTTCTGCTGCACATTTTGCAGAAGACCGTCCCTGTTCTCTTTTACTATACATCCCTTATATATAAGTGGGCATCAACTCCCCTTCCATCACGAATCAGCAGGTGCGCCGTAAAGCCTCAGCCCATCCTTTCCGTCAAGGAAAAGTGAAGCGGAATCTGGCACGAAAAAAAATCCGCACACAGATTCCGCTTAGCAAACGCTGAACACTGCCTTGAAAGGGCCTTGTTCAAATTATCTCACATTCCAATTACTTAGTAATGGTGAAAAAATAACTTGGCCAATTTTGAAGAGTAAGGAATTATATTCTTATGCCCTGCCTTTTTGCTGTTTTTGAAATTTGTCATCGGTCACATAGCCCCGCTATGTTCCCTCTTCCAAATTCCAAAACCAACAAAAATACAGGTCAAAATTGGTCAACTTATTCTTTCACCATTACTTAGTTTCAGTCTCTTCCGCCTCTTTTTTCACGGCAGTGGCCTTCTTGGCAGACGCCTTTGCAGCTTTGGCAGGCGCTTTCTTGGTAGCTGGTTTCTTGGCGGGAGCCTCTTTCTCCAACTTGGCAAGCATGTGCTGCAACTTCTCGATTTCCTTGTTCTTCACTTCCAGTTCCTGGTCTTGGTTCTTGATGGTCGTGAAGAGCGATTCAAGCTGTTCGTTGTCAACATCCTCCGGATAGAGGTTATTCACGCGAGAGATGAAGTCGCCAAGAATATTCATGTAGTTGGTGAAAGCATCGTAGGGCGAAGAATAAATACCGCGATAGCCGCCATAAGAGCAGGCTTTCGTGCTCATAAAGCGGAGGTTGTTTGAAGCCTGGAGATAGTCCCAGTCTTGCTTCAAGCGGCGGTCGCCAGCGATACGCACACGGTCGGCAATGCTATAAAGTTTTTCGAAAGCCTCACGCTGCATCACGTTGCCGAGCCACGGCGAGAGGTCGCGTTCTTCGTCCACCCAAGAGATAGGGTATTCCACGTTGAGGTCGCCAGACGACTTGATCTTTGAGCAGATTTCCGACGGCGTTGAGAACACGATGCCGCGCTGGCGGAGCTGTTCTGGCAAAGCCTTCATAAACTCGAGGATATTCGAAGACAACGGCTGGAAGATACCGAGAGCGCAGAGCTCCATGAAGAGGTTGATCACCTGGTCTTCCTCTGGCAACTGGGCAATCCAGTCGGCATAACGGTCGGCGAAGAGCGGATATTCGTTCCAAGAAGAATCGTTGAAACGATAGCTGATGTCCTCTGACAAACTGTAGTCGCGCAGGAGGAGCTTCAGTTTCGGGTTGCGGTTGCAGTTGTAAACGAAGTGCGGGCTCTTCCATCCCAACACCTGCTTAGCACCTTCTGCCAACATACCCTTAAAGCCCATGCTGGCCACGAGTTCTCCGATTTCGTCAGAGTAGATGAGGCAAGAATTGCGGAAGATTTTCGGTTCCTGTCCGAATAGCGACTTCACCTTCTTGCAAAGGCGCGTCACTTCTTCCTTGAAGCATTCAGGGTTGGCCAGAGAAGAGAAGCCGTGGGAATATGGTTCAGCGAGAAATTCCACGCAGCCCGTGTCGTTGAGTTTCTGCAGGAGTTCAATCACCTGCGGAGCGTGGTTTTCAAGTTGCTCTATGGCGCAGCCAGAGAGCGAGATGGCGCACTTGAAGTAGCTGCCATAGCGCTCTGCCATTTCGATGAGCGCGTTGAGTGCCGGCACATAAGAATTGTCGGCAGTTTCAGTGATAGAGCGCGCGTTCTCGTAGTCGTCATAATAATAATGGTCTGTGCCGATGTCGAAGAAACGATAGCGCTTGAGATGGATGTTTTGGTGTATCTCGAAATATAAGCAAATGGTCTTCATAGGGATATCTTGTTTTTGCAGACATCCGCCGCAAGAGACTTCGGCGGAGTCAATTGAATGTGTTAACTACTCTTATTTGTGATTGTAATTTTGAAGCACCTGCTGGTAGACATCGTAAATGCGCTTGCCCACTTTCTCCCAGGTGATTTGGTCAACCTCCTTGATTCCTTCCTCCTGAAGATACTGATAGAGTCCTTCGTTGGTGCAGAGGGAATACATGGCATCAGCCATCGCATTGATATCCCAGTAGTCTGTCTTGATACATTTGTCGAGAATTTCCGCACATCCGCTCTGATAGCTGATGATGGACGGCACGCCACACTGCATGGCCTCGAGCGGCGAAATACCAAACGGCTCGCTCACAGACGGCATCACATAAACGTCGCTGTCGCGGAACACCTCGTAGACCTGTTTTCCCTTCATAAATCCTGGGAAGAAGAAGCGGTCGGCAATACCCTTCTGCGCCGCCATCTCAATCATGGCGTTAAGCATATCTCCAGAACCGGCCATACAGAAGCGCACATTGCGCGTGCGTTGCAGCACGAGCGAGGCCGCCTCAACGAAATATTCCGGTCCCTTCTGCATCGTGATACGTCCGAGGAAAGTCACCACGCGTTCCTTACGCTCCGTGTGGGGTTTGCGCTGTGCGATCACCTGCTTCACCTCGTCGGAGAGCGGATAAACGGCGTTATGCATAGCGATACACTTAGCTGGATCCTGGTGGTAGTGTTCAATCACCGTGCGTCGCGTCAGTTCAGACACACACATGATGCAATCGGCATGATCCATACCGTCTTTCTCAATACTGTAAACCGTTGGGTTGACATTACCTCTCGAGCGGTCAAAGTCAGTGGCATGCACGTGAATCACGAGCGGTTTTCCACTCACGTTTTTGGCATGAATGCCAGCCGGATAAGTCAGCCAGTCGTGTGCGTGAATGATGTCATATTCCTGTTGACGGGCTATCACGCCAGCCACGATGGAATAGTTGTTAATTTCGTCGTAAAGATTATCGGGGTAGCGTCCAGAAAACTCAATACACCCCAAGTCATCCGTCATACGGTATGAGAAATCGGCATAGATATGGTCGCGCAGGGCATAATATTGCTCCGGCGTCATTTTGTTGCCAAGGCGTTGCTTGACATAGTCATAGTCAACGTCACGCCAAACGATGGGTGTTTCGCTCAGTCCGATGATGTTCATGAAACTCTTGTCTTCGTCGCCCCAGGGCTTCGGAATACAAAAAGTGATTTGCATATCGGGTTGTTTGGCCAGTCCGGCAGTGATGCCATAGCTGGCTGTTCCGAGTCCGCCCAAGATATGAGGAGGGA
>ERZ772860.1779-NODE-1779-length-13761-cov-5.418722_pt1 | contig 13761 bp, 10 predicted proteins | sample MGYA00511342_ERZ772860 | MGnify/ENA primary metagenome ERZ772860 (study PRJEB29015, sample SAMEA2737665) | human gut metagenome | biome: human gut; feature: human-associated habitat; material: faeces | place: China | collected 2012 ... | reverse complement strand
CCGCGTGCGTATGACTCCGCATCCGGTAGAGTTTGAGCTGTACTACAGCGTCTAAGTGTTTTAGTTGCCGTGGAAACTTTTCGCCTGTCTCTGGCAGGCCTGGGATCGGTGGCAAGCACATCACGCCGGATGCGACGCAAATGCGTCTTATCCGGCCTACACGGTGATGATGTGGTAGGCCGGAGCAGGTGAGTCGCTCTCCAACGTGAAGTTTGTCAGCTATCTGTAGCCCATCTCTGCATGGGCTTTTTTCTCCGTCAATTCTCTGATGCTTCGCGCTTTTTATCCGTAAAAAGCTATAATGCACTAAAATGGTGCAACCTGTTCAGGAGACTGCTTTATGGCAACAGGCACGCAGCCCGATGCTGGGCAGATCCTCAACTCGCTGATTAACAGTATTTTGTTAATCGATGACAACCTGGCGATCCATTACGCCAACCCCGCCGCGCAACAACTGCTCGCCCAAAGCTCCCGCAAATTGTTTGGTACACCGTTACCGGAACTGTTGAGCTACTTCTCATTAAATATCGAGCTGATGCAAGAAAGTCTGGAGGCGGGGCAAGGTTTTACCGATAACGAAGTGACGCTGGTCATCGACGGGCGCTCGCATATCCTTTCTGTGACGGCCCAGCGTATGCCGGACGGCATGATCCTGCTGGAGATGGCTCCGATGGATAACCAGCGCCGCTTAAGTCAGGAACAGCTACAGCACGCCCAGCAGGTTGCTGCCCGTGATTTAGTGCGCGGCCTGGCACATGAGATTAAAAATCCGCTTGGCGGTTTACGTGGCGCGGCGCAGCTGCTCAGCAAAGCGTTACCTGACCCATCACTACTCGAATATACCAAAGTGATTATCGAACAGGCGGACCGGCTGCGAAATCTGGTCGACCGTCTGTTGGGGCCGCAGCTGCCCGGTACGCGCGTTACCGAAAGTATTCACAAAGTGGCTGAACGCGTGGTAACGCTGGTGTCGATGGAACTGCCGGACAACGTGCGGTTGATTCGTGATTACGATCCCAGCCTGCCGGAACTGGCGCACGACCCGGATCAAATTGAACAGGTCTTGCTGAATATTGTGCGCAATGCGCTACAGGCGCTGGGGCCGGAAGGCGGTGAAATCATTCTGCGTACCCGCACCGCGTTTCAACTGACCTTACACGGCGAGCGCTACCGGCTGGCGGCGCGGATTGATGTGGAAGATAACGGGCCGGGCATTCCGCCTCATTTGCAGGATACGCTGTTTTACCCGATGGTCAGCGGCCGCGAAGGTGGCACCGGGCTTGGCTTATCCATCGCTCGTAATTTGATTGATCAGCATTCAGGCAAAATTGAATTTACCAGTTGGCCAGGGCATACCGAGTTCTCGGTTTACCTGCCTATCAGGAAATAAAGGTGACGTTTATGCAACGAGGGATAGTCTGGGTAGTCGATGACGATAGTTCCATCCGTTGGGTGCTTGAACGTGCGCTCGCTGGAGCGGGTTTAACCTGTACGACATTTGAGAACGGCGCGGAAGTACTGGAGGCGCTGGCGAGCAAAACGCCGGATGTGCTGCTTTCAGATATCCGTATGCCGGGAATGGACGGGCTGGCGCTGCTCAAGCAGATTAAACAGCGCCATCCAATGCTTCCGGTCATCATTATGACCGCACATTCCGATCTGGATGCTGCCGTCAGCGCCTATCAACAAGGGGCGTTCGATTATCTGCCCAAACCGTTTGATATCGACGAAGCCGTGGCGCTGGTTGAGCGCGCCATCAGTCATTACCAGGAACAGCAGCAGCCGCGTAATGTTCAGCTTAACGGCCCAACGACCGATATCATCGGCGAAGCGCCAGCCATGCAGGACGTGTTCCGTATTATCGGTCGGCTTTCGCGTTCTTCTATTAGCGTGCTGATTAACGGCGAATCCGGCACCGGTAAAGAACTGGTCGCTCATGCCCTGCATCGCCACAGTCCGCGCGCCAAAGCGCCGTTTATCGCGCTGAATATGGCAGCTATCCCAAAAGATTTGATCGAATCAGAACTGTTTGGCCACGAGAAAGGCGCGTTTACTGGCGCGAATACCATTCGTCAGGGGCGTTTTGAACAGGCCGATGGCGGTACATTATTCCTCGACGAAATTGGTGATATGCCGCTGGATGTGCAGACGCGTTTGCTGCGCGTGCTGGCAGACGGTCAGTTTTACCGCGTTGGCGGCTATGCGCCGGTGAAAGTGGATGTGCGGATTATCGCTGCCACTCACCAGAATCTCGAACAGCGAGTGCAGGAAGGTAAGTTCCGTGAGGATCTGTTCCACCGCCTGAACGTTATCCGCGTTCATCTGCCGCCGCTGCGCGAACGTCGGGAAGATATTCCCCGTCTGGCGCGCCATTTTTTACAGGTTGCCGCGCGCGAACTGGGCGTAGAAGCGAAGTTACTGCATCCGGAAACCGAAGCTGCTCTGACGCGTCTGGCGTGGCCAGGCAACGTGCGCCAGCTGGAAAACACCTGCCGCTGGCTAACGGTGATGGCCGCCGGGCAGGAAGTGTTGATTCAGGATTTGCCCGGCGAACTGTTTGAATCAACGGTTGCGGAGAGTACTTCGCAAATGCAACCGGACAGCTGGGCGACGCTTCTTGCGCAGTGGGCAGACAGAGCGCTGCGTTCCGGTCATCAAAATCTGCTTTCCGAAGCGCAGCCAGAGCTGGAGCGGACGTTACTGACGACCGCGTTGCGACATACGCAGGGGCATAAACAGGAAGCGGCGCGGCTACTCGGCTGGGGCCGCAACACCCTGACGCGTAAGTTAAAAGAGCTGGGGATGGAGTGATTCACAGCTTGTGTGTAAAGATTGATTATTGAGCGCAAATTGCTGGTATTTTACGCTTTACTGTTCCGATAAGTTCAGTATGATCTTGCCCGGAAAACGGGGAGAGTCATTATGCTGGAATCAATAATTAATCTGGTATCGAGTGGCGCAGTTGACAGCCACACACCGCAAACTGCCGTTGCTGCCGTGCTGTGTGCCGCAATGATTGGGCTGTTTAGTTGAGTTTCAGATTGCTGATGAAGTGCTCTTTGTTCATGCCGGATGCGGCGTGAACGCCTTATCCGGCCTACAAAAGCAATATTTTCAACAGGTTTTGTAGGCCTGATAAGCGTAGCGCATCAGGCAATCTTGTTCTCAGCACATTGATGGCGCTTTCGTTTTCTACTTTGTAAACGAAGCGCCATTCACTATTTAAATCACCCGTGAGAACTGCTGCATCCGCGCTTTCTGGCGCAGATAGGTATCAAAGCACATGCAAATGTTGCGGATCAGCAAGCGACCTTTCGCCGTCACCTGAATCCCCTTCTCATCCACATCCACCAGCCCATCTTTTGCTAACGGGGCGAGCAGCTTGAGATCTTCCGCAAAGTAATCAGCGAAGTGCAAATCCCACTGTTTCTCAATAGGGGCGTAATCCAGACGGAAGTTGCAGATGAGCGACTTAATCACATCGCGGCGAATACAGTCATCACGCGTTAGCGCAATACCACGCCACAGCGCATTGCCTTGTTCATCCACTTGCTGATAGTACTGCTTCAACTCTTTCTGGTTCTGCGCGTAGCAGTCGCCAATCATGCTGATGGCGGAAACGCCCATCCCCAGCAGATCGGTATCGCCCTGAGTGGTGTAGCCCTGGAAATTACGATGCAGCACGCCTTCACGCTGGGCCACCGCCAGCTCGTCGTCCGGGCGAGCAAAGTGATCCATACCGATAAACTGATAGCCCGATTGTGTCAGGAAGGCGATGGTTTCCTGCAGGATATCGAGTTTTTGCTGCGGACTCGGCAGGTCAGCATCTTTTATTTTGCGCTGAGCAGCAAAAATGGTCGGCAGATGCGCGTAGTTAAAGACACTCAGACGATCGGGGTTCAGCTCCGCCACACGTTTCAGGGTAAAGGCGAAACTTTCCGGCGTCTGTTTCGGCAGGCCGTAAATCAGGTCGATGTTGGTGGAGGTAAAACCAATCTCACGCGCATGGTTAAGCAGTGCAAAGATGAACTCTTCATCCTGCTCGCGGTTAACCAGACGTTGCACTTCTTTGTTGAAGTCCTGCACGCCCATGCTCAGGCGATTAAAGCCCTCGGCGCGTAAATGATCGAGTACATCCAGTTCGATTTCCCGCGGATCGACTTCGATCGAAATCTCCGCATCGGCATTGAACTGGAAGTTTTCGCGCAGCAGCTTCATCAGGCGGCTGATTTGCGCTTTATTAAGATACGTCGGCGTTCCGCCGCCCCAGTGCAGCTGGCTGACGTGACGCCCGGCGAACAGCGGTGCACGATGGACGATTTCTTGCTCCAGCGCGTCCAGATACTGATCGGCCTTGTGCTGCTGGCGAGTAACAATCTTATTGCAACCGCAGAAGTAACAAAGCTTATGGCAGAACGGGATATGTACGTAGAGAGATAATGGACGCTCAGGATAGCGCGCCACGGCTTGTAAAAACGCCTGTTCGCCGAAGTCTTCTGAAAACTCCAGCGCGGTCGGGTACGAGGTGTATCGTGGCCCGGAATAGTTATATTTCTGGATCAGGGCCAGATCCCAGTCGATTTGCTGTACAGACATGCTCACTCCTTCCGATGGCGTCTCTGGCGGCTACGGCGTACCGGCGGATGCCCGTTTCGGGTCATCAGCCGGTTGCGCAGCCACTTTTGTCGCCGCGACAACCGCTGTAGTTTAACGAATAACCACACCAGATAACATATAACCGGAAGGGTTATCAGCAGAACGGGAAGGCCCATGGCGGCAATCCGTTAGTTGCCCCGCAGCAGACGCATCATGTCTTCTTGCTTCTCGTCTTCTTCCTCTTCTTCGTCATCGTCATAAGAGAGGCCGAGTTTCTGCATCAACTCATCAATACGATCCAGTTTAGCATCCACCCAGGATTGCTCTTCGGCACTCAGGGTTTCGCCTGCTTCCAGACGTTCCAGCAGCGCATCCAGACGCTCATCCGTTTCCAGTAATTCCAACTCCGCCTGCGGTGAAAGCATAGGTTTCTCACTCTTCGGTTTGTGCTGTTTGGTGACTTTTTCAGTCACGCCCAATGGAATAGGGGTTTTACTGCCAATACGTGGATCTTTTGGTGCGTTCTGGCCTTTGCTGCCTGACGTGGTGTTACCGCCCGCTGCGCGGCTGCCCGGCGCATGACCACGACGTTTTTTCTGACGCTTGCGGTCACGAGCTTCCTGATTCAGCTCTTCGCGCGTTTTGCGACGCGCTTTTGCATGACCTTTGCTGCGTGATGGTGAAGATGGTTTCATAATGGTTCGTCTTTTAGCCGTTTTATTCAGTATAGATTTGCGGCGGAATCTAACAGAAAGCAAGCAAAGAAAAAAGGCGACAGATTACTCTGTCGCCTTTTTTCCTGACTCATAACCCTTAACGGGTCTTACAATCCTTGCAGGCCGCCAACACACCCTGTTTTTCCATTAGCCAGAACAATCCGTGTTGATTCCATTTCCGTTTAATTACGTCTCCGGACGTTTGTCTTCCTGACAATCCTCTGTCTTCGCCTCCTGGCGCTCCTGACCCTCATCCTGAGTCATTGTTCCTGTTAGCGTCCTCGCTCTATGGGTGCTACTTTACGCCTTTGCTTTAAACAAACAATCAACCGCCATCAGTATTTGCACATTTTCAGAGTTTTATATAAAAGCAATTCACTGATTTATATAGCTTATTTGACATGCATCGCAGAATTTTCTCTGCTATTTCGCATAAAGACTATCGGCAATGTCTCACAAAGCGTATGGCTTTTACTTACAACGCTCACGCCGAAAAATCCGCCTTTTATTATGGTTCAGGTATAATCGCCACAAAGCTTTGACTGACGGAGACGACCGCTTTGACTAATTTGAATTATCAACAGACGCATTTTGTGATGAGTGCGCCTGATATTCGCCACCTACCTTCCGATACCGGAATTGAAGTGGCTTTTGCAGGCCGTTCCAACGCAGGTAAATCCAGCGCGCTGAACACGCTGACTAACCAGAAAAGCCTGGCTCGTACCTCAAAAACCCCAGGGCGCACCCAGCTTATCAACCTGTTTGAAGTGGCTGACGGCAAGCGTCTGGTTGACTTGCCTGGGTACGGTTATGCGGAAGTCCCGGAAGAGATGAAGCGCAAATGGCAGCGTGCGCTCGGCGAATACCTCGAAAAACGTCAGAGCCTGCAAGGTCTGGTGGTGCTAATGGATATTCGCCATCCGCTGAAAGATTTGGATCAGCAGATGATTGAGTGGGCGGTAGACAGCAATATCGCCGTTCTGGTGCTGCTGACCAAAGCGGACAAACTGGCAAGCGGCGCACGTAAAGCGCAATTGAATATGGTGCGTGAAGCTGTACTGGCGTTTAACGGTGATGTGCAGGTTGAAACGTTTTCTTCGTTGAAGAAACAAGGCGTGGACAAGCTGCGGCAGAAACTGGATACCTGGTTTAGCGAGATGCAGCCTGTAGAAGAAACGCAGGACGGCGAATAATTTTCTTGCCTTAATGCTTGTGCCGGATGTGGCGTATCCGGCCCGTAAATTCAATAGATTACAATTCTACCGTTGGCCTGATAAACATAGCGCATCAGGCATTACGGATCTTTTCTTTCGCCCAATAAAAAACGCCCCAGTCATTACTGACTGGGGCGGCTAAAATATTCAGCCAAATCCGATTACGTGAAGTAAAAGGTCTGAAAGATAGAACATCTTACCTCTGTACCCTACGCGACTAACTTTACTCTTTTTTGTTCAGTTCAGAAAGCACTTTTTGTAATTTTTTTTCAGTTGTTGCATAGGAATTTCTAATAGCCATCACAAAACGTGACAGCTTATGTTGCTTACTTACGAAAAAAGGGCATGTTCAGGCGAATCTTAGTGCGCCTGATCCCAGTTTTCGCCACTCCCCACTTCCACCAGCAACGGCACATCCAGACGGGTACAGTTTTCCATCAGTTGATGAATCTGCTTCGCGACGGCATCAACATCATCTTTATGAACTTCAAATACCAGTTCATCGTGTACCTGCATGATCATACGTACACGCGGTTGCTCAGCCTGTAACCACGCATCAACGGCAATCATCGCCCGTTTGATAATGTCGGCGGCGGTTCCCTGCATTGGCGCGTTAATGGCTGCACGTTCAGCCGCTGCACGACGAGCACCATTGCTGGATTTGATATCCGGCAGATACAGACGGCGTCCGTCCAGCGTTTCAACGTAGCCCTGCTCTTTCGCCTGAGCACGGGTGCGTTCCATATACTCCAGCACGCCAGGGTAGCGTTCGAAGTAAAGGTCCATGTACTTCTGCGCTTCTTTACGTGGAATGTTCAATTGCCGCGCCAGACCGAAAGCACTCATGCCATAAATCAGACCAAAGTTGATCGCTTTCGCGCTACGGCGTTGCTCGCTGGTGACGGTTTCCAGTGGCAAACCAAACACTTCTGCCGCCGTTGCCCGGTGGATATCTTTTCCTTCCGCGAATGCGGTCAGCAAGCCTTTGTCACGCGAAAGATGCGCCATAATGCGCAGTTCAATCTGCGAGTAGTCCGCTGAGACAATCACATAATCCTCTGGCGCAATAAACGCCTGGCGGATACGACGACCTTCTTCGTTACGCACCGGAATGTTTTGCAGGTTAGGATCGGTTGACGATAAACGTCCCGTTGCAGTTACTGCCTGGTGATAAGAGGTATGCACACGCCCGGTTTTCGGGTTGATCATCAGCGGCAGCTTGTCGGTGTAGGTCGATTTCAGCTTCGCCAGACCACGATACTCCAGAATCACTTTTGGCAACGGATAGTCCAGCGCCAGTTCTTCCAGTACCTCTTCCGACGTTGACGGCGCGCCACCCGGCGTTTTCTTCAGCGGTTTAATGCCCTGTTTTTCAAAGAGAATGGTTTGTAACTGCTTGGTGGAAGAAAGGTTAAATTCCTCACCTGCAATTTCATGCGCTTTCTTTTCCAGCTCAGCCAGACGAAGGGTGAGCTCTTCAGAATGATTGTGCAGCACTTTCGGATCGATCTTCACACCGTTACGTTCAATGCGTGAAAGCACCGGCACCAGCGGCATTTCGATATTCTCGAAGACGTTCAACGGCCCTTTGTGTTTTTGCAGATCCGGCCACATTTTCAGATGCAACTGCAAGGTGACATCTGCATCTTCGGCGGCGTAACGTCCGGCTTCTTCGAGGGCAATCTGGTTAAAGGTCAGTTGATTTTTGCCTTTACCAGCAATCTCTTCAAAAGTGATGGTTTTGTGCTTCAACCAACGTTCCGCGAGGCTGTCCATATCGTGACGCCCGGCAACGCTATTGAGAATGTAGGACTCCAGCATGGTATCAAACGCAATCCCACGCAGTTCAATGCCGTAGTTCGCCAGAATACCGCGATCGTATTTCAGGTTTTGCCCGACCTTCAGCGCCTTTTCATCTTCCAGCAGCGGTTTTAGCAACTCGAGTGCACGCTCGCGAGAGATTTGATCGGGCGCATCAAGATAATCATGAGCAACCGGAATATATGCCGCTACGCCTGGCTCGATAGCAAAAGAAAGCCCGACCAGGTTAGCAGAGATGTTATCAAGGCTGTCGGTTTCGGTATCAAATGCAAATACCGGCGCTTTTTCCAGCTTCGCAATCCACGCTTTCAGTGTTTCTTCATCAAGGATGGTGACGTAGTTGTCATAAGAAATCACCGTTGCCGTCACTTCTGGTGCTTCGTCTGCAACACTGGTTTCCTGTGGCTTCGCGGCTGGTTTTGCCCCTTTGGCCTGTAACCATTTGCCCGCTTCGACATCAGCAGTCCAGCGTTTGAACTCATACTTTTTGAACAGCCCCAACAACTCTTCCGCTGCCGGTTGCTGCACTTCCAGTTGTTCACAGGTCAGCTCCAGTTCAACGTCGGTTTTAATCGTCGCCAGCTGGTATGAGAGATAAGCAACTTCTTTGTTTTGCTCGAGCTTCGCTGCCATTGTTTTCGCGCCACGGAAGCTCAACCCAGCAATTTTTTCTGGCTCGGCATACAGCGTATCCAGTCCGCCAAGACCTTGCAGCAATGCCTGCGCGGTTTTTTCACCGACGCCCGGTACGCCAGGAATGTTATCAGAGGAGTCACCCATCAGCGCCAGGAAATCGATGATCAGTTCTGGCGGCACGCCGTACTTATTCACCACCTCTTCCGGTCCGAGGATGGTATTCGTCATGGTATTGATAAGCGTAATATTTGGCGTCACCAGCTGCGCCATATCTTTATCGCCAGTGCTGATCAGCACCGGACGCCCGGCTTTTTCGGCTTCGCGCGCCAGAGTACCGATAACGTCGTCCGCTTCTACGCCAGAAACCGCCAGCAGCGGCAGTCCCATCGCTTTAACCATCGCGTGCAAGGGTTCGATTTGTGCACGCAGATCGTCCGGCATTGGCGGGCGATGTGATTTGTAATGTTCAAACAGTTCATCACGAAAGGTTTTTCCCTTGGCGTCAAAGACCACCGCTGCATGCGTCGGTTTATATTGCATGATCAGACTGCGCAGCATGTTGAGGACACCATACATCGCACCGGTCGGCTCGCCTGCGCTGTTAGTCAGCGGGGGAAACGCGTGATATGCGCGATAAAGATAAGATGAACCATCTACAAGGATAAGTGGATTTTGGGGGATCTGAACCATAATGTCCGTGCCTGTTTATCAGATTATGGGTAAAGGATGCCACAGACAGGATGAAAACATGAGTTTTTCACCGCTTTTCGTGAAAATCTTTTGTAGATCTTCTGGATCGCTCGCAAATCGTCATGTGGATAACTTTGTGCATAAATTATTTACATCGCTTTTAATTTATTATCATGCTTTTTACAGCATGATGTTTGTCTTTGTTTTTCATGCAGTTAAAAATAAATCCATCCCTAATAATTGAGATAATGGGATTTTTTCTAATGTGGATAGATATGAATTATTTTTCTCCTTAAGGATCATCCGTTATTTGGGTCGTTTTCTGCTAAAATCTGCGCCTTGCGCTTCTTTAGCGCACTGTCTATGGCTAACCTTTTGAATAAATTCATTATGACGAGAATACTCGCTGCGATAACCCTTTTGCTGAGTATCGTATTGACCATTTTGGTCACTATTTTTTGTTCCGTCCCGATCATCATTGCCGGGATTGTAAAACTATTGCTACCTGTGCCAGTCATTTGGCGAAAGGTTTCGCGTTTTTGTGATTTTATGATGTATTGCTGGTGTGAAGGTCTGGCGGTATTACTGCATCTGAACCCACACCTGCAATGGGAAGTTCACGGGCTGGAAGGGTTAAGTAAGAAGAACTGGTATCTGCTTATTTGTAACCACCGTAGTTGGGCAGATATTGTCGTACTGTGCGTGCTGTTTCGTAAGCACATTCCGATGAATAAATATTTCCTCAAGCAACAGCTGGCCTGGGTGCCATTTCTTGGCCTGGCGTGCTGGTCGCTGGATATGCCGTTTATGAAGCGTTATTCCCGCGCTTATTTATTACGTCATCCGGAGCGACGTGGTAAAGATGTTGAAACCACTCGGCGTTCTTGTGAAAAGTTTCGCCTGCATCCCACCACCATTGTCAATTTCGTTGAAGGCTCCCGTTTCACGCAAGAAAAACATCAGCAAACCCACTCCACTTTTCAAAACTTGTTGCCACCAAAGGCGGCAGGCATTGCGATGGCGCTAAATGTACTGGGTAAACAATTCGATAAACTGCTTAATGTTACGCTGTGTTATCCGGACAATAACCGTCAGCCGTTCTTCGATATGTTAAGCGGTAAACTGACGCGGATTGTCGTACATGTGGATTTACAGCCTATTGCCGATGAGTTACATGGCGACTACATCAATGACAAAAGCTTTAAGCGCCATTTTCAGCAATGGCTGAACTCATTGTGGCAGGAAAAAGACCGGCTTCTGACGTCTCTCATGTCATCACAGCGTCAGAATAAGTAAGTTTTACTCGCCTCTGAATGAGCAGAGGCGAGTGAGTATTTTAATGAACAAAACGTCCGGCACGAGACATAAATTCTTCTTCGCTCATCTCCTGTCCGTTAAAAACAACTTTACCCGGTGTATAACGCAGCTGCAGCGAGGCGGTATTGTTGTCAATCGTGATTAACTGAAACATCTGACCTAATGTCATCATCCCGCTGATTTGTTTATCAGCCTGCTTTTGCGCTTTTTCCGCATCCATTCCTTCAGATAAATTAAGCTGTTTTGCGGTTTCTGTGACGACATTAAGCGGTAACTTCACATCAAAATTGAGCGATTTGATATCTTTGTTTGTGGATGATGAAGATTTGGCTGGGTCGGCAATACTGATATCCAGATTGGCATTTAGTTCGCCGAGTGCGTTCTTCCATCTTACCGGTTGTTTAATGGTCGGCTCACTTTTTTGTAATAACGGTAAATACTCTTTGAACAATGCAGCATTCACTTCTTGCAGAGCAACTTCATCGTTTGCTAACTCAGGGTGTGCAGCAAGCTGCTTCTGCATCGCAATGTTATACTGGATGATAAATTGGCGCACTGCTGAGGGATCAATAGATTCAGCAATCAATGACCACTCACCACTACCGAGTTGCTGATTCCCTTTTGTTAACTTATCAAGTTCGTAGGTGAGATTGACATTGATATAATCTTTGTCTTTAACGCGATCCAGCCTGGTTTTTGCAACGAAAGCATCGATTTGGGCAACGTCTTCCCCGTGATTGATAATGTTAATCTGATTAAATTTCGACTCGCTTTCACCAACCGGAAATTTCTTTTCTTCTAATCGCGCCAGAGAATCAATGGTAAAACTTTTTGCCGTTACTTTGTTCATTGGTGATAATTGCAGAACAATATCTTCGACTTTGCCTTCAATATCCAGGTTAGACAATGAACTACCATCACCATTAAAAGTAAACTGGCCCTCACCAAAAGAAAACTTTCCATACTCTGCAGGGGCAACATCTAATGTCGTAGAGAATGAGCCACCAAACGCGAATCGCAATGTCGCTTCCACGGGCGATTTATTTTTCGCGGCGATAAATAGCGGTTGTGTCAGTTCATTATTCACTAAGTTCACTTTTGCCGCTGCCAGTGCTGGGATGACATTACCATGCATTAACATTGTGATGGGCAACGGACCGTGCTCAACATCCACATCAAATACAACTTTCTGGCCTGGCTTGATATTGAGATCGGGTGCACCGTTATCGAATGTCATTTGCATTTGAAAACGGGAATTAAAAAAGCCTTTGTCAAAGTTTTTATAACTTAACGTCATATCGTAGGCATGTTCACCTTTCTTTTTCGCATCGTTAAAATCTTTAATAAACTTTTCGATACCAGGCTGAATTTGCGTACCTGTGTACCATGTGCCACCACCCCAGATTACGGCTAACGCAACAATAACACCTGTAGCTGACTTACGTATCATATAAATATTCCCTGATAAAACAGCAAAACTTTGAATATCCACTTATGCTGAAATAATGTCCAGCGGCAGGATGCATTATCAGAATGTATTTATATTTATTCTGCCATGCCATCCTGTAATCCTCTCTCTGCATCAGAAGATCACGGCACAATACTATCATGTCATCAAAATCAATCAGATGCTTCCTTACAAGCATATCATCATATGCCCTGTATATCATTCTGAAGCTCTGTGGTGGAATACTTCTGCTCTCATATTCATCTATATTAACAGCTTCACCCTTAACACAGCTTATCTCAGATAAAACACCAGCTACAGTTTCCTTCTCATCATCATACTCCAGTTCAAGCCTGCACATCTGGTCTTTCACGAATTCATGCTGTATCTGCGGCTTAATAATACAGTGTGCAGAATAATTATATGCTGCCTTAAGTATTGTAAAAAATACTGCATGAAATGTGCCAAACGTCACTGCAGAGTTTCTGCCCTCTGACAACCCCTTAAACTTAAGCTTCATCTGTTCAGCAGCAGCCTTAGTAAATGTAATAACAAGAATATCTGATGGATTAACGCCGTACCTCTCAATCAGATATCTTACCCTGTGTGTAAGAACCGTGGTCTTTCCAGAACCCGGTCCTGCAATTACCATGCACGGTCCTGTATTATGTTGTATAGCCTGAATCTGTGCTTCATTAAACTGCAAAAGCGGCACCCCTTATAATAATCTTACGCAAACAAATGTATACTAAGATTATATAAGTATGTCGCTATTATGTCAATTCAATAATATATATTTTATATTTTATTAATAACTTGTTATATTATCATCAGAATCATCAGTATTAGATATACTCTTGATAACAACATAATATTCAACCTGTGGATTAACCTGTACAAGCACCCTGTCACCCTTCTTATGCCCAAGAAGAGCCTTGCCAAGAGGCGACTCTATGCTGATCATACCGCTTAATGAATCAGCTCTGATTGTAGTAACAATTTTAATAGTCTCAGTACTTTCATCATCCTCATACAATACCTCAACCGTATTATTAACGCCAACCTCATCATCTGCTGATGAATCATCAATAACAGTCGCATTCTTAATAGTTCTCTGCAGGTATCTTATTCTGCTCTCGTTCTTATTCTTAAACCTTTTCGCTGCATGATACTCGAAATTCTCACTTAAATCCCCCTGAGCCCTTGTCTCCTTGACATCATCAAGTGCAGCCTTTCTTACCTCATGTATCCTGTACTCAATCTCTTCTTCCATCTTTTTGATATCATTCTTAGTAAGTTCGTGTCCCATATCTATCCTTCTTTC
>ERZ772860.1775-NODE-1775-length-13782-cov-3.966926_pt1 | contig 13782 bp, 13 predicted proteins | sample MGYA00511342_ERZ772860 | MGnify/ENA primary metagenome ERZ772860 (study PRJEB29015, sample SAMEA2737665) | human gut metagenome | biome: human gut; feature: human-associated habitat; material: faeces | place: China | collected 2012 ... | reverse complement strand
ATAGGATTATCCTTATCGCGCAGGTCGGTGATAATGATGCGCATATTGTTTCTATTATAACACAGCGTGCCTCAAAAAACAATGTAGATTCCGCTTGAATTTACCCGAAAAAAAGAAAAAAAGCGTGAAATAAAAACCGGGATTGCAGGTTCATCCGCCGGTTGCTTTTTTTGCGCTTTTTTTAATTTTTTGATCGCAATGCGAGCCCGAGCAGGCAGATTTTGGCAGCTCAATCCGGCGGGTCGACCGACGCTTCCGCGCTTTTCCGATACGACATAATCGCCATTATGTAGTCAGCAGCGCCCGAACCTGTTCGAGGCTGTCGGCATGCCGGTATCCGGCGTCCATGGTGTAGATTCTCGTGGTGTTGACGTTGCTGTGGCCCAGCAGGTCGGCCAGCCGGACGACGTCCTTTTCGAGGGTATAAAAGGTCTGGGCGAAGAGGTGCCTGAGGTTGTGGGGAAAGACTTTTGCGGGCGACACGCCGGCTGCGGCGCAGAGACGCTTCATATCCCGCCAGATGTTGGAGCGGTTCAGCGGGTTGCCGTTTTTGCTGACAAACACCGCGCCGCTCGGCCGGCCGGTTTTTCGGATATACTGCCGGAGCAGCGCTTGCAGCGACGCGGGGATGAAAATGACCCGCGTTTTGTTTTTGCAGTTTACCGTCGCTTTTCCGGCGCGGACCGCCTCTGCCGTGATATATTGCAGCTCGCTGATGCGGATTCCCGTGCAGCAGATGGTCTGGATGACGAGGGAGAGCCGCGTGTCCCCTGCCGCTTGGAGCAGCCGCCGGTATTCCGCCGCGGTCAGCTCGCGCTCCTCCCGCCGGAAGATCTGGCGCTGCACCTTGATCTGCCTGACGCAGCAGGCCGGTTCGCTGATAAAGCGCAGAAACGAATTCAGCGACGCCAGCATGGAGTTGACGCTCGCCGGGGCGTAGCGGCCGGCGAGACGGCTCTTATAGGCGATCGTTTCGTTTTTGTTCAGCGGCCGGTCTTCGAGAAAGCTGAGAAAACCGCGGACGTCCCGCATATATTTTTCCACCGTGGCCGGGCTCTTCTCCTCCTGCAACAAAAACTGTCCGTAGTCATATAGATGTTCGCTTAGCGCGTGAGGCATTATGAATTCCTCCGTGTTGTTATAGATTCTCGTTTATCATGCTCGCTCCGACGCGTAAATATAAGCCGCGGCAATCATTTCCAGATGGGATTCGGCGCGGAACGATGGGCGCCGCAGCTGTCGAAAAAAGACGTTTTATGTTATTTTACTGTAAAAAAGACTCGGTGTCAAAGGTTATAAAATAATATCATTGATGCTTCGATCACGAGGACTGATGAAAACATATCTTATGAAAACATGAGATATACGCGCGGCCGGTTTCGCCAAGAGCTCCGAAAATTTTCGGCCTCTAAGCGAAACCGGCGATTTTTGCGCCGATTTATTTCGATTTGTGTTATAAAGGCGAAGAAAACCGCGGAAAGTTGCCTTTTCGGCGGCCATATCGCCGCCGGCCGCCGAATTTCGGCTCAGAGGGCGGGCGGTTTGTTTTCGCCTCTGCGGCGGTCTTTTAAACAACGGCCGCCGTGAAACTTCACGGCGGCCGTAAAAAACCTTTTATTTTGTTGTGGAATTATGTTATACTATAAAGAAAAAAAGGGAAGAGACGGAATGGAACGTTACAGAGGCCCTGATTTTGACGAAATGATGCCGCAGGTGTTCGCGGCGATTTAAATGGGGAAAAGATGTTTTTTTGTGCCGATTGTTGTTGAATATATCTTGATAGATGTGGTTTCTTGTGCTATACTGTAAACGGCGCGGCGGCAGGAGGACGGCGGGGGTTACAGGAACAGGGCGAGAAGCTGCTCGATCATTTCCGGCTCCGTCTCTTTCAAGCACCTGACGAGCTGTTGCAGACAGGGCGGATAAGCGTCGCCGCACATAAAGAAGAGCGCCGGGTCGGTTTCAAGGCAGCCGCAGATTTCAAAAAACTGCCGCATGGAGGGCAGGGCTTTGCCGCTGGCAATGTTATGAATATAGCCTTTGCTGAGGCCGAGTTCATAGCTGAGCCGGTATTCCGACATCCCCTTTTCCAGCCGCAGCGCCGTGAGCCTCTCCCGCAGCAGGCGAAGATACGCTTCGCAGAATTCGGAGGTTTCGTCCATAGGGTTTTCCTTTCTTGGCGCAGGGGCCTGAATGAAGCGCTTAGCTTGTCAGGCCGCTCTCGTGAAACACCTCGACGGCAAGCCGCATGCCCAGCCGAAAGCCGGCGGTGAAAGCCTGCATGACTTCAAGCGAACAAACCCCGGCGTATTGGTCTAAGACGGCATCCAGCTCTTTGCAGAGCGGCTCCGGCAATTTACTTTCCAGCGCATCGACGGCTTGGTACAGCGCGCGCGTCTTCTGCTTCTGTTCCGGCGTTCGCGGCGCCATTTCCTCGCTGGGCGCGATGTTTCCGGCAAACAGCTCCTCGATGATTTTCGGCATACGTTATCCCCTTTTGAAAATGGATCATCCTTTACCGGCGATAAACCGTGTTCAGGCTTTCTGTGATGAAACTCATATGCTCTCCCTACGGCCGGATTGTTCGGCGCGGCGATTTTTTTGTTTTGAGCAGGCTTGAATGATGGAGAATTTTACGATAAAGCGTTAATAACGCCGGTTGGTTCGATATGATATAATGTGAAAGTAACGGGGATGAAAATTTTAACCGCTGCTTAGGGTTGTTCTCTTCGAAAAACAGTATATCACTTTTTTCTGCATCGAATGACATTTGCTGCGTGTCAAAGCAATTTTTTATGAGATACAAACACGATAGGCTTTGATCTGGCCCGCAGATGGACGCAGGAATCGATGACGATGGGGGCATTCTAAAATAAAAGGGAGGCAAAACTATGTCCAGAAACAACATCATTCCGAATGTAAGCGGAGAGAAAATCGCGGCTCTGAGGAAAGCCGTAGAACCGCGCATGTCACAGGACGCGCTGGCCAAAAGGATGCAGCTTGAAGGCGTCGATGTGGACAAAGGTACGATTCAGCGAATTGAAGCGGGCAAACGGTCCGTAAGCAGAGAGGAAATCAACGCCATCGCCAAAATTCTCAAAACGACGCCGGAGGCGTTCAGCACGGACGAGGTATCTGATGAATAACTGATTTTTTGCGCTGCAAACAAAAGCGGAGCACGGGTAAAGCAAACACAATTTGAAATAATTAGTCCAACTTGAAATAATCAGTCCAACCATTACGACTTTGACGCCGCCTGAGCCGTATGGCGGCGGATCATTTGAAGAGGAGGGCTTTTTGTGTTGCGAAACAACATCGTACCCAATGCAGACGGGAGAAAGATCGCAGAGATCAGAAAGGCGAAGGTACCGCGCATGTCGCAGGACAGCGTGGCCAAAAGGTTGCAGTTAGAGGGCGTCGACGTTGACAAAGGCGCTGTCCAGCGGATTGAGGCGGGCAAACGCTCGCTCACGAGACAGGAGCTCAACGCGCTCGCAGCGATTTTACAGGTTGAGCCGGAGGCGCTGCTGGCTGAGGAGCGCGGCGGGTAAGGGCGGCCTTTCGGGACAGGCCGCATGAGGGGAGAGCCATGGGCCCGCCCGCCTGAACGCTGGCCGGAACGGCAGAATCTGCCGAAAACGCGTACCGCCGCGCACGGGAGATTCGCCCGGCGAAAAAATGAAACGCCGCGCCCTGCATTTGCAGGGCGCGGCTCTTTTTCTCTCAATCGATCCGGTTACTTCCGGCCCGTATCGTCGAGCAGGTTGTAATAGCGCGCCGTCCAGTACGGCATGGTGAAGATACTGCCGCAGAACAGATAGCCGCGGTCATACAGCGCCGCCGACGGCTCGCCGCCCGCGTCGGCGGTGAACGGAGAGGAGTTTGCCTTGTGCATACGCCGTTCGTCCACGGGGATGACGCGGTTGGCCTGATCCTGTTCGTCGTCAAAGGCGGCGGGGATCATAACGATGTCGTTTCGGACGCTGTTTTTGACCGGGAAGGAGCGCAGAGCGAGCGGCAGACGGTTGAGATAGTCGACCGCGGCGCAGAGATCCACGCCCTCGGCGCCGCGCAGGGCGGCGTAGGGGTAGATATAGAAGGGGTTATCCTCGCGGCGCATGTTGTCCCACCACTCGTCGAGGCCGGCTTCGAGGATTTGGCGGCGGCTGTCGTCGGTTTCCAGCTCGATGAGCGGCCAGAAGGCGAGGATGGCCAGCTCCTCGTCGGAATAGTTGATGCCGACGACGTAGTTGCCGTCTCCGGTCAGCTCGGCGCAGCGCTTGGAGAGCCGGGAACGGTACTCGCCGAGCAGCGAGGCATAGCCCGCGCCGTTGGTGACGCCGTCGAAGGTCGCGTAGCAGCGCTCGTATTCGGCGCGCGCGCGCCGATAGCTCTCCTCATACCCGGGCGCGTCGTCAAACAGCGCCATGCAGACGCGCACGGTGCACATCCACTCCGCGCCGTTCAAAGGCCCGTCCAGATAGGCGTAGGAGGGATGACGCCACGGTTTGTCCTTGCCGTCCCAGTCCACGAAATAGTCGGCGAACCATTTGCCCCACTGGGTCGGATTGCCGTGTACGTCGCGGAGAGAGAAGTTGTTTTCGAGCAGGTGCGTGAGCACGGCGTCGGCCGTCTCGCGGACGAGCGCGAGCAGCTCTCTGTCGTCGGGGCTGGAAGCGTTGCGCAGGAAATGCTTCCATGCGAAATAGTAGAGCACAAACGCCGCGATGACCTCCTCGGACGAGGTGTCGGTTTTGAAGATGATGTCGTCGTCCGTGCTGGCGGGGTAGTCGCGGGGATGATAGGGGTCGGCCTCGCGGTAGAGCCTGGCCAGCCGCTCCGGCACCTCGGCGGGCTGCGGCACGGTCATGCGGAAGCTGTCGGTTACGGGGCGGTCGGCGTCGGTGCCGAGCCGGGCCTTGACCTCGTCGGTCAGCAGGAAGTTTTTGCCGCTGGCGTCGTCGCGGCCGAAGCGCGCCAGCGCGGTGTCCTCGACGCGGCAGAAGGCGTTGCCCTCGGCGTCGTGCTCGCCGGATTTGAGCCAGAAGCCGCTGGTGTCGATGTGGCCGTCCTTGACGAAGAAGCGGTCGCGCGCCGAGACGTAGCCGCGGCAGACAAAGCCGTTGCCGAAGCGGTGAACGTGGCTTTGCAGAAGCACGTTTTCCAGCACGCGCATAAATTTCGCCTTGGCGTCGCGCGCGCCGGTGATATCGCCCTCGGCGCAGAGCACCGAATAGCGCTGCGCGTCGCCGATGGCCGTGAGCACCGACCAGAGCGCGTCGTTGTTGGTCGAATAGCGGCGGTCAGGGGTGAGGCGGTCGTTGCCGCAGTCCTCAGGCGCAATGTAGTTGATGTCGCAGAGCGAGCCGCGCGCCGAATGCAGCTCCCACGTCAGCCGGTCGTACCAGTCGGCCTTCTCGCGCAGCCGGCGGCGGAAGCGCCGGATGTGCACATAGCCCATGGCGTTTTCGATCCAGAGCCCGCCCTCGCCGTCGGAGGCGACGCCGCACACGCTGTTGTCGGCGCCGAAGAGATAGCGCCCGCCTGCATACAGCTCGACGCGGCGGCGGTCATAGGCGACCTCGGCGGCAAAGTGCATGACGCCGTCGGCAAGCGCGACGTAGCGGCCGGTCTCGTCCGAGCAGACGGCGGAGACGCCGCCGATGGCTGTCAGGAGCGCGTCGGGCTGAAACTCGCGCGAGGCGGCGAGGCGCTCGGCGATCTCCTCGGGGATGTCGCTGCCGGCCGGATAATAATTCGGATCCTTCTGCCGGGCGGCGGTACGCATCGCCGCCGTCCGCACCGCGGGCACGGAGAAGCTGTAAACGCATTCGCCGCACGCGGCCCACAGCGTCCCGGCCGACGTATAGAGCGCCTGAACGGGCGCCGCGCCGGTCAGCGCGGAGACGTCTTCGACCGCGCCGGTGAAAAGATTGCCCTTGCGGAGCAGGCCGCCCTGCGGGTCGGCGAACCAGAGCGTGCCGTCGCCGGAGAGCGCCGAGCAGACGATTCCGCCGATGGGCAGCGCCGAGGGCGCTAAGGTCAGGCGCTGGTCCAAACGCTCGGTCTTGTCAAGGACCATACGGCGGTAGAGCAGGAGCTGCTGCGGGACAGAGGGATCGTCCCAGCCATGCCGGAGAGATTGGAGCATGATTCAGTCCTCTTTTCTTGTAATTTTGTGCGTCGTTTGGGTGTTCTGCTTTGAGAGACGGGCGAGGGAAAAATGCATAGGAGCGCCGGCGCGCCCGGTTTTTTTGGGAACAAGAGGCTTCAAAAGGTGTTTCCACAGCGCGTGACGGGAGGAAAAACGCACGGTACAGGGGTGAAAGCGGGGCGGTTTTACAGAGCTTCGGCCGAAAACGTGCAGAGGAGAGGGAAATGGTCGGAGGGGAACTGTCCGCCGCGCTTGGTGGCGAGGATCTCGGCGATCACGGGGCGGAGCGCGCCCTTGGAGTAAAACACGTGGTCGATCGGCCCGCCGCCGAAGCTCAGCCCCGACGGCTCAAAGCCATTGCTGGAAGCATAGTCGGAGCATTCGTCGGCGGTCGTGCGCGCGTCGTAAAACGGCGGCTGATTCATGATCTGAAACGGTTCGGCGTCGGGTTTGGCGTTGTAGTCGCCGGCGATGAAGCACTGATATTTTTCAGTCTCGGCGGAGAAAAGCTCGCGGAGCAGCCGCGCGCCGTTGCGCCGCGCCAGAACGCCGTCGTTGTCGAGGTGGAGCGAGGCGACGCAGACGGCCGCGCCGCCGTCGCGCGGGGCGAGCACGGCCTTGGTGCAGATGCGGTTGTGCGTCGCGTCCCAGCCGCGCGAGGGGCGGTCGGGCGTTTCGCTGAGCCAATAGGTCGCGCCGTCTGCGAGCGAAAACCGCGCGGTTTTGTAAAAAACGGCGGAGAACTCGCCCTCGCGCGCGCCGTCGTCGCGGCCGACGCCGAAGCTGGCGTAGCCGGGGACATGGCCGGACAGGTATTCCATCTGCGGCCAAAAGGCCTCCTGCACACAGAAAACGTCGGGCGAGCGCGCGGCGATGAGCGCGGCGACGTGCGCCTTGCGGTTGTCCCATGCGTGCAGACCCTTGTCGTCGCGCATGTTGCGGATGTTATAGGTCATGAGCTGAAAACGGTCCATCTTTCGTTGAGCCAGCCTTTCTGTTTTTTAGAAGTGTAAAATCAAGGTTCGGCGGACGGGCAGGCGCAAAAACGGAGGGACAGCCGCGCGAATCCGCCTGCCTACGACGCGCATAGCTCGTAGATCAGCGTTTCGAGCACGGCCTGCCGGTTGGCGGTATTGCCGAACATCGCCTGCTCGGCCTCAAAGCAGAGCACGGCGGCGCGCCGCAGCGATTCGGGCCGGAACCGGCGCGCCTGCGAAACGACCTTTGAAGCGGCGTAGCTGCTGGGAATGCGCGCCATCTGCATAAATTCCGCCGTCGAGAGCTGTTTGCCCTCGGCGAGCGAGGCCGCGTAGAGCTGGCGCATGGCGCGGCCAATGGCCTGGACGGCCGCGGTCTCGTCGTTGCCCTGTTTCAGATAACGGTCGAGCTGCGCGACCGCCGCGCCGATGCTCTTCTGCGCGACCGCGTCGGTGATCCGGTAGACAATGGCCTCGGCGAGCGGCATGGCGACGGCGTCGATGTCCTCGGTGCGGATCTGCGGCCCCTTTGCATAGGCCGCGACCTTGGAAAGCTCCGGCAGAACGGCGGACATCAGGTCGCCGCAGAGGTCGAGCAGATAAGCCGCCTCGCGCTCGCCGCAGCCCTTGCCGCAGGCCTCGAAGCGCCGCGCGACCCATTTGATCAGATCCGCACGGCTCTGGCGCGCAAACTCGACGCGCTGCGCGTGCTGGTTGACAACGGCCTCCATCTTCTTGTTCCTGCGCCCGCTGCCGGGCGGCGCGTCGCCGTAGGCGAAAATCAGGCAGACGGAATCCGGCAGCGCCGACAGCAGCGGCTCGGCCTCGGCGGCCATCTTCGCGTCGGCGCAGACGATGTCGTAATCGCGCACGAGCACGAGCTTGCGCTCGGCAAAGAGCGGAAAGCTCTCGACGGCCTCGGTCAGCGCTTTCGGCGTGCAGGCCTTGCCGGTCAGACAGCAGAAATTATTTTCGTCGTCGGCGACGAGCCGCTTTTTGATCTGCCCGATGTAGTGCTCGCGCAGATAGGCCTCCTCGCCGTAAAAGAGATAAAAGCGGCCGATCACGCCGGCGGCGAGCTCTTTTTTGAGGCGGGCGAGAGACGCCGCGCCGCTTCTGTCGTTCTTCGCGGCCAAGTGTCCGCGCCCTCCCCTCCGCCGCGTCAGCGGAAGCGGATGCGAACCGTTCCCTCTTCGGCGGTATTCAGTGTTCCGGCGGGCTGGCCGCCGGTTTCGTTTGAAGATATTATAACATATTCCGCGGAGCTTTTCATCAAAAATTTCGATTGTTCCGAAAAAATTGCGGAATGCCGCGCACAGACGACGGCGCCGGCATCCGTAAAGCGCGCGTCGCCGGCCAGACGGAGGAGCGCGCGGTCGGACACGTCGCCGAGAACGGCGGCCGAGCCCTTGTCGCATTCGATGAGCACCGCGCAGGCGCCGCGGTGCGCCTTGCGTGAATCCGGCGGCGCGACGACGGTCACGGTCATGGCTCCGGCGCGGAGCGTCACGGCGTCGGAAACGGCCGTTACGGCCGTGCCGCAGGCGCCGGCGGCTTCGGTCAGTTCGGCGGCAAGCGCCGCGTCGCCGTTGGCGGGCGAGATCACCAGCCGCTCCGCTTTCTCCATGACCGCCGCCGCGCCATTTGTATGGTGCGGGGCGTTGACGGTCAACGCAAAAACGTCAATTTCGAAAATATTTCGACTTTTGAGATGCGAACGAAGGACATTGGCGCTGCCCGCGCGCGTCGAGCCGCAGTCGACGACGACCGTGTCGCCGCCGTATGTGGCGACGACGCACTGTCCGTAGCCGACGTCGAGCACGGCGAGCTCAAAAACCGTCCGCTTGGCGTATTCGCTGGCGCCGAACGCGGCGCCAAAGCCGGCGACGGCGATACAGAGCGAAACGGCCGCGGCGCGCCTGGAGCGCAGAAGCAGACACAGCGCCGTCAGCAAACACACGGCCGCGACCCAGACGGACATAAAAACGCCGTCTGTGCCGACCGACGCGTATGGGACGGAAGCCAGCGCGCCGATACACGCCTCCAAGGCGCGGCAGGCCGCCGTGATCGGATAAGCGAGGAGGGAGCCGAGCGGCAGCCAGAGCGCCGAGAGGAGCAGAGCCGCCCAGCCGAAGACGGTGATCAGCTCGATCACCCATAAAATCAGGAGGTTTGCCGCGACGGAAATCAGCGAAATTCGACCGAAATAGAGCGCGATCAGCGGCAGAGTGAAGAGCTGAGCCGCGGCGGTCATCGAAAACGCGCCGCCCAGATAGGCGCGGAGCCGCCGCAGGAGCGGCCGGAACCGCCCTGTCCGCGGCGGGCGGCGGTTCAGGCGCGCTGAAAAATAGCCGTTCAGGCGCACGCCGAGCGTCAGCAGACCCAGCACCGAGAGAAACGAAAGCTGCAGCCCGACGTCGGCGACCGCATAGGGGTTGCCGCAGAGCAGGAGCAGCAGCGACGCCGAAAGCGAGGTCAGGCTGTCGTTTTCGCGCCGGAAAAGCGGCGCGGTCAGCACAGAGGTCTGCATCACGGCCGCCCGCACGACCGAGGCGGAAAAGCCCGTGACCGCCGCGAACAGGAACGCGGCGGCAATGGCCAGCGCGCAGACCCAGCGCCTGTTGCGGCCAAATACGAGGATGGCGCTTACAAAAAAGGACAGATGCATACCGGAGACGGCGAAAATGTGCGAGACGCCGGTGTCGGCGACCTGCTCGGAAAAAGAATCGCTGAAATTCGACTTGTCGCCGATCAGCAGCGCCCGCATCAGCGGCGCGCCGCCGCGGAAGAGCCGGTCGGTCTGCGCGAGCGCGTATTTGCGCAGATACAGAGGCAGCGTCGCCGGGGAAAGCGAGCCGGATTCGATCTGCTCGACGTGACTTAGCGTGCCGGTGAGAAAAATGCCCTTGGCCGCCAGAGAACGGCCGGCGGCCTCTGACGCGCGCACGGGCGCAAAGCCAACCTCGGCGGAGATCACGTCGCCGGGCGACAGGCGGCGGGCCGCCTCGCCGTAGCAGTAGACCCGCGCGGCGGCCGGATAGGCGCGGCCCTGCCCGTCGAGCACCTTGACCGAGACGCGCCGTCCAGCTCCAGACGGCTCCGGCAGGCCGGTGACGCGCATTTGAAACGCGCCCTTTTCGCCGCAGAGCGCTTCCACGGCGCGGCTCACGCGCGCCTCGCGGAGGAGAAACGACGCGGAAACCGCCGCCAGACCGATACAGACGGCGAGACACGCCGCCGCCGCGGCGCGGACAGACGCCGGCCGGAGGAGCGCGCGCAGAAGCGCTGCGGACAGGCCGAACGCCGCCGCGGCGGTCAGCAGGCTCGGCGCAAAACGCCCCGCGCCGTAAACAAGGGTAAGCGCGCCTGCGAGCGCGCCCGAAGCGCAGAACAAAAGCGTGCGTTTCATTCCGAAGCCTCCTTTGCAAATCGCCTTTCCGCGCCCGAAACCGGCGCGGAAAGGGGGAAAATAGGACGGGCAAGGATTTTTACAGGGACGGCCGGCACAGCCGCCGCGGGCGGGCGCACACGCAGGTGCGCCCGTGCGGAGATCGGTTGACGTCTTGGCAACCGCGTTGCAACCGGCGCGCCGCTATGGGGCGGGCGCACACGCAGGTGCGCCCCTACGGCGACCGGATGACGTTTTGACACCCGCGTTCCAACCGGCATGCCGCCGCTCCCGCAAAAAGATTCTGCGGTTTCCGGCCGCGACTATTGATAGATCCTGTCGAATATGGTACAATAAATAAAAGACGCTTTTATGGGGAAATCGGAGGTGCCGACAGGCGGTTATGTTTGACAAAATGAGGCGTTTGGAGTTGTGCATGCGCGAATGCGCCGCGACCTTCGGGTGGAGCCTGTCGGGGAACTGTCTCGCGTGCAGCAAGGGCTATCTCTCGTTTCTGCTGTTGCCGACGATGGACGACGACAGAATCGATTATTCGCTTTCCTACCGCTATTCCTCGTTCGACCGCGTGTATCACGCGCTGACGAGCGCAAACCTTTACCCGGGCACCAAGGTCGCAGAGGGCAGTCAGCCCGTGGATTCATGGGGGCTGATGTCGGTCTCCACGGCGATGCGGACGCTGACGAGCCGGACGGACCGCTTCGCCGCCGCGCTCGCCGAAAAAATCATCAGCTTAGAGGACAACCTCGATTTTCTGCGCTATCTGCACGCCAAAAGCGTGCGCGAGTTCGAGCCGCCGCTCGACTATTCCAGCGAGCTGATTTTTACCTGTCTGCTCAAAGGCGACTTTGACGCGGCCGTAAAAACGGCCGCCGCCGCCCGGAAAAACGGGGACAGCGGCGGCGAGCTGTATGCGAGCGTCGTGAGCTATGCCGGCCGGCACGGCGGTTCGGCCGACAGTCAGACGGCGTATTGAAAGATCGGCCGGTCCGTTTCCGCGCGCTCAAAGGCGACGTCGGGGAACAGGCGGCCGAGCCGGGCGATCAGCGGGTCGAGGATCAGCCGCTCGGTCTCGTAATGTCCGGCGTCGATCAGCGAGATGCCGAGCCGAAGCGCGTCCGCCGCGTGGTTGTGGCGAAAATCGCCGCTGATAAAGACATCCGCGCCGCTTTTGACGGCGCATTCAAAGAAAGACGCTCCGCCGCCGCAGCAGACTGCGGCGGTTTTAATTTTTCTGCCCGAATCGACGAGCCTGACGCACGGCAGACCGGCGCAGTCCCTGACCCGCTCCGCCAATACCGACAGGGTGGACAGCGATTCGGGGCAGCGCGCCAACGCCGCGCAGCCGTCCGTTCCCTCGACGGCGGCGAGCTTTTCCAGCCCGATGGCGGCGAGATAGACGTCGTTGACGCCGCCGCCGGCCACGTCCAGGTTGGTGTGCGCGGCGAGCAGGGCGATCCCGTTCCGCGCCGCCTCATAGACGGGATCCTCGGCGGCGATCGACCGGACCGGCGCGTAGATGGCCGGATGGTGCGAGAGGATGAGGTCGACGCCCTTTGCGGCCGCCTCGCGGACGATGGCCCGCGTCACGTCGACGACGGCGAAGGCGCGGCGCACAGGCTGGCCGCGGCTGCCGAGCGTGACGCCGCAGTTGTCGGTCGGACGGGCTTTGTCAAACGGCGCGAAAGCGTCGATGGCGTCGTAGATATCTCCGACGGTCGTCATACAATCATTCCTTTCTATGTTTGGTTCATGCTTTAAAGCCGGCGGACAGCGGGAGACGGCGGGACAGAGCCATGAGCTTCCGAGCGGTTTCTCCCTGCCGGTCTGGACGGAGGGACAACACCGGCTTTGCGCAAAACGGCCTCACTGGCCCGTCTCCGCGGCGAAGACGGTGGTATCGTAGACACAGAAAGCGTCGCGCAGGGTTTTCAGATAGACGCCGTCGGGCGCGGCGATGCCGTCAAAGAGCTTTGTCGCGCCCGAGCTGTTGGAGAGCGCGCGGCAAAGCGAGGCGGTTTCCCCGCCGGTATCCAGAAAATACAGCTCCAAGCCGTCGTGAAAAAACGACGGGTAGACGCAGCTTGTACCGGCTCCGCCGTGAATCAGGAGCGTTTTGTCGTTGGCGTAAACGAAGACGCCGTGCGAGGCCGTTTCCGTTTCGCCGAGGCCGTAGGCGGCCATGCTCCCGTCATAGGAGATGCAGACGCCGAGCAGCGGCGCATAGCCGCCGGGCAGATAGGTATAGGAGCGGGTCGCTAAGTCGAGGCGAAGCAGGCTTTCGTATTCGTCGGAGCTGCTTTTGTAAGCGCAGGCGAGCAGAAAACGGCCGTCGCCCGAGACGTGCAGCTCGCCGGAGGCGGTGATCTCCGGCGTCCGGCCGTTGAGGTCGGACAGCGCGCCGTCGATCACGGAAAACGCATACAGCTCCTGCGTCTCGGCGTCCGGCGCGCCGACTGCGAGGTAACAGGTGCTCCCGTCAGGCGACCACGCGACGGGGCGCGGCACGCTTCCGGCCGGAAACTGGGCGGCCGGATAGACGTCCGGCGCGTCGGAGCCCGGCACGGTGACGCACAGAGCCGTCAGGCGCGTCCGGCCCGCGTCGGCGAGGCAGACCGAATAGACCGCGCGGGAACCGTCGGGAGAAAAGGCCGCGGCGGCGATAAAGCCGTTTTCCGGCTGGGCGATCAGCTGCGCGGCCTCGCCGGCGGCGGGGTCGAACAGCGTCACGCCGTTGACGCGCGAGAGAAACGCGGCCTTGCCGCCGTAGTCGCACAGATAGTCGGCGTTGACGGCGGCGAGCATGTGCCGCCCGCCCGAGAGCGGCGCGCAAAACACGTCGCTGGCATTTTTATAGTAGACATACTGCCCGTCCGCGGAAAAGACCGGCGCGGAGATCCGCCCGCCGGAGCACAAAAGCTCGATCTCGCCGGTATCAAAGCGGTAGAGCGTCAGCCCTTCCGCGCTGACGTAGGCGGCCATGCTCCCGCTTCCGCGCGGCGACTCGCCCGGAGAACAGGCGGGCAGAATGAGCAGCGCCGCGAGAAGGATAAGCGCGGCGAGCCGTTTGAATGCGGGTATCGTCGTGCCTTGCATTCTGTCAGGCTCCTCCTTTCCAGAAGGTGTGAGAATAGATGCCGCAGGTGCGCACCTGCGTGTCCGCCCGCGTTCTGACCGGAACGCCGAGGCGGGGCGGGCGCACACATAGGTGCGCCCCTACGGGTAAAACGGAACGTTTTGGGATT
>ERZ772860.1774-NODE-1774-length-13788-cov-3.229447_pt1 | contig 13788 bp, 12 predicted proteins | sample MGYA00511342_ERZ772860 | MGnify/ENA primary metagenome ERZ772860 (study PRJEB29015, sample SAMEA2737665) | human gut metagenome | biome: human gut; feature: human-associated habitat; material: faeces | place: China | collected 2012 ... | reverse complement strand
TTCGGTATGATATAATATGAACGATATCGGTATGCAGGCGGCTCTGATCGCCCCTTCCGCCGGAGATTTGCAGAACCGCCGGTACCGCTTTCAGAAAAACGGAGGAAACTGAATGGAAAACGAAAACAAGGCCGCGCCGTTTTTGACGTATAAGGGCAGGCCGCTTTTGAGAAAAGATAACGTGCTGTATTACGGCAATATGTCCGACAAGTATATTATCATGCTGCAAATACTGGAAGAGGAAAACATCAACGGACTGGCCTCCCCCACCCGCGTCGCCATTTCCCTGCAACAAACCGATCCGAATGTCCGCGCCAGAGAGCGTATCGTCCGCAAGAGCGAGAAAAAAGGGCTCTACGACGCGCTTGACCTCGGCGCCGTCTGGCTCGAACGCGCGCTCGCGGAAAAATTCTGATCGATTGGCAAGGGCGCGTTTTTTTCACCCGCCGCTCATCCGCCGGATCGGTAAGGCGCGTTGAACGTTCCGATCCGGCAGATTGGAACGTCCGACGGCGCCCGTCCGATCCGTTTTTTCTATCGGGCGTTTCTCTATGAGCCAGACGGCTGCGGCGCTGTCCGTCCCTCCCCGCCTCCCGTTTTTTCTGCTGTCGGCCGCGCGGATTTGCCAGAGCCGCGTTCGGCGGCCAAATTTTCGCCGTCGGGCTGCTCGAGGGTGTCGACGCTCCGCCGGCGCATTGGGTTTTAAGAGGAAGAAGCGCCGTTCCACAAATGAAAGGCAAAGGATTTGCTATGCGATTGATGAAAAAGTTGATTTGCGCGCTGCTGCTGCTGTCCATGCTCGCCGTCCCCGCGTTTGGCGATCAGCTCGGATCCGTCACCGGCAGCTATGTGTTTCTCCGAGCCGGTCCGGGAACCTCCTACGCTCAGATCGGCGGCTGCGCCAAGGGGACGAATCTCGTCATCCTCGCCTCTGAAAACGGCTGGTTTAAGGTTTCAGTCAACGGCCTGACGGGGTACATCTCCGCCGATTATGTGACGACCGACCCTTCCGCGTTTACGACCGCGCCGTCCGTCCCGCCGCAGAGCACGGAACCGCCCGCAGACGCGCAGTACGGTACGGTCACGGGTGGAATCGTCAACATCCGCGCCGGCGCCGCCTCCTTTCACGCCCGCGTCGGGCAGGCTCACAAGGGCGACCGCGTCCTTGTCCTGGCTCTCGTCGACGGCTGGTATAAAATCTCCACCGATAACGGTCAGTTAGGCTACATAAGCGCCGAATATATCCGCCTTGACACCCCTGCGGTCACGACAGCGCCTGCAACAACGCCGCTTGTGACGACGCCGCCTGTCACCACCGCGCCCGCAACGACGGCCGATCCGGCCGCCAAATACGGCGTCGTCACCGGAAGCGTCGTCAACCTGCGTTCCGCCGCTTCCACCTCGAGCGCCATCGTCGGCGCCGCGAAGAAGGGAGAACGGCTGGTCGTTCTGGAATCGGTGGACGGCTGGTATCGCATCCGGCAGGGCGCGCTGACTGCGCATATTCACGCCGACTATTTGCAGCTTGAAGAGCAACCCGTCACGCCGCCGGTCACGACGACGACGCCCGCCACAACCGCTCCGGCTGAACCGGAAGAACCCGGCGCTCAGTATGCCGCCGTGACCGGGAGCGTCGTCAATCTGCGTTCCGCCGCCTCTACGACCAGCACGATCGTCGGACAGGCTCACAAGGGCGAAAGGTATCGTGTCGCCGCAAAATCCGGCGATTGGTATCAGATTTACGTCAACACGCAGCTGGTTTATATTCACAGCGACTATGTGACCGTTGAGGCCGGCCAGAGCGGCAGCGCAACGGTCGGCACCGTGACGGGCGGCGTTGTCAACATCCGCGCCGGCGCCGCCGCTTTTCACGCCCGCGTCGGACAGGCTTACAAGGGCGACAAGGTGACGATCCTCGGCTCTGAAAACGGCTGGTATAAAATTTCTACTGAAAACGGTCAGGTCGGCTACATCAGCGCCGAATATATCCAGACCGAAGCCCCGTCTACGACCGTGCCGCCCGCGACGACGCCGGCCACAACGCCGCCGCCCGCGACCACTGTCCCCGACAGCTTTACCGTCTCCCCGCTCGACGATACCGGCGTCATCACCGGCTCTTATGTCAACATCCGCGAATATCCGTCTACAAACGCCACCGTGCTCGGGCTGATCGCCAAGGGCAAGTATGTGGATATTCTCGGCTCTGTGGGCAGCGATTGGTACAAGGTGTCTTACGGCAGCGTGACCGGTTTTATCAGCGCTCAATACGTCCAGCCCGGCGTAGCCGAATACAACCGGCCGGTGTCCGGCGTGATCACCGGCGCGAGCGGGAGCGGCCTCGTCTCCTCTCTCGGCTCTCAATTCAACAGCTTGCCGTTTGCCGAGCAGCTCTGCCAGTACGCCAAGACCTTTATCGGCGTGCCGTACGTCTACGGCGGCAGTCTGCCGGAAACAGGGTTCGACTGCTCCGGTTTCACCAAATATGTCTATGCCCATTTCGGCATCACCATCCCGCGGCTCAAACAGTATGAGGCGGGGCGGCGCGTCGAGAAAGCCGATTTGCAGCCGGGCGATCTGGTGTTTTTCAACACGACCGGCGTTTCGATCAGCCATGTGGGGCTCTACATCGGTTACGGCCAGTTTATTCACGCGCCGACGGTGGGCAAATCCGTCTGTATTACCGAGCTTGAATCGGATTATTACGCTTCGCGCTTTGTCTGCGCGGTTCGGATTCTGGATTAGCCGCCGGAAAAATCGCCTCCGCCGGCCGCTGCAATCTAAAATAGCATCAAGGCCGCCCGTGGGAGTGAAAACAACTCCCCGGGCGGCCTTTTTATTGCGCAAATATCGGTGAAAAGTTCAGGAGGCTTTCTGGACCGGCCAAGCCCCGCGGACATTGAGCTGAGCTCTGTATCCGCCGCGCACAGCTGTGTTTTCCCGTCCCGCGGCTGCGCGGGGAAAAAAGCGCCGCGCTTTCTATAAATGCGCGCCCGCCGGCTTCCCTCCCATGGTTCTCTCCGAGTCTCCCGGCGCGCAGCGCTCAGGCTCTGTGCGCCTGAATGCGGCCGCAGGCGATTTTCGTACCGGAGTTTCCCGACGGCTGCGTCGTAAAATCATCCGGCCGATCGTGAACGATCACCGTTCGCCCGACGATCTCGCGGACCGTAAAGCGGTCTGTGAGGACGGCGCTGAACGCATATCCGCAGTTGCCAAACAGCGGCGGCAGATCTCCCGCATGATACGGGTGCAGACAGCCGTTTGGGTTATAGTGTGCGCCCGCATCCGCAAAGGCGTCTTCCGCATTGCCCGTACAGGCGCCGCCCTCATGGATGTGAAAGCCGAAGATCCGCCCGCCGCACTCCCCCGCGCCCGTGGGAAGCCCTGTCAGCTCGGCGACCACCAGTACGCCCTGCCGCGTCTGGTAAAACAACACCTGTCCGTAAAGGTCGGGGTAAGCGCCGCTTCCCCGCACAATCGCCCGCGCCTGCGGGCTGCGCCGCAAAATACCGGCAAAGCCCCTAACACCCCCTGCCGATGGATCCATATTCTATCAACCCTCCCAATGCGGTCTCTGTTATCAGCCTATGCCAACAGGGTGGCAGCTGCCACACGTTGCGTGCAGCCGCGAGGGGCAGAAAAACCGGCTTAGAGGCGAATCGCAGATCCGCTCTAAGCCGATACACCCCCCGCCTAAGCGCGGGAAGGACGCTACGTTTAACGATTCAGCGCATCCAGCAGAGCTTGCAGACGCGGCTTCGCCGATTCGACGATGCTCGCCGGAGACAGCTCCTCGTCAAAGATCTTGTAAACAACCTCGGCGCGGTAGGTGTCGTTGTGTTCCCTGGAGCACCACGACCAGTTCGCCACCGGCGACGAGAAAATGTAATTCTCCATCATATCCAGAGAATCCGTATCGTCATCGTCCTGTAAATACTGTTTCAGACAGGTCGCGATATCCGTATCGTTCTGGCGTCTGGCAAACGCGGCGTAGATCGCGGCCGAGGTCGCTTTGTCCTTGTTGGTAACAAGCATCACGTCGTACTTGACGCCGCCGAGGACGTTCATATAATCCGCATCCTTGTCGGCCTTCGGAGTCGGGATGGTTCCCCAATTGATCTCGGCATTGCCCAAGTCGGTGCTGCCACTTCTACCCCTAATCGCGCGGTTCATCTCCGACCACAGCAGACCGACCTCGCCGGATTTGAACATCTTATGTCCCTCCGAGTAAGTCGCGTTGGCGCCCTCCTTGTTTTCACACAGATAGCCGCTGTTGGCCACTTTATCGAGGAACTCATAGGTTTCCAGCGCTTCGGTGGAATCGATCAGGCTGGTCAGCCTTCCGTCCACCCAGTCGACGATCTTGCCGCCGGCCAGCAGAACCTCTTCGCCGTAGCCGAGGTAGCCGGTTGCAAGGCCCCATGTGTCGTTCTGGCCGTCGCCGTCGTTGTCCTTGGTCAGCTTCCCGGCGAGGTCTAGGAAATAATCCCATGTCCAGTCACCGTCTCGCACGACCTGATACAGATCGTCGACGCCGACCGATTTGACGAGGTCCTTATTGAAGAACATCACCCAGCCGGCCTCCGGCGGCAAAAATTTCGAGGCATATCGGACGCCGTAGGTATCGCCGTTGATATCCCACGCGTGCGTAAAAGGCTGGTACAGAAGCTTCTCGTTGTTGACGTCGAGGCCGGCGCTGAGAATCTCCTCGGAGTTCAGCGCGACAAGGCCGCCGGCCGCATAAATCGGAAACCATGTATGCGTTTTGATTTCATAGAAATCAGCCGGATTGTCGCCGGAAACCGTCCACGTCAGGGCCTGCGTGGAATCGCCCACGGCATCCATATACTCAATATGAATGTTCAGGTCTTCTTCTAACTGAGTCCAGATTTCAAACTGTTCCTGACCGACGGCATCTTCCTTCACTTGGCCGTCTTCAAGAAATGGCGTGCGGTCGTTTCTGTCCACAGACAGCATAAAGGTACGACCGTCAAAGTCAAGCTGTTGCTCATAAGCCAGCCACTGTTCGTCGGTCCATGTGCTGCTCTGGGAAAGATCGAAGGGATCGTCCGTCTCTGAGGGAGTTGTTTCTGACGGCTGAGAATCCGGCGCGGAGGTCGTAGAATCCGCTGTCGGCGCCGGTGTCGATTCTGCCGGATCGTTGCTGTCGCCGCAGGCGCCAAATAGCGTCGCAAGCATGAGAACCGCTAAGAGCACGAGAAGGAGTCTTTTTTTCATACGCTGCCTCTTTTCTAAATATTTGCCGAAAATCACAAACATTTGTATTTGTATGTGTTATACGACATGTGTATATTATATATTTTTGGAAAATAATTGTCAACAAGTCGTAAGTCCCCCACCCCCGTCTTTTTTTCTTAACAAAATGCAAAGATGCAGCCGTTTATAGCGGCTGCATCTTTGTATTTTTTATCATTTTGCTTTTTTTTGACTATTTCATCACATTTTGCCGTTTTTCGGCAGAATCACAGGTTTACAGGTGAAATTCAACGACCTGCCCCAGCTCTACGGAGCGGAAGCATTCCTCCATCACGCGCATAACCTTCATCATTTCGTCATGGGTGACAAGCTGCGTCTCTGCGCCGTCGATGGCTTTGCAGAAATTGCGGTAGTAGTCGTGCACGTCGCTGGCGGGACGCTCCATCTCATATTCGTCGACCGTCACGCTGTCGCGCGGCGCCATGGTCTTCGTCAGGCCGGCGGCGGTCTGCACGGGGATGACGTCGCTCTCATGCCAGTATTTGCAGCGGACGAGCTTGCATTTCTCGCGCCAGTCGGAGATCATCGCCGTCCCGTTTTTAGCGCGCATATAGAAGCGCGGCATGGCGATAAAGTTATATGTCCCGACCTCGACATACGCTTCCTTGCCGCTTTCAAAGGTGAGGACAAGCTTAAAGCCGTCGTCCACCTCGTCGTTGGTCAAATGCTCAAAGCGGCAGTAGACGGTTTTGATATCCTCTTTGATGATCTGCAAAATCTGGTCGACCAGATGGACGCCCCAGTCGTAGAGCATACCGCCGCCGTGCTCTTTTTCGCCGCGCCAGTCGCTGGGAATCCCGCGCGAGCCGTGAATTCTCGATTCAATGGTGAACACCTCGCCGAGCTCGCCGGAGTCATAGATCTTTTTCATCGCCAGAAAGTCAACGTCCCAGCGCCTGTTCTGATGCACGGAGAAAATGCGGTGATTTTTCCGCGCCGCTTCGATCATCTCCGTCAAATCAACGCTCGACAGGGTGACGGGCTTTTCGGAAATCACGTTCTTCCCGGCGTTCAGCGCGGCGACCGCGATCTCCTTGTGAAAATCGTTGGGCACCGCGATCGTAATCAGATCGACCGCCGGATCCGCCAAAACCGCTTCAAACGAATCATATGCGAAAATGCCGCGGCTGCGCGCGAGCTCGTTTTTTTCAGGAAGAATGTCGTATACGCCGGCCAGATTCACACAGTCGCTGGTCAGCGCGTGCTGCGTATGCCATCCGCCCATACCGCCGTATCCGATCACAACAAGGTTCTTTTTCATCTTTACAAGATCCTCTCCTTTATCCCCATTGATATGGGACGGAATGCGACCGTCCCACTAACTATTATATTAGAATAATCGCGTCTGTCAAGTCAAACCGGTAAATTCTCCGTCAAGAATTTTCAGCGCGCTCTCCACTGCCGCGCGCACACAGTCGGTCACGGAAACACCCGCCGCGCCGGCAATGGAAATGCTGCACCGGCCGGTGGGAATGAGAATCTTCCGCGCCGGACTGCTGGCAACGGCGAACGCCATTCTCGGCGTGACCTCGCCTAATAACGAGTTTGCCGCGATGATCCCCACCGGGCCGGCAATGATGTCCGCGTCCGCACAGTTGACGGCGACGGGGTTGTCCCCTGTCGCGCCGAGCGGCGCTCCCGCTTTCAGCATCGCCGCCGTGGCGATCGTATTGGTTCCGATCGCGATCAGCGTATTCCGTTCTCCGTCGAAGCGGCCGCTTTTCATGAGCTGCTCGACAAGCAGCTTGCCGATTCGGCCGCCCTGTCCGTCGATGACGATGAGCTTCACCGTACTTCCTCCCCTTCCGCCATTTTGAGCACGGCGACCGCGCCGTCGGTTTTGGTCACGAGCGTATAGCCGCCGTCCTCGACGGTGCGGATTGTCTGCCGCGCCTTTTCAGGCGCAATAAAGCGCAGATCCAAAACGATATATTCCGTCTCGTTTTTCGAGGGGTATTCAAAAATCAGATCCCGCCTTGCTATATGCGCGACGAAAAACGTATCCGCGGCGACGGAGGCGTCGTCCGGAATCGACGCGAGCGCGTCGGCGATGGCCGCGCGCGTATCCCGGCTCGCCGCGTAGCTCCCGATCAGCGAGGTTCGGGACAGATTGACCGAGGTAAATAACAGCGCCGAGGCCAGCGCCGCGCCGCAGAGCAGCCGGTAGCCCGTCCGCTCTGAAATATCCGAAAGGTTGAGCACGGCCGCATAAAACAGCAGCGCGCCCGAACCGTAGGTATACTGATAATGCACCGAATACTGGTATTGATAATTTGTCATCAGGTTGACGAGCACAAACGGGATCAGCAGGATAAAGCGCGTCGGCCGCGTGGTCAGCAGGGGCAGGAAAAGCAGCGGCAGCAGCATTTGCAGGACAAAAACGAGCTTCTCCGCAGTCAGACACTGCGCCAGCACGCGCATGGGATCGGTGAACAATGTTTTGAAAATTCCGATCAGGCCGCTGTCGGAAATATTGTCATAGCGCCATGTCATCGCGCCCAGGCCAAACTGTTCAAGCATCGTCAGCGCAAACAGGAAATACGCCACGGACAGCAAAAACAACGCCGTTCCGTGCTTATACTCCCGCCGCCCCAGCAGCAGATAGAGCCCGAACACCGCCATATAGACGGGCGCGTCCTCCTTGACAAACAGCGTCAGCGCCGCAAACAGGTACATCAGGGGAAACCGCTTCGATTCATAGCAGCAGACGGCGGAGAGAATCAACACCGGCAGAAATTTGTTTTCGTGCAGATCATAAAAGCAGCCGCCTGTAAAAGCCGGATACGCGAGATACGCCGTCGCCAGCAGCGCGACAAACAGCGGCTTCAAGCCGCGCCGCTTCGCCAACAGGCACAGCGGAACGACGCCGCCCGCCACAACGGCCGCCTGCAAGACCAGCAGCGTCACCGGAGAGGGAATCAGCGCGTAGAAAGGCAGAAAGAGATAATAGATCGGCGAAATATGGACGTTAAAGTGCGAAATGACCGCGTCGCGCTCGCAGGAAACCGTCTGCGACAGATCCTCGCGCATATGGTGGAACATATTGGAGAAAATGCCGAAATCAAAGTTCGGGCTGTAATATTGCAGATAGCGCAGCGACGTCAACACCGCGATAAAGAGAAACAGCGCGACCGCGAGAGCGGCGACCCATATTGTCGCCGCTCCGCGGCTCGGCGGCCGGAAGCCGCCCGCGCGCGAACAGGATCCAGCCGGCGATCACAAGACACAGGATGACCGCAAAACAAAAATAGATGTCGCGAATCTTAGCGACATGGATAAACGAGGTCACAATCGCCGCCGCGGCAAACAGGAAAGCGTCCAAACGCTCTGACTTTATGCGCCAAGCGGCCGTCGTAAACAGCGCGAAGAATACAAGCGTCAGGACGGCGACCGCTACAAGGCTTCCGCCGGTCTGTTCACCGCCCGCAGCGGCGGCGGAGACGCTGATCGCCGCCAGCCACGCGGCGACCAGCCGCAGCGCGCAGCGCTCAATTTTGGTTTGAGTTTCTGTTCTTTCCATTCGTCTTCCGTTTTCTCCGTTGATGAGTGATACGCGAGCTTTCAGGCCGCCTCGCCGAAAAAGTGCGTCGTCCCGAAAACGGCCGGCGCGCCATCCTTGCGCGCCGGAAAAGCAAAAGTGCCGCCTGTCACGTCTTTGACGATCGCAACAGAACGGATTTTCCAGCCTTTCTGCTTTTCGGGATGATTCAATCTGTCGGTTCAGCCTTTCGCCTCTGTCAGCGCCGGGCTGCCCGCGCGGTCACGGCGCTCTTATTATTATAATACAATTATTTCCCTGCCGCAAGCAATATCTGTAAACTTTTCGCCGCCGAGCAAAAATCGGCGCCGCGCGGCGGCTTCCGCAAAAAGCGTCCGGCGTTTTGGAAAACAATTGTTTCGGTACAGGTATCTATTTCCCTTTCTCGCACGAGGCAAAACGTCTGGCTGAGAAATTTGCCCGTCTATGCCTGTCAAACAGCGGCCGCCCGAACAGTTTGTCTCCGTTCGGGCGGCGGCTGTTTGTCATTTGAAACCGAATCGGGCCTGCCGGTTTTCTCGGGCAAAAAATATTCGGGAGATACACGGTAGAAAGCTGAAACCGCGGGAGGCCCGTCAGCGGCTCTCAGAGGGAACGGCGTTTGCCGCAGAGCCGAGGCGGGCGTCTCCCCACAGCGGCTTCGGCGGGCAAAAGCATTTGGCCTACTGCAAGCTCAGAAATGCCTCGGCGAGCGACTTCGCCTCTTCTTCGCCCGCCATGACGAGCAGCACAACGTCTTCTACATGCTCGACCTCCACCGCGCTCACGCCGGTACAGACCCATTTCATCGGATTGGCGTTCTGCCGAACCGTCTCCTTGACCGCTTCGATGTCCTCGTCTTCCCCGATTCGGGCTACGCACAGCGAATAAGCCGGCGGCTGCATTTCATATTCGGAGGCGAGCGCCTCTTCAAACGGGATCTCGGCGCCGAAATAGTAGGCGCACCGATCCGCCGTGATCTCGGTGTTGACAAGCCCCTCCGTTGCGGTGAAACCCCCGTCCGCTTTGGCTCTGTCGTAGATATATGTGACGATCTCTTCCAGCGACATCTGCGAGACAAACACGCGGTCGCCGTCGCTCTCGCCGGTTCGCCCGCACGCAGCGACCTGCAAAAGCAGCAGCAGAGCGGCGGCCAGAAGAGTCCAGCGCCTTGCGATTTTCCGCATCATTTTATGATTCCTCCGTTTCAATCAGTTCTCTGACTGTTTCAAAAAATGCGCCTTCAAAACGGTAGCCGCCGAAGGCATAGCCGATTTTGGGGTAACAGATCAGCTCGGCCGTCCGTTGTCCGTCCCCGGTATCGAAAATCAGCGTCAGACTGATATAGCCCTCATAGGGCTGTTCCGTCAGTTTCGCCGTCTCATAGCCGGCCGCGTCGCGTTTGAGCGCGGAAAACGCGCTGAGAAGCTGCCGGATACGCTCCTTTTCCGTGATGGTGCGGCGATGCGCCGTATACGATACGACTTCCCCGCTCTGCGTCACCACGTCTTTGTCCGGCTCGCGCACGATGACCGACGAAACGCTGTCGAGGTCGATGCCGCGCGCGGCGAAATAGTCGCCCATGCTGTCGTCGAGAACGCCGCCCGCCCCGTCGGAAACGCCGAAATATTCGTAGGCGCGCAGCTCGCCGTCCCCGGTTTGTAAAGCGAGCGTGTCGCGGGCGTCGGTCGCGCGCGCCGGCAGTCCGTCCAGCGCAGCGTCCGTTGCAAATTCCACGCTGCCGATCACCGTTTCGGTGACGCCGACGTCCGGCATGACCCGTCGGTAAACCTTGCCGTTGACGGTGATGCGCTCGTTGACGTCGATCCGTATCATCGCGACGTCGGCCATCTCGATCTCCGGAGACGTGTCAGACTGCGTCTCTCCTCGGTCCCCCAGCAGCTCCCGGCCGAGAATGCCCGCGCTCGCCGCCGTCAGCACGACGAACAGACAGACAGGCGCCAGCCAGCGAAAGCGGCTGCGCGCGGCCCGCACGCGCGGCGCGGCCTCCGTACCGCGCGGCGTTTGGATTCTGCGGCGGACGCGTTCTTTTGCCGCCGCGTCGGGCTGAATGCCGTTTACGGCCCGTTGGATTTTTTCCCCGATATCCTGATCCGTCATAAAAACACCTGATCCTTCCTCATTCCGTAAGCCTTTGCTTCAACATCGCTCTGCCTTTCGCAAGATACGTCCTGACGGTCGATTCGTTTTTTCGCATGACCCGCGCGGCCTGCGCCGACGTATAGCCCTCGTAGTAATACAAATACAGCGCGGTCTTGTACGTTTCCGGCAGAGACAGCAGTACCGGCAGCGTCTCGTCCACAGCGGTTTCCGCCGCGACGCCCTCCGCCGATTCAATCGGCAGGTGTCTGCGCCGCTTCCTCCGCAGCTCGTTCTTGCAGACGTTTTGCGCGGTCACGATCAGCCATGCCTTTTCATGCTCCTCCGAATCAAAGGTCCGTTCCTGTTCGAGCAGCTTGACAAACACGGTGGAAACGGCGTCCTCCGTGTCGCTTTGGTTACGCATGTATAGAAAGCAGACGCGGTATACCATATCGAAGCGCCGCTCGTATATCGCTTCCAAATCCTTGCCCCGCGGCGGCAAATCCCTTGTCAAGCCGTTCACCTCCGTTGCCGACCCCTCTATACGGAATACACCTCAGCAGCGCGTTTTGTTGAGCGCGGACAAAAAAAATCCGTTTTTTTCAGACACCGCCGCAGGGTTCCGGCCAGCGCGGCCGGAACGGTCTGTTTTCCGCATACCCGTTTGCAAGAGTCTCGCCGCTACGCCTCCGCGGCAACGGCGAGCAGAGCGCGGATATCGGCCGGCAGCGGCGATTTGACGGTTCTGGCAATACCGGTGAGCGGATTTTCAAAGCTCAGATAGGCGGCGTGCAGCGCCTGCCGGGCGATGCCTTCCGCGCTGCCGCCGTAAAGCGCGTCGCCGCAGAGCGGAAAGCCCATCGCCGCACAGTGGACGCGGATCTGATGCGTCCTGCCCGTTTCCAGCCGAAAGCGCAGCAGCGTGAGCCGCCCGAGCCGCGCGGCCACGCGCCAGTGCGTCGCCGCGCTCTTTCCGTCCGGCCGCACGATCCGGCGGCAGGAGCCCTCGCATTCCCGCTCAATCGGCATCCGGCACACGCCGCCGGCTTCGGCGACGGGCCGATCCGTGACGCCGTAATAGATCCGCGTCAGCCGCTCGCGGTCGACGCGCGCCGCCAGCTTGTTTTTGGCGATCAGGACAAGCCCCGATGTGTCGCAGTCGAGCCGCGTCAGCGGGCGGAACACGACGGACGGACAGCGGAACAGAAAATCGTTGGCCAACGTGTCATACAGATGGGCGCGGGACGGATGCACCGGCATTCCCGCCGGCTTTGACATCACGGCGAAATCCGTGTCCTCATACAAGAGCCCGACGCCCAGATCGACGGGCGCGACCTTCGCCTCCCGGCCGCATTCGTCAAAGGTCTCCGGCAGCCGCACGGATATATGATCGCCCGATTGGATAAAAACGTTTAAAAAGGACGGAACGCCGTTTCGCAAAACGGCGCTGTCGTCCTTTTTGAGTATATGGAGCAGAGCGGTTCCTGCGCCGAGCTCCCGGCGCAGAAACGTGCTCAGCCTGCATCCGTCGTACCGCGCGGGCACTTCAAGAGAAACAGGGCGAGACATTCTATTCGCCGTCCCCGCCGCTGAAATCCGAGTCTGTCTCGCCGCCGGCTCCGTTGTCCGGCTCAGCCTCGGCGTTGGCTCCCGCTTCCGCGCGGTCGGACGCCGGTCCTTCGGTCTGCGGCTGATCCTCCGGCGCGGCAAGTTTATCCATCGACACGACGGCCGCGGTTCCCTCGCCCTCGCCGAACAGCGCGTTGAAGGCCTCGGCCTCCATCTTTTCGTGCGCAAGCAGGTATTCGGCGACTTGGCGGACCCTGTCGGCCTTTCGCGTCAGGATATCGCTTGCCTTCTCAAAGGCGTTTTCAATGATCGCGCGGATCTCGCGGTCAATTTTTGCGGCGATCTCCTCGGAATAATTGCGCATCGTTCCAAAGTCACGGCCGATGAAAACCTCGTCGTGATCAGAGCCGAAGGCAATCGGGCCGAGCTCGTCGCTCATGCCGTACTTCATAACCATCTTCCGCGCCGTGTCGGTGGCGCGGCTGATATCGTTGGAAGCGCCGGTGGAGATGTCGTCTAAGAACAGCTTTTCGGAGACGCGCCCGCCGAGCAGCGAGACGATATCTTCGAGCATCTGATTCTTGGATGCAAACGATTTGTCCTCATACGGCAGCGAAAGCGTATAGCCGCCCGCCATGCCGCGCGGGATGATGGAGATCTGGTGTACCGGCGGCTGCGTCGGCAGGAAGCGCGTGACGACCGCATGACCGGCCTCGTGATAAGCCGTGAGACGCCGCTCCTTCTCGGAAACCGCGCGGCTCTTCTTTTCCGGGCCGGCGATGACCTTGATGATCGCTTCGGAGAGAATCTCCATGGAGATCTGCTTTTTCTTAGCGCGCGCCGACAACAGCGCCGCCTCGTTGAGCAGATTTTCCAAGTCGGCGGGGCTGAATCCCGCCGTCGAACGGGCGACGACGCCCATATCGACGTCCGGCCCGATCTGCTTGCCGCGCGCGTGGATGTTCAGAATCGCCTCGCGCGCCTTCTGGTCCGGCAGCCCGATATAGATCTGCCGGTCGAAGCGCCCTGGGCGCAGCAGCGCGGTGTCGAGGATGTCGGGGCGGTTGGTCGCAGCGATAATGATGACGCCCTCGTTGGTGGCAAAGCCGTCCATCTCGACGAGGAGCTGGTTCAGCGTCTGCTCGCGCTCGTCGTGACCGCCGCCCAGACCCGCGCCGCGCTGGCGGCCGACCGCGTCGATTTCGTCGATAAAGACGATGGCGGGCTGATTCTTCTTCGCCTGTTCAAACAAATCGCGCACGCGCGACGCGCCGACGCCGACGTACATCTCGACAAAGTCGGAGCTGGAAATTGACAAAAACGGC
>ERZ772860.1773-NODE-1773-length-13800-cov-10.458203_pt1 | contig 13800 bp, 9 predicted proteins | sample MGYA00511342_ERZ772860 | MGnify/ENA primary metagenome ERZ772860 (study PRJEB29015, sample SAMEA2737665) | human gut metagenome | biome: human gut; feature: human-associated habitat; material: faeces | place: China | collected 2012 ... | reverse complement strand
GCGTATTGGTTCCATGGACAGCCTGCGGTATGACGCAGAGTACGGTTCTTGGTATCCCGACACTTGTCTATCTCCCCTTCTGCTTCTTCAATATCATCAGTCCTTTGATGAGTTGTCTGGTTGCCATCCTTGGCTTCGTACCCAATCCACAACCCAGGGAAAACAAAGCATCTGCAGCGGAAGAGTCTGATATCCATTAATATGAATAGGAGATTCATAGATATAGGAGGCTAATTCAATACCCAACTTGCATTTGATATCTTGCCAATCTATACCATCATCGACATGATAGAGACTGTAGAATAACCCATAATATAATGAAAGAGAGTCCTTTAAAAAACCGGACTCTCTTTTAATACTGAGCTCCTTTAAACCAGTCCGTTTAAATCAATGGAATATTTGGTAGGCAGCTTCTGCTCCTTCTTGATAAACATCAGCATGTAAATAGGGAGATAAGTGATTTTTCCCACCTTCTTCACATTATCATTACACAGCACATAGGCTTTAGAAATCTGATAAGTTGTTGAGTTCACCACATTCGTAAGCGCTTTGTGACGCTCATAATCCTTGCCCGATTTAACCTCTATCGGCAACACCTCACCATTTTGCTCTATCACAAAATCCAGTTCACCCTGGCGCTTGTTGTTATAATAATACAACTGGAAACCGTGCGCCCAGAGCTCTTGTGCTACGGCATTCTCATATACCGAACCAAAGTTGATGGACGGTTCGTTATCCAAAATCTTCAGTTGAATGCCATCCGCATAAAGACTTGCCAAAAGACCAATATCTGCCATAAACAGCTTGAATAAGTTTCTGCTGCTCGACAAAATCAACGGCACAGTAGGCTCCTCAACATTATATACCGGCAAAGCTACACCGGCATCCTTCAACCACAAGAAACTGTTCTGATAACGTGCAAACTTGATGTTTTCATTCAGGTTCTTCAATATGAAACGCTTGTTCTTGGCATCAAGCTCAGCAGGGATCCTGTCAAAGATTTCCTGAATATACAATTTATGGTCAGGGTCATATTTCGCTATATCCTGCTTATAGAGACGTATGATAGCCTGCTGCTCTGCCATTACATCTTGCAGATTATTGGTAGCCAGATATTTATCAACAGCTGCAGGCATTCCACCTACTATAAGATAAAGGCGGAATACCTCCATCATCTTTTCATGGATGAATTCATCTACAGCAGTCCCTTCCGTAAAATGCTTCCTCAAAGCATCTATAATTCTATCGTTGATACCAACTGCTGTAGCAAACTCCTCCAAATCAAGAGGATACATATCTTTCACATCCATATATCCCACTGGTGCAGAACGGAGATTCTTGATCTCCACACCCAATAGGCTACCGCTTAAAACATAGCGATAGCTCCCCTCTTCCACCAGAAATTTGATGGCAGTTACGATTTCCGGGCATTCCTGCACTTCATCAAAGAACACAAGGGTACTGCCCTTGATCAAATCCTGGCTGGTCACAGTGGAGAGACGCAACAAGATGTCCTGACTATTCTTCGCCTTGCTGAAGACCTTTACCAAGCCTGGATTTTCGATGAAGTTGATTTCTATGAATCTTTCAAAATGTTCATGACCGAAACGACGGATAGAATATGTTTTTCCTATCTGTCTTGCTCCTGTCAACATCAAAGCTTTCTTATTCGTTTCGAAGAAATCAGCTAAATATCTGTCTATCTTACGTTTAATCATATCCTTGTCCCCTTTTCTATTATTAAACGGACGTATTTTGTCCGCTTTTCCATGGCAAATATACGATAATTTGTCCGTTTTTCCAAGGTATTTACGCATCTTTTTGTCCGTTTTTCCAAATTTTAACAGTTTCCCTTGTAAACTATAAACTGCTATTCCCTACCTCAGCAAGCTATAATAAGGCGGTCCCATCCCGCAAAATATGGCGAGGGCTTTGATGCCCCGCCAACCTTAGAGCGTAGCGGTTCCGAGCGACGAGGAGGAGCGGTTTCCTCCCTCTTCCCTGAGGGTGAGAGGGTCGGGGTGAGAGGTGGAGCCTTCCTTAAGGGTAAGGAAGGTTTCTGTCCCCTGTAAGGGGAACCGAAAGGGTCGTAAAGACTATTGAAGGTAGGTTTTCGAAAAAAACTATTGCCCTTACGCATATTTGTGCAAATTACACTTATAATCATGTGCTTTATGATGTGTTTACGCAAACAGGTTGCATAAAACGTGCAAACGTTTGCACATAGAAATGTAACCTTTTTGAAACTTTTTCTTGCTTCATATTGGATTTCTTCTTAAATTTGCAGCCGAAAATAGATACCAACTAACAAACGAAGGCTAAGTTTAATATAAACGAAACCAAATATAAAAGTAAAGATATGATGAAGCAAACATTCATAAAATCAGCTATGTTGCTGCTGCTGATCCTTTCAACGGCAACGACGCGAGCGCAGGAGGTCGCTCTGAAGACCAACTTATTGGGATGGGCTTCCACATCTGCCAACGCCGGCATCGAAATCGGCACGGGCAAGAAAACAACCTTCCAACTCTTCGGTACCCTGAACCCCTGGAAGTTCTCGGGCGACAAGAAGATGAGATTCTGGAATGTTATGCCAGAATACAGATGGTACACCTGCCAGAAGTTTGGAGGCCATTTCTTCGGAATTCATGCCTTAGGCGGTGAATACAACATTAAAAACATTGACATGCCCTTCGGCATCCTGCCGAAAACTCTGGAGGGCAGGCACTATGAAGGCTGGTATGTAGGTGGAGGCCTCACCTACGGCTACCAGTGGCTACTCAATAAGCACCTCAATTTCGAAGGGTCTATCGGTTTGGGATATGCCTACAGTCCTTACAAGCTTTACGGACGATGCGAAAAATGTCTCGACAAAGACCACCGCAACTATGTGGGCCCTACAAAAGCCGCACTATCTCTCATATACGTGTTCTAAGAATTTAATTTAACTGTGGTTTTAAACTGACAATATAAACACGTAATAACTAGACAGAATACAAAAAATTTAGGGAAATTATAATATGGATAAGATGAAGCTTTATGCGGTCATTTCGCCCCTCTGCATGCTCTTCTCTCAGGGCATCATGCCTGCTCAGGCTCAACAGCTGGCAGGGGGTAAGGTTCAGGTAGAAAGTGTTTTAGCACGCAAGAACGGCAACCGGATGGACGTTGCCTTCCGTATGAATCTGAACGAATTGAAGATGAAATCAGAGCAGCAGATTGTTTTCACACCAGTAATGGTAGGAACTGATTCTATCGCTCTCAACCCTATCATCATCCAGGGTAGAAACCAGGCTGTAAGATACCGCCGACTTGCCGACAGCAAGAAGAATCCGCATGCACAGGTTCTTACCCGCAAGAACAAGACCAGTCAGCAGGTTTACTTCGCCCAGTCTGTTCCTTATCAGAAATGGATGAAGAAGTTCAAACTCTCGGTGAAAGAAGATCTCTGCGGATGTGGCAACCTGATAGAACAGGACAATACGCCGATTGCGGATATCGACCGTACACCGAAGATTACGAAGGATTTCTTTGTGCAGCCGAAGGCGGAAGCCAAGAAGGTGAGAGCCGAAAAGGGTGAAGCCTATCTCAGCTTTGTGGTTAACAAGAGTTATATTCTTGCCAACTTCCGTGAGAATGCTACTGAGCTGAAGAAGATTACTTCCACCATCGACCTGGTGAAGAACGACAAGAACGTTGAAATCACAAATATTGATATCCATGGTTTTGCTTCACCTGATGGTTCGTATGCCAACAACAAGCGCCTTGCCAACGAGCGTGCAGCTGCCCTCCGTAAATATGTGAGCAGCCTCTACACCTTAAACTGCAAGCTCTTTACCTATCAGGCTACACCGGAAGACTGGGAAGGATTCAAGAAGAAGATCCAGGCTAGTCATCTGGCTGATAAGGAAGCAATTCTCGAGATAGCTAACTCCTCGCTGGCTCCCGACGATAAGGACCTGAAGATCAGAAAGCTCCATCCGGCTAGTTACCGCTACATCCTGGATCATATCTATCCTCGTCTCCGTCATAGCGACTATACGGTAACCTACACGGTTCGTCCGTTCAGCATCGAAGAGGCCAAGGAGATATTAAAGACCAAACCACAGCAGCTTTCTCTGCAGGAGATGTTCCTGGTGGCACAGACTTATGAGCCGGGTTCGCCAGAGTTTAACGAGGTATTCGACATTGCCGTCCGCCTCTTCCCAGATAATGAGACAGCGAATCTCAATGTCGCCTGCACCGATTTGCAGAAAGGTGATCTTACTTCTGCCGAAAAGCATCTTGCCAAGGCAGGCAACTCGAAAGAGGCAGAGCGTGTAAGAGATGTCTTCAAGCAGATAAAGGAATTGGAATAACAGAAAATTAGAGAATAACGATTATAAACAAGCTTAACTTTCAAAGATTATGAAGATTAAACATTTATTTGGCTTGGCTGTCATCGCAGCTATGACAGCAAGCTGTTCAAGCAATGAGGACCTGGGAACCGCAGGTTCAGGTACTGGTACTAATGAAACTGGTGTTGGTTATGCAACTTTCACCATCAACTTGCCTTCTACAAACGGCACTCGTGCAGACGGTGATCCTACTTATGCTCAAGGTACTGCTGATGAGTATGATGTAAATGACGTTACTTTGCTTATTTTCCAGAAGACAGCCACATCAAAATCTGAAGGCGACTACACTTTCGTAGATATAGCTGAATTGGGTAATATGGCTCCTTGGAAGGATGAAAACAATAGTGGTGGTATTACTGCGTCTGCTACTATTACTGCAAAATTAAGTAATGTTGCACTTACAGGTAAAGGTTCAACAAGTGACTATTATGCTTTAGCTATTCTTAATAATAAGAATTCAAAAGGTGAAGATAAGATAACTTTACCTACTTTACCTACTTCATCAACTACTTCATCAACTACTCCACCCGTAACGTACGGTAGCTGGAATGCAGCTAGTAACGCCCATGAAGCAAAATTTAAAGATAACACAAAGGGTTTCTATATGGCAAATGCACCTGTATATATCAAAGATGGAGAACCAACTACACTTGTAAATATTGATAAGGTATATGCAACAAAGTCGAAAGCAGAAACCAATGCGGCTACAACTATTCATGTAGAGCGCGGTTTGGCTAAGGTGACAGTTGCTTCGGCCGATTTCACTAAAACTTTTAACCCATCTGGTACAAAATATAACAAAGATGAAGTTAAGATTACTGCTTGGAACTTGGATGTTACTAACAAGAGTACATTCCCAATTCACAAGACAACAGGTTTGAATTCACCATTTACAACAATTTGGAGTGCCTCAACAGATCCAGCTCCTTCAACAGGTCGTTTTGTTGATGCAGCTAACTCTGCCTTCAAGCGTGTACATTGGGGTGTTGACCCTAACTATAGTACTGATTTAGATGAGACTGCATGTAAAAACGCATTTAATATACTTGCTCCAAATGCAGAAATTAATGGTACAGCAAAAGAACCTCAGTACTGTCTTGAGAATACTTTCGACATTAAGCACATGCTGCAGGGTCAGACAACACGTGTTGTGTTCAAGGCAACATATAAGCCTGATGGAATCACTGAGGGAAAAACATTCTATAAGATTGGTAACAGCACAGACCTTTGGAGCGAAGAGAATCTCAAGAAGCAGATTAAGACCGTTGCTCTCAATGTTATGGGTATTACAAAAGCTGAAGAGCAGGCAAAATATGATGTAGACCTTTCTAAGGGCTCAAACATTAGCGGTGTGGCTGGTCATCAGCATCTCGTTAAGGCAGAAAACATTACCTACTCAGGCGAAGCTACTTCATCAAAGGTTAATTCAGCTGCTATTACTGCAATCAACGAAAAGCTTGGTTTGTCAGATGCAGCCGGTATCTCTACATATCTTAATGGCGAGGCTTACTACATTGCCCGCATCAAGCACTTCGGTGACGACTTGACACCTTGGAGTGAGGGTGATAAGACTTATGGAGATAACGATGAAACACAGAACAACAAGTATCTTGGTCGTTATGGTGTACTCCGTAACAACTGGTATGAGTTGACTGTAAATAGCGTTAGTGGTCCTGGTACACCAGATGTTCCAACCATCAAGCCTGACGTTCCAGACGATGAGAGCTACAGATACATCAGCGTCAGCGTAAAGATCCTCTCTTGGGCTAAGCGTTCACAGAGCGTCGATTTGTAATCCATTACACATTATTATATATAGCTCAGCCGCTCTAGCGCTAAGGAGCGGCTGGCTATCTCGGAAGAATATACACTTTACTTTTTCATAAAACAGATAAGCATCATGGCAAACAAGAAGTTTAACAGTTGGATCAAGAATATATGCATGGGATGGGGATTCATCATGGCGGGCAGTATGCTCTGCAGCTGCAACGACTTGATGCACGACGACCTGCCTCCTTGTGACATGGGTGTTGACTTGCAGTTCAAGTACGACTACAACGTGCAGCGTGCCGACATGTTCAAAGATCATGTGGGCGGACTCAGCGTATTCGTATACGACGAGCAGGGCAACTTCATTGCTCGCCATGATGCCTATAACGATGCGACATCACAGCCGCTCAAGGACCCTAACTATGCCATGCGAATCAATCTGGAACCGGGCAAATACAGATTCGCAACCTTCGCCTTCCAAAAGAAATACGAAGATGCACTTGCGCAGCCAGGTGCCAAATTCCAGATAGCTCTGCCACAGCAGGGTGACAACATCACCGCCCTCCATGCACGACTCGACCGCGAACAGGGCAAGGTGAACAACCAGAGCCAACCGCTCGATACACTCTGGCAAGGACTCAGCAACGAACTGGTTGAAGTAAAAGACCTGCAGGTTACACGCCATACCATCGGTCTGGTTCGTGATACCAAGCAGCTCACCATCAGCCTGCATCAGACCGACGAGCCTGCCAACATCAATGCCGATGACTTCAGTTATCAGATAACCAATGCCAACGGCGATATCAGTTACGACAACTCTCTCCTCCCCGACGAGGAGTTGACATATACCCCATACTACACCTGGACCACTGAGTTTAAGGATACCGAGGGCAATGTAAAGGAGCGCACCGCTCATGCCGCCCTCATGTTCTCCCGACTCATCTGGCATCCGGTAGAAGAAAACGACAAGAACGCCATCCTCACCATCACGAACAAGACTACTGGCGAAGAGGTGGCACGCATCAATCTTGCTGACTTTCTGGCTCAAGGCCGTGGCGCCTTCGAAGCCCGCCATTATTCAGAGCAGGAATTTCTGGACCGAGAGTACGACTACAAGCTCGACTTCTTCCTCCAGGGCAACCAGTGGAAGTATGTGCAGCTCAGCATTTCCATCCTGGATTGGAGCAAGCGCATCCAGCGTGTCGATTTCTAACCGTTTCAGGTGTCAGAGCCCCTTCCGGGCATTTAGCTCATAAGAGTATTTGACTTTAAAAATTAGAAACAATGAAAATACGAGATTTCATTTTAAGTTTAGTTAGTTGGTTTATATTGTTGGTTACAGTAAGTTGCTCTGACGAACTTGGAGGCGAGCGCGCTCCCATTTCGTCAGAAAGCAACTTGCATGTACTCGTGCCAACCGTGCTCAGCAGCCGCGGCACCAATCCCGACGATGCTTCCGGCCTTCCTACCTATAATGCCACGGTAGATGAATGCCAGATCAACGACCTGACCCTCTATGCTTTCCCTGTAGAAAATGAAGGCAAGCTCCTGGTAGAGACGCTCCCTGCCCCACTGGCTACGATGATGGTAGAGCAGCATGTAGCTAACTATCAGCTCAATATCGAACCGGGCACTTACCATATCTATGTGGTTGCCAATATGAGTGATGTGTTGAAAGACCAGAATCAGAATATTGATTCGGAAGAAAAACTCAAAAATATCGTGCTGAATTATTATCCTTCAGGTGCTCAGCCAGGTATGCCTGTCTGCACGAATATCCCGATGATTTATGAGCCAAAGGATGTAAACGGTACTATCATCAATACAAAAATAGAAAAAAGTGGTAAGAAATATACCGAGGTGGCAGCTAACCTGAAGTTTACATGCGTAAAGGTTAAGCTGAATCTCATCTTCGATCCTACTGCTGAAGGTTCTGCATTCAATGGTAATAGCTATATCATCAAGGATATTCTGGCTCAAAAGCTTTCTCCTAGCACCACGCTGAGTTGGGATGGAGCATTTAGCAAGCCAGCCTCTAGTGTTAGCCAAGATTATGCCAATGGTTTTGAAAATAAAGTTTATGCTACTTCTTCTGAGGCAAGCAATAAGGGTGGTTATTATGAAGACTGGACAGAGGATGCTGCCAATGCCAATGTGAATAATAAGGACATCATCACACTTGTTCAGGGTGCTACTCCTAAAGCTGCTCCACAGAATGCCGCCGATAAGTGGCTTTTCCAAGGCACTTACTATCTGCCTGAGCGTTATATCGCCAATGCCTCTCAGCAGTCTACCCTCAAAGTTAATGGCTTTGTGAATGGTAACATTGAGAACAACTATACGATTAAGCTGGGACATCGTCAGGACGAGAGTTCAACTTCCAAAGAAGTCCCAACTTTCCCTCGTGGTACCTACTATGAGATTATCGGCAAAATCAAGAGTCTGGGAAACATGACCCTCGACTGTAATGTGAGCGTAAAGGACTGGACTCCTGTAACGATAGATGCCGACTTCAACCATACTACTTTGTGGGTAAGCAAGACGAACGCGAGCGTAACATCTACCACGGCAGACTCCATCGACTATGAGTCGAACGTAATGCTGACAGAGGCAGATTTCGGTTGCGATGAAAAGGTAACAACATCCAGTGGTGAGAAAGAAATTGTGTTGACCAAGCTAGATGCAGTGAATCATAGAATCACATTCAAAATCAACGAGGACATTAAGTTCTCCGAATATAAAGGAAAATACAGGGGTACGGCAAAGGTTTGGATTAAGGCTGGCAACATCAAGAAGTATCTCGATGTAGAGTATGATGCCTCTCCATATTTTGAGGTAAATCCACAGGAAGTAACCATCTATTGGCGTAGCGACAGTACCAAAGTGGTACAGTTTAAGACCAACCTGGGCGGTTTGGCTTTCACCGGTAACGCCTCTTCCACTGTAGGCAATTCAACCATTGAGGCATCTTACGATAAACTTGATACTTCAGAAGGAACCTTCAAGATTGAGGCAACCAGTGACCCTATTACCACGACAGTACATTATCTCACTGTGCAGCCAAAGGAATCTGCAGAAGGCTTCAACTTTGTCAAGAAAATCAAGGTAACGGTAAAGCCTGCAGTAGGTAACTATCGTATCAACTTTAGAGCCATCAACGACAGAATTCCATACGCCGGCACAAGCGACCCGAACAAATCTAACGTGACAGGAAACTTCTTGGGTGTTTTAGCCGAGGGAGACAATAACAACTGGAACGACGGATGGTTTGAAGAGAGCTGGACAGGTGACAAGAATCAGGCACAAACAAAAAACCATTGCATCTACGTATATACCCAAATAGGTGAAACGGAGAATGCCATCACAGGAAAAGGATGGATATATACAGAAAAATGGGGTGGCAAAGATGATTCAGGTTGGCCAGGAGACTATATGAACGACGACAAAACCAATACGGGGTGGTACTACAAAGACTTCAGTGTAAATGCTGTGCAGAAACATACACAGCACGGAGCCACTGGTGACAGAAAGATAAAACCGGGCGAAACGCTGATAATGTTTAGCAACAACTACAACAACAGCGTAGGTTACTCTGTGCATCGCTGCCCACAACACTTGGAACCAGGTATTCCACTCTTCGACTATGAGGACTGCGAGGGTTGGATTGTCTATGATCCTACATCAGACCCTACTTGGAACATATATGATGCCATGCCAACTATTGAGAACATCAAGTTTACCATTTACACCAAATTCCAGACTTATGGATGGTTTAAGGTATATGGTGTCGCCCACGAAAACAATGGCAAAAGAGAACAATTCACTATTTTCGACAAAAATAATAAAAGTTGGAGTTGCACTAATGCCGACAATGGTTGGTATAAGACTGTGATTACCCTCAAGGCTGTTAAGGGAGACCACGAGAAGGACATCAGAATTATGAAAGATAATCAAATTTCTGACGACAAATCCATTCTCCTTTTCAATGGCAACAGCTATGAGAAGCATAATGACACAGGCTGGTACGATGGCTCCTCTTGGCACGCTGGCAAACCATCTGATGTGAAGTAAATAAGATTAGAATCAGATTTGAACACTGTTATAAATCAGTTTACGCAATGAAGAAGATCAAACATTTAATGATATGGATTGGATTGCTCCTCAGCCTTGTTTCCTGCAAGGATACGATGGAGGCTATCGGACTCGGCGGGGATGAAATCCCTGCCGAGGGACTTGTCTTGAACCTTCAATTGACTAACTTCACCAAGCAACAGATTGGTACAAGAGCGGGGGCCTCGGAGACATTCAATTCGCTCTGCGCTGTGTTCTATGGAGACAATAACGAATGCAAAGGCAAGACAGATTGCTATTCTACCTTAGAACAGCAGCCTGATGGCAGCTACAAGGTAAAGATAACCAATGTACCTGCTGGTACCAAGAATGTACATCTTGTAGCCAATGCCAGCGACATGACGGAGAGAGAGGCACAAAACTTGCAGTCTCTCACTGTTGCAGAGAAGAGAGACCCTCAGCTTGATGCCCCTATCTGCTGGGGTAAAATTTCAATTGATAGTCTTTTGAAAGCTAATCCTTCTGTGACGATGTTGCGCCAATGCGCCAAGATTAGTTTGGAGATAGACAAAGGCATCCAGAGTTATTTCACCAATGCAGGCTTATACGTCTATAACATGGCAACCAAGGCAGCCATAGCTCCTGCCAATTATATTGAGCCTAAGACCGATGACTTGGCAGAATCTACTGATCTCAGAACGGAAGACAACCCATTGGGCGACGGTACCGCAACCACCGTGGCAGTAAATGAAACTTCTGCAGGCAAGGCAATGGTGATTATCAAGGCGAATTATAAGGATAGTGAAGGACATGATAGAGAAGGATATTATAAGGTGGCACTCTACAAGGATGCCAACAAGACAACCCAATATGCCTTGCTCCGTAACCACCATTATACCATCAAGGTAACCAAGGTAAACGACTATGGCTTCTCTACGCTTGATGAGGCAAAGAAGAGCCAGCCAGAGAATAGACTGGAAGTAGAGGTGCGGGACGATAACCCTGAAATCACCAGAATGATAGCTTGCAAAGACTATGAACTGGGAGTGAGCGATGATCAGGAGATAAATGCAAACACAACAGAGGCTACCGTAACCATTGTTACTACCTTGCCAAAGGCAACGAGTAGTGATGGTAAGCTATATGGTGTCAAGAAAAATAATTCTTGGATAACCGCTTGTCAGCAAGAGACCGAGAATGATATACTAGAGACAAGCAGATCTTCTAAAGGCAAGAAATATACCTTGAAGCTTACGCTTACAAAGAATGACCAGTCAGAGAATCCACGTACAGGAATCATCACCGTTACTTCTGGCGACCTTTCTCTTGATATAACCATCAAGCAGGCTGGTTTCGACTTTAGAAAAGATGATCCTGAGAGACCCGTTACCATGCAGTATAATAACTCCACCGTAGCTGACAACTATTTCAACTGGTTGGACCGTGTGCAAGGCATCACTCCTACAGAAATGCAAGGGGCTGTGAGAAATGATGGTTTGCATTTCTGCGTGGGAACAGCCAATATCACGTATCTTATCCCTAAACTTGATGGTGATGACTATACTATCGAGGATGAAAGTAAAATCAAAGTGGAAGAAGATAAAGGTAAGTGGAAGGTAAGCCTTACCAGTACTACGGCAAACAAGGATTTGTGGAAGTCTTCATTTACCATCATCAACAAGGCTGGCATCAAGATTACCTATCCTGTTTATCATACTGGTATCTTCCATAAGATAGATGAGTCTTCCAAGGTATATACTGATTATCAGCTGACAGAAAACGGGGATACCACGAAGAAGGTGAAGGGCTGGTTCTATTATGGTGTGGTAAAGGTACAGGGAAAAAAGACCGATGAAACCACCACTACTTATTATATGTTAGACCGCAACCTAGGTGCATCCAACAATGGTTACTATGCCCCAGATGTGGTGGCACTGGAAAAGAACAAGAAAGCCATTGGTGGCTATTTCTATATTTCTGAAAACAAGAACACCAGCGATGCCACTCAGGGAGATCTCTCCAGCACCTTGGCACCAACAGGCTATACCATTCCAAATGATGCCGTGTTCGAAGAGTTAGTTAATGCTGGCAATCTGGAGGTGGTACCACAGTCCACATCGTTAGGAGAAACCTACAACTGCGTGCGTATCAAGACGGTGGATTCCGAGTTGCCATACATCTATCTGCCTATGGGTGGATTCTTGGAGGGCGAGAGCCATAAGAACCCTATCCATGTAAATCTCTGGACCAAGACTTTGCTGTCAGGTACGCAGGGCTTCGGTACCAACAGTCCTGAATATGGTTTCTGGTATAGATACTTTGATGTTTACAACAAGAGGATAGGATTATCCAATATGAGATTCGTGAGTGGTAGCAACGGCATGAACAATGGCCGCTACAAGGCGATGCCAATACGCCTGATTCTGAAATAAACATCAGATAAGTGATAAATACAATAACATCTTTTACTTATATATAATTAAAGTATAAAAAACAGCTGTTTTACAAAGAAGAGGGTGTGTCATAAGCCACCCCCTCTTCCTTGATTCTTAGCTTCACTCAAATCTGCAACTTCATTTCATCAATACGAACGCCAAAATCATCCATATAGCGCTTGTATATATAAGAGGCAACTTGTAATATTCCCATCATAGTCATTATTCATTTTATAGTTTATTGCCGCAAAGTTACGCTTTTTTATTGAAACCGCCAAAGAAAATCAAAAGAAATCTGCGAAAATCCGTGTAATCCGTGCCTTATCTATATCCTAAGAAGCTTATGACACACCCTCACAAAACGGGTGAATGAGAGCAAGAAAACGAATGAATGAGAGTAAGAAGAGGGGTAAAAGAAGGATTTTAACCTACTAAAACAGTTCTTTCAACTGAGGAAAGTACGTATTTTTTATAAGTGATTGAGAATGAGATAAGTTTTTATCTCATAAAAAGAAGAGGTTACGAATTAGAAATAAACAGAATGTAGCATCCTGCTGTGATTTGCATAACCATCCAAAGAACTCTTTCGGTTGCAAAGGTACGATATTTAATCGGGGATAAAGAATGTTTTAAGATTTTTTATCCTCGATTTTTTGCTTGGATAAATCTGTTTTCATTAAACCATATTCTTCTCTATTCTTTGCTATTTCCATTTCAATCCATTCAAACTTATGTGGCAATGGTTTCTGTTTTTTGAATGGTCTATTTCGTTTGTATATTCTCATCCTTTTGTGTGTTTTGTATAAAAGTCAGCCGTCGTCGCAGAAAGACAGTCCTCGTACCTCAGACTAACTTCCTCCGACTATGGCACGGCAAGAAAAATCCTTGGCGGTATGCCTTGAAATACTTCAAGACTATACTGCCAAGGACTTTTCTTTGTTTGCCGTGCTGACAACGGCTGACTTTTATAGCCACAACTCGCAGTTCCATTTTTTATCGCACAATCCAAACGACATGAAACAGTGGCACACCACACTTTCATGTCTCAGTAGTACGGCATGAGGAAAAGTGTTTCTTTTTGTCGGTTGCAGGCTAACCGATCAAAAGAAACACCATTCCTTGATTTG
>ERZ772860.1772-NODE-1772-length-13807-cov-4.415649_pt1 | contig 13807 bp, 10 predicted proteins | sample MGYA00511342_ERZ772860 | MGnify/ENA primary metagenome ERZ772860 (study PRJEB29015, sample SAMEA2737665) | human gut metagenome | biome: human gut; feature: human-associated habitat; material: faeces | place: China | collected 2012 ... | reverse complement strand
GTCGCCGTGCCGCGTGCTTTCTTTGGTACTTTCTTTCGCTTCGAAAGAAAGTACTTCCCCCCTCGGGGCGGCAGCCCCACCACCCGCGCCAGAGTCGGCGCGTCAATCCCGCCGACAGGGAACTGATTTCGGCAAAGTTGCCGTATCATGCCGCTTGCAGGGGGCTTTCCGCTCGCCCCCTGCACCCCTTTGGGCCGCAGCCGCAGACATATCCCATTCAAATTTATAAAATAGGCCTGCTCTTTCCTCAACGCAAACATTAAACGGAGCGCACGACAGTGCGCTCTGTTTGTGTACACCTGAACTTCCTTTATTCACGAAAATAATGCCGGGATACCGCCAAAGGAAGCCCCCATTTCATTCCCCCACATGCTCCAGCGAACGCTCCCGCAGCCGCTGGTTCACGTGCTGCCGCAGCAGCGTGTAGATCACCGACGTGAGGGGAATAAACAGCAGCATCCCCACAATGCCCAGAAGCCCTTCGCCCAGTACGACGGCCAAAAGCACCCATAGGGACGGAAGACCGATGGCGTTGCCCATGACGTGGGGATAGATCAGATTGCCCTCCAACTGCTGCAGGGCGATGAACATGACCACAAATAAAAGCGCCTGCATGGGATCCACCATTAAAATCAAAAGCGCGCCCGTAATGCAGCCGATCCACGCGCCGAGGACGGGAATCAGCGCCGTTACGGAAATAAAGACGCTGATGAGCAAAGCATAGGGGAAACGGAAGATCGTCATGCACAGGAAGAAGGCGCCGCCAAGGATCAACGCTTCCAGACATTGCCCGGAAATAAAGGAGGAAAACGTCCGCAGGGTCAGGCTGCCCACTTCCAGCAGCCGGTCCATGGTCTTTTTCGGCAGATAGGCGAAGCCCACCCGGGTCAGCTGCCGCTGCAGACGCTCCTTGGCGAAAAGAAAATAGATCATGAACATGACGGTGAAGAAAAACTGCAAAACCGACGAATACACCGCGCCGATCACGCCGGTGGAGAAGACCGCGCCCTTCAGGGCCAGATTCAGCAGCTGGTCCAGCTGATTCTTGATCTGATCCGGGGTCTGGAGCATACTCTGAACATACTCGCTCAGATCGATGTCGTATTGCAGCAGCCATTGATTCAGCTTGGCGAAGGCCTTGGGCGCCAGCAGAATGATGCTCTCGATAGCCCGCTTGATCTCCGGGGCCATCAGCGCTACCATCAGGTAGATCACCAGCGCCACCAGCAGCAGTACGATCAGCAAAGAAAGCGGGCGGCGCAGACTTTTCGCTTTTTTTATGCCGCCGAAGACTTTCGTCTCAAAAAACCGCATGGGCACGTTGAGGATAAATGCCAGCCCTGCGCCAAAGAGAAAGGGCTGCAGGATCTTCAATAGCGCCAGCAGCAGCCCCCAGGCCAGATCGGCGTGCTGCACCGCCGTGTAGATCACGATCAGCAGCGTGCCCAGCAGCAGAATTTCCCGGTGCCTTTGCTTCTCCATACGCGTCCCTCCCAATGGGTTTTTCCCATTTTTTGACTTTCTCCGTTTCATTTTACCATATTTTCTGTTATCATCCAAACGGTACTTTTTTTGACTATGGCAAAGAACAGGAAGATGCCCGATGAAAATTCTATTCGCCCCTATGGAGGGGATCGCGCACTGGCTGTACCGCAGCGCCCAGCACGCCTGTTTCGATGGGGCGGACGAATATTTTCTGCCCTTTTGGAGCCCCCGGGGCCAGTCGCTGACCCATCGTGAGCAGGCGGACGTTCTGCCGGAGAATAACGCCGGTATGAAGGCCGTGCCCCAAATCCTGTCCAACAGCAGCGAGGACTTTCTATGGGCGGCGGACAAGCTGAAAGCGCTGGGCTACGAGGAGGTCAACATCAATCTGGGCTGTCCCTCCGGCACAGTGGTGCGCAAGCATCGGGGCGCGGGGCTGCTGGCCTACCCGGAGGAGCTGGAACGCTTTCTGGACGGAGTTTTCGAAAAATCGCCGGTTGCTGTGTCCCTCAAGACCCGGCTGGGCATGGAAAGCCCGGAGGAATGGCCCGCCCTGCTGGAGCTGTTCAACCGATACCCGGCCCGGCGGCTGATCCTGCATCCCCGCAGCCGGGCGGAGCAATACGGCGGAAGCCCGCATCGGGAGTGGTACGACTACACCCTTCGGGAAAGCAAGCTCCCCGTGTGCTATAACGGTGATCTTTTCACCACCGAAGCCCTGCGGGAGTTCGAGCGGCGCTATCCCGGAACGGAAAGCGTCATGTGCGGCCGGGGCTTTCTGTATCATCCGGGGCTTGTGAATCTGTACAATGGAAAAACGGAGAGCGTCGAAGCTCTCCGCCGGTTTCACCAGATGCTCTATGACGGCTACCGGGCGCAGATCGGCACCGAAGCCTTTGTGCTGTGCAAAATGAAAGAAGTCTGGGCCTGTCTGGGCAAGGGCATGGGGCTGGGACCCAAGACCCTGAAAGCCATCCATAAGTCCATGCGCTATCCCGCCTTTGAAACGGCGGTGGATAACGCCTTTGCCGAGTTCGCCGCCAGAGCGTGACCGGCTTACAGCACCATGACCAGCGTGCCCGCCGCGATCAGCGCCGCGCCGATCAGGCTTTTCATGTTGAACTGCTCGTGCAGGAACACCCACGCCAGAATCAGCGTGATGACCACGCTCAGCTTGTCGATGGGCACCACCTTGCTGGCCTGACCCAACTGCAGCGCCCGGTAGTAGCACAGCCACGACGCGCCCGTGGCCAGGCCGGACAGGATCAGAAACAGCCAGCTTTTCCGGCTGATCTCGGCAATGCCGCCCTGCGCGTTGGTCAGGAACACCATGCCCCAGGACATGACCACCACCACCAGTGTGCGAATGGCCGTCGCCAGGGTGGAATTGACCCCGTCGATGCCGACTTTCGCCAAGATCGAGGTCAGCGCGGCAAATACCGAGGAAAGCACCGCATACACAGCCCACATGAATTTCCATCTCCCTTGACGTTCCAAAAACTCCCCCACAGTATAGTCCTGCCAGACCCAAAGAACAAGAGGGAAATAGGGCTGCGCGTGGCCCGCGCCCCTTGCCAAACGCCCGTTTTCGTTCTATAATGGGCGAAACGACTGCTTTCTGCGGCCAACCGCCGCTATCAGCCGTCAATACAGGAAAGGATGAGCGATCAGAATGGAAACGACCACGACGAACAAGACCAATTTTATCTGGGAAGCCGTAGAGCAGGATTTGGAGAGTGGCCGTTACCAGAACGTGCACACCCGCTTTCCTCCCGAACCCAACGGCTACCTGCATATCGGCCACTGCAAGGCCATGTTCGCGGATTTCCAGACCGCCGAAAAATTCGGCGGCGTGACCAATCTGCGCTTTGACGATACCAACCCCGCCAAGGAAGAGACCGAGTACGTGGACGGCATCATGGCCGACATCCACTGGCTGGGCTTCGACTGGAAGGGCGGCCTGTTCTTCGCCAGCGAATACTATGACAAGTGCTACGAAATCGCCGTGGACTGGATCAAACGCGGTCTGGCCTATGTGTGCGAGCTGAGCCCCGAGCAGGTGCGCGAATACCGCGGCACCCTGACCAAGCCCGGCAAGAACAGCCCCTACCGCGACCGTCCCGTGGAGGAAAGTCTGCGCCTGTTTGAAGAAATGAAGGCGGGCAAGCATCCCGAGGGCAGCATGATCCTTCGGATGAAGATCGACATGGCCAGCCCCAACATCAATATGCGCGACCCGGCCATGTACCGCATCCTGTATAAGGAACATCACCGCACCGGCAAGAAGTGGTGCATTTACCCCATGTACGACTTTGCCCACCCCATCGGCGACGCGCTGGAGGGCATCACCCACAGCCTTTGCTCGCTGGAATATGAGGATCACCGCCCCCTGTACGACTGGGTGGTGGAGCATGCCCAGAATATGCTGCCCGGCCATCCCCGGCAGATCGAGTTCAGCCGCCTGAACCTGACCCAGACCATCATGTCCAAGCGCTACCTGCGCATGCTGGTGGAAAAGGGCTATGTGTCCGGCTGGGACGATCCCCGGATGCCCACCCTGTGCGCCATGCGCCGCCGGGGCTACACCCCCGCCGCCATTCATGACTTCATCGACCGCATCGGTCTGGCCAAGGCGGACAGCACCGTCGATCTGGCGCTGCTGGAGCACTGCGTGCGCGAGGATCTGGGCGGCAAGGCCCGCCGCGCCATGGCCGTGGTGCATCCCCTGAAGGTCGTTCTGCAGAACTGGCCGGAGGACCGGGCGGAAGAACTGGAAATGGAAAACCATCCCGATCATCCCGAATGGGGCACCCATAAGGTGGTGCTGACCCGGGAGATCTACATCGAGCAGGAAGACTTCATGGAAGTGCCTGTGAAGAAGTATTTCCGTATGTTCCCCGGCAATGAGGTGCGGCTCAAGGGCGCGTACATCGTGCGCTGCGACGGCTGCGAAAAGGACGAAGACGGTAATGTGACCGCCGTCCTGTGCACCGTGGATATGGACACCCGCAACGGCACCGAGGGCGCCAACCGCAAGGTGAAGGGCACGCTGCACTGGGTCAGCGCCAGCGAGAATATTCCCTTCGAAGCTCGTCTGTACGAGCCTTTGATGATGAAGGAGACCGAGGAGGAGACAGCCGCCGAGGCCGCCCAAAGCGAGGCCGAAGCCAAGGCGGAGGCCGACGGCGAGGAGAATGTGGTGTCCAGCGCCACTCTCAAGACCGATTTCCTCAAGAAGCTGAACCCCAACAGCCTGGAAGTGTGCCACGGCTATCTTTCCAAGGCGCTGGGCGAGGCCAATGTGGGCGACACCTATCAGTTCCTGCGGGTGGGCTACTTCTGCAAGGATCAGGATTCCACCCCTGAAATGCCCGTGTTCAACCGGGTGGTGGGGCTGAAGGACACCTTCGCCAAGCAGGTGAAAGCATGACCAAAACCTTGAAGGGAGAAAGCCGCGACTGGCTTTCTCCCCTTTTCTGCTGGCTGTACGCCGCCATGCTCCTGTGGGTGCTGGGGCTTCTGACGCTGGGCCAGCGGGCCATGGAGGGGTATTATGCCCATGGCTTCTGCGTGGAAAACTGGGTTCTGCTGCTGGCGGCGGCAGGGCTGACCGGCCTGTGGGTCTGGCGGCTGAGAGTTCGGCCGGCCAAGCTGCCGCAGCCGGCTTCTTCCGTTCGGATGTCGTGGGCGCGGGCCGCGCTGTATCTGGCGCTGTTCGCCGTTCAATGCCTGATGGCCCGGTGTTTGTGGTTCTATTTTGCCTTCGACCCTTCCGCCGTCCGGCAGGGCGCGGAAGCGCTGGCACTGGGTCAGCCCCTGTCCGAGGAATGGCTCGCCTATTTCCGTCAGTGCCCCAACAACGCGCCGCTGACGGTGATCCTGTCGCTGGTGTATCGGCTGGGAAAGAAGCTGGGCTTGGCCGAGCCCTATGTGTTGGAGGTTTACGGCGCGGCGCTACTGACCAACCTCAGCGTGGCCACGGCCATGGCGGTACTGCGGCGGCTCAGGGTGCGTCCCTCTGTTCGGCGGGTCGGTTTTGGGCTGGCGGCGGTATGGCTGCTGTTTTCGCCATTTATCATCATGCCCTACACGGACACCTATGCCTGTCTGTTTCCCGTGCTGGGGCTGCTGATCCTGCTGACGGGCTGGAAAGCGCCGATGCGCTACGGTCTGGCGGCGCTGTGCTGCTCGTTGGGCGGGGCGGTGAAGCCCAGCGCCTATATCCTGCTGATCGCCGCCCTGCTGCTGGGTACGATCCGCTTCCTTTTCCATAAAAAAGACGCCGCCCTGTGGAAGCGGGGTCTGTGCGTCCTTGCCGCCGTTATCGTGGGCGTTCTGCCCGGTATGGCGCTGGAAAAAGGCTCCGTCAAGCTGCTGACGGGCTCTACAGCCCCGGAGGAAGCGCTGGGCAGCGCCCATTATCTCATGATCGGGCTGGATGACCAGTACTGGGGCGGTCATTCCGCCGAGGGCGTGACCTATTCCGGTAGCTTTGCCACGGCGAAGGAACGCACCCGCGCCAATCTGGCCCGGGCGCTGGAAGAAGTACAGAACCGTACCCTGGGCGAAAATCTGCACTTCTTTTCCGTCAAAGCCTATAAGGCTTACGCGGATGGTACCTTCGCCTTCAACAGCTATCTGGTGGAGGAGCCGGTGCGTCGCAGCGACCGTCTGTCGCTGTTCCTGCGGAAAATCTTCTATCGGGAAGGCGCGTGGAATCCCGCTTACCGGGCCGTGATGCAGGGCCTCTGGCTGATGGTGCTGCTGGGCTGCCTCGCCGCCGCCCTTTTGCGGCGGAGGGAGTACGCCGTGCAGCTCTGCGCCCTGTCCCTGCTGGGGCTGACGGCTTATCAGCTGCTGTTCGAGGTCTGGCCGAGATATTTGTTCCTGTATGCGCCGGTATTTCTGGTGCTGGCGCTGCTGGGCGTGGAAAAGCTGGGGCAGCGCCGGGAAAAACAATAATCCCCTTAGAGGGGGACGAATGCACGGAGAAAAATCTCTCCGTGCTTTTTTGATGGAAAAGTTCACACAGGTCGTCTTTGGGGATAAGAAACGTGCTTGTTTTCATGGCTGGGATATGCTAAATTGTGGGAAAATCGGAAGAAGCACAGGGCAAAGGAGGACGCGCTCCATGATGGAACAGTCTTTGCCGGTATGGCTGCAGGGGCGGCAAGACGAAAAGAACCTGACCGCCGGGTTTTATGCGCCGCTCAGTTTGGAAGGAAAGCACAGCGCCGTGCTGAAGCTGGCCGCAGCCGGGCATTATCACGTCTATCTGAACGGGGAACATCTGGCCTACGGGCCGGTGCGCTGCGCCCACGGCTGGCACCGGGTCAGCGAGATCGACCTGGCGGGCGCAGCGGGGCCGAGGATCAGCCATCTGGCGATCGAGATCAACGTGCCCCGGGTGAACACGTTTTTTCTGGCCGATCAGCCGCCCTTCCTGCAGGCGGAGGTCTGGGCGGACGGGGAATGTATCGCACGGACCCTTCCGGAGGGCGGCGAATTTTTTGGCTTGCGTCTGCCCTACCGGGAGCAGAAGGTGGAACGCTACAGCTATCAGCGGGGCTTCAGCGAGGTCTATGACCTGACGGGGGACTGGAACGGCTGGCGCAGCGGGCGGGGAATGGCCGAACCGCTGACAGGCTGCGAGCCCAAGCGGCTGATTCCGGCGCGGCGGCCTTTGCCCGCGCTGCCGGAGATCGCGCCCCGTTGGCTGGTGAAGCAGAAGCCCGTTTCGTGGGATCTTGTCCACGCGCACCCATGGGACGACCGCTGCACCACCGGCGTAGGGGAGCTGATCGGCGGCTACCGCCGGGAGGAGTGCACGACTCTGCTGACCCGGGACATTTCCGCCATTCTGCCGAATCACGAACCGCCCGTTTCCGTGCCTTTTGCGCTGCCCCTTCGTCTGAAAAAGGGAGACGGCGCGTGGTTACGTTTTGATGGAGAAAAAACAGGCTTCCTTACGATGGAGATCGAATGGGACGAACCCGGTGTTATGTATGCTCTGTATGATGAGATTCTGACGGATGGGGACGTGAATCCTCTCCGAATGAGCCTGATCGGGGCTATGAAGCTGACGTTCAGCCGGGGTGTTCATCGCTTCACGGCCTTTGAACCGGCAGCGATGCAATACCTCAAGCTGGTCTGCGCCGAGGGTCGCTGCACCATCCGCCGTCTGCACCTGCTGGAAGCCGCCGCCCCGGCGGAGGATTATCCGCCGCTGCCAGAGTACGTAGGAGACGGCCTGCTTCGGCAGATCGACCATGCCGCCGTGGAGACCCTGCGGCAGAACAGCTACGATCTTTTTACCGACTGCCCCTCCCGGGAACGGGCGGGCTGGAGCTGCGACAGCTTCTTCATGGGGCGGGCCGAATGGGCGCTGACCGGGGCCAATCGGACGGAAAAAACCTATCTGGAAAACTATTTTCTGCCGGAACGCTATCCGTGGCTGAAACCGGGCGTGATCCCCATGTGCTACCCCTCCGACCCGCGCAACGGCAACTTTATCCCCAACTGGATGCTGTGGCTCCTGCTGGAAACGGAGGAGTACGTCCGCCGCACCGGCGACCGGGAAATGGCGGAACTGGCAGAAAAACACCTGTTGGACGCGCTGAATTATTTCGAGGGCTTTGAAAACGAGCTGGGGCTGCTGGAAAAGCTGGAAGCGTGGGTGTTTGTGGAGTGGTCCAAGGCCAACGAGCTGGTGCAGGATGTGAACGCCCCCAGCAATATGCTCTACGCGGCGGCGCTGGAAGCGGTGGCACGGCTGTACGACCGCCCCGCGCTGGCGGAAAAAGCGGCGCGGGTACGGCATACCCTGCGGGACGTGTTTTTCGACGGCACGCTCTGGCACGACCGGGCTTTGCGGCAGGAGGGCGGCGGGCTGACCGTAACGGAGGAATGCACGGAGACCTGCCAGTATTATGCGTTTTTCTTCGATCTGTCCACCCCGGGCGACACGCCGGAATTGTTCCAAAACCTCTTTGCCCCGGACGGCGCGTGGCTGGCGGCCTCAGGGCTGTACCCCTCTAACGCTTTTATCGGCAAGCTGCTGCGGATGCTGATCCTGGATCGTTACGGCCGCAAGGGGCAGGTATTGGACGAAATCCGCGCCTCCTATGGCGAAATGGCCCGGCAGACGGGCACGTTGTGGGAGTTCCTCAGTCCCCGGGCCAGCTGCTGCCACGGCTTTGCCGGGCTGATTGCCCCGCTGATCCGAAAAAATGCGGAATAGTAAGTTTTCCCGGAACGGGCTTTGCCTGTTTCGAGATTTTTGCGCTGGATTTGTGCACAATCGGATTTCTGACTAGTGACAATTCCCACTGATTCCCGTATACTGATAAAGTGCTTTCTGCCGGTGGAATGGGCCGTGCGGAAGGTGAACAGACTGACTTTATCCCCGAACTGTGCAAGGAGACCGCCCGATGAAAAAAACACCCGAGTCCAAGGCAAACCGTCACCATACGCTATCCCGCGTTTTCGAGATCATCCTGTTTGTGTCGCTGGCCGCAGCGTCCGTTTATTCCGCCATTCGGCTGGCGGGCGCGCCGGAGTCCCTCCCGGCAGGCACGGAGGGCAAGACCCGCAGCGATTATCTGCTCATGCTCACCCAGTGCATTCTGGGTCTGGTGGTCATGCTGCTGCCCTCCCGGGCGGCCCGGCGCTGGAAGCTGCCTGTGCCGGACGTGCTGTACGTTCAGTACTATATGTTCCTGTACTGCGCCATTTTTCTGGGCGAGGTCTTTGACTTCTACTATCTGGTGCCTTTCTGGGATACGCTTCTGCACAGCTTCTCCGCAGTGATGCTGAGCCTTCTGGGCATTACCATCGTGGACGTGCTGAACCGCTCCGGCAAAATTTCCGTGTCGCTGAGCCCGGGATTTACGGCGATGTTCGCCTTCTGCTTCGCAGTGGCGTTGGGCGCGCTGTGGGAAATTTACGAATATTCCTTCGACGCGCTGCTGGGTCTGAACATGCAAAAATTCCGCACGGCGCAGGGCGTGGAGCTGGTGGGCCGGGAAGCTCTGCAGGACACCATGGAGGACCTGATCTGGGATGCGGCTTCGGCCTTCTGCGCGTCCATCGTGTGGTTCCTGCTGGGCCGCCGCCGTTTGAAAAAGGAACAGGAAGAAGTCAAGGAGTAAGGCAAAGAATAGCAGGCAAGCCTTGCCGGATCGGACTGCCGGGACCGGCGGGCATTCTGCCGATTCTGGAAGGAAGACCAGAGTACGGCCACTCCGAGATAGGATTCGTCTTAAATAGCGTAAAAAAAGCTCAGGGCATTTGCCCTGAGCTTTTAGCATTTTCCAAAGATCACAGTTTCCCGGCTTCCTTGCGGCGCTTGACCCAGTCTTCCTTGACCACACCGCGGGAGCGGGCCACGAACAGCGCGTCCTCCGGCACGTCCTCCACCACGGTGGAACCGGCGGCCAGATAGGCGTTCTTGCCTACGTGGACGGGCGCGACCAGATTGCAGTTGCAGCCGATGAAGGCATGATCCTCCACCTTGGAGCGGTTCTTGACCTTGCCGTCGTAATTGACGAACACCACGCCGCAGCCCAGATTGATATCCTTGCCCAGATCGCTGTCGCCCACGTAAGTCAGGTGAGAGACCTTGGTGCCGTCGCCGATGGAGGAATTTTTGATCTCCACAAAGTCGCCGATGCGGCAGTGATTGCCCACACTGGTATCAGGCCGCAGGTAGGCGTAGGGGCCGACGGTGGTCTCCTCGCCTACAGCGCAGTTCAGCAGAACGCTGCTTTCCACAGTGGTTCCCCGGCCCACTACGGCGTTGTTCAGCCGGTTATTGGGGTAGAGCACGCAGTCCGCGCCGATGCGGGTGCTGCCCTGCAGGGTGTTGCCCGGGTAGATCATCACGCCGGGAGCAATGACTACGTCGCTTTCTACGATCGTTCGGTCGCGATCCAGGAAAATCACGCCGTTTTCTTCGTGACGGGCGATATTCCGTTGGTTAATCACCTTATAGGCAGCGGAAAACTTCGACGCTGAAGCTACCGGGAAGGGCCCGCTTTCCATCTTCTCGTCCGCAGGCCAGTCAGCTGTCTGGAACCCGGCCTTTTTCAGCCGTTTTTCCAGCTCCGTCAGGTCAGGCAGCGTCTCGATTCCTTTCATTACCTGCACAGCCGTTTCAGCGTTCATGGCAATGGCAAGGGGTTCGTCTGTGCCCAACGCACGGAAAATCTGCGCTTCCCGCTTGGCGTCTTCCAGCAAAAGCGCAAGCTCCTTCTGTCGGAAAGTGGCCATGTCCTCCCGGATGACGATAACCAGATCGGTCTTTCGCCCGGAAAGCTGCTCCGGCTTTTCGATAATCTCAACGCCCTTCAGGGCTTCCAGCACATAATCCCGGCTCATTTTGCCCAGTAGGGGCTTTTTGGCAAAAGCGCTGCCTTCCGTCAGCCAGCCGTAACAGGTCATCAGTTCGTTCCCTCCTGTTCTGCACAGACCGCGCCCTCTCCGGCCAGCTCGCGCAGCCACGGGGCGGGGCGGACGGTCAGAGACGCGGGGTCGTCGGTCACGTTCATGGTCATCAGCGCCTTTTCATTGCGGATGCAGCGCTGATTGGGGTTTTCGGTGGACATGACGAAGGCCGTGCCCACCACCTCCACATCAAATTCGGCCATCAGGTCGATCATTCCCTTGGCGGTGCCGCCGCCCTTGAGGAAATCGTCCACGATCAGGGCGCGCTGGCCTTCGTTGACGGCCCGGCGGCTCAGGCTCATAGTCTCAATGTGGTGATCGGAGCCGGAAACGTAGTTGATGTTCACCGCGGAGCCCTCGTACACCTTGCTGGAGCGGCGGGCGATCACCAACGGAACGCCCAGCGCCCGGGAGGTCATCAGCGCCACCGGGATCCCCTTGGTTTCCATGGTGAGGACAAAATCGGGGGCCGCGTCATAGAACTGCCCCGCGATAATGATGCCCATTTTCCACACCAGTTCATGCATACTGAGAATATCGCTCAGGTACAGGAAGCCGCCCGGCAGCACCCGGGAAGGGACGCACAGCTGGCCGCAAAGCTCCTGCACGAAGTCATAGGAGGCCTTCGGGCTCAAATAAGGGCGGTAACGAACGCCGCCGGCCGCGCCGGTGACGGTCTCCAGCCGCCCCAGTTCAAAGGTTTCAAACACCTGACGGAGAATGTCGATATCCTCGCTCATGGTGGACTTGGCCGAGCCGAAGCGCTCGCAGAATTGGGAAAGCGTGAAAATCTGATTGGGCGAATCGGTCAGCCATTTGGTCAGGGCAGCCATTCGCTCGTTGCGCTTGATGCGTTCCAAACGTCTTCCTCCTTTTTCCGGAAGAAACCGGGAGTTCGTAGGCATTATACCACGGCTTTCCGAATCTTACCAGAAAAATTTTCACCGAACGTTCGGAAAGATACGAAGAATGTCTTATGCGGGATAAACACGGCCGGAATCGTCGACTTTCAATTCCCGCCAGGTACGGAGAATCAGGCATACGGAGATCACAAAGGTCAGCGCGTCGGACACCGGCATGGAGTACAGCACGCCATCCAGTCCGAACATTCGCGGCAGCAGCAGGGCGAAGCCTACGCCGAATACCACCTCGCGCACCATAGAAAGCAGGGTGGAGGCCCAGGGCTTGCCCATGGACTGCAGAAAGATGAACGCGGCTTTATTGACTGTCGCCAGCGTCATCAGGCACAGATACACCCGGAAGGACTTGATGGCGAACTGCGTGTAATAGACGCTCTCATTGGCCGCACCGAAAATACCGATCAGTGCTTGGGGGAATAGCTCCACAATCAGCGTAGCCGCCGCGCCCACGGCGGCTTCCATCAGCAGAAGGCGGCGGAGCACCTGACGGGTTCGGCTGTTCAGACCCGCGCCCACGTGATACCCGACGATCGGGATGCAGCCCGCCGCCATGCCGATGGAGATCGAAATGACGATCTGGAAGAATTTCATTACAATGCCGATGACGGCCATAGGAATCTGAGCGTATTCCGGCTGGCCGAAGACCGGGTCCAGCGCGCCGTACTTCCGGGTCATGCTGTTGATCGCCGCCATAGCCGCCACCAGCGAGGCCTGACTCAGAAAGCTGCAGATCCCCAGCGGTACATACTGACGGATCAGCCGGGGGTGAAAATGGAAGCTATCCCGTTCCAACCTCACGGTGCGCATATGGGCCAGATACCACACCGCCAGACCGGCCGTCAGCAGCTGGCCCAGCACGGTGGCGACTGCCGCGCCCGTCATGCCCCAGTGAAAGCCGAAAATGAACAGTGGGTCCAGCACCAGATTGACCGCCGCGCCCGCCAGCGTGGAGATCATGGCAAAGCGGGGGCTGCCGTCGGAGCGGATGATAGGGTTCAGGCACGGGCCGAACATATAGAACGGTACGCCCAGCGTGATCCAGAAGAAGTACTCTTTGGACAGGCGGAAGGTCTCTTCATTGACCGTGCCGCCAAAAAGGGTCAGCAGCGGGTCCCGGAACAACAGATAGCAGGCGGTCAGCACAAGGCTGGCGGACACACAGCACAGCACGGCGCTGCCGATGCTTCCGCTGGCGTCCTTCGGCTGCTTGCGGCCCAGACAAAGGCTGACGAAGGTACAGCAGCCGTCGCCGATCATCACGGCCACGGCCAGCGCGATCACCGTCAGGGGAAACACCACCGTATTGGCGGCGTTGCCGTTGGAGCCGAGGTAGCTGGCATTGGCGATGAAGATCTGGTCGACGATATTATACAGCGCCGCCACCAGCAGCGAAATCACGCAGGGGAGAGCGTATTTCCGCATCAATTTGGGAATGGGGGTGGTTTCCAGACGGGATTTTTCCATGGTTGATTCCTCTTTCTCTGATTTGCCGGTGAAATGAAAAAAGCGCAGGTCCCCAAACAAGACCTGCGCTTTGGGCAAATCAAAAGGCGCAAGTCCGTTCACTTGGACTTACGCCTTTCAGCCACACAGCGGGATTATTTTAGCACGGATTTATGAAAAAAGCAAAAGGGGAATTTTTTGGGGACAGGGGAGGAAAGTGCGTGTTCGGTGTATACAACCGCCGTAGACGGTTAACGGCTCGGAGTTCAGGCAAACAACAAGCTGTGTGCACGGCAGTGCGGGCTGCGCTGATGGTTTGCCCCGAGGAAGGTCATTTTGTTCGCTTCCAAAAGCGAAAATTTTTTGCAGGAGCAATGGTTGCAGTCTCTCGGGTTTCTCGCCAGCTTCGGTGCCCGAAGGTTTCCAAAGGGCGAGCGGAAAGTCCTTTGATACGCCTGCAGGCGCATACCCTTGCTGGGGCTTGACGCGCCGACTCCGGCGCGGGAGCAGGGCTT
>ERZ772860.1770-NODE-1770-length-13812-cov-24.844443_pt1 | contig 13812 bp, 7 predicted proteins | sample MGYA00511342_ERZ772860 | MGnify/ENA primary metagenome ERZ772860 (study PRJEB29015, sample SAMEA2737665) | human gut metagenome | biome: human gut; feature: human-associated habitat; material: faeces | place: China | collected 2012 ... | reverse complement strand
CGCCGCCGCGACAAGCTCCTGCAGTTCTCGCCCAGTCTTGAAGCCGACGAAGCGGACGTTGGGCAGATCGCACGTTCGGCAGAGTTCCTCCAGCGGCCCGCCGCCCGCAATGACAAACGGAATCTCCGGCAGCAGGCGGCAGGCGGCAAGGATGCGGTCGATGCCTTTTTCCTCCGACAAGCGCCCGAAATACAGGACGTAATCGCCCTTGGGCACATTGATCTCCGCCGTCTTGCTCAAAAAGTTATGAATCATGGTGGTTTTTCCGGCGTAACGTGGGACGGTCAGCAGTTTTTCCTCGATGAAGCGGCTGGGGCAGATGTAGCGCGCCATGCGGTCATACACATGGCTGCTGGTATAAATCGTGCCTTCTATCGCGCCGATGAGGCTCTTTGCGCGCGACCCGTGGATGCACTTTTTGCGCACGCACGCCATTTTGCACTTCTTCCCGCTGCATTCCTCGCAGAGCTTCCACGTCCCGAATTCCATCATCATATGGTTCGGGCAGAGCATCTGCAAATCGTGGACGGTCTGCACCAGCGGGATATTTTTCTCTGCCCCCGCCAGAATCACGGACGGGGTAAGCTGGAAATTGATGTTGTTGAAGTGGATGATGTCCGGGTGGAAGCGGTCGATAACCTGCCGCATTTTGCGCCGCGCCTCGCCGGAATAGATGATGCGGAAGGGGTAGAGCAGCTTTTCCGCGCCGGACGCGTGGAAGTCCATGTTGACAGTCGTCAGCCCTTCGGCGTTCCCGACGGTGTTTTTCTCGTCATACATGCCGAAATATTCCACCTGATGACCGCGTCTCGTCAGTTCTTCCCCAATGCGGAGCATATACGTCTCTGCCCCGCCGCGCGGGTACAAGAACTTATTGACCATCAGGATTTTCATCGGTTTCCTTCCCTTCCACATTGATTGCGGGAGACGCCAGAGGCTCTGCCTCTGGACTCCGCAAGGGACTTCGTCCCTTGACCCTTTCGCGCGATTCAGCTGGTGACACTTTCATGCTGTGCCCGCGTGTTGATTGGGGGAACCCAAGGGGCGCTGCCCCTTGACTCCGCAAGGGACTTCGTCCCTTGACCCTTTTTCGCGATTCAGTTGGTGACATTTTCATACTGCTTCCGCGTGTTTATCCAGCGAACCCGCGGTTCGTATTAAGCGTTCCGAGGCAGACCAAGTAACATGGGAGTGCGCACCGAAGGTTTCCAAAGGGCGATCGCAGACATTCGTCTGTTTTCATGCCCTTTGGTCGCGTCCGCAGACGCGAAATCCCTGCGGCAAGCAAGAACACTCCGAAATAATCCGCATCATAAAGCATCAAAAGGGAAATTTTAGGTAACACCGCACAAATGAGGTGGTCGGCTGGCGAATGGATTTTTCGTCAGATGCAAATGCAAATTTCGAAGGTTTACTGGCGGTAAATCGAGAAATTTGCATGACGCAGATGGCGGAAAAGACATCGCCAGACGCGCCGCCGAATTGTGCGGTGGTGCCTTTACTTTCCCTTTGCCTTCTTCCACATCAAGTACGCCAGCTTCGGACTGACCATCGCAATCAGCCCCTTGCGGCGCTCATTCTGCGTCGGCATCTTCAGCACCCAGCGCCAGTTCGCGCGCAAACGCTTGATGGCATCCTGCCGCAGCGCCGTGCAGTCCTGCTCGCTCGTGAAGGAGAAGTAGAACGCCCGCGTGCACGCAAAGCAGTACCGCGTCATCGACGTTTGGTGCATCAGCGGCGCAACGTCCTTCGTCATCCGGCAAACGTCCGCCCACACCGTCACGTCCGAATACTGCTTTGTCGTATATTTTTGGTGCATCGCCGAACCTGTCCACTGCACATAGTAGTAGAGCCGGTCGATCAGGTACGCCACGCGCTTCGTCGCCAGAACTGCCTGCATGTAGAACAGCGTGTCCTCCGCGTAAGAAATCTGCTCATCAAAGCGCAGATTCTCCAGCAAATCGTGGTGATACAGCACGCCGTAGGACTGGACGTGCGCCATCTCGCCCCACTGGTCGTAGTTATCAAACGTTGCCAGCTTCGCGGGCTGATGGGGTTCGTCCGGCAGTGGCTTATCCGCATCGTCCTCGTGCAGCTCGTAAGTCCAGCAGCAGGACATTTTCGTCCCTTGCGCCATCAGCGCATCGTACAGGTACTGAATGTAGTTCGGCGACACGGTGTCGTCCGGATCAACGAACGCGCCGTATTCGCCGCGCATGTTGCGCAAGCCCTCATTCCGCGCCGACGACACACCGCCGTTTTTCTTGCGGAGGATACGGAAGCGGCTATCCGCGTATTGCTGGATGACCTGCACGCTGTTATCAGTCGAGCCGTCATCCACGAAAAGGAATTCGAGATTCGGGTATGTCTGCGCCGTCAGGCTGGCAATGCACCGGGGCAGCTTGCCTGACATGTTGTAGACGGGTAGAATGATGGAAATCAGCGGCAGCATAGGTTACTCCCCACCCCGAAGTTTCTTTTTCAGCTTGCGGACGGTCATTTCCAGCAGGTACTGGAATTCCGGCGTTCTGCCGTAAACCGTCAACACGACCGCGGCGAAAATCGCGGTATAAATCAGCCCTTGGGCGATGAACCAGAGGAAATTCATCTGTGGCATCAGCTGGAAAATCCAGTAGGACACGGCGCTGACCCCCGCGACCACCACCCAGCGGACGATGTAATCCATGAAGTAGCGGCGCAGCTTCTTCTGCCAGTCCTCCTCAATGCCGTAGCGCATCAGCACATACGGCTCAAACCAGACGCACGTCAGCAGGCTGGAGATAATCGTGCCGCCGATGATGCCCGCCACGCCAAAGCGCCGCACCAGAATCAGCGATACAACAAGGTTGATGATGGCCTCCGCCAGCGCCTTGTAGCGGTCATACCAGAACAGCCCCAGCGCCTCGCGGAACTGCAGCCCCATCTGGCGAAGGCCGCTGATGAAAAACTCCGCTATGATGATGACGACGACCGTCATCGAGAAAAGGTACTCTTCGCCGAAAATCATGCGGATGAAGAAGTTAATCAGCGTCACCAGTCCGCCGGAGAGGTAGCCGTAGAGCAGGAAAGCGGCGAAATCGAGGATGCGGAAGATTTCGTAGACGCGCTTTCTGCCCTCCAGCGCGTTCAGGTTGCCGATGCTGGCGGTGAATGCGCCCGTCACATGCCCCAGCAGGTTGTTGACGTTCATCAAAACGAGCTTGTAGTTGGAGTATATGCCGACCGTAGCCAGCCCGTCAAACGCGGACATAATCAGGTTATCCGTGCTGCGGACGATAACCGTCGCCAGCTTATGCAGGCTCAGCGCGCCGACGTTCTTGAAAATCGCCTTGCGCTCCTGCGGTTCAGGCAGCTCCTTGCACTGCTTGAGGTATGGGAACTCCCTGTCCGCGCGCGCCCAGATGATAGCGCTGGTGAGCATCGGCATAAAAAGCTGGATAATCAGGTAGAGGATGAAGTTCCGCGTCGTCACCAGCACAATGATTTGCAGAATCAGGCGCACGATGCCGATGATTTGGTCAATCGCCTTGCGGATATATGCCTTCTGGTACGCCTGATAGATGGCGTTCTTGTAGGACAGCAGGTATGACGTGACAGCTTGCAGGAGGTACAGCAGATAAATCAGCGGCAAGTTCTCCACGCCCTCGCCGCCCTTCATCAGCCGCGGCAGGAACGGCATGAGCGCCAGCCCGATGCCCAGCACCGCCAGCGCAACGATGCGGTACAGCGTGCGATAGAGGTTCATCAGGCGCGCCAGCTGCTTCTCGTCGTTCTGCGCCGCCGGACGGTACATGCTGAAAATCATCGCCGAGCCGATGCCCAATTCTGCCAGATTCAGCATTCCCAGCACATCGCCGAAGAGGCCGTTCACGCCGAGATATTCCTGCGACAGGTAGTGGACGAACACCATGCGTCCGCCGAAGGAAAGCAGCATGTTCAGCAGCTGCCCCACCAGCCCGACAATCATATTGATGATGGAGTTTTTCTTTCTCATCCGTGCTCTTCCGGCGCTGACTGACCGGATGCCTCCTCTCCTGCGCTGACTGCAAGCGTGTGAGCCGTTTGCAATCGCTTCATTATAGCACGGTTATGACTGCCTTGCAACAAAAACACCTGTTATCATCGGATCTGCGCGAAATTTCGCACTTTGTTCACCCAACCCACACATTCTGTGATATATGCTTGTTTCTTTCTTGTCAATATGCTATAATGGAGTGCAATCCACCGTTTTTCGGCGGAAATTTCGCGGGGCTTCCCCGTACAAGGGAGATTTGGAGGACATGGGAAAGGTCAGCGCGTTTCTGAAGCGGAAGAATGTTCTGTTTTCCGCAAAACGCTACGGGATAGACGCAATGGGCGCCATGGCGCAGGGGCTGTTCGCCTCGCTGCTGATTGGCACAATCATCAAGACGCTCGGTCAGCAGCTGAACGTGCAGTTCCTAATTGACGCGGGCAACTTCGCCCAGCAGGTCGCGGGGCCGGCCATGGCGGTGTCCATCGGCGCGGCGCTCTCTGCCCCGCAATTGGTACTGTACAGCCTGATTGCCGTCGGCATGGCGGCAAATAAGCTCGGCGGCGCGGGCGGCCCGCTGGCGGTCTACTTCATCACGATTGTCGCGTCCGAATGCGGCAAAATCGTCAGCAAGGAGACGAAGGTGGATATTCTCGTCACCCCGGCGGTCACGATTCTTGTCGGCGTTGGGCTGTCCGTGCTGTGTGCGCCCACGATTGGCGCGGCTGCCAGCTCGGTCGGCGATTTCATCAAGTGGGCAACGAACCTCCAGCCGCTGCTGATGGGCATTCTGGTGTCCGTCGTCGTCGGCATGGCGCTGACGCTGCCGATTTCCAGCGCGGCGATTTGCGCGGCGCTCTCGCTGACGGGGCTTGCGGGCGGCGCGGCGGTCGCGGGCTGCTGCGCGCAGATGGTCGGCTTCGCGGTCATGTCCTTCCGCGAGAATGGCGTGGGCGGCTTGGTCAGTCAGGGGCTGGGCACGTCGATGCTGCAAATGCCCAACATCATCCGCAATCCGCGCGTGTGGATTCCCCCGACGCTTGCTTCCGCCATCACCGGCCCGATTGCGACGTGCCTGTTCCACCTCGAAATGAACGGCCCGGCGGTTTCCAGCGGCATGGGCACTTGCGGTTTGGTCGGGCAGATTGGCGTTTACACCGGCTGGCTGAACGACATTGCCGCCGGCATGAAAGCCACGATTCTGCCGATGGACTGGGTTGGGCTTATCCTGATTTGCTTCGTTCTCCCCGCCGTGCTGACGCTGCTGTTCGCCTTCTTCCTGCGCAAGTGGGGCTGGATCAAGGACGGCGACCTGAAGCTGCAATAACAAGGGAGAATGAAACGGGGCGAATGAAACGGGACGAATGAAACGGGACGAAGTCCCCCCCCTTGACCCTTTCGCGCGATTCAGTTGGTGACACTTTCAGGCTGCTTCCGCGTGTTTATGCAGGGATTTCGCGCCTGCGGGCGCGAGGAGGGGGCTTTGCGATCGCCCCCTCCACCCCTTCGCCCCTGCGGTACACAAGCGAATCCGCATAGAAAAATCAAGCCACAAAACGCACCTCATCCAGCTAATGCAGCAGATGAGGTGCGTTTCTTTTGCCAAAAAGTCAGCACCGAAAAAGGGCGGCGCACCCGCAGGTACACCGCCCCTTGAAGCCTTGGATTACACCTTCTGGAAGGTGAACACCACTTCGCCGCCCGCTTCGGGAGCAATTTCTTCCACCGTCGTGTCGAACTCGTAGCCTTCCGGCACAATCAGCACATGCAGCACATAGGGGTACGCAGGCATGGTGAATTCCAGCACGCCATTCTCATCCACAGGCATGGGCGTGCACGTTTCATCCGTGCAGACGTTAATCATCGTGCCTGCCACGGGGTTGCCGTCCTGATCGACGCACTTAATCGTGTAGCTCGCCATGCCCTCCATCGGCAGCTGCGGCGCTTCCGCCACTTCATCCGTGGAAGGCAGGGTGCCATCGGCGTACTTCCAGCCGGGGACATTGATGCCATACTGCTGCAGCATGGCGACAAACGCATTGGCGTTGGGTTCATCAGCGATTGCAATGGCGGACGCTTCCACGTTTTCCGCGCCAGCCTTCACCACAAAATAGGTGGTATACGGGAAGCCGCTCGCCTGATTGGTGTCAATCGGCTGATTCGGGATGACGTAGCCGTCCTCCGTCATGTAGTCCGTCAGCGCATAGTTTTCGGGGGCAGCCTCGCAGCCAAAGGCGTACATTTCCGGGTCGAGTCCCTTCGCCAGCGTCACCTTCACCGTTGCGCTTTCCGTGTTGTCAATCACATAATAGTTGGTCATGCCAAAGGTGGACATCAGCGCAAATTTCGGGTCGGTGAAGAAAACCTGCTTCACGTTGTCGCCCACAAAGGAGATGGTCGTCATCTTCGTGCCTTCCGGATAGACCGGGTTGTTCGCCAGCACAGCGGCGGCTTCTTCTCCGTTCACCACGCGCGCGTTGTCCAGCCAGATCATGTCCTCATTCGCGGCCTGAAAGGAATCCTTGATGTAAGACAGGGCAATTTCGTAAGTACCGTCCGCCGGGAATTCATAGCCGTAGGTCGCCCATTCCTTCACGCCGCCGAACGCCTTCGCCGTCTGTCCGTTGACAGAGAGGCAGAACAGGTCGCAGCCGGCTTCGGTGGACGTCTTGTAGTCGAACGCGAACACATCGCCCGCCTTCGCTTCCACCGTAGTCAGCACGGAAGCGGAAGAAGTATCCTTGCCCGTGTTCGTGCTGACCAGCACCGTGCGGTCATCCTTTTCCGCAACCGCCATCGGCCAGGTGTATTCATCCGTAGAATTGGTGAAGGACAGCGGCGCCGCCGTGCCTTCCACATTCAGCGCGCGGTTCAGTTCCGCTTCATCCGTCGGCGGAATCGAGGGCTTTTCGCCCGGCAGGAACGCCAGCACATTCGTCTGCGTGTACTCATCGCCGAGGAAGAGACCGAACAGGCGGACAAACGCGTCCGTAGAGGTCTGAGAACCCGTTGCGAGGAAAGCCACATTGCCGAAGCGGTCAACCACAATCGAGGTCGGGACGCCATTGAGCCCGAAACCCGCAAAGAGGTTGAACGTTTCATGACCGACCGGGAACGTCAAGCCATGCGACGCCACATATTCCGTCAGCTTCGCATCATCATCGTTTTCATCGATGCTCAGCGCAAAGACTTCCACCTTGTCCTTGTACTGCTCATAGGCTTCCTCCAGGAAGGGGAACTCCGATTCACACGGGCCGCACCACGTTGCCCAGAGGTTAATCAGCACCATTTCCTTCTCCTTCAAGGTTTCGGAGAGGGTATGGGAAACGCCGTTAATGTCCGTAAAGGTAAAATCGGGCATGGGCGCGCCAAGCGCGTACACCAAGGCAGTTTCTTCCGCCAGGGCAGCGCAGCCGAGGCACATCGCCAGTACCAGAACCAGTGCCAGCATCTTCTTCATGAGGATTTCTCCTTTCACGTTCTGCGGCTTCCACCGCAGCCTTATGAAAAATTATAAGGCGAAAAATACATAATGTCAACCGAAAAAACTTCATAAATACAATTGGCGTGCGCAGCTTCCCTTTTTCGGCTCCACCAGCAGCGAAAAAGCTGGTTCTTCACGGAAAGTTGTGGAAGCAAACAAGGGCTTAGGCGAAGCACCCAAAAGCTGCACGCGGAAGGAGCATGAAAACGCGACCAACTCAATCGCGAAAAGGGGTCAAGGGGCAATTGCCCCTTGCAGGGTCAAGGGACAGCGTCCCTTGTGGGGTTTGGGGCAACGCCCCAACTGTTCCGCGTCCGACCAATCCCAAGGAAGCCACCAACAAAGGCGCAGGCAGCGAAGCGTCCCTGCCCCTAACTTTGCGCGTCCGCAGACGCGCCCCCAAGCTGCTCTTCCCCCAAGATTCCGTGATGAACCACAATTGCTCGGTATTCCCATAACCAAAAAGCCCTGCCGCATTCACGACAGAGCCTTTTTGTGCCTTGATTACGCCTTGCCAGCGCAGCCCAGCACATCCACAATCTTGTGGGCGACCATCGCCTTCACCGCAGCGCGGGCAGGCTTCAGGTACTGACGGGGGTCAAAGTGATCCGGATGTTCCGCAAAGTACTTGCGGATGCTCGCGGTCATCGCCAGACGAATGTCGGAGTCGATGTTGATCTTGCAGACCGCCATCTTCGCCGCCTTCGCCAGCTGCTCTTCCGGAATGCCAATTGCGTCGGGCATATTGCCGCCGAACTGGTTGATTTCCTTCACGAACTCCTGCGGGACAGAAGAAGCGCCGTGCAGGACGATCGGGAAGCCGGGCAGACGCTTGGAGCATTCTTCCAGCACCTCGAAGTGCAGCTGGGGCTTCTGACCGGGCTTGAACTTGTACGCGCCGTGGGACGTGCCGATGGCAATCGCCAGCGAGTCGCAGCCCGTGCGGGTCACAAACTCTTCGACTTCTTCCGGATGGGTGTACATTTCCTGACCATGCTCCACCTTCACGTCGTCTTCGACGCCGGCGAGCGTGCCGAGTTCCGCCTCGACGACCACGCCGTGGTCATGGGCATACTCGACGACCTTGCGGGTCAGGGCGATATTATCCTCAAAGGACTTGGAGGAAGCGTCAATCATGACGGACGTGAAGCCGCCGTCGATGCAGCTCTTGCACAGCTCAAAGCTGTCGCCGTGGTCAAGGTGCAGCGCAATCGGGATTTCGGGGTTCTCGATAACCGCCGCTTCCACCAGCTTCACCAGATAGGTGTGGTTGGCATACGCGCGCGCGCCCTTGGACACCTGCAGGATGACGGGAGCCTTCAGCTCACCCGCCGCCTCGGTGATGCCCTGAATGATTTCCATGTTGTTGACGTTGAAAGCGCCGACCGCATAGCCGCCGTCATACGCCTTCTTGAACATTTCCTTCGTCGTAACAAGCGCCATTGGATTTTCCCTCCTGATGCAATAATGTAGGGTTTCCACCGAACCTATTATAGCACATTCTGCCGAAATAGAAAAGGGGGTTTTTTCACAAGTTGTATTTTCTTTCACAAAGTTTTTGGCCTAGGACGACCTCATCCGACTTCGCTTCGCTCAGCCACCTTCCCCAAAGGGGAAGGTTTGGGGACGCGCACCCTTCTCCGCCTTCCCCTCTGGGGAAGGTGTCGCCGCAGCGACGGATGAGGTCACATAAACACGCGGGCGCTGTATGCCGAAGCGCACAACTCAATCGCGCGAAAGGGTCAAGGGAGGAACTCCCTTGCAGGGTGCAGGGGCAGCGCCCCTGCTGGAGTCCAGAGGCAAAGCCTCTGGTCATTGCCCCTCTTCCGTCCGCTCCACCGTGCCGACGTAGATGATTTCGCTCTTTGCCTTGTAGGTGTCGGTGTACATCAGCTTGCGCTCGGTTTCCGCGCCGCCCACATACTTCACCAGGTAGCTTTCCACCACACAGCCGTCGGTTGCCTTGCGGTAGGTGTACTCTTGGTCAACATAGGTGGCGTAGGTGTGGTTCGTGTCCTTGCGGTATTCCGGCTCGGTCGGGGCGGGCAGGGTCTGCACCGTCACCGTTTCCAGCTCGTACTTCACGCCCTTGCCGAGGCTCTCGCCGTAAATCGACACCACGCACACCTTGTGCGACTTGTCGTAGCGGCTGTCCTTCATCACCGTCGCGACGATGAAAATCGTGCTGTTCGTGTCGTTGCGGAACTTGAAGTCAATGCGGTTGTCGGATACCGTCGCGTCCTTGCCGTAGTCGGTGTAGCCCACCGCGTCGGAGTGCGGCTCGCGCTTGAGAATCGTCATGTTCGCCTTCGCCGCCGCGAGGTACATCGTCGTGCTCGCCTGACACACGCCGCCGCCGTAGCCCATGCGCTGATCGCCGTACGCGTACTCAATCGCTTCATAGAAGCCGTTTGCCTTCGTGCGCTTGCCTACAACCGTATTGAAGGAGAATGTTTCGCCCGCTGCAAGCATCTTGCCGTTGATGCGCTCGAACGCCACCTGAATGTTCAGGTTGCGGTTCTCCGTGCTGGTGGTCGAAATCGGGGTGTACGCCGTCGCGCGCAGCTGAATCTGCGGCTCCAGCATGGCTTTGGTCGTGGTCGGCTGAAGCTCGCGCGTCGTCAGCGCCACCTCGCCGCTGACCAAGGACGACATCATCTGGTACACCTGATTTTTCGCCTCGGTCGTGTCCATATAGCGCCCGACGGTCTCCGGCTGAATCGTCAGCGGATTGTTGAAATTGTTGTAATCGAAGATAATATGCGCATCCACCGGCTGAATGTACGCCTGCTGCGCGATGCTGAGCAGGATGTTGTCAATCACCACATTGTCGCCGCTGGGCGTGGCGGAATAGCCCTCGTAGGGATTTTCCGCCAGCGCGTCCATCGTGGCTTTGCGCGCGTCAATGCCGCCTTCTGTGTGCCCCGGCTGCCACGCCGCGTCGAGGGCTTCCCGCACATCGACGGTCATGTTCAGGTCGGCGCTCGTGATTTCCCTCACCAGCTGACCGGCGTACATCAGGCGCACCTTCCACGCGTCGCGCTGCTGATTCGCGTGCGCCGTGACCGCTTCCTCCGCCTCCGCGCGGGTCATGCCGCCGAGGTGGATGCCGTCCACATACACGTTCGGGACGTACTTGTCGTCATACGCCGTCACCGACGCGACCAGTGCTTCCCGCTCGTTCTGCTCTTGGATGGCATTGCTGATGGCGCCGCCCGCCGCGACCAGCCCGCAAATTACCGCCACCGCGCACGCGCAGAACAGGATGCGCTTGAGCAGCTTTTGCCCCGACGGCTTGCGGCGGATAGGCTCGTTCTTCGGCTCGCGATGCTCCGGATTGAAGCCCCCCAGCCCCGTCGGCGGATGATTGCCGCCGCCATTGCCGCCGTTTCCGCCATTGCCGCCGTTTCCGCCATTGCCGTTCGCCGGATACTGCGGAAAATTCACCGGATACATCGGCTGCTGCCATCCGCCATAATTCTGCTGCGGATACGGCGGATTCTGCGGGCGCTGCGGATTCATCGGCTGATTCGGCATCATCTGCCCGCCGCGAATCGGCTGATTGCGCCCGGTGTTCATGCTTGTCGGGTTCTGCCCCCACGAGAACTGCTCCAATTGGTGCGCCGCATTGAGCGGCTGCACGCCGTTGTTCCAGCCCTGCTGCGGCTGCATGGGCGTCCCCTGCACGCCGCGGAAGCCGCGCATTTGCCCGCTTTGCGCATATTGGCTCCCCTGCCCCGGCTGATTCATCCCCTGCGGGCGCATCGGCTGAGCCGCACTCATCGGCTGAGCCGCACCCATCGGCTGAGCCGCGCTCATCGGCTGCATGGGCGGATTGGCGCTCTGCTGCGCCGGGGGCGGCTGCGGATTCCGGCGCGGCGGATTTGTCGGCTGCATGGGCGCGTCTTCCGTGCGGATAAGGGGGATGCTGTTGTCCAGCGTCTGCTGCCCGGCATACTGCGCCGCGTTCAGCTGCGTGCGGCGGCGGCGCGGCTGCCTGTTGTCGTTGAATTCGGACATGGTTTCAGCACCCCTTTCTGATGGCAATTTGGTATTTCTTCATCTTATATATCTATCACATGATTTGAGCAGCTTCCACTGCTTGCAGCAATTTCTCCACATCATCGGCAGCCCTCGCCCACATCGGCGCGGTGCAGCCGACCATGCCGTGGCGGTCGCCATCGCCATGGAAGTCACTGCCGCCGGTGACCAGAAAGCCCATGCGCCGCGCGGTCAAATCCAGCAGGGGCGTGGCGCGTCCGGCGGACGGGTGGTAAACCTCAACGCCCCGCAAGCCCTGCTCCTGCCAAACGCCGAGCAGATGGCGCAGCAGCGCGCCGGTCTTCTCCAGCTCCATCGGATGCGCCAGAACGGGCACGAAGCCGCTTTCCCGCATCAGCGGCAGCGCCTCCGCCATGCTCAGGCGCTCCCCCGCCACATACGCCGGCGCGCCATCCGCCAGAAAGCGGTCAAACGCCTCGCGCGTGTCCACCACATAGCCATGGCTGACCATCGCGCGGGCGATATGCGGCCGACCGACGCTGCCCTTGGCTTCGCAGGCGATTTCGTCGTAATCCAGCGGATAGCCCAGCGCGTTCAGCTTCTCCACCATCTGCCGCGCGCGTCCGCGCCGCATTTGAGACAGCGCCCGAACCTTGCGGTGCAGGGGCATATCCGTCCCGCGCCCGTAGCCGAGCAGGTGCAGGCCGGGCATATCGCGCAGGGACAATTCGACACCTTGCAGAATCGGCATCGGCGTGGGTTTTCCCAGCAGCTGCGCCGCGCCGTCAAACGTGTCATGGTCGGTCACGGCAAGGAGCGTCACGCGGTGCTTGTCCGCCAGCGCCACCAGCTCCGCGGGCGTAAGCAGCCCGTCGGAGGCGGTGGTGTGGGTGTGCAAATCAGGCTTCATGGGGGGCATCCGGGTGATTTTCGGGCGCATCCGCCGTCTTTTCGGGAGCTTCCGCGCTCTTTTCAGGCGTTTCGGCGGACTTTTCGGAACTTTCTTTCTTCTTTTCGTCCGCCATATCCTGCATCATCACATCGCCCGTGGTGCGGGTGTCGGCATCCTGAATATCCGGCAGCGCGCCCGTTTCCATCAGGGTGACGAACTCGCGGCGGCTGATGGTGTCGTACTTGAGCAGCGCGTCCACCAGCTTCTCCATGCGGTCGCGGTTGGCGCTCAGGGCGTCCACCGCCTTCTGGTAGCATTCCTCCAGCAGGCGCTTGACTTCCGCGTCGATGCGCGCCGCCATTTCTTCGCTGTACCCACGGCTCTGCCCGAACTCCATGCCGACGAACACTTCCTGATCGCCGTCAAGATAGACCGGGCCCAGCTTTTCGCTCATGCCAAACTGCGTCACCATGCGGCGGCAGACCTCCGTCGCCTTTTTCAGGTCGCTCGTTGCGCCGGTGGTGAACTCGCCCAGATAAAGCTGCTCCGCGGCATGACCGCCCAGCCCCATCGCCACGAAGTCCATCAGCTGGCTGTAAGTCTGCAAATCGTCCTCTTCCGTCGGCAGGGACAGCGTGTAGCCGCCCGCCTGCCCGCGCGGGACGATGGTAATCAGGTGCACCTCGTCGCAGTTGGGCAGGACGTGCCCGACGATGGCGTGACCCGCCTCGTGGATGGCGACCATGCGCTTGTCGCGCTGCGTCACCTTGTGGCTGCGCTTCTCCGGGCCCATCTGCACGCGGGAGATTGCCTCCACCAGCGTCTGCTGATTGATGGCCTTCAAGCGCCCGCGCGCCGCCAGAATCGCGGCTTCGTTCATGATGTTTTCCAGCTCCGCGCCGGTGGAGAAGGGTACACGCTTGGCGATATTCTCCAAATCCACATCATCCGCAAGGGGCTTGCCCTTGGCGTGCACCTTCAGGATGGCAACACGCCCCGCCATATCGGGGTAATTGACGAGAATCGTGCGGTCAAAGCGGCCGGGACGCAGCAGCGCGGGGTCAAGAATATCGCGGCGGTTCGTCGCCGCCATGACAATAACGCCCTCGTTGATTGCGAAGCCGTCCATCTCGACCAGCAGCTGGTTCAGCGTCTGCTCGCGTTCGTCGTGTCCGCCGCCCAGACCCGCGCCGCGATGGCGACCCACCGCGTCAATCTCATCAATAAAGATGATGGACGGGGCAGCGCGCTTGGCTTGGTCGAACAGATCGCGGACGCGGCTCGCGCCCACGCCCACGAACATCTCCACAAAGTCCGAGCCGGAAATGGAGAAGAACGGCACGCCCGCCTCGCCCGCAACCGCCTTGGCCAGCAGGGTTTTGCCCGTGCCGGGCGGGCCGATGAGCAGCACGCCCTTGGGGA
>ERZ772860.1761-NODE-1761-length-13895-cov-2.883887_pt1 | contig 13895 bp, 12 predicted proteins | sample MGYA00511342_ERZ772860 | MGnify/ENA primary metagenome ERZ772860 (study PRJEB29015, sample SAMEA2737665) | human gut metagenome | biome: human gut; feature: human-associated habitat; material: faeces | place: China | collected 2012 ... | reverse complement strand
GATGGTTTTCATATCGGTGATGTAGGCCGTGCGTCCGAAACGATAGCCCATGATGGGCAACTGGGCGTGCATCACCACAAAAGGAAGGATTTCCTGCTTTCCAACGCGGAAAACTTCACCGGGGCGCACGGGATGTAACGAAATCTTGGGAACACCAGGATACCTGTGCTCCGCAAAACAATAGGGCATGCGCTCACGCTGGTGTTCCAGACAAAGGGCATCGCCATAGACGGGGATTTCGCCAAAGACGCAAAAGGGGCGCAAGTCGTCGATGCCCCCAACATGGTCGTAGTGTTCATGCGTGAGGAGTACGGCGCTGATGCGGCTAAAATGATTGAGAGAGAGCACTTGCTGACGAAAATCAGGGCCGCAGTCGATCAAGATACTTTCGCCGCAGTCGGTCTCAATCCATGCGGAAGTGCGGAGCCGTTTGTCGCGCGGGTCTGCCGAGGCGCACACCTGACAGCTACACCCCACTTGCGGTATGCCCGTGCTGGTGCCTGTTCCTAAAAAACGTAACTTCATCTTGAGCGGTTTGGGTTTTACTAAGCAGGTGTTCAAAATTAGTCTATATTGCCTTGTCGCATACTCTTCCGACATTGACAGTATAAAATATTTTTGAATACCCGCCCGATTATATAAAATTGACCTCTGGATGGATGTCTACGCCGAATTTTTCTGCAACGTCAGCACGCACAGCGTCACTGAGGCGCACGATGTCGGCACCCGTAGCACCGCCGCGATTGACCAATACAAGGGCCTGTTTTTCGTAGACCCCAGCGCGGCCGAGGTTCCTTCCCTTCCAGCCGCATTGCTCAATCATCCAGCCTGCGGGGATTTTTACGCCATTTTCAACGGCATAATGCGGCATGCCAGGATATTGCTGCTGCAGCTGACAGAATTTTTCGCTTGATACAACGGGATTGATAAAGAAGGAACCGGCACTGCCAATTTCAGAAGGCTCTGGCAATTTACCACGACGCACATTGATGACGGCCTGACGCAGAGACGCTGCCGTCAAAGTCTCCACGTCGATGCCTTGCTCCTGAAGGGCACGCGTCAGTGCGGCGTAGGAGAGATTGGGGCGAAAGACGGTTGAAAGGCGATAGCAGACGGACGTCACGGCATAGCGCCCCTTCAATTCATGTTTGAACGCACTGCTGCGATAGGCATAATGCAACTCTGAGGGGAGGAAAATGCGGAGGGAACCATCGTGTAAATCAACGGTCTCCACCTTTTCTATATACTGGCACACTTCGCTGCCATAGGCACCGATGTTTTGCACGGCGCTGGCACCCACTTCGCCAGGGATGTACGACAGATTCTCCAGACCATAATAGCCCTGCTCAACGCAGCGGGCCACAAAGTCGTCCCAATTCTCCCCTGCTCCGGCCTTGACCACCACTTCCTGTCTGGCCGCATCGCTCATTTCGACTTCCACGCCTTTGATGGCGGAGTGCAGAACGATACCCGGGAAATCAGTGGTGAAGAGGAGATTACTTCCGCCGCCGATGTGCAGCAGGGGAAGGGAAGTTTCTGAAGCAGCATCAGCGAGTCTGCGGGAGATGAAATCCCGGAGTTCGTCCACCGTTTCATACTCAACAAACTGCCGGCAACGGGCATCTATGCCAAAAGTATTGTGGGCCGACAACGAATAGTTGTTCTCTGTCTTCATACGAATTATATTCCTTAAAAATATGCAATTTTTATATCAAACGGACATTCCGACACCCTCTTCTCTCAGGCATCAAAACGGCGCACGCGTTTACTGGACGACCTGCCGGGGGCGCTATATGCTCTCCATCCGGACCAGCGCCCAAACGCCTCTGTGCTTTCTGAAGCTTAACGTGCAGCTCATTCCCGCCGAGGGGCTTGTGATGACCAACACGCGCTGCCCGTTGTTTGAATACCGCTGTCCGTAGTTGATATTCGTGATGCGTCCGGAGGGCATATCGGGCTTGAAGTCGGGCCACTGCGCCACGTCGAGCACCCCATCGATAGCTTGGAAATTGTCGGAGTCATACGTCTTGAACTCAAATGGGTTGGCGATATGCGCCATCTGGAAGTCGGGGTCGGTTGAAAAGCGCTTGTAAAACTCAAAAAAGTCGCGGTTAGCATTCCGGCCGATGTTGTGCGTGTCCAAACGGAAGAGCCTCCACTGGCTTTTTCTTTAAAAAAATGATATTGCTTGACGCGCCCCTTGTCGAGATAAACCCATTCCACGATGACGTGGTGAACGCTCGTGTCCTTTTCGCTGGTCACGCTTTTTTCGTCATCGAAAAGCATGGTGTAGACCTCCTCACGGACATATACGGGGTCGAATTTCCACGCGCCCTCTGCTATGGGTTTGTTTTTCCCGTCCACGAGGTTTTCCAAAGGAAACTTAATGCGTTTCTTCTGGAACTTCCTATTACGCATGAAATTATACATAAAGTCGTCGAAGAGACCATCGGCCGCCACTGGAGGCTCCGTGGTGTCGGCGCCGAGGCTGTCGGTGGCAAGGCTGTCGGGAACGGAATCCGCTGAAACTGTTTCCGCTGTTTCTGTTTTTTCTCCCCGGCAGGCACACAACATGAGTATTGCCGAAGCGACAATCATCAAATAATACTTCATAAGATTATCCTGAGTTATATATGGGAACGACAGGTACGGGAGGAAGCCTCCACGTCCGCCGCCCTGTTCTTGATAAAACGGCACGAAGTTACTGCAAAGCAGGGAGAGGGCAAAATGATTGAGCATTTTTTTGCTAAGTAATGGTAAAAAAACAACTTGACCAATTTTGTGGAGTAAGAAATTAGTTCTTATGCCCTGTCTTTTTGCCGTTTTTGAAATTTGTCATCGGTCACATAGCCCGCTATGCTCCCTCTTCCAAATTCCAAAACCAACAAAAATACAAGTCAAAATTGCTCAACTTATTCTTTTACCATTACTACAAAAAACGGGAAGGTCAAGCCGAGATTCAATATGCCTTTTTTACAAGCTAATGACGGAGAACGGGAATCGGTGGAAAGCAAAGCGTGAACTACAGCACATAGCCATAAGTCCTCAGCCTTTCAACCACCACATTCCAATAATCCTGCTCGATGAGCAGAATATAGTTCTCAGCCCTCAAAATGTGTTTCTTGAGACATTCGTCCGTCAGGATAACGTTCTGAAGGCGCTTGTCTTTGGCATCTATACGGCGGAGCATGTATTTCTTACCGACGGTTGCCAGCGGGGAGCAACGCAACAGAACGTCCTTGAAGAAACTGGTCCACACCTCCGGCAATTCTTCACCGAAATAGCGTTTGAAAAGCGCAATGCGTTCGTTGACATCATCTGCCGTTGTGCAACCCTCCAGAAAGGTGCCATAGTCAACACGATAGAGCGACGATGTGACGCTCTTCCCAAACTTTTCAAGCACGAAAGCATAGGGGCATTTCGGATTGTTTAACTTCAATAAGAGACGCTCGTCGTCAATGGCGAAGTCCGTCTGAGTCCCCCCCTTTTCTGTTTCGTCATAATGGCCAATAAGACCAGTTACAAACTGACCGAGCTCTGTTATCCGCAAAAATTGCAACGTGTCGTATATGCTGGTGGCATTGGACGGCGGAACAGCACTGTATGCAATTTCCACGATGCCGAGGCTCGCCAACAGGAACAAAAATGATTTCACAAAAGGATTTGACAAGTTGCTAATGACGTTGTCCAAGGAGATGATACTGTTTGTGTATCCGTTGACAAGTACTGACTTATAGAAATAATCCTCATAGAATAGCTCGTAGGTGCCTTCTGGCTGCTTAAGTCTGTCTGAAGCTTGCGTCCTGACGTTCACCAAGAAATAATCAACAGGCATCCATTTCTCTGAATCGAGTTGCGATAGTACGCCGCAAATATTTCTGATCAAATCGTTGACCTGACAGCCGTCGAACTGCTTGGACTTGAAACCGCTCACTTGAGGCAACAGGAGTTTGATCAACAACGCACTCGGACAGGTGTTGATTTTTTGGAATATCAGACGAACCATGTCGGCCGCCGTTAGGTTCAAGCCGACACCACCTGTTTTCAGCGTCATGAGCATCACCCTGCAACGGGAATCTCCTTGAAAGCGCTCAACCACCATTTTCCGGTCGCGTGTAGCACCAGTCATGCTCACATAATCAATGCCGTTTTCTTCCAACGCTTCTCCCAACAGTTCGAGTCCGACAATGAAATTGAAGAACACAACGGCTTTGTGGCCGTTGGCAACGGTTTCAAGCAACGACTCCACGAGAGCACCAAGTTCCGGTGAATGAATTCTCCCATCGGTCAGACTCTCCGGCACGAAGGCTATACGGCGCAACTCGCTCAACGCTTGAAACATCACAAACTGCGATTTCTGCACGCCGTCAATTTTTATCGACCTATCAATCAATTCTTTGTAATAAGAGCGGCGCTCTTCATAAAAACGCGTCGGCATCAACCTTCTCAAAGAAGATAGTGGGAACTGGCACTACTTCGCCAGAAGAAAAAGAAAGACTAAAGTCCTCGGCAACGACGTCAATCTGCTCCGTGTAGGAATGCAACACGGAGAGATAGCGCTCAAGCATATCTTCTGAGAATGGTTCTTCGAACACCGACAGATAATTGTAATTGCCACCAATCGGCCGCACCTGATAAATGCCGTTTTCCACCCAGGCGAAACATTCGGAAAGCATCACGACAGCCTCCTCCCCTTCGCAGGCGGCAACGCGCACCGAAGGATGGGAATAACGCCCTCTTTCTTCAAGCGCAATTGCAAGGAAGTATCATCGGAATGGAAAACAATGGGCGTCATTTTCCCGTCGACGATGTTTTTGCAACGCACCAACTGATGGCACAAATACGGATGATCACAAAGGTTTACCGACTTGTCCGTTTCTTCCCATATAATGCGAAACCGACGCTCCCGCTGTATATGCTCAATGCTACGGATCAGTTGAGATTCCTCAGGTTCATAATAACGGCTGTCAACGTCAACAAGGATACCCTTTTCGTCTACGACACTCAATGCCACGCCCTTTTCAGTCTTCTCAAGTCTGAAAAACACGCGCCCGCTTCTTTTGAGTTCCTTCCAGGAATTCTCTTCGGCTTGGAATTTTAATGCTTGCAACTTTCTCAGGAAATCCGACATATAGTTTATATTATAACTCCTCCTTAGTAATGGTGGAACGGGCTTCTAAACCTCAACTATCCGTGTTCGATAATTATCCAAGTGTTTTTTCTGCGTCTCCCGCCGCGTTTTCCACACCTTGTTGCGTTTTTCTACGTCGGTGGTGCCGCGAACGGCGTGCCGTTTTGCTTGCTGCCGTTTTGTTCTCGGCTGTTTCAACCGAAGCCGTCTGCCCGTCTGGCACAGCGGTTTTGCATTTTCTGGAACAACCTGCGGCGCATAGGCTTTCTTGGCTGAAGGCTTGCCGTGGCGGTTTCCGCGGTTTCCACCCTGCTTCCGCCCTTGTTCCTTTTTTGCATCTCCAGAGCCGCCCTTTCTTCTCTTCCTGTCAGCATGGCGGCCTTTGGAAAGATCTGTCTGCTCAGACGGAGCCATGAAGCCCTCGGGGAGAACAGCACGCGGTATCTCGATTTCCAGCAAGTTTTCAATTTCACGGAGCGAAGGGACATCGCGCTCGCCCACCAACGTCACGGCGCTACCTTCGCGCCCTGCGCGTGCCGTTCGGCCGATGCGGTGCACGTAGTCTTCAGCATCGTGCGGCACGTCGTAATTGATGACAAGTTTGATATCGTCGATGTCTATTCCTCTCGCAACAATGTCGGTGGCGACAAGGATGTCAATGCGCCCGGCCTTGAACGCGAGCATGACTTCATCGCGCTGCTTCTGCTCGAGGTCGGAATGCATGGCCGCGGCGTTATAGCCTCGGCGGGAAAGCAGGATACCCAGTTCCTTGACTTTCTGCTTGGCACCAGCAAAAAGAATGACGCGACTGGAGCCGTGTGACGAAAGCACGTGTTTCACGAGCGCCGTCTTGTCGCTTTCCTTGCATACGTAAACGCTCTGGTCGATATTTTCAGCGGGCTTGGACACGGCGATTTTCACCTGCACGGGGTCGTTCATGATGCTGTTTGCCAAGGCCGTTATCTTCTGCGGCATGGTGGCTGAGAAGAGAATGGTCTGGCGCTCGCGTGGCATTTCCGCAACAATCTTGAGGATGTCTTCGCTGAAGCCCATGTCCAGCATGCGATCGGCCTCATCAAGCACGAGATGGGTGGTGCGAGAGAGGTCGAGCGTGCCCAACTGCAAATGCGTGATGAGGCGGCCAGGGGTGGCAATGACCACATCAGCGCCAGAGCTCAGGCTTTTTCTTTCCTGCTCATAGCGCGTACCGTCGTTACCGCCGTAGACGGCCACACCGTTGACGTCCATATAATAGGCAAAGCCCTGCATGGCCTGGTCTATCTGCTTGGCCAACTCACGCGTAGGAGCCATGATCAAGCAGTTGACGGCGTCGGCTGGATGGGGATTCTGACGGAGCAAGGTCAGTAGGGGCAAAAGATAGGCCGCAGTTTTTCCTGTGCCTGTCTGGGCGATGCCCATGACATCACGGCCTTCAAGGATTGGGGGAATACACTGTTCCTGGATTGGGGTGCATTCGTCAAAGTGCATATCGTAAAGAGCGTCGAGGATGTCGTCGCTAAGTTCTAAATCTGAAAAATACATGGGTGTGGGTGTCATTTTAAAAAAAATCGGATTGCTGTTTTAAGTAATGGTAAAAAAGTAAGTTAACCAATTTTAACCTGTATTTTTTGTTGGTTTTGGAATTTGGAAGAAGTAGCATAGCGGGCTATGTGACCGATGACAAATTTCTTAAGTGCCAAACAGACAGGGCATAAGAAATTAGTCCTTACTCCACAAAATTGGTCAATTTGTTTTTTACCATTACTAAGAACGGATGCCTGCATGGGGAAGGAAGAGCGAGGTTACTCTGGCGTCCGCTTGTAGAGAATAAAGGCAATGACGGCAAACACGGCATTGGGAATCCAGGCGGCCAAAGCGGCGGGCATCCCGGCATTCGTTGAAAAAGTGGCAGAGACGGTTTGGAACATGATGTAGGCGAAGCTCAAAGCCAACCCGATGCCCAGGGAGATTCCCATGCCTCCCTTGCGTTTCTGGGAAGAGAGCGACACGCCGATGACCGTTAGGATGAAAGCGGCAAAGGGCATGGCGAAACGCTTGTGGTATTCCACCTCAAAAGTGTTGACGTTGGGCGCTCCGCGCATTTTCTGTTTTCCGATAAATTCTCCCAACTGTGGCAGGGTCATTGTTTCCTGCTGGTTTTTGGTGTAGAAGAAATCGGAGGGCTCCATCATGATCATGGTGTCGAGCTTTTCCCCACTTGATATTTTCTCGCGCCTGCCTTTCAGCGTGCGTATATTGTACATACGGATTGTCCAGCTGTAGCGCCGGTCAGACAGCGTGTCGTACTGGATATTCTGGGCGGTCAGGTGCGAAACAAGTTTTTTGTCGACAAACTTGTCCAATGAAAATCCGTAGCCGCTTTTCGTCACATTGTCGAAATGGGTTATATAGGCAACAACACCAGTGTCGACCTGCATTTGCACGTTATCGGCCGTGGTGGTGCTTTTTTTCTTGACGTAGGCATTCTCGAAATTCACCCTCGAAATGTTGCCGACAGGAATGACATAAGCTCCCAGAAAAAAGGTGACCACAGCTATCAGGAAGGCCGAGAGCATATAGGGGCGCAAGAGCCTGCGGAAACTCATGCCTGCGGCTTTCATGGCGATTATTTCTGAATTGGAAGCCAGATTGGAGGTGAAGAGGATGACGGCAATGAAGACGAAGAGGGGGCTGAACAGGTTGGAGAAATAGGGGATGAAGTTCAGATAATAATCGAAGACTATTTTCCGGACTGGCACGTGCGACTGCGTGAACTTGTCGATCTTCTCGTTGTAGTCGAAGATGATGGCAATGAGGATGACAATGGCAATGAGGAAGACGTAGGTGCTCAAGAATTTCTTCATGATGTACCAATCAATCCGTCCGATTCTGACAGACCCCATTGCCTGCTTCATCCATGTAGCCAGACGCTTGCCTATGTTTGTATTTTTACCTGTATCTTTCATTGTTGGGGATGATGCGCCTGAGAGCGCGTTGCAAAATTAAAGTATGGCATTTCCATCGCAGGGCCTTACAACGTCCGTTGAAAAATCACAGGCGCCGTGACAGGCGTTCCACCATTTCCTTTTTCCAGGAAGCGAAGTTATCGGCCAGTATCTGCTGGCGGGCTTCTCTGACGAGCCACAGATAGAAGGCCAAATTATGGATGCTGGCAATCTGCATGGCCAACAATTCCTTCGCCTTGAACAAATGATGGAGATAAGCCCTTGAATATTGGGTATCAACGAAGCAGTGGCCGTTGGGGTCGACGGGAGAAAAATCAGTGCTCCATTTTGCATTGCGCATGTTGATCATGCCCTCTGCCGTAAAAATCATGGCATTGCGTCCGTTTCTTGTGGGCATCACGCAATCGAACATGTCAACGCCGCGCTCAATGCCCTCCAGGATATTGACAGGAGTGCCAACGCCCATCAGGTAGCGGATCTTATCCGCCGGGGCGTAAGGTTCTACCGCGCTGATCACATCATACATCACTTCGGCAGGCTCGCCAACAGCCAAGCCGCCAATGGCATAGCCCTCTGCGTTGAAATCGCTCATGAAACGCGCACTTTCTTGACGCAGGTCTTTATAGACGCAACCTTGCACGATGGGGAAGAGCGACTGGTGGTAGCCGTATTTCGGCCCCGTTTCATGAAAACGTTTCCAACAGCGCTTCATCCAGTTGTGGGTCAGCGTAAGGCTTTTTCTGGCATAGGAGAAATCGGCTGTGCCAGGAGGGCATTCGTCGAACGCCATCATGATGTCTGCGCCGATTGTGCGCTCGATGTCCATCACTTTCTCGGGCGTGAAGAAATGCTTACTTCCGTCGATGTGGGAACGAAATTCGCATCCCTCCTCGCTCAGTTTTCTGATGCCTGTCAACGAAAATACCTGAAAGCCACCGCTGTCTGTCAGCATGGGGCGGTCGAATCCATTGAACTTATGGAGGCCGCCTGCACGCTCAATGACGTCCAATCCTGGGCGCAGATATAAATGATAGGTATTTCCCAATATAATCTGAGCCTGGATGTCGTCTTTCAGTTCGCGCAAATGAACGCCCTTGACGCTACCCAAGGTACCGACGGGCATGAATATGGGGGTTTGAATCTGCCCGTGGTCCGTTGTAATCAGACCAGCACGGGCAGAACTTGTCGTATCTGTATGTTGTAATTCAAATTTCATAAATTAGTATTTTCATGTCAAGCAGGCCATCTGATGGTCAGAGACGTCTCTGGCATCACTTGTTTTCTGCCGGCTCTTCCTTGATGGTCAAGTCAAGCGGATTGTCAACGCGCTCCTTGAGCAAGGCAATGTTAAACACGTCCTGAACATTTTCCACAAAGAAGAACTGCAAACCGTCGACATAGCTTGATTTTATCTCCTGGATGTCTTTCTCGTTTTCCTTGCTCATGATGATGTTTTTGATGCCGGCACGTTTGGCAGCCAAAATCTTTTCCTTGATGCCGCCAACAGGAAGCACGCGGCCGCGAAGGGTTATTTCGCCAGTCATGGCTGTGTTTGCACGCACCTTACGCTGAGTGAAGGCTGAAGCCAGGGAAGTGGCAATCGTGATGCCTGCCGACGGACCATCCTTGGGAGTTGCGCCTTCTGGCACATGGACATGAACGCTCCATTGCTCAAACAGACGGTAGTCAATGTCCAGCATCGACGCATGGGCTTTGACATATTCCAACGCCAAAATAGCGGACTCCTTCATCACGTCGCCCAGATTTCCTGTCAGCGTCAGTCTCGGCGCTTTGCTGCGACTCAAACTGGTTTCGATAAAGAGGATTTCTCCGCCGACAGCCGTCCAGGCAAGACCGGTGACAACGCCTGCATATTCATTGCCCTGATACTTGTCGCGGCTGAAGATGGGTTTGCCCAAGAGTTTTTCAACATCCTGCGGTTTGACTGGCGCATTTTCAAACGGCATTTTGCCTTCAACGGCTGTGAGATAGGCCGTTTTGCGGAACACCTTGTCGATCTGCTTTTCCAACTGGCGCACACCGCTTTCGCGGGTGTACTTCTCAATGATATATTCCACTGCTGGCGCAGAGATGCGGAGCGGCGCACCGAAGTCCATCATTTTCTGTTCCTTCGGAATGAGATGACAACGCGCAATTTCTTTTTTCTCTTCGGTCAGATAGCCTTCCACTTCAATCAGTTCCATTCTGTCGAGCAGCGGCCCAGGAATCGTGTTCAGATTGTTTGCCGTGGCAATGAACAGCACCTTCGACAAATCATAGTCGAGGTCCAGGAAATTATCGTGGAACGTGTTGTTTTGCTCGGGGTCAAGCACCTCCAACAGGGCAGACTGCGGGTCGCCATTGTAATTATTCTGAGATACCTTGTCGATTTCATCCAAAATGAACACAGGATTGTCTGTCTCGGCTTTGATGAGACTTTTGATGATGCGGCCAGGCATCGCACCGACATACGTGCGGCGGTGGCCGCGAATCTCGGCTTCATCGTGAACACCTCCCAAGGATATTCTGACATATTTCCGGCCCAAAGCGGCGGCTATGCTTTTTCCCAAAGAGGTCTTGCCCACTCCCGGAGGACCATAAAGGCACAATATCGGGGCCTTCATATCCTGGCGGACACGCAAAACGGCCAAATGCTCCAAAATGCGCTCCTTGACCTTCTCCATTCCGTAGTGGTCGCGGTTTAAGATGCGCTCGGCATTCTTGATATTGAGGTTATCCTTGGTATCTTTTCCCCACGGCAACGACACGAGCGTCTGGAGATAATTCAACTGGACGTTGTAGTCGGGGCTTTGCATATTGATGTGCTTGAGCTTTTCGACTTCTCGGTTGAATGTTGCGGCCACTTTGTCGGGCATCTTGAGCCACTTGGCTTTTTCCATGATTTCGCGGACGTCATCGTTCTGCGAATCATCGCCCAATTCGCTCTGTATGTTTTTGATTTGCTGCTGCAGGAAATATTCTTTCTGCTGCTGATCGAGATCTTCCCGCGTTCTGTTTTGTATGTTGCGCTTCAACGTAGCATACTGGCTTTCGCGATTCAAGATGGAGAGGAGTTTGAAAGCCCTCTCTTTTTCATCGTTGATGGCGAGCAGTTCTGACTTTTCCTCTATGGGGAAAGGAAGGTTCGTGCAAATGAAACTGATGAGGAAAATCGGGTTGCTGATATTGCGGATGGCAAAAGCGGCCTCGTCTCTCACGGTGTCGCTCATGCGTATGAGGCGTATCGTGGAGTCCTTGCAGGTGTCAACCAGTGCCGTATATTCACGATCGTCTGCTTCCGGAAGGATTTCTGGAATTTTCTCGACATGGGCACGCATATATGGTTTCATACGTGTCACTTCCCCCAATCTGAAACGTGAATAGCTCTGCAAGATAACGGTCAACACACCATCAGGCAATTCAATGACACGCATAACCTTGGCAACAACGCCAATGGGATACAAATCCTTGGCCGTCGGCGTCTCAACAGTGGAATCGAGCTGTGTTGTCACGGCAATCAAACTGCCTGATTTCACGGCCTGCTGCACCAGTTTGCGGGAAGATTCGCGACCTACGGAAACAGGGGCGACAACGCCAGGGAAAAGCATCATATTGCGTAATGGCAACACGGGCAAAATTTCTTCAATCTCCTTGTCGAAAAGACTTGATATATCGCCGTCAAAATCGGCTATCAATGAAAACGGATTCTGCTGAAGTTCGTCTTGATTCATATTTTTCTATATATACATCACCTCTCAAATAACGGTGACTGGATTTATTTTACATTATTATAAGCTGCAACGGATGGGACACGCCTTGCCAACAATGGTCAAGCATGTTTTCCCGAACCTTTTACGGCAAGAAATAATCTCCACCGCGCCACTCCGTGAAAGCAATCTCCTGCTCCAACGGGTAAAACCTGACAACTTTTTTTGTCTTAACATCAAATTCCAACACCTGGTTTTTCCTAACTTCTCCGTTGGACAGATGCAAGCGGGAAACGGCGATGCGAGACACTCGTGTATTTTCAACTTTCATATAGGGCGTCCTAAGTTTTAAGCAGGCTATCAAAAATGCTCGAAAGGAAAACGTCAGCGGCCTTTTTCGGTGTTCACCATCACTTGAAATGGTGTCCCACCCGTTGCAGGCTATCGTTGCGCAACAAACTGTCGCGCAACACGCGCTCCCCCTTCAGGCGATCGGCTTTCTCGTCGCGCACAGAATCTCCAGAAGAAGCATCATCTGCTGCCGGCTGAGTTTTGTTTCTGAAGCGAATCAGAGAAACACCTGTAATGATGCAAAGTTTGGGTTTGGAATCCCAGACTGCCTGCTGGTAAACATAACCAGAAATGCTTTTCAGCGGTTTCGCCCCGACACTGACGCTCAACTCCTGAGAGCCAGAACCATATACTGGCAGGACAGAAACGGCGGTTGAATCATTGGCATAATTCAAGGCAAGGCAAACAATTGCCGATTTCATGCCTTCTCTGTAGATCCAATTTGACGTAAAACGGAGCATCAGTCGGTCGCCGGCATGAACGGCCGTATCGCATTCTTGCTCAAACGAGGCGACATTCTGTCCGACAGACGACAACAACCAGGCACGAGAACCGCGCCAAATGTCAAGCGTGTCTGTTGTCAACGCATTGGCATACATAGCGTCTGCTGAAGGCGCTGCACCGATGTCGGCAGAGAGGCGTTCGTTGAGGTGCTTATATATGTCGAAGAGTTCTTCGCTATGACGGGCATACCACGCTAAAGAGCGGTCGAAATCTTCCTGCGACAGATGATATTTCTCTAAAACGGACTTCAGATAATAATTCTCATTATAACTTATGTCTGTCTGATGTGTCACCTGCTCCGCACTTTTGTTTCCGCCCAGACTCTGGGCCACATGGTAATCATAAAGCACGCGTTCCATCATCTGCTTGTCAAGCACATCCTCTGGAACATCAGATTTGCAGGCCGACAGGCATACGACAAGCAAAATCAATGCCAAACAATTCTGAAGGACACACCGACTGCGCTTGACGTCACAAAATATTTGCATCATTGGGTTCATGTTATTCTTCGTCTTTACGGGGAGACGGTTCTTCAAATTTCTTGTCGAACATATATTCCGCATTCAGATATTTATGATAGAACAGCAACAACGCCACGACGCCACAGCTGATTGAGGCATCTGCAAAGTTGAACACTGCTCCAAAGAAAGTGCCGCCACCAACGAAGGGCACCCAGTCTGGCCAATCAAACAACGGGAAATAAAACATGTCGACAACACGGCCCGAAAGAAACGAGCCGTAGCCTTCTCCCCAATCGACAAAAGTAGACACCGGCCCCTGGTGGATGCCGCTTTCAGAAAATATCAGGCCATAGAAGCAGTTGTCGATGATGTTGCCGGCAGCACCGGCTATCAAGCAAGCCCAACAGACCACCAAGCCATACGGTGCTTTTTTCTTGATAAGTTTTGCAAGCAGATAACTGAATCCAACCACTGCCACCAAACGAAACAGCGCCAAGAAGAAGGTTCCGAAAAAATCCAGTCCGAATGCCATCCCTTTATTCTCCGTAAAGAATATCTGAAACCAATCTGTCACCGAGATTCTTTCTCCGACCCACATGTGTGTCTTGACGGCAATTTTTATGATTTGGTCTATGACAAGCACCAAAGCAATCACTCCGACAGAGATCACCACACGGCGACGAATCGCAATTTTATCATCCATTGTATTTATGATCTTATTGTTTGACATTTAATTCTCAACGCGTTTCCAAGAACGAAGCAGGCAATGTTTTTT
>ERZ772860.1760-NODE-1760-length-13899-cov-3.845782_pt1 | contig 13899 bp, 11 predicted proteins | sample MGYA00511342_ERZ772860 | MGnify/ENA primary metagenome ERZ772860 (study PRJEB29015, sample SAMEA2737665) | human gut metagenome | biome: human gut; feature: human-associated habitat; material: faeces | place: China | collected 2012 ... | reverse complement strand
CTTTGAGCACCGGGTGATCAAACAGCGGCTTGATTTTTTCAAAGGTGAAGTCGGAGAAGAAGAAGCGCAGAGTATCCTCCTTGTCGCCGATCTCGCAGATACCCGCCCCTGCTGCGTGAGCGCGCAGCAGCGAGATTTTGAGCAGCGTCTCCGTCTCTTCCGGGTAATCGCCGAATCGGTCGCAGAGCTCGTCGCGCAGGTCGGCAGCGTCCTCCTCGGTCTGAATGCGCGCGATGCGGCGGTAGAGATCCATGCGCTCAAACGAGGAATCGATGTAGCTTTCCGGAATTCCGGCGGGAACCGACAGCTCGACGACGCATTCGCGCTTCGGCTGGACGGTCTCGCCTTTTTCTTCGAGCACAGCCTCTTCGAGCAGGCGGAGGTACATATCGTAACCCACGGAGACCATGTGGCCGCTCTGTTCGGCGCCGAGCAGGTTGCCTGCGCCGCGGATTTCAAGGTCGCGCATGGCGATTTTGAAGCCAGCGCCGAATTCCGCGAAGTCGCGGATCGCCGCGAGCCGCTTCTGGCTGATCTCCGTGAGCACACGGCCGGCGGGAAAGGTCAGATACGCATAGGCGTGGCGGGAGGAGCGGCCGACGCGGCCGCGGATCTGGTGGAGCTGCGCGAGGCCGAAGCGGTCGGCGTCCTCGATGATGAGGGTGTTGACGTTGGGAATGTCGATGCCGGCTTCGATGATGGTGGTGCAGACGAGAATATCCGCCTCGCCGTCGGTAAACGCCTGCATGACCTCGCCGAGCGCCTTTTCGCTCATCTTGCCGTGGCCGACGATGACGCGGCGGTCGGGAAACAGAGCTTGAAGCTTCGCCGCCGTCTTGTCGATGGTCTCCACGCGGTTGTGGAGGTAATAGACCTGCCCGCCGCGCGAGGTCTCGCGCGCGATGGCGTCGCGCACGACGGAGAGATCGTATTCCATGACGTAGGTAGTGACGGGGTAGCGGTCGTGCGGCGATTCCTCCAACACCGACATGTCGCGGACGCCGGAAAGCGCCATGTTCAGCGTCCGCGGAATCGGGGTGGCGGAAAGCGTGAGCACGTCGACATTGCCGCTGATCTCTTTGAGCCGCTCTTTGTGGGCGACGCCGAAGCGCTGTTCCTCGTCGACGATGATGAGGCCGAGATCGTGAAATTCCACGGCCTTGTTCAGAAGCCTGTGCGTGCCGATGACCATGTCGACGCTGCCGGTGCGCAGGCCGCGCAGCGTCTTTGCGGCGTCGGCCGGCGTGGAAAAGCGGCTCAGCGAGGCGATCTGGACGGGGTAACCGCGAAAACGGTGCAGCGCAGTCAGGTAGTGCTGCCGCGCCAGCACGGTCGTCGGCACCAGCAGGGCGACCTGCTTGCTGTCCAGAATGCATTTCATCGCGGCGCGGAAGGCGACCTCGGTTTTGCCAAAGCCGACGTCGCCGCACAGCAGCCGGTCCATCGGCACGGAGTTTTCCATATCCTTTTTGATCTCCGCGGTGGAGAGCAGCTGGTCGGAGGTTTCCTCATATTCGAAGCTGTCTTCAAATTCGCGCTGCCACGCCGAATCGGGGGAAAAGGCAAAGCCCGGCAGGCGCAGGCGCTTGGCGTACAGCGCGATGAGCTGCTTGGCCAGATCCCTGGCGGCGCTCTTGGCGCGCTGCCGCGCCCGCGCCCAGTCGGTGCCGCCGAGCTTAGAGAGCCGCACCGCGCTGTCCTCGGCCGCGCCTAAATATTTAGAGATGGCGTCGAGCTGTGTGACCGGGATGTAGAGCACGTCGCTGCCGGCGTAGGCGAGCTTGATAAAATCCTTTTTGATGCCGTCCGCTTCGAGCTGCATGATGCCGCAGAAGCGGCCGATGCCGTAGTTGTCATGGACGATCAGGTCGCCCTCGCGGAGGTCGGAGAAGGACTTTAAACGCTCGCGGCTGCCCTTTTCAAGCTTGACGGCGCGGCGCTGTTTCTTTTTCTCCGGCGCGGTCGGGCGCGTGTCGTTGAGCACGGCGACGGAAGCGGCGGGCAGCTCAATCCCGGCCGAGAGGCTGCCGACGCCGATGGTGACGCCGCCGGGGATCAGCGGCGCGCTCACGGATGGATCTACAACGGCGGAGACGCCTTTTTCAGCGAGCAGGGAAACGAGATAATCGACGCGCTCGCGGTTGGCCGCGAGCACGAGCACGGCAAAGCCCTGTTTCCGGTAATATTCGATGTCGGAGAAAAGCAATTCAAAGCTCTGAGAGAGCGAGGGGAGCTGCTTGGAGATCAGGGTGACGATTTCCTTCGGAGGCAGCTCGCCGCGCTGAGCCAAAAAGTTGTCGAGCATGACGGCGGAGCGGCTGTTTAAAAACTGAAACAGCGCCTCCGGGTCCAAATAATAGCCTCTCTGCCGGCCGCAGATGACGCCGCTCTCCATGAGCTGCTTGGCGTCCTGCGCGGCGCGGCGGGAGAGACTTTTGATCTCGTCGCAGACGCGCTGCGCGTCGTCTAAGAAAAAGACGGTGCCGGCCGGACAGTAGTCGAGCGCGGTGCAGGGCTCTTGCTGGTACACGGGGAGATAGCGGTCGAGCGCGGCAAAGCGGAGACCGTCGCGGATTCTGGCGCTGTCGGCCGCGATGCGGTCGAGCAGCTCTTTGGCGAGCTTGGAACGGTTCAGCCCTTTCAGCAGGCCGCCGACACGGTCGGCAAAGGCTTCGCGGCCGCCGCCGGCGAGGTCGGGAGGCAGCTCTAAGGCGGGCGTCACGCGCACACGGCGGAGATTTTCCGTCCGCCGCTGCGTAGTGATATCAAAAGCGCCGATCGCGTCGATCTCGTCGCCGAAAAACTCGATTCGGACCGGCCGGCTGAGCGACGGGGGAAAAACGTCGAAGATGCCGCCGCGGAAGGCAAACTGACCGACGCCCTCGACGGTTTCGGCGCGGCAGTAGCCGAGCCGGACCAACGCTTCGGCCAGCTCGGAGACATCCGCCTCGTCGCCGACGGAGAGCTCCAAAGCGGAAGCGGCGAAGACATCGGGCGAAATGGTACGCAGGGAAAACGCCTCGACCGAACCGCACACGGCGGTACAGGCGCCGCTTTTCAGGCCGTCGAGCACATTGACGCGCCGGTGTTCCCATTCGCGGCTGACGCCCTCGATGTCATGAAAAGTCAGCTCACGGGCGGGAAGCACCGCGTATTCGATGCCGCTGAGCGCGGCGGCGTCGGCGGCAAAGGAGGCGGATTCCGCTTCGTCGGCCGTAATCACGGCGACGGGGCGGAAAAATTCCGTCTGAATGGCGGCAGCGGCCAGAGCGCGGTGGAGCGGGGACAGGCCGCAGATCAGGACGGGCGCGTTCCCGTCTTCCAGCCGCTTTTTCAGAGCTTGCAGCTCAGCGGGCGTAAATACCGCTTTGCAGAGAGAAAGCATGTCGAGATCCCCCGTCCTTTCGCATGAAATCGGTTTGACAAAACAAAACACGGGCAAGCGCGCGGGGCGCGCCGTCCGTTGGCATGTTCAAACAAGTAAAAATAGAGATGGAAGATCGGTTTATGGCCGAAGCCTTCCGCCGCTTTGAGAGCGGGAAACAGATTGGAAAAGCCGTTATGCGCAGCGAGAAACAGCCGGCGGACAGCGCGAAAAAAGCGGACGCGCTTTAAAGGACAGGCGGTTCCTCTTTTCCGCTCTCCTCCGGCTCTGCGGCGGCCTGAATGAGCTCGGCGACCGGGTCGGCGCGCCGCGGCGCGAAGAAAGTGGGGATGACGGCCAGCGCGAACAGGAACCCGTAGAGATAGACGCAGACATCCGTGACGTTGGCCATAGCCACCGGCGCGCCGCTGAAAAGCGCGCTGAGGCAGAGCCCGCCCTTGCCGACGAGCGAAACCGTTCCGAAAAACAGATATGCCGCGACGGTCAGATACACGCGCATCGCGCCTGAACGGCCGTAGAGATAGCCGGCGCAGCCGAAAAACATCAGAATCAGCGAGATCAGCGCCGCGAGGTCGTAGAAATAAACGCTGACCGAAGGAGTCGACGAGACGGTGCGATAGACCTCGATCAGACGGAAGCACGACCAGAAGACGATGATCAGCGACGCCGTGCCGATCGGGGAGGCGCTGTCGGAGCGGACGGAGAGCTTGCGAACAACCGGTACCGTCAGGATGGCCGCCGCAAAAAACAGGATGCCGTTGAGCATGCCCCATACGGAGAGCTGCTTGACGGCCGACGCGAGCGTAACAATCGTGCCGACGGCGGCGGCGAGCGCGGAAAGAGCCGACAGCAAAATCGTCGGCGCGCCGATCGTCCCGACGGCGACGGCGTCTTTCGGAAACAGCCGGCCGGTCAGCGCCAGAACAATGACGACCGCAAACGCCAGGGTGATCAGGGCGAACAGAGCCGCGAGAATCACGGCGTGCCGGTTGCCCCTGACGGCGAGACCGAGGGCGTCAAAGCCGTATTTCAGATGAAAATAACGGATCAGGCCGCCGAATATGCCGGCCAGCAGCATCAGAAGCAGCAGCGCCGCTTTTTCAAACTTTGACAGTTTGTCCTGCATAGATACGTTCACGCCTTTCAAATCGTTGAGCTGTCGGAGAGGTTATCGGTGCAAATCGTGGTCGTCGAAAGAACGGCTTCGGCGCGGCCGGCGCCGGTCTTTTTTCCGGTTATGAAGATAAACGGAAATGAGCACAACGACGCCGTAGACCATCGCGCAGAAGAGGGCGACGCAAAGCGCGATCAGCAGAAACTTTACCAGCGTCCCGGCAAAGCCGCCGCGCTTGCCGGCGCCCGGCGAGGCCGTCTGCTCCCCGCCGGAAACGGCCGGATCCGGCTCAGAAGACAAGGAGCCGTCGGTGACGCCGGAAGAGAGCAGATAATCGCCGCGGGCCAACATTTGCGCCTCTCCGACGAGATAGCCGTTGTCATAGAGCCGCAGCGAACCGAGCGGCGTTCCGGCGGCGGTCGGTTCCGCGATCTGGTCGGGAATGTCGTAGACCCGCTCGTAGGACAAAAAATCATCCGCCGTATGGCACAGCACGGAAAACGCGGCCGGCTCCAACAGGAGCGAACCGCCGTCGGCGGTCGGCACCGATTTGGCAAAGTCAATGGTATTGTCAACGGAGACGGATTTGAGGTTTTCCGCAAAGTAATCGACGAACGCCGAAGTATCTTTAAACGTCGTGCCCTTGGGGGCCTTCATAATCGCAATGACGTATTGCAGGCCGTTGTATTCGGAATAGGTCGCCAGAGTGTTGGCGGCGGGCGTCGTAAAACCCGTCTTTCCGCAGACGACCTTGTCGTTATAGGAGCCGGAACGGGGCCGCTGCAGGTCGTTTGTGGTCACGAGATAGCGCGTCTCGCTGGTTTTATTGGTCGGCGGAATCTCATAGGTCGGGGTGGACATGATCTCGACGAGCAGCTCGTGTTTGAGACATTCGCGCATCAGCGTCGCCAAATCGCGCGCGCTCATATAGTGCTGGTCGTCGTGCAGGCCGTTGGTGGTGACGAAATGGGAATTGGTCATGCCGAGCGCGGCGGCGCGCTCGTTCATCAGCGCTACGAAGGCGTCGGCGGAGCCGGCGATGTATTCCGCCATGCCGATACACGCCTCGTTGGCGCTTGGAAGCAGCATCGCGTAGAGCACCTGCCGCACCGTCAGCTCTTCGCCGACGTCGATGGCGATATGCGTGGTGTCGCGCGGGATACCGTACACCGCGTCATAGGAGAAGGTGATGACGTCGTCGAGCGACGCCTCGCCCGCCTCGATCCGCTCGGCGGCGAGGAGCGCGGTCATCAGCTTCGTCGTACTCGCGGGATAGAGCTGCTCATCGGCGTTTTTTTCATACAGAACCGTGCCGGTGGTGAGTTCGACGGCGAACGCCGCGTACCCTGACGGTTCGGGGATCGTATCAATACCGCACGCGTCACCGTATAGCGCCGCGGAGAGCGGAGACAAGCAAAAAACGACGCAAAAAATGAGCAGGACGGCGAGAGGCCTCGTGTGTTTCACGCAGCGGAAACCCCCAGTCTATACAGATTATTTTCATTCACTCTATATTTTACCATAGACAAGCGGCATTTGTCAAAGTATATTTTCGGCGTTTTGCCGTTTTAAGGGCCCCGTCGATCGCCGCCGCCGTTTGCGTTTTGGCAAAAGGGGCGCAAAGCCGTCTTTTTTTGACAAGAGACAAGGGTTAGTGGTATAATGAAACCATATCGGACTGCGGTTGGGCTTTGCGCCGCTTGGAGCCGGGGCAATGCCGCTGGCGGCATGCGGGCGGTGCGAACGCCCGCTTTGCAGTTGGGCGGCGAGCCTGCTGTCGGTCTTTTTTGCCGTTCGGTCTTCAACATGCGGCGCCGAAGGGATTTTGCCGCAAGCATTCTTTTACGACGAGGAGCGTGATATCGCCATGGGAAAAAAACTTCCGCGCGCCGCCGCGGTGCATGACGTTTCCGGTTTTGGAAAGTGCGCGCTGACGATCGCCATCCCGGTGCTCTCGGCCTGCGGCGTGGAGGTCTGTCCGCTGCCGACAGCGGTTTTATCGGCCAACACGGATTTTCAAGGGTTTCAGATGGTCGATTTGACAGAGGCGATGTCCCGGTTTTTGACGCACTGGGAGGAAATGGGGCTTTGCTTCGACGCGGTGTATTCAGGCTTTCTCGGCTCGGCGATGCAGATCGACGATATTGAGCGCATGGTGCGGCGCTTTCGCCCGGCGCTGACGCTGATCGATCCCGTATGCGGCGACGAGGGCGTGGTCTATAAGACCTATACGCGCGAGATGTGCGAACGGCTGCGGCAGCTCGTCCGGATCGCCGATGTAGTGACGCCGAATCTGACCGAGGCCTGTGTGCTGACGGGGACGGATTACGCCGCGTGCGGGACGCAACCGGCGGAGATCCGCGCGCTGGCGGAACAGATTCGGGCGTCCGGAGCCAAAAGCGTGATTATTACCGGCGTGGAGCGCGGCGAGTCGCTGTATAACTGTATACTCGACAGCGACGGCTATGACGAGCGGCGCGTTCCGCTGCTGCCGTTCCGCATGCACGGGACGGGCGACCTGTTTTCCAGCGTGCTCGCCGGAGGGCTGATGACGGGGCATACGCTGCGCGAGAGCGTCGATTCGGCGGCGCGCTTCGTCGCTTTGGCAATGCAGGCAAGCGCCGGATATGACGATTCTATGCGCCGGGGCGTCTGTTTTGAACCGTATCTGGCCCTGCTCGCAGGCGGGCTGTGCGCGGAATGACGGATGGCTGTCCCCGCACGTCCGCTGCGGCGGGAGAGAGATAGAGAGAATTGAGGAAAGAGAATGATGAAACCCAGACGCCTGACGGCGGGAGATACGATCGGTTTGATCGCCCCGTGCGGCGCGGCAGAGGACGGATGCATGGAGGCGCCGGTGCATTTCGCGGCGTGTTGCCGGTCGGCGTTTCCGCTGTTCTCGACGCGGACGCACAGACGCTCCAAATTGTGGAGAACGTGGTAGAAGCCTGAAAAAACGGCGAATTCCGGAGTCAAGCTGTGTCAAAATATCCACAGAAATCATATCAGACATGGGTATATTTATGGAGTTTGAAGCTTTCGATTGGACGGAAAAAATGATATAATATACAGAAATCCATAGAAGGAGGCGGGCTGTGGAACAGATCGCGGAAACGCTGGGGCAGACGATCCTGCTGGCCGGGCATTACGGGAGCGGGAAAACGAACATCGCGATGAATCTCGCCGTTCTGCTGCGGCGCGCCGGCCGGCGCGTCACGGTCATCGATCTCGATATTATTAACCCTTATTTTCGCCTCGCCGACGGCAGCGGGCTGTTGGAGGAATACGGGATCGGGCACGTCGCGCCGATGTACGCCAACACCAACGTCGATATCCCGGCTCTGCCGCCGCGGATCGCGGGGCTGCTGGACACGTTTGACGGAACGCTGATCATCGATGTCGGCGGAGACGATACGGGGGCGGCCGCGCTCGGCGGCTATGCGGAGGCGATTGAACGCCGCGGCTATGAAATGCTGCTGGCCGTCAATAAATTCCGGCCGTTTACCGAGACGGGGCGGGACGCCGCGGCGGTCGCCGCGGAGATTGAGGCCGTGTCGCGGCTTCGGTTTACGGGCATTGCCGCCAATCCCAATCTCGGCCGCGAGACGGCGCGCGAGACGATTCTGGACGCGCTGCCGTTTACGGACGCGCTGGCAGAGCAGATGGGGCTGCCCGTCGTGCTGACGGCTGTGCGCGAGGATCTCGTTTCGTTGGTCGGCGGGGAGATCAAAGGGCCTGTCCTGCCGCTGCATATTCTGACAAAGCCCGGCTGGGAAATATACTGACGCGCAGGCGTTATTCAAGAAATTCAGCACGGAAAGGTGATAAAGCATATGGCAAAAGTGACGATTGACGAAAAAAGATGCAAGGGCTGCGGGCTGTGCGTCTCGGTTTGCCCGAAAAAGATCGTAGCGCTTGCGGCGCACCGCCTCAATGTCAAGGGGCATCATCCGGCGGAAATTACCGATCAGGAGAAATGCATTGCCTGCGCGATGTGCGCGCGCATGTGCCCCGACGCGGCGATTACGGTAGAACGGTAGTCTGAAACGAGAGATGAGAGGACGGAATTGATATGGCTGATAAGATTTTGATGAAAGGCAACGAGGCGCTCGCCGAAGCTGCGATCCGCGCCGGCTGCCGATACTTTTTCGGGTATCCGATCACGCCGCAGACGCAGGTGGCGGAATATATGGCCAAGAAGCTTCCGAAGATCGGCGGCGTCTACCTGCAAAGCGAGAGCGAGGTCGCGGCGATCAACATGGTTATGGGCGCGTCGGCTGTGGGCGCGCGCGCGATGACGTCGAGCTCGTCGCCCGGCATTTCGCTGAAAGCCGAAGGAATTTCCTACATAGCGGGCTGCGACCTGCCGGCGGTGATCGTCAACATGCAGCGCGGCGGCCCGGGGCTCGGCGGCATTCAGCCTGCGCAGTCGGACTACTATCAGGCGACCAAGGGGCTGGCGCACGGCGACTTCAAGCTGATCGTTCTGGCGCCGTGCGGCGTTCAGGAGATCGTCGATCTGATGAGCAAGGCGTTTGACCTCGCCGACGAATACCGGATGCCGGTGATGATTTTAGGCGACGGCATGCTCGGCCAGATGATGGAGCCGATCACGCTGCCGGAGCCGGTCGAGGAAGACCGGAGCAAAAAAACATGGGCGGCCACCGGTACGGACGGCAAGCGCAGGCACAATATCATTAACTCGCTCTATATCCAGCCGGACGAGCTGGAAAAGCTGGTCATCGAGCGCTACAAGCGCTATGACGAGGTCGCGCGCAAGGAGACGATGAGCGAAAGCTATCTGACCGAGGACGCGGATATCGTCATCGCCGCCTACGGCGCGTCGGCGCGAATCGCCAAAAACGCGATCGCCGCGGCGCGCGCCGAGGGCATCAAGGTCGGTCTGGTCCGGCCGATTACGCTCTGGCCGTTCCCGACCGAGGCGTTCCGCGCGGCCGCAAAGACGGCGAAGGCGTTTTTAACCGTGGAAATGAGCATGGGGCAGATGATCGACGACGTCAAGCTCGCCATCGACTGCGCCAAGCCCGTCCATTTCTTCGGACGCACGGGCGGCGTCGTTCCCACGCCCGCGGAGATTCTCAGCGAACTCAAAAAGATTCACGGAGGTGAGCGTTAATGGCAATCGTGTATAAAAGGCCGGCCGCGCTGTCGGATGTAGATACGCATTACTGCCCGGGCTGTACGCACGGGATTGTGCACCGGCTCGTGGCCGAGGTGCTCGACGAGCTCGGCATCGTCGGAAAAACGGTGGGCGTCGCGCCGGTCGGCTGCGCCGTTTTTGCGTACAACTATTTTGAGTGCGATATGATTCAGGCCGCGCACGGCCGCGCTCCGGCGGTCGCGGTCGGCGCGAAGCGCGCCAACCCCTCCAACATCGTCTTTACCTATCAGGGCGACGGCGACTTAGCGGCCATCGGCACGGCGGAAACCGTTCATGCGGCGACGCGCGGCGAGAACATCACGATCATTTTCATCAACAACGCGATCTACGGGATGACGAGCGGCCAGATGGCGCCGACGACGCTGCCCGAGCAGGTCACGACGACCACGCCTTACGGCCGCGACCCCAAAATCGCGGGGTATCCGGTTCGCGTCTGCGAGATGCTGTCGACCCTGAGCGGCACGGCGTACTGCGAGCGCGTCAGCGTCGACTGTGTGCCCAACATCATGAACGCCAAAAAGGCCATTAAAAAGGGCTTTGAAAAGCAGATCGCCGGCAAGGGCTTCTCGCTGATCGAGGTGCTTTCCACCTGCCCGACCAACTGGGGCATGCAGCCGCTGGAAGCGTTGGAATGGCTCAGAAAGAACATGATACCGTATTACCCGCTCGGCGTCTACGCCGACAGGGACGATGTGTTTGGAGAATGAGAAGATGACGAACTATAATATATTGATTGCGGGCTTCGGCGGTCAGGGCATCCAGTTCGCGGGCAAGCTGCTGACCTATATCGGGATGTACACGGGATTGGAGGTCTCGCTCTATCCGTCCTACGGCCCTGAGATGCGCGGCGGCACCTCGAACTGCGGCGTCAACATCAGCTCCGAGCCGATCGCCTCGCCGCTCGTCGTCAACCCGACCGAGCTGATCGTGATGAACGCGCCCTCGCTGGAAAAGTTTGAAAAGAGCACGGTTTCCGGCGGCAAGATCTTTTATGACAGCACGCTGATTTCCAAAAACGGCGGCCGCACGGACGTCGCGTATTTCGCAGTGCCGGTGACAAAGATCGCCGAGGAAAACGGCATCGGCAAGCTGGCCAACGTGATCATGTGCGGCAAGTTCCTCAAAGAAACCGGCCTCTGCGACATGGATACGGCCGCGCCGATCATCAAGAAGCTCGTGCCGGTCAAAAAGCCCGAGCTCTACGATCTGAATATGAAAGCGCTGAAAATCGGCTACTGCGACTGCTGAGCCGGCCGTTTGACGCAAGACGATCAGACAGACCAAAATCAAACAGGGACGCCCCGTGAAAAAATAGGGGGCGTCCCTGTTTTTTGCGCTGAAAAACGCCTGCACAGCAGCGGAAAGCCGCGCGTAACGGATGCGGTTGGAGATATGCGCGGAGAACTCATAAGAACAAATCGGTTTGCCGGCCGGGAAGCCGGGCAAAAGCGCCGTATATCCGTGCGCATAGAAAACCTCTGCCCGGCGGAACGGATTCCGCCGGGCAGAAACGGATATTTTCGATCAGGCAAAATGAGTCCTTTTACAAAAACGCTCGGGGGAAACTCAGATACGCGCCACGCCGGTTTCGCGGGCCGCCTCGGCGACGGCCTTGGCGACGGCGGCGGCGACGCTGCGGTCGAGCGCGGACGGGATGATATAATCCGGAGAGAGCTGATCGTCGGAGACGAAAGCGGCGATGGCCTTGGCCGCGGCGATCTTCATCGCGTCGTTGATGTCGCTGGCGCGGACGTCTAAGGCGCCGCGGAAGATGCCGGGGAAGGCGAGGACGTTATTGATCTGGTTGGGGTAATCGCTGCGGCCGGTGCCGACGACGGCCGCGCCGGCTTCCAGCGCAAGCTTCGGCATGATCTCCGGCACGGGGTTGGCCATGGGGAAGAGAATCGGGGAGGGGGCCATGGATTTGACCATGTCGGGCGTGACGCAGTTGGGAGCCGAGACGCCGATAAAGACGTCCGCGCCTTTGAGCACGTCGGCGAGGCTGCCCTTCCGCAGCTCGCGGTTGGTGATGGCGGCCATTTCTTTTTTCTCGTCGTTTAATCCGTCGCGGCCTTCATAGATCGCGCCCTGACGGTCGCAGAGGACGACGTCTTTCAGGCCCATGGCGATCAGCAGGCGGATGATGGCGATGCCGGCCGCGCCGGCGCCGCTGGTGACGACGCGGATCTTGTCCATTTCCTTGCCGGTGACGCGGAGAGCGTTCAGCATAGCGGCCAGCGTGACCACGGCGGTGCCGTGCTGGTCGTCGTGGAAAATGGGGATATCGCAGCATTCTTTGAGGCGGCGCTCGATTTCAAAGCAGCGCGGCGCGGAGATGTCTTCCAGATTGACGCCGCCGAAGCTGCCCGCGAGCAGGCGGACGGTGTTGACGATATCGTCGACGGATTTGGAGCGGACGCAGAGCGGCACGGCGTCCACGTTGCCGAACGCCTTGAAGAGCGCGCATTTGCCCTCCATGACGGGCATACCGGCTTCGGGGCCGATGTCGCCGAGGCCGAGCACGGCCGTTCCGTCGGTGACGACGGCGACGAGATTGGAGCGGCGCGTCAGCTCATAGCTGAGGTCGACGTCCTTCTGAATGGCGAGGCACGGCTCGGCGACGCCGGGCGTATAGGCCAGCGAGAGGTCGTCGCGGTTTTCCAGCGGCGCGCGGCAGACGACCTCGATCTTTCCGTTCCATTCGCGGTGCTTTTTTAAGGATTCAACGGCATAGTCCATGGGATTTTCACGATCCTTTCAGAATGATATGCGGCGGAAATCCGAGCCGCAGGGTCAAAAGGCCGAAGGTTATGGGCGATTTCAGTATATGGAATTATATGGAGAGCTGCGCGATGATGTCTTTTAAGGTGTCGGCGCTCTTGCGGAGCAGAGCGACCTCCTCGTCGAGCAGCGACGGCGCGAGCGAGCGCTTTAAGCCCTGCGCGCCGATGACAAACGGGATACTGAGGCAGACGTCGCTGATGCCGTACTGGTTGTGAAGCATAGCGGAAACGGTCATGACGGAATCCGTATCTCGGATGATGCATTCGCAGAGGCGGGATACCGAGAGGGCGATGGCGTAGTAGGTGGCGTTTTTCAGGGAGATGACCCGGGCGCCGGCCGTCCGCACGTCCTCCTCGATCTCTTTGAGCTCTTCTTTGCCGCATTTGTTGTGCTTGTCGCAGATATCGGTACAATAACGGTCCATTTCCAGACCGGCAATGGTCGCCAGAGACCAGGGGATCATCGAGGTATCGCCGTGTTCGCCGAAGACATAGGCGTGGACGTTTTTCGGGTTCAGGCCCATGTGCGCGGCGAGGCGCGAACGGAGCCGGGCGGAGTCCAGCATGGTGCCGGAGCCGATAACCTGCCGCTCGGAAAGCGTCGTCGTTTTGAGGATCGTATAGGTGATGATATCCACCGGATTGCTGACGACGAGATAGACGGCGTCCGGCGCGAAGCGGATGACCTGAGGCATGACGGACTTGATGATGTCGATGTTGGCCTGCGCCAGATCGATCCGCGTCTGCCCGGGCTTGCGCGCCATACCGACGGTGACGATGACGATGTCGGAGCCGACCGCGTCGGGGTAAGAGCCGGCGTAGATGTTGACGGGAGAGCTGAACGGCGTGCCCTGAATGATGTCCATGGCCTCGCCCTGGGCCTTTTTTTCATTGACGTCGATCAAAACGATTTCGGACACCATACCGGCAATGGTCAGCGTATAGGCGATGGACGCGCCGACGTTGCCGGCGCCTAAAATGGTGATTTTTTTGCCTTTCTTCACTCGGTTGATTCTCCTTGACGGTAAATTGAGGATTTCGAAAAACGTTGCACAATGATTTCTTGTTTTTAGTACATTTGTACAAAGAGGGCTGTTTAATTGTTTAGAGGCAGTTGCCTATATAAGCAATATCTGGATGATTCCATTACCCTATATTGAGATATTATAATACAGTCGCGCCGCTTTGTAAAGAGGTAAAAATATGCAAAAATCCGGATAAAAAACAAAAAATACTGTGCGAAGCGTGTGGTTTGACCGCGAGGAAGGCAGAAAGCCATGCGATAAGGCCGATCTTTGACGGCTCCCGACGCCTGAGGGCGGAAAGCGGAGGGGAGAGCGGCGCTGCGGCTGCGCGCAGCGGGGAACGCCGAGCGGGGCGGAAAGCGGCAAACGGAGAAACGCGGCAAAAGCCACAGAACGCCGCGGCCACAGGC
>ERZ772860.1759-NODE-1759-length-13904-cov-3.418370_pt1 | contig 13904 bp, 8 predicted proteins | sample MGYA00511342_ERZ772860 | MGnify/ENA primary metagenome ERZ772860 (study PRJEB29015, sample SAMEA2737665) | human gut metagenome | biome: human gut; feature: human-associated habitat; material: faeces | place: China | collected 2012 ... | reverse complement strand
CCGGTGCCAGCGTGGGTGCCAAGCACGGCATCGTGTTCAAAACAGCCGCCAGCCTGCAGTCCATCGGTACCCTGCACACCGCCGTGCTGGATAAAGCCGGAACAATCACCAACGGCGAGCCGGAAGTGGTCACCATTGTGGGCACCCGCAGCGTGCCCGCCAAGTTCCTGCTTGGCATGGCTGCCGGGCTGGAAAGCCAGAGCCAGGACCCGCTGGCCCGCGCCGTGATGCGCAAAGCCGCTGCGGAGAACATCAAGCTGAGCGCCGTTAAGGACGTTACCATTCTGGACGGCCAGGGCCTGACCGGCAAAATGGCCGGCAAGGTGATGGCAGGCGGCAGCGCAGAGTTTATTGCCGCCCAGTGCGAGCTGACCCCCGATTTGCAGCAGGCTGGCGAGCAGCTGGCCGCTGACGGCATTGCCCCGCTTTACTTTTCGCTCGACGGCCACGCAGCCGGTTTGATCGGCGTTGCCGATGCCGTAAAGCCCGCCAGCAAAGCCGCCCTTGACGCGCTGAAAGCCCTTGGGCTGGATGTGATCCTGTTGACAGGCGACAGCCGCACCAATGCAGACCGCGTTGCCGCTCAGGTTGGGCTGGATGACGCCCACGTGGTATCCGGCCTTGCCCCCGCAGAGCTGGAAGCCGAACTGCGCCGCCTGCAAACAAACGGCCCTGCCGCCATGATAGGCAGTACTTCTGCCGCCGCGGCACTGGCCTGTGCCGATGTCGGCATTGGCATGGGAGCCGAGCCGCTGCCCGCCGCCGATGTGATGCTGCTTCGGGACGATTTGGCCGATGCCGGAAACGATCTCCGCCCCGTTGCCCAGAACCGCCGTTTCCAGCTCGAAGCCGTCGATAAACTCTTCGACGAGCACGCGGCTGTCATACCGCCGCGCCAGCGAAATCGCCTCGATCAGCGCCGCCCGGTCTTTGGCTTTTGAAACGCCGACCGATGAACCGGTGTTCACAGGCTTGACAAATACCGGATAGGCAAAGCGCGCCTCGACACGCGCGGCCGCGGCTTCGGCCGTCTCTTCCGGATCGGTGACGGCGACCCACTCGGCCTGCGCGATGCCTTCGCAGGAGCAGATCATCTTGGTATAAATTTTGTCCATACACAGCGCCGACGCGGTGACGCCGCAGCCGACAAAGGGGATCCCTGCCAGCGTAAAGAGTCCCTGCATACTGCCGTCCTCGCCGTTTTCTCCGTGCAAAATCGGGAATACACAGTCGGGGCGGCGCCACTCGCCGTCCACCAACAGCCCCGCCTCGCCGCTCAGGCGCGAAGGAGAAAAGACGACGGGGCGATTTTGCGGCTCATCCGTCCACGCGCCGGAGCGAACCTTGTCGGGGCAATCCGTTGTCAGCAGCCATGCGCCGTCCTTGCAAATGCCGACGGGCCAGACGTCATAGCGCTCGCGGTCGATGTGTTCAAGCACCATTGCGCCGGAGCGGCAGGAAACCTCATGCTCCGGCGAAACGCCGCCAAAGATCACGCAGATTGATTGCTTTTTCATCAAGTCCTCGTTTCCCCGCCGCTTTTGGGGTCAACGATCCAAATCAGGCGGCCTGCGGCGGAAGGAACGCCCATGATCCCAAAGAACCATATGATCGAAATCCTGGCTGTATCCATATGTTCAGAATTTTACAACACCGCGCGGGAAAATCCGGCCGCGCACAGCCGCGGCATACCAGACGGCCGATTGCAGAAGCGCCGTCTCGCCGCACCTTCGCAGAGGGGTCTCTTTATTATATCATACCCTGTAAAAAATTCCAAGCGCGCGAGACGTTCGGCGCGCTTCAAATGCGGCGCGCGTTTGCAGGGCGTCGGATTTTTCTTGACAAGCGCAGGGCATCATAGTAAAATGAATATAGAATTTCAGTCATCTGCCTCTGCGCATGCGGAGCGGCTCCCGTTACCGGCGCGGCCGTCTCCGCAAAACGGGCGATTGCCGCCGCAAATTCCCGTTTGACCCATCACCGCGGCGGAGAAATGGAACTTTTTTGATATGGAGATTACCTATGACGCCATCCGCGCCAACAGCGCGGTCAACACCTATATCCTCGCCGGGAACGACGCTCTCGGCACGATTGGCTATACCGAACACGGCTTCGCGCACGCGACCAAAGCCGCTCTCACCTCGGCAGAGATTTTAGAGCAGCTCGGCTATGACGCGCATACCGTCGAGCTGGCGCGGATCGCCGGATATCTGCACGACATCGGCAACATGGTCAACCGCGACAGCCACGCGCTGACCGGCGGTTCTCTGAGCTTTTCCCTGCTCACCTCGCTCGGCGCCGACCCCGCCGACATCGCGCTGGTCTGCGCCGCCATCGGCAACCACGACGAGCTGTCCGGTCAGCCGGTCAACGCGGTCGCAGCGGCGCTCGTGCTCGCTGATAAGAGCGACGTGCGGCGGACGCGCGTCCGCCCTTTGAAGACCGCCGACGGCGGCTTCATCAGCGACATTCACGACCGCGTCAACTACGCCGCAGTTTCCAGCGCGCTCGAGCTCGACGCGGAGAAGAAAGAGATCACGCTCCGCCTTCAAATCGACACGGCGATCTGCGCGGTGATGGACTATTTTGAAATCTTTCTCAACCGTATGCTGATGAGCCGCCGCGCAGCCGAGTATTTAGGCCTCGTTTTCCACCTCAACATCAACGGGACGCTCATGCTCTGAGCCGCCTTGCCAGACGCTTTTCATTTCGCCTGACAGAGCCCGACCCTCGTCACGCAAAGGAGTTTTTCCATGCCGAATACAAAAACCGATTCCTTTTTAGAGCTGTATAAACGGCTTGAAAACGCCGCGGTCAAGGTCGTCGGCGACAACGCGCGCGGCAGCGTCGTTCTGCGGCTCTCCAACCATCCGCGCTTCGCGCGTTACCGCAACGAATTCGACTGCTGCCGCGAGGTGCGGAATCTCCTTTCGCACGAGGTGCGCATCGACGGGGATTTCGCCGTTACGCCGAGCGACGCGGCGATCGCTTTTCTTGAAAAGATTCTCGCCATGATCGAGACGCCGCCCATGGCGCGCTCGCGGGCGACGCCGCGCGCCAAAATCCTCTCGGCCAAGCCCAGCGACTCCCTGCTGGCGCTGACGCGCGCCATGCAGGCTAAGGGCGTCAGCCATGTGCCGCTTTTATCCCAGGGCGCGGTGACCGGCGTTTTTTCCGAAAACGTTCTCTTTGAAGCGCTGCTCCAAAACCGCAGCCTGACGATCACCGAAGCGACGACGCTGGCCGAATTCTCCGAATTCCTGCCGATTGAACGATCGCTCGGCAAAGTCTATCAGTTCCTGCCCGAAACGGCGACGCTCGACGACGCCGGCGAGATGTTCGACAACGCCTATGACCGCAACCATAAGCTGAAAATTCTTTTCATCACCCAGCACGGAGTGCCGCGCGAGCCGCTGCTTGCGCTCCTCTCGCCCTACGACGTGCTTGACCGCGGCTGAGCAGCCGACCGGCGGCCCCCGCTCCTGAGCGCCTTGCAGCAGGCTGCGGAGCCGGCCGACGTTTGTTTTGTTTGAGAATCGCGCGTTCTTTCCCCATGCCGGCGGAAAAAGGTCTATGTAGCGAGCGGCGGGGCAGGTTCTATTCCGTCCGCTCTTTCCGATCTCGTATGCCCTCCTCTTCTTTAACATACGCCACCGCGTCTTCCTCGTTGGAGCGGACGATATGATCGGCGCAGGCGCGCGCGTATTCGTCGCCGTTGGCGGGGACGAAGGCGAGCCGCGCCGCTTTGAGCATATCGACGTCGTTATAACCGTCGCCGACCGCATAGGCGTGGCGATGGTCAATCCCCAAATAATCGGCCAGCTTTAAAAGCGCCGTCCCCTTGTTGACGCCTTTTTTCAGAACCTCGAGATAGCCTCCGTCCGTCGGGATAAAGGAAATCTCGGGGTATTTTTCCGCTAAAAACGTCTGGACGCGCGCGATATCCTCTTTCGTGCCGCCGAGCATCGCCTTGGCCCAGGGGCGCGGCGCGTCAGACGGATCCTGCACAGGCTGGAACGGGATGGACTGACTGGTAAAATGCCGCTCCGACTGCGCCGACAGATTGACCGCAAAGCCTTTGTCAAACGGATACAGCTCGATGGCAAGCTGCGGAAACTCACGGGCGACGGCGCGCATCGGCTCGACACCCTCATCGCCGATACCGTCAAATACCGCTATTTTTTTCGCCTCATAGTCATACGCCATTCCGCCGTTTGCCAGCAGCACGGGCGCGTTGATATATTCGTTTGAGTAGGAATGAAAGCCCAGATAGGTGCGCCCGGTCGAAACCGTGAAGCGCCCGCCGTTGGCGATAAAAAAGGCTACGGCTTTTTTGACGCCCTCCGTCACCTGTTTGTCGGACGGCACAAGAGTGCCGTCGTAATCGCTCGCGAGCAATACGCCGTCAAAAAGCATAAATTTCCTCCGATGTAAAGTTTATTCGCTGTTTCTTTCCATATTATACACCAAAACGGCCGTTTTGCCAAGAGGATTCTGCACAGAGAGACGCCTTTCACGGCGGCAGGCGCGGAGGCCGACCCACGGGCGCATGTTCACGCCCGCGCTTTCCGCCGCCGCGCGCCGCGGGCAGGTGAAGCGCCGCTACCGGCAGCAGCTCTCAATCAGCTGCTCCGCGAGGCGGTTCAGCCCGTCGTAATCGGTATAGCGGATATAAATGCCTTCGAGCAAATCGTGCAGGCGCAGCGCTTCGGCGAGGCAGTCGCAGCCGTCTTCGATCAGCGCGCGTTCGGCCCGCCGCAGGATTTTCAGGCGCGCCCGGCTCTTTTTCATCACGTCGGGCGCAATCGCGTCGTTGAGCCGGATGTTGCGGACATTCTCCGCGTTTTCAAAGATTCCGTCCGCGGCGACGGCGAAGACCAGCCCCAGCTCCGGAACAATCACGCCCGTCAGGCACGACGGCACCAAAGGCGCATAGCAGGCGTAGACCTCGTAACCGCTCTCCATCGCCGCGTCGAGCACGGGCGCGAGCAGAAACGGCGACAGACCGTAATCGTCCCATACGGCGACGTTGCGGATGTCCTCTGCGCCGCGGGAGGCGGCGAGCGTTTTGACCGTTTCCGGAAACGCGACGACGCCCTTGGGGGTGATGCCGGAAAGAAAGCGTTTTTTGGCCTTGCTCCGCTCCGCTCCCGGCCGCTTCGGTATGTATTTTCTCGCCAGCGCCGCGCCGCGCCGGCTGAGCCGGGCCGTATCGACGCCGTTCAGAATCAAGCCTATCGCCGCGTTTGAGGCGCTGTACGCGCCCGCCAGCCGCTTGCGCGCCGCATCGTGGCACGCTTGAATCTCTCCGGTCAAGGAGACGATCTCCTCGCGCTCCGTGCCGGCGCTGTCAAAGTCCACATATTCCGACAGCGAAACATAGCGGTCGAGAACGCCGTGATATTCGGCCTCGCGCGCGTGCGGCGGCGTCGCGTCGATGACCGCCGTGCCGGTGTCCTTGATCATGACGGCGTCGAGCGAGGAGGGATCGGAAGGACAATAGATCTTCTCCGTGCGCAGTCCCGCGGCCAGCCCCGCCCCGGCGATCTTCTTCATCAGCGTCGATTTGCCGTTTCCCGCGCCGCCTTTCAGCAAAAAGACCTTCTTCATTTCCCCGCTGTCATAGAAAGAATCGAAATACGAGTAAAATCCGCGCCCTGAATTTGAACCGATAAAAAACTCGGTGGCTTTTTCGTTTTGCATACTCCATCTCCACTTTATGATATTCCGCTGAACTGCCCTGTTTTTCGTTCAATTCACCAGTTCAGACTATGCGAAAGTGCAGAAAAGCGTGAATAGAAGCGCGCGCTTCTTATCACTATTTATCATTGAAAATCATACGATATTATGGTAGAATAGAGAGCAAAATGATTCGGTCTGCGCGGGGCGCGGCCGTTTTTCAGGTATGTCCGTCCGCCGCCGGGCATATTTTATATTCCTTCTCTTCTGCGGCGGAGAAATGGGGATATTTTTATGAAGGTAATCAAATTCGGCGGTTCCTCGCTCGCCGATGACGTTCAGATACGAAAGGTCGGCGACATCATCGTCTCCGACCCGGAGCGGCGCGTCGTCGTCGTCTCCGCGCCCGGTAAGGGCAAAAACGACCCCGAAAAAGTCACCGATATGCTGATTCGCACTGCGGAAACGGCGCTGGCGCAGGGCCGCGAAGCCGGCAGAGCAGAGCTCCAAAAAATTATCGACCGCTATGCGGCGATTGCGGAAAAACTGGGCGTCCCCGAAGCCATGAACCGGATTGCGCCGGATCTTTCCGCGCTGCTCGACGCCGACCTTTCCCATCCGGCGGCTTTTACCGACGCCTGCAAGGCCGCCGGCGAGGACAATTCCGCCAAGCTTGTCGCCGCCTACCTGACGAGCCTCGGCCATCCGGCTACATATGTTGACCCGCGCGAGGCCGGAATGATTCTGTCGGACGAGTATGGAAACGCCAAGATCCTTGACAAGTCCTTTGCGCTGCTGAAAAAATCCCTCTCTGAAATTGAGGAAATCGTCGTTTTTCCCGGATTTTTCGGTCGGACGGAAAGCGGCCGGCTCGTCACTTTCCCGCGCGGCGGCAGCGACATTACCGGCGCGATCCTCGCGGCGGCGCTCGATGCGGACGTCTACGAAAACTTTACAGACGTCGATTACGTCTACGCCGTCAACCCTAAGCTGATTCGCGATCCCGCGCCGATCTCTCTGGTCACCTACCGTGAGATGCGCGAGCTCAGCTACGCCGGTTTTAACGTCTATCAGGAGGAGGCGCTGCTTCCCGTCTTCCGCGCCGGCATTCCCGTCAACATCCGCAACGCCAACAACCCCGCCTGTCCGGGAACAATGATTGTCGCCAACCGCACGTCGGACAGCCATTCTATCCGCGTGGCGGGAATTGCCAGCGACAGCGGCTTTACCAGCATTTACGTCAGCAAATACCTGATGAACCGTGAGGTCGGCTTTGGCCGCCGGCTGTTGTCAATTTTTGAAGACGAACACATTTCTTATGAGCATACGCCGACGGGAATCGACGACATGACGATTATTCTCCGCTCCTCCGCGCTGCAAAACGGCGCCTTGGACCGCGTTGTCTCCCGGATTTACCGCGAGCTGAACGCCGACGATGTCCAAGTGACAGACGGCCTTTCCCTCATCGTCGTCGTCGGCGAGGGCATGAAGCACGCCGTCGGCGTCGCCGCGGCGGCTACGGCTGCGCTTTCGCGCGCTGGCGTCAACATCTCCATGATCAGCCAAGGCTCCTCCGAGGTCAGCATGATCTTCGCCGTCAACAGCGAGGACTGCGACAAGGGCGTCCGCGCGCTGTACAACGTTCTGTTCTGAACGCCCGCTTCGGCGGTTTTCAGCAGGTCCCGGTCGGAATCCTCTCCGGCCGGGGCTTTTTGCGCGCAAAAATGCCGACGTGAAAAACCGCCGACGGAATATACCGTCGGCGGTTTTCAGAAATTCGATCTTGCAGCAGCGCTTCCGGTCATGCCGGGAACGCCTCAGACAGCGCGGGTCACTTTATTGGAACGGAGGCACCTCGTGCAAACATAGATATGACAGGGCGATCCGTTGACAACGGCCTTAACCCTTTTCACATTGGGCTTCCACGCCCTGTTTGAACGCCGGTGCGAGTGCGAAAGCTTGATCCCAAACGTAACGCCCTTGCCGCAAATATCACATTTTGCCATTTATAGCACACCTCCCTCGGAAATCGTTATCGGGACGCAGCCGCAGTAACGCTGCCGCGAAGCATTTGTTTTTCGGTCTATGTTTTTCATCCATAAACACGATACTTGTATATGATATCACATTTATCCCGAAAAATCAAGTATTACGGCAGAAAAATTTTCTTTATCGCCGATGCTGCGAGCCATGCGGTATAGCGCAGCGTCTGTACCGCCGTTCTGTTGTTGGGGGTTTAGAATCGCTCCGGCCATCGCTGCGGTTGCTGTAAAGCCTTGCTCCCGATCCCGTTGAAAGGAGGATTGCGCTTCGCTCTTACAGAGCGCGTTGGCCGCGTCACGGACAAAACACTCCTCCAATACGCGGATACGGCTGTCTTCCGAATCATCCCGCCGCGGCCTGTTTCACCGCGGCGGGACGACGCCTCTTTTGGGCAGATTTCTACTACGCTTTGAGCTTATTGGTCTGCTTCTGCGCCATGACGAGCCGGTAGTAAATGCCCTTCTGTTCCAGCAGCTCCTTGTGCGTGCCGACCTCGGCGATGCGCCCTTTTTCGATGACGACGAGCCGGTCGGCGTGCCGCAGCGTGGAAAGGCGGTGCGCGATGGCGATCGTCGTGCGGTTTTTCACCAGACGGCCGAGCGCCTCCTGAATTTTGCTCTCCGTTTCGGGGTCTAAGGAGCTTGTCGCCTCGTCGAGAATCAAAATTTTCGGATTGCGCAGCACGGCGCGCGCGATGGCGAGCCGCTGCCGTTCGCCGCCGGAGAGCGTGTGTCCGTTTTCGCCGAGGATTGTGTCGTAGCCGTCGGGCAGGTTGATGATAAATTCGTGCGCGTTGGCGACCTTTGCGGCGGCCACGACCTCATCGATCGTCGCGTCGGCCTTGGCGTAGCGGATGTTGTCGTAGACGCTTCCGGCAAACAGGAGCGTTTCCTGAAAAACCACGCCGATATTTTCGTGCAGCGTTTTCTGACTGATGTCGCGGAGGTTGACGCCGTCTAAACGGATGGCGCCCTCATTGGGGTCATAGAGGCGCATGACCATGTTGATCAACGTCGATTTGCCCGCTCCGGAGTGCCCGACGAGGCCGATCATCTCGCCCGGCGCAATTTCCAGCGAGACGTTTTTCAGCACCGGCTCGTAGGATTTATAGCCGAATTTGACGCTGTCAAACGAAATCGCGCCTTCAAGCACGGGCTCAACCGTTTCTCCGGCATCGTCGATCTCCGGCTTTTCATCGAAGATTTCAAACAGCTTCACCAAACTGGTCACCATCTGCGCCATCCAGCGCGGAATCGAGGTCATCCAGCGCAGCGGCTGGTAGATATAGCTGAGAAACAGCGTGAACTGAATCAGCGCGCCCAGCGTCATCTGTCCCGTCAGCACCATTTTGCCGCCGAAGTACAGCACAAAAAATTCACCGATCCCGACGAGAAAGCCGAGCACCGGAAACAGGCTCGCCCACATCCGCTCGTTGGAGCGGCTGACCTTTGCCAGCTTCTCCCGCGCGTTGCTGAACTTTTGGATCTCGCGTTCTTCGTTTCCAAATGTCTTGACGACGCGGATGCCCTTGATGATGTCATGGAGAATCGAATTGGAGCGCGAATCGAGCCGCCACTGCTTCTCATAGCGGAAATTCATATATTTGAAAAACCACGAGATAAACCAGATGACGGCGGGCACCGGCAAAAATACCATCAGCGTCAGCAGTGGATTTGTCAAAAGCAGGATCACGGTGACGACGACGAGCATGATCGACTGCTCGATCACATAGCGGCCCTGATCGGTCATGAATTGCCGGATCACCGAGGTGTCCGAGGTAATCCGCTTCATCAGGTCGCCGCTCGTCTTTTTCGACATGGAGGACAGCGACAGCCGCTGTACCTTATCGTACGCCTGATTGCGGAGATCGTCGGCAAAGCGGCTCCCGACCCGGTTGGCCATGCGCGTTGAAAAGACGTACAGCACTTCGCCGACGGCGCGGGTCAGAACCATCATCCCGGCAATCGCCAGCACGCCGACCGCCGGATCGGAAAACAGCGGCTTCGCCGCCTCCGTCGGCGCCAGATAGTGATCGGTCAGAACCCGGTTCAATACCGGCATCAGCGCGTACAGCCCGTTGGAAACCGTCAGGATCAGCGCCGAAATGAGCACGGGCTTCAAATACGGCCGCAGCAGCTTGAAGAGCCGCCGCCAGACATACGCCTTGTCGACGCAGAAAATGCAGATATCCATCCCCGACATCAGCGGGCGTCCGCATTTTTCGCAGCGAGTCTTTTCAAGGCGCGCCACGCGCCCCTCATGCCCCGTCTCAATGTAATAGTTGACGACCTTGCAGAGCTCCGCCATATCGTTGACCGCGGCCATGGTAAAACGGCAGACGCGGATGTTTTCACCGTCGTCCTCCGCTTCGTCCGAGCCGTCTTTTTTCAGCGCCAGTTCCAGCGTTCCGCAGCCGATATCGGTGAACTGTTTCATCTCCGAGGCGTCTTTTACGGAACGGGAGAAAACCTCTCTGCCGTCGATCGTCGCGGTCAGCACGCCGCCGGCAAACGAGAGCCGGCCGTCGCACGGCAGCCCGTCCGGCGACAGATCAAAGCCGATGACATTGGTCTCCTCCGTTGAGACCGTCTGCATTGCAATCACCTCTTTCTCTCTTTCTTTTGAATCTTTCAGTACAAATACGGCTCGATGCGCCGGCGGCTCTTGGCGTCGATCGCCCAGACATCCTCAATCAGATAGCGGTTTCCGTCCACGTCGGTGATGATGATGCACTGATCGTCGAGCATCTTGATGCTCTTGGAAATATCCTTCGCCGCAAAGACCTTTTTGTAGTCGCCGATCTTCACATCGAAGTAAAAGTACCCCATCTTCTCCTTGATCGAGGCGATCTCCGTGACCGCCGGACAGTAATAGCGGTTGTCGAGCTCCCTTTTGACCAATACCGCCTGCTCCGCCGCAAGCGAATCCGTATCGCGCAGGATTCCGATCTCCTTGCCCTCCATATCCGCGACGGAAATATAGCGGTATGGCTCGGAGAACGGCAGCACGCGCGAGAGTTTGACGCGCTTATGATCGGTTTCCCCAATTTTCAGACAGAGAAACCCGTTTTTATTGGTATAAAACGTCAGCGACGGCGCTTCCAGAATGCCGATATCGATCGCGCTGTCGGCGCCTTCCGGCGCGCTGTTTACGTTTGCCATAGAATGATCCCTTCCTTTCGCTTAATCCTGCCCGATTCCGACGTATTTCAGCGATTCCGCCTGAATCTGGTAGAGCTTATAGTATTCGCCCTTCTTGCGCATCAGCTCCTGATAGCTGCCGTATTCGACGACCTTGCCGTCGTCGATGACCGCGAGCATATCGGCGTCGCGCAGCGTGGAAAGCCGGTGGGCAATGGCGAGCGTGGTTCGGCCGGCTTTGAGCTTTGTCAGCGATTCCTGAATGTTCCGCTCCGTTTCGGTGTCCATGGCCGCGGTCGCCTCGTCGAGGATGAGGATTTTCGGGTTCTGGATGATCGTCCGCGCGATGGAAACGCGCTGGCGTTCTCCGCCCGACAGGTCCTGCCCGCCCGCGCCGACGCGCGTCTCATAGCCGTCGGGCAGCTTCATGATAAAGTCGTGGGCGCTGGCCGCCTTGGCCGCCGCCATGACCTCCTCAATGGTCGCTTCCGGCTTTGCATAGCGGATATTGTCGGCGATCGTCCCCATGAACAGATAGATTTCCTGCGAGACGAGGCCGATATTTTTGCGCAGCTGCATAAGCGACAGATCCCGCACGTCGACGCCGTCGATATGAATCGTTCCGGCCTTGGCGTCGTACAGGCGCGCAATCAGGTTGGCGATTGTCGTTTTGCCTGCGCCGGTCTTGCCGACGATGCCGAGCATCGTCCCCGCTTCGACTTTCAGATCGAGCTTTTTGATCACCGGCCGCGCCGGCTCATATTCGAATTCCAGTTCGGAGATCTCAATACCGCCCTGAAAATCGTCGAGGACGACCGGATTCTCGCGCTCTGCGACGTCGGGTTCCGTGTCGATGACTTCGAAAACGCGCTGTGCCGAGTCAAAGCAGCGCGCCCACCAGTTGGAGACCCACGAGAGAAAGTCCAGCGGACCGTGGAGCATGTCGAGGTAGATCGTAAAGCTCAGCAGCGTTCCCAAGCTCATCTGTCCCCGCACGACCATGACGCCGCCGATGCCGATGATCAGCGTTGTCACGGCGTAGATGAACAGGTAAATCATCGGATACGCCGTCGCCTCCGTGTTGCTGAGTTTGAGCTCCGCGCCCATGAGCTTGCCGCTCACCTTTGCAAAGCGGCTGCTCTCCTCATCCTCGCGCGCAAAGGCCTTGATGACGCGCTGGCCGTTGATATTGTCGCTGACCATGCTGGTGAGGTTGGCGTTATAGGCCCATCTGCGGTGGTGCAGCCGGTTCCAGAGCTTGTCGAGCAGCCGGAACACGATGAGAATCAGCGGAACGGTCGCGACCGCGATCAGCGTGAGCTTCCAGCTCATCACCGCCATGATCACCAGCACGCCGGCAATCGTCAGAACGTTGGTGACGCAGAACGGCAGGCCGTCGACAAAAAACCAGTAGATGTTGTTGGCGTCGCCGGTGACGCGCTCCATCAGCGACCCCGTCTGCTTGGAGGTGTAGAAGCTGACGCCGAGGCGCTGCATGGCCCGGAAAATTTTCAGCATAATGTCGTAGATGACCCACGGCAGGATGCTCGCCAGCATCCACTGATACGCGATGGTAAACAGCAGATTGATGAGCCGAATCCCGACGATCGCCAGCACCATATAGCCGAGCGAGACAAGAAGCTGCGGAACCGGCTTTAAGTTCCCGGCGTTGAGCACCTCGTCGTACAGCGTTTTGGTGGAGATCTGCGGCGTGATCAACGTAATCGCCGTGCCAAGCAGCATGGCGAGAATGATCATCGCCACCTGTTTCTTATAGCCGCCGAAAAAGGCGAACAGGCGCTTGACTGTCGAGCGTCTGTCGGCGCACTTGGGACAGATCTTGCGTTTCGTATCGGGGTAGCGGCGGCCGCACGTCGGGCAGAAGGGCGATTCGTGAAAGGTCTGCTTGACCGTTTCCAGGTCTCCGCCCTCCTTGGCGGTATTGAACGCGGTGACAAAATCGCTGAAATCAGCGTTCAGGCCGATGGAAAAGCGCGTGACCGATTCCTCTTCCCCGTCCTTTTCGAGCAGCAGCCGCCCTGTGGAAATGTATTTTTCAATTTTCAGCTTGTCGATGTCCGCGGCGGGTATCGTCCTCAGCTCGTCAAGATGATACCGGACGCTCAGCCGCCGTTTTCCCTTGACCTTGACGACTTCCTCAGAGCCGCACGCGATGTAAAGCCCCTCTCTGTCGAAAGCAAGCCAGCATGTCGTATAGCCGCCGTCGTTGTCCATGTCGCCCGTCACGGCGTACAGAAATCCGTCTGTGCCGACGCCCTGTTGCTCCATGAGCTTTTTGACCTCATTCGGCAGCTCTCCGCTGTGCTGCGGTTTTTTCATTCTCTATCCAACTCCTCTCTCTTGCGGCGGCTTTCTGCCGCCTTGTATCCCAAACCGACTCCTGTGAATCTCCGCGCCCGCGCCGCACGCAAACCTGAGAATCAGGCTCTCGGACAACCTGATTCTATCACATCGCCCGTCCCATTTTCCGGACAGCATTCGCGGCAGGAACGTGTGTTTTTTTGCAAAAAGGGCAAAAAGAAACGGCCGCCGCAGCGACCGTTTTCAATGAATCTACATGCCCTTTTAGCAAAATACAGTCACACGGGTGCCCCGATGACCACAATCGGAGCCGACAATATTCGATTTTTGACAGACCTGTACCCGATCAAGGCATAAAAACGCCTCTCTGCGCAAAAAGACGCAACTATCCCCTGTAAAGCGGATATCCCGCCGCACGTCAAAACGCCTCTTGGTCATCGTTTACACCTCGCTTTCCGTCAAAATTCACAGTTACTCTGTGTTCGTTGGTTAGTATAACATATCCTTCCAAATCTGTCAAGCGTTTTTTAAGATTTTTTTATCCGCATCGCTGTGCGTTAACCCGCGGCGTCGCCGTAAACGGGCGGTCGCCCGCCGATTGCTTTGGTTTTGCGTTTTCGAACCCCGTTACGCAGCTTCGGAGACAGCCAAGAAAACCGCGAGCGCGCGCTGAAACGCCTGTCCGTCTCTTCTTGACAGCTTAACGGCCGGGGCGGATCA
>ERZ772860.1755-NODE-1755-length-13945-cov-3.517783_pt1 | contig 13945 bp, 12 predicted proteins | sample MGYA00511342_ERZ772860 | MGnify/ENA primary metagenome ERZ772860 (study PRJEB29015, sample SAMEA2737665) | human gut metagenome | biome: human gut; feature: human-associated habitat; material: faeces | place: China | collected 2012 ... | reverse complement strand
GGCAGCTCTTCCTCCTCAGCGGGCGCAGATTCCTGCGGGCGGGGCTCGGTTTTCAGCGGCGTCGCCTTGACCTCCTCCCGCGCGGGCTTTGGCGGTTCCGCTACGGAAACCGGCGCAGCGGACGGTTTTGGCTCGTCCGCCGGCAGCGTAAACGCCCCCTCCGGCGCCGAGGAATAGCCGTCGAGCGGGATATCGATCTTTCGTTTCGCGTCCAGCGGGATATCGATGGATTTGCGGCTCCTCGCCGCAGGCGCCGTAGGCGAAAATGCCGCGGGCTGCCGCGCCTCTTCGGCGGCGCGCATCCGCTCCCGTTCCGCGCGGCGGTAGGCGCGCTGCTCGACGGTTTTGTCCTTTGCGCGCTCCAAACGGTCTCCCGCCGAGGCGGCGAGCTGGGTAATCGTCACGTTGAGCGCATACAGAACATCGAGCGCAAACAGCAGCATCAGCACGATGCCCGCCCCCAGCCGCGAGATCGCGCGGATCAGAAGCTCGGAAAGACCGCCTGCGATCAGGCCGCCGCTCTTGTAAACCAGCCCGTCGGCAAGCAGAGCGGCTGCGGATGGATAGCGGGCCGAAGCGGTGAACACATGCGCGACGGCGCCGACGAAAAACGGGATCAGGCAAACCGTCACGCAGCGGAAGACGTTTTTCTTCTTTTTAAAATGCAGCAGCAGATCCAGCGCCAGCAGGATCAGCACAAACGGCAGCGTAAAAAAGCCGGCGCCGAACAGGTATTTTACGCAGTCGCAGATCAGGCCGAGAACGGCCGCGTCGCTCGCAAAGAAACCGATCAACAGCAGAACGGCCGTAACGAGCAGAATGATGACGGCCGCCGCCGTCCCGCCGCCGTCGGACTTTCGTTTTGCAGGCGGCGCTTTTCTCGCCGCAGCCGCCGTTTTCTTCTTCTGTGCAGCCAACGCTTTTCTCCCACCTTATCGTTTGTTACATCCCATGCTTGGGCCGAATCCGTCAGAACAGATACGAGAGGAACAGCCCCGCGGCCAGCGCCGCGCAGTAAAAGGAAAAGATTTTCAGCTTTCCGTTTTTGGAAATCAGCTTCACCAGCCCAATCGCCAGATAGCCGGTCACCGCCGCGACCACAAAGCCGGCGGCATACGGCAGCAGCAGCGCCGGATCGACGCCGGTTCCCACCACGTCCGCGAATTCCAGCACCGCGGCGGCCAGAATCGTCGGCAGGCTGAGAACAAACGAGTATTTCACCGAATCTTCCCGAGTCATGCCGCAGAACAGCGCCGCCGTCATCGTCGCGCCGGAGCGCGAGATGCCCGGAATGACGGCGATCATCTGGACAAGGCCGATGATCACGGCGTCGCGCGCCGTCATCGTTCCGACGGTTTTCGTCCCGCGGCCGAAGCGGTCGGCCAGCACGAGCAGCACCGCCGTCACGCAGAGCGCAAGCCCAATCAGCCACGGCGTATTAAACAGCGCTTCTATTTTATCTTTAAAGAACACGACCGGAATCAGCGGCAGCAGCGACAGAATCATCATCCCCAGCATATGCCTGTGCGCCGGGTCGCGCGGCGCGCGCTTTTTCAGCGTATCGGGGATGAACAGAAACAGCTCGCGCAGCAGCGCCCAGATGTCTTTATAAAATACGGCGCAGACGGCGAGAAACGTCGCCACATGCAGGAGAATCGGGAAAAACAGATCCGAATTTTCCAGAGTCAGCATAGAGAGAATGGCCAGATGGCCGGAGCTGGAAACGGGCAGAAACTCCGTCAGCCCCTGAACCAGCCCAAACAGCAGGGCAATGGGAAGCGTCATGTTCAACTACCGCCTTATTTTAGTCCGTTTTAAAAAACTTTTGTTTCATATCTACGCGGCGGCCCTCCCGAAAATGTCCCTGTCTCTCAGGCGGATTTCCGTCGCTCCGCGCGCGTCGCCGGCTCATAGATCAAAAAATGAAAACAACAACCCCGCGCGCGGCCTGTCGTCAGCCGCGCCGGCCCTCGGAACGATCGTTAAGCAAGCGGCGGAACCCCGCCGCCCCGCGGCAAACGCGCCGCATCCGTTTAAATTTTATACCACGCCGCCGCCGGCGACCGCCCGTCCGTGCGCAAACCGGCGGCGCGGTTTCCAAAATATTATACCATATTTCCCCGCATAATTCAAATTCTTTTTGCGCTTCACTCGCGCTCGTCGCGTCTTCTGCGAAGCGCCGAACCGAGCCAATAGGTCAGATATTGCGAACCGGCGGCGACAAACGCCGTCAGCATCACCGAAAGCTGCGTAAAACCCAGGCCGTCTGTCAGACAGACAAACGGCATGTACAAAAACAGCAGCGTCCTGTTCGCCAACGGATCCGTCAGGTGAAACAGCAGCAGCGCGGGCAGCACAGCGACCGCCATAGCCAGAAAAACGCCGCGCAGAAAGACGTCTTTCGACGGTTTCGGACGTTTGGAACGCCTTTTTCCGCGCAGAAAGGCCGACAGCGAAACGGTCAGCAGAAACAGCGCATAGCTCGCGCCTTCGAGAAACAGCTGAACCGCGGCCTTGCCTCCGCTGAGCTCGATACCGTCGAGCACCTGCTTGAACGCGACCGCAAAGACGACGCTCGTCAAAAACACCGACAGAACGCTGAACGCCGCGATCCATATCAAATTGACGGCCGCGCATTTCCAGACCAGCAGGGTCTGCTCGCGCGAATCCCCTGTTTTGTTCATGGCCTTTTCCTCTCCTATCCCTCGCGGAAAACTTCTTTTATATTATACCGCAAAACACATAAAAAGGAAAGGGCTTTCGTCTTTCGCGGCCCAAATCCGTTTCCGGCGGCGTTTTTCTCCCAAAAATAAAATATTCTCTTGTGATATGGCGCGGTATATGGTATAATAACAGGCGTCCGAACTGATTTCGGATTGAAAAGCGCGCCGGTTAGCGCCGGCGCGGCGATATCAACGGCGCGCCTCAGCCGCTCTCCGCACAGCGGATTTCCGGCCGCCGATTTCACAAATATATACAGGGAGTGAACCGAATGGCCGGTGTTGCGATCATGGGCTACGGAGTCGTCGGCAGCGGCGTGGCCGATATCATTGAACAGCATCAGAAGATGATCTCGGCGCGCGCTGGGCAGGATGTTTACGTCAAGTATATCCTCGACGTCCGCGATTTTCCCGACAGCCCGTATCAGGATAAGATGATCAAGGATTTTTCCATTATTGAAAACGACCCCGAGGTTTCGACCGTCGTCGAGACCATCGGCGGCAGCGGCGTGGCCTATGATTTTACAAAGCGCGCGCTTCTGGCGGGCAAGAACGTGGTCACGTCGAATAAGGAGCTTGTCGCCAAGCATGCGGTGGAGTTTTTTGCGCTCGCCGCGGACAAGAACGTCAACTATCTGTTCGAGGCCTCTGTGGGCGGCGGGATCCCCGTCATCCGCCCGATCAACCAGTGCCTCGCCGCAAACGTCATCACCGAGATATACGGCATCCTCAACGGAACGACCAATTATGTCCTGACCAGGATGATTAAGGCCGGCCTGACCTTTGACGAGGCGCTCAAAGAAGCGCAGGCGCTCGGCTACGCCGAGGCCAACCCGACCGCGGACATTCAGGGCGACGACGCCTGCCGGAAGATCTGTATTCTCAGCGCGCTTTCGTTCGGCTTTCACATCTATCCCGAAATGGTCAAGATCGAGGGCATTCAGAATATCGCGCCGGAGGACATCGCCTTCGGCGACGCGCTCGGCCGCAAGATCAAGCTGCTCGGCCGCGCCAAGCGGCTGGAAAACGAACAAATTTATATTTCCGTCGCGCCATATCTGATCCCCAACGAATCGCCGCTGGCGACCATTGACGGCGTGTTCAACGGCATCATCGTCAAGGGTGATTCCGTGGACGAGGTCATGTTCTACGGCCGCGGCGCCGGCAAGCTGCCGACGGCCAGCGCCATCGTCGCAGACGTTATCGACGCCGCCAAGCATCAGCGCGCCCGCAAATGGATGGACTGGGGCGGCGCCGAGCCGTCGAGAATCGCCGACTGCCGCAAGGTCGAGCATCAGTATTTTGTCCGCTTTAACGCGCAGGAGCCGGAGCAGGCGTTCGCAGCCGCGCGCGCGGTGTTCGGTGAAATCGAGCCGATCGACCGCGCCAACGTCAGCATTTTCGACGGCGGCTTTACCGTTCCGCCCCTCGCGGAGGGAGCGTTTTTTGAAAAGCTCGCGCAGTTCGACGCGGCGTGCGGCGCGCCGGTCGTCAAAAATAAGCTCATGCTTCTCTAAGGCGCGGCGGCGGGTGCGGCAAGCTTTGCCGCGGCCAAAAGCCCGAGCTCTCAGCGCCCCGCCAAAGCGCAGCCGGTTTCGGCGCCGCCTGAACGGCGCGATCCGCCTCAAATAAAAATAAGGGGATTTGGATGTCTATGAAACGTGAGATCAAGATTGCCATGGCCGGCCTCGCTCACTCGCACGGGACGGGCTTTCTGAAAAAGGCGCTGACGTATGAAGGCGTAAGCGTCGTCGGCTTTTATGACAATGACAATATTGAGAACGCGCGCGCGGCCTCCGAAGCGTTCGGAGCGCCGGTCTTTACCGATCTCGACGCGCTGCTCTCCTCCGGCGCCAACATGCTGCTGACGGCGCGCATCAACTGCGACAAGCCGGAATACATCATCAAAGCGCTCGACGCCGGACTCGGCGTCGTCGCCGATAAGCCGATGGCGACGCGGCTGGAAGATCTCGACAAAATCGAAGCCGCCGCGAAAAAATCCGGCGCGCCGCTCTACCTGATGCTGACCGAGCGCTTCGACAGCGCGGTCTATACGGCGAAAAAGCTGATTGACCGCGGCGATATCGGGTTCATCGCCCAGCAGTATCTGGTGCGCCCCCACAGGCTTCGCCCCGAGGGCCGCCCCGCATGGATGTTCCGCAGCGAGCAGTACGGCGGCATTCTCAACGACATCGGCGTCCATGACATCGATCTGGCGCGTTTTTTCAGCGGCAGCGAGGTCAAACGGGTTCTCGCCGCCTACGCTTCCAACGCGCGCTTCCCTCAGTATGCTGATTTCTGCGACAACGGCATGACGCTTTTTGAGATGTGCGACGGCAGCTCGGCCACCGTCGCGGTCAACTGGCTGACGCCGGACATGTACCGCGCCCACGGAGACGTGCGCTTCTGTCTGACGGGCACCAAGGGCTTTATCGAGATTTCGACGGTCGGGCAGACGGTGCGCGTTTATACGGATACGGAGCCGGAGCATTTCGCGGAGCTCCAAGCCTGCCCGCTCTCCTGCGAGGAGGACGCGCTCAACAAAATGGCGGACTGGGATTATCGGTCTGTCATCACCACCGCCGACAGCATTCACGCCACGCGGGCTGCGCTTTTGGCCCAGCAGGCGGCAGATCAGGCGGGGAAATAGAGCGGTTTTTCTGCCGGGAAAGACCTTTCGGCATGGGGGGCGACAGCCTTTGAAGCGCTGCGGCCGGGCTGCAAATCTGCGGCGAAGCGGAGCGGCGTTTCGATTGCGCCTGTTGGGAGAATGCCGTTCGTCCGCGGTCGCCGCGCCCATCCCTCCCGCCGCGCCCAGCGCCTAGCGAACCTGTTTTATTATGAGTTGCAGGAGGTGGCACCATGGCGGTTAAATATAATAAACTGTGAAAGTTGTTGATTGACAAAGGCATGACAAAACCGAAATGCGCAAGCAGGCGGGTTTAAGCACAAATGTCCTTGCAAAAATGGGTAAAAATGAAACTGTGTCTATGGACACGCTGGCACGAATTGCCGCTGTCATGGAATGCGGACTTGACGATATTGTCGAAATTAACGCAGAGAAAGGCGGCACAGAATAATGGCAAATGATAGTTTACAACAGGCTAAACGAGTAAAAAACGATGAGTTTTACACCGTTTATGACTATATCCAAAGAGAAATAAACGCATATATCGAATATAATCCAGACACTTTTAAGGATAAAGTTGTTCTTTGCCCATGTGACGACCCGGAATGGAGCAATTTCACAAGGTTTTTTGCACAGAATTTTGAAACGTTGGGATTAAAGAAACTTATCAGCACGAGTTATTCCATGCAGTCAAAAAAGCAAAAATACGAACAATATCACCAACTGTCATTATTTGAAACAACATTCCCGCAATATGACGAGGAAAAATCACAAACAAGAGGAAAGATATTTACATTGACCCGCGACAAAAATCGTTCGGGGAAAATTGATTATGACGATTTAGAATGGAAATATCTTGAAGGCGACGGCGACTTCCGTAGCGACGAAGTCAAGGTTTTGCGTGATAAAGCGGATATAATTGTAACAAACCCGCCATTTTCTCTGTTTAGAGATTTTGTAAACTGGATTTTTGAAGCAAACAAAAAGTGTATTATTATAGGCACGATTGGCGCCGCAATATACAAAGAAATTTTTCCGCTTATCAAAGAAAATTTACTGTGGATTGGTGCGACCAACAACGGCAAAGACATGGTTTTTGAAGTACCTGAGGGCGCAGATATTGACCCAAAGGACAGAGAAAAAGCCGCAAAATTGGGCTATGTTGGCAATTATACAAGACTGGGAAATGCGTGTTGGTACACTAACATAAATCATGGACGCAGACACCAGCCAATGAATTTGATGACAATGGCCGATAATATCAAATTTAGCAAGCACAAGCAAATCCGCGAAAACGGCTATCAAAAGTATGATAACTATAACGCAATAGAAGTTCCGTTTGCTGACGCAATCCCTGCGGACTATGACGGCGTTATGGGCGTTCCTATTACCTTTATGGACAAATACTGCCCCGAACAATTTGAAATAATATGGCAAGCGAGTGGAAACGCCTATGCAAACGCCGCGGATGGAGTTATGGAATTTTTGCAATTTGACCCGACTGTAAAATATGGCGGTGGACTTGGCGCTGCTGTACTTTGTGGCAAGGCGGTTTATTCGCGTATCTTAATAAGAAAGAGGGTACTCGAAGAATGAATACTGCTTTGAATATCAGTTTAACCATTGAAAAAGTATGCGAGGGCTTTGTCTATAACGAATATGAGGGCAAAGGGCTTTTTGGGCTTGCCGGGAAACTGACCATTCAGCCAGAATATCAGCGTAATTATATTTACGCTGACGGCAAGAAAGACGTTGCTGTTATTCAGTCTATCTTAAAGGGCTACCCGATTGGACTAATTTACTTCACAAAGGTATCTGACGACAAGTTTGAAATCCTTGACGGACAACAGCGTATTACAAGCATAGGACGCTTTTTGACAGGCAAATTCCCTATAATTGACGAAAACGGAATGCAGCAGTATTTTGGCGGTTTAGCTGAAAATCTCCAACGCAAAATTCTTGAAACGAAGTTGACAATTTACGAATGCAGCGGCACGGAAAGCGAAATCAAAGAATGGTTCAAGACAATTAACATTGTTGGCGTACCATTGAATGAACAGGAACTTTTGAATGCTATCTATTCAGGACCATTCGTAACGCTTGCAAAAGCGGAGTTTTCCAATAGTCAAAATGCAAATATCCAAAAATGGGCGGCATACATAAGCGGTGATGTGAAACGGCAGGACTATTTGCGTACTGCCCTTATGTGGGTTAGCAAGGGCAACATTGACGATTATATGAGCCGTCATAGATACGACACGAACATAACGGAATTGAAAGTCTATTTCAACAGCGTTATTGACTGGGTATCAAGTGTTTTCGTTGATGTTGAAACAGAAATGCGCGGCTTGAACTGGGGCGCATTATATGAGCGTTTCCACATGAACGCATATAACCCGAACGAGGTTCACACAAAACTGCAAGCATTGTATTCGGACTTCTTCGTTAAAAATCGCAAGGGTGTATTTGAATACATTTTAGGCGGCTGTATAGATACAAAGTTGCTTGATATTCGTATTTTCGATGAGGTTACAAAACGGACTGTTTACGGACAGCAGACAACGGATGCAACGGCAAAGAATGTTTCTAACTGCCCGTTGTGCGCAATAGGAACCGACAGCAACAAACGGCGCATATACAAGATAAAGGAAATGGACGCTGACCATGTGACAGCATGGAGCAACGGCGGCGCAACCGATATTTCAAACTGTACGATGCTTTGTTCTACCCATAACCGGGCCAAAGGCAATAAATAAATCGCCTGTTATCGTTTAGTATCGGCTTGTAGATTTAAGCGACAACGAAATTCAGTGGCGAATAGAAATGCACCAGAACCACAATATATTGAATAAGACTAAACAAAACACGCTATATATGCACTTTATATGTAATATGGCGTGTTTTTCTTTACTTCTGCCGGGAAAGACCTTTCGGCATGGGGCAACAGCCTTTGAAGCGCTGCGGCCGGGCTGCAAATCTGCGGCGAAGCGGAGCGGCGTTTCGATTGCGCCTGTTGGGAGAATGCCGTTCGTCCGCGGTCGCCGCGCCCATCCCTCCCGCCGCGCCAAGCGCCTAATTAACCTGTTATTTTGATCCTCTTGCAGAGCGAATCGGCGATCCCGCCCCGGTTCGCTCTGTTTTTGAAACTCTCTCGCCGCGCCGAAAATCTGACGCCCCCCTCTTTTCTTTTTGCGTAAAATATGATAAAATCGATTTATTAAAAAATGGAGGGGATTTTCATGAAAAAAGCGGTCTTCTTCGGCTGGCTCGCGCTGCTGTGCCTTCTCTGCGCCTGCGGCTCCGTCCGCCAGCCGTACAGCGTTACGGTGCGCGGTCAGGATTTCTTGATTGACGCCGAAAACCAAACGATTTCCTTTGGCGCAGACGTTTACCGCTACGCCATCAACGGCCGCGTCACAACCGTCACCTATCCCAACGGCGCCGAATACGTTTACGAGCGAAACAGCGGCGGCTTAGGCGGCTCCGCCAGCTGGGGCGACGCCTATGACGAAACCCGTTATATTCCCGGCGGAACGCTGATCGAGGCGCTGTCGGCTGAAATGCCGGACGGCGAAAACGGCGGCGGTCTGTGGTTTCCCGCCCTGCTTCTAAGCGCCGTCGGGCTGTGGAATCTCTTGGCGCCGCGCTCCGTCTGGTATCTGAGCCGCGGGCTGTGGTATAAAAACGCCGAACCGTCCGACGTCGGGCTGACGCTCATCCACGTGAGCGGCGGCGTCGTGACCGCCGTCGGCGTCATCCTCCTGCTCTCCCCGCTCTTTGGCTAAGAGGCCGCCCCGCATAACATAAAAAATTTCGCCCGCCCGAAAGAAAATTTCGGACGGGCGATTTTCACGCTCAGAAACCCGTTTGCATGTGGAACCGGCTACGGCTCTTTTTTGTCAATCGCGCCGGATAGCGCTTTTATCATATCATCTCCGTCAAAAATGCAGACATCGGCGCGGCTGCCGTCGTCCGCCGAGCATTGTCCTCCAAAAGACCATGTGGCAGCTGCACAGCAAAATGCGTGCGGGCTACAACTCCGGTGCCGCCAAAAAGCAGGAGCGCGGTTCTGGATTTGAGACAGTCGCGTTTCACCGCGTCCTCCCGCAAGGATTTTTTTATACCGAAATTGCAGTATAGCCGTGCCCTGCACAGGGCAGGAGTTTTTGCAGAATATCCGCTGTTTTGACTTTCATATAGCCTGTTGTCGTGCCGTCGCTGCAACCGTACCATTCCTCTGTCAACATATCGTTGTCAAAAACCATCTGCACATCGCGCGCGGCGTCCATGAGTAACCCGAATACCGTCGCCGCGCCGATTTTTGTGCCCAAAATCTGCTCCATCAGCTCGGGCGGAGCAAACGACACCCGCGCTATCCCCAACGCCGCACTGAAATCCTTCGAACGAAACGGTTTATCGCCTGCGGTAACGAACAGATAAAAAGCCGTTTTCTGCCGGTTGCAGAGAAACAACGTCTTGACGATTTTTACATTCAGGCGTTCATCTATCCGGGCGCAGTCCTCCATCGTAATGGCCTCGTCCGTATCGACCCGTTCAAACGGAATTTGTAATTGTTCAAGAGTTCGGTAGGTTTTTTCCTGCAACGGCGTTCTGAAAGAGTCGGGCGCGGTCCGGAAAATCCGGCTGACAGAAAGCATCGGGCCATCTCCTCGTTTGTGTTGATTTTTTTCGGATTCTATTGTATCATAAATATATACATTTGAAAAGCGAATGTTTGTCATGCTAAAAAGCACAAAACCAGATAGGAAAGAAGAGGCGAAAGGAATATGAATCTTTTGAAATATATGGCGTTTATCAAAACCGCCGAATACGGCAGCTTTACAAAGGCGGCCGAGATTTTGAATTACTCCCAATCCGGCATCAGCAGAATGATTCATGATTTAGAAAGAGAATGGAAGATCACCCTTTTGGAACGAAACCGTTCCGGGGCGAAATTGACCTCTGACGGTTCAAGGCTTCTGCCGTATGCAAAAAGCCTTTGCGAAGAATACCGGAGGTTGCAGATGCAGGTAGACGATCTGCACGGCGTTCAATCAGGCATGATCCGTATCGGCACATTTTCAAGCGTTGCGACCCACTGGCTGCCGAATATGATTCGAGCCTTTCAAAAAGATTATCCCGGCATTGACTATGAGCTGCTTTTAGGCGATTATAGCGAAATCGAGGAATGGATTTCAGAGGGGCGTGTCGACTGCGGCTTTTTGCGTTTGCCGGCCAAGCCGGAGTTCGAAACCATACCGTTGGCTCGGGACAGGCTGCTTGCGATCCTGCCAAAAAATCATCCATTGGCAAGCCTCGCAAAAGTCCCGATCGCCGCTATGTGCGGCGACCCTTTTATGCTTCTGGAAAAAGGAGCAAAAGCGGAGATTTCAGAGCTATTTGAACGAAATGGTTTGACGCCGCACATACATTTTACCACATGGGACGATTATGCGATCATGGCGATGGTGGAAAGCGGGCTTGGCGTCAGCGTTCTGCCGGAATTGATTTTGAAACGAATTCCGTATGAGATCGCGGTAAAAGAGCTGGACGTACCTGCATACCGCGACATCGCGTTTGTTTTGCGTGAGAAAAAAACGGCGTCACTAGCAGTGAAAAAGTTTATCGGATATTTGGAATACAGAGTTTCCTGACTTTTCGAAAAAGCCGGCGGAATCCGATTTTTGTACCTGAGCCAAAAAAAACGCGGAGACCTGCGCAGCCCCGGCGCCGAGCCGCCGTCAGACGCCTGACAAGCTGTAAGCGCCTGTTATAACGCTGATAAAAAACAGACCCGAAAACTGGTGTTTTCCGGTCTGTTTTCTTGTTTCTTCCGCCGTTTCCGTCTCAAAGCGGGCGATAGAACAGCACGATATCCTCATAGACGCCGCAGCCGTTTAAAAATCCGCCCGGTATGAGGCCGAGGCGCGTAAAGCCGAGCTTTTCATACAAATGAATCGCTCCGGCGTTGGATTGAACTACGGCGTTGAATTGGAGGATACGGAAGCCGAGCCGCCGCCCTTCCTGGATCGAATGGCGCACGAGGCGTTCGCCGATCTGCCGGCCCCGCGCGGCGGCGGCCACGGCGTAGCTGGCGTTGGCGATGTGGCCGCAGCGGCCGACGTTGTTTGGATGGAGGATGTAGAGGCCGGCGATTCCGCCGTCAGCCTCCGCAACGCCGGTAAAGCTCTGCGCCGCAAAAAAGGCGCGCGCCGTCTCCGCTGTCAGCGGTTCCGTCTGCGGAAAAGCGTTGCCCTCGGCGACGACAGCGTTCCAAATCTCCGTCAATCCAGGCAGATCCTCCTGCCGGTATGCCCTGATTTGAACGTTTGGGCCCTCCATTGTTGTCTCCTTTCACCTGATCGGCTTTTTCCCGCGGCCTTGGCCCTCCGTTTAAAGCTGCCCGTCCCCCGGTCTGTCGCCGCTTTCGAGCAGGTCGAGCACGGTCTCATCGCCGTAGACGCTCTCCCAATCCTTCTGGAAATCGTCGATGGCGTAGAGCGTCAGCGGATGATAGGTCAGCTTTTCAAACAAATCCGGCGAAATGGTGACGGCGTGCGCGCCGACCATGGCGATTTTGTGGATCTGCTCGGTGTTCTTAAAGCTCGCCGCCAGCACCTTGCAGTCGATGTCGTAGCGCTTGAACATCTCGACAATCTCCTCGACGACGTGGACGCCGTCGGAGACGATGTTGTCGAGGCGGTTGACATACGGCGCGATGTACGATGCGCCCGCTTTGGCGGCGATCAGCGCCTGCTGCGGCGTAAAGATCGCCGTTTCCGTGACCTTGATGCCCATCTGTTTCAGCGCCATCGTCGCCTTGATGCCCTCCGGCGAGATCGGCACCTTGATATAAAAATCTCCGCCGACGGCCTCCATCAGCGCTACCGCTTCCCTGACGATCCGCTCGCTCGTCGTCGCGGTGGTCTGGATATGAAACATCCGCTCTGCGCCGATGACGGCGCGGATATCCTTGATCAATTTGACAAAATCGGATTTTTCCTTGGAGATGATGGTCGGGTTCGTGGTCACGCCGTCGAGCGGATAAAATTCCACGCACTCTCTGATTTCCTGAACATGAGCGCTGTCAACGATATACTGCATTTTTTCACACCGTACCGGCCGCGGCGATCTGACCGCGGCGCGGCAGTCTGTCCTTTCTCTTTTGTTTGGGTGGTCTTCTGCCAGACAGGAGACGGCCCTGTTTTAGTTGCCTGTCTTCCGCTGTCTTCTGCCGATGAGCTCCCGCTGCTTTTCTCTGCCCAGCAGGCCGAACGGCGCGCTGTATCCGCAGACGCGCCGCCGCGCCGTATTGGCGGTAATCCAACAAGCCGCTCACCTTTTTCTCATTCCTCCGGCAATTCCCGCCGCGTTTTCCGCTTTTCAAGCAGCGCGGCGCGGTAGGCCTCGTTTCTCGACAAGCCCGCCTGCCGCGCGGCGCCGACGACCGTTTTGATGTCCTGCGTGAGATCCAGCGCCTGAATTCCGCCGTTTTCTTCCGGCTCGGCCGGCGCCGCGCCCTCGACGATCAATACGAATTCGCCCTTCACCTTTGCGTCCTCCGCGCCGTACCTCGCGGCGGCCTCGGACAGCGTCGTGCGGACGAATTCCTCGTATACCTTTGTCAGCTCGCGGCAGAGCGCGATGCGGCGGTCGCCGAACGCCTCATAGAGGTCGCGCAGCGTGTACGGGAGCTTGTGCGGCGCTTCGTAGAACACCATCGTCCGCGTTTCTCCCCGCAGCGCCCGCAGGCGCTCGCGGCGGCTCTTTTTGCTCACCGACAGAAACCCCTCAAAGCAGAAGCGCCCCGTCGGCAGACCGCAGGCCGACAGCGCGCACACTGCGGCGCACGCGCCAGGCAGCGGCACGACGCGGATCCCGGCGGCAACGCAGGCGGCGACCAGCAGCTCGCCGGGATCGCTGACGGCCGGGGTTCCGGCGTCGGTCACCAGCGCGCAGGCTTCGCCGCCGGCGATGCGCGCGACGATCTCCGCGCTGCGCATCCGTTCGTTGTGCTCATAACAGCTCAGCAGAGGTTTGGCGATCTGAAAATGCAGAAGCAGCTTTTTGGTCACGCGCGTGTCTTCCGCGGCGATAAAATCGACGGTTTTCAGCGTTTCCAGCGCCCGCAGCGTGATATCGCCGAGGTTGCCGATCGGCGTCGGCACAATATATAAGCATGACATCTCAGTCGCAGTCCTTTCGTTTGCGGAAAAGCGGAGCGCCGGCAGGCCGGCCCTTTTCAGCGATACGGAGCCCCGTATATGGCAGCGCATTCGTCCGTCATACGCCCGTCTCTTTCATAGAGAACCAGCGTCCTTTCGCAGCGGATGCCCGCCGCCGCGCCTTTGACGCCGCCCGCCAGCACGATGGAGGGCTCCTTTTCAGCGGTATGGGCGACAAAGCGCATTCGCTTCGGCTCGATTTTCGCCTCCGACATCCGGCAAAAAAGCTCCGCCGTGCGCTCCGCGGGGAAGCAGAGCCAGAGCGAGCCGCCGTTTTTCAGCAGATAATCATGGCAGGCGAGGGTGTAGGTCTGCTCCGGATCGAGTGCCTTGTCGCCGATCTTGACGTCCTTGACGCGGCGGTCAACATC
>ERZ772860.1753-NODE-1753-length-13952-cov-3.636972_pt1 | contig 13952 bp, 8 predicted proteins | sample MGYA00511342_ERZ772860 | MGnify/ENA primary metagenome ERZ772860 (study PRJEB29015, sample SAMEA2737665) | human gut metagenome | biome: human gut; feature: human-associated habitat; material: faeces | place: China | collected 2012 ... | reverse complement strand
GCCGCCGCAGACACCGCACCAGCCGTCGCGGCCCAGAACGTCGTCCATGGCCGCGTCCACACGCGCCTCGTAGTCAAGCCCCTCATAGTCGCTCATGTCGGGTTCCTTTCCCTTGATGTTCCGATATGCCGGACATGCGTCCCGGTGCGCATAGCCATTCCCGGAACGAAGCAAGGAGGCCGTCATGGCGATCGATTCGAAAGGCAACAACCACCAGCCGAAAGGCACGCCCAACGCGGGCAGGTTTGCGCCCAAGGCGGGGGCGGGCGACGACAACGATCTGTGGTACAAGCCGCGTTACCTCGTTGGCGCGGGGGGCACAGCATGGGGCGGCAGGTACGTGCCCAAGGCGGGTGCGGGCGACGGCGACATGGCCGCATTCCGACGGTCTATGACCGTGGAGCCGTCCGTGATGGGTGACCGGGACTACGGCGAGGCTGCCGTGGAGGGCGACCTGGGCCGCGATGACACGCGCATGGAACTGCCAGGGTGCATGGCGGTGGGCAAGGGTTGGACCCTAGACCCATTGTCTGTCAGCGCCGCCAACAACCAGTGCAGGTTCACCGACGACGAGGGCGGTATGCTGGAGACACAAGACGACGATTGGTTCGACCCGAACCTCGGTGACTGCTCATCCCGTCGCGCCAAGTACACATCGCCACAGGGCGACACGGCCGTCGCATACGACATGAAGGTCGAGACGGAAGGCAGGGCGGACATCTCCGCCTATACGCCGGATGATCTGAAACAGGCGGTCTCGACGGCGAAACACAGGTTGCGCGAGCGTACGGGCCTCGAACCGGAACGCGTCGAGGTCAGGCTGGGGACGAAGCCGGGTGCCCCGATGCGCGTCCGCGCGGACTACCCCATGCTGGAGCCGCCGGACGGGTTCCATCCGTTCAGGGAGCAGACGGTGCGCCGCGAGAACCTCCGCCGCAGGGAGATGGGGAACGACTGGATCGAGGTCGAGCCGTAGGAGCCGGGACACATGGATGGGCCGAACGGAAAAAGGAGCCCGCCATGGACAACGAACGAATCGAAGGCCGCGCGGCCGCCGAGGCTCGACCGGAACGGCTCGGTTTGGGCCGCTACCTCATGTCCGGCATGACGCAGGAGGAACGCGAGCCACCGGCCACGTCGGTCGCCTCCGCGTTCGCCCGCCGCGCGAAGTCGCGCGCCCACTTCCTGCACGCCGGCGACGCATGGTACGTCGCGGCCATGGTGGATCGGTAGGACAAAAACTGTCTGCACATGAGGACACCCCGGAGCCATACGGTTGGCTCCGGGGTGTCCTCATGTGCATATGGCTTAAGCCAGCATGCACGCCACGCCCCGCGCGATGGCCAGCAGAATGGCCACGATGGCCACGATGATGGCGGCGTAAAGCAGGCGATCCGCGTCGCGGCCGAACGCCGCCATGACGCAGGACACGATGGCGATGACGACAAGCGCGATGAATGCGGTGAGGAGCAGCATCCCCAGCACGGCGCATACCGGCGACGAGGCGGTGGCTCCGGACATGCCGGACGTCGGATGGACGAAAACGCGGTTGATGAACATTGCAGAGACTCCTTATGTCCGCGGGCCTTCCGTGGACAATCCGCCCATGCGTCCCGGAAAGACGGAAAGACCCCGGTACCAAATCGATTGGCGCCGGGGCCTTTCCCTCCCGTCGGAGGTTCCGGTTCAGTCCGGGTTGGTGAGGTTCCATTCGGCGAGCCAGCCGACGACCTCGTCGTCACCGTGCACGTACCAGCGGCCCAATCCCCTGACGAACACGTCGCGGTCATGCCCCTCAACGGGTACGGCGAGCATGTACGGGCTGTCGCGCTTGATGAGCAGCCCGTTCGCCGCGAGCATGGCGGTCCGCTTGTTACCGTCGCCGAACGGTTGCATGCGGGCAAGACGGGCGAACAGGCGGCTTGCGGCGAACACGTTCGATTCCGATGACTCCGCCTGCTCCATGATGTCCTCCAACTCCGTCGGGTCGGGTGTGCCCGGACTATAACGGCCGGACATCGTGTCCACCCATACGGGTTCGCCATCCACGCGAAGCACGCCCGGCTTCATGGCGGCGGTCAGGGTCAGCCTCGCGTTGATGGCGCGCACCCATTCCGAATCCAGAACGGTGTCCGGCGTCGTGTCGAGCACGAACGCGGACGCGTTCCTCAAATCGACCAGCAGATCACGGTCCGGCTTGGAGGTGAGCACGGCGGTGTTGCCGGTGCGCAGGAACTCCTCAGTGTTCAATTGCGAGGTGTTCAGATTGTCGAACGTGCGTCCCATGCGGTACAGCAGGCGCGCCAAACCCTTTACGGTGCGTAGCGGGTTCGCCCCGCCGGTTTCGTTCTCTTGGACCAGATCGAGGTCGTCCGCCATGTCCATCTCCCTGTCGAATCTTCCGCCCTGCGGCGTTCCCTTCGGTTTCCTTCTGCGTTTCGATACGTCCATTGCCATATCCACCATCGTAGTCATGCCTCGCCCATGCGTCCCGGAAATACGGAAAAGTCCCCGGAGGGCCCAGATCCTCCGCAAGACCCATCCGCCATGCGTCCGGACCGTGGGGTCAGCCCCTGCGCGCCCGCCAGGAGAACCATGCCGCGGTGGCCGTCACCGCGATCAGCAATACCGACAACGGGATCGCCGACAGGACGCCGCCGTCGGTAAGCATCTGCCGGATGGTGGCGACGGCCACGGCGACGGTGAGCGCGTCGAGGCCCACGGCCAGGGCCCGCTTCCATTTCACGGAGTCCGCGCCGCAGGCGGCCTCGATCGCATCCGCCGCTTCGCAGCCCAGCCTGTAATCGCGTTCCGTGGCGTACATGTCGTCCAACACCGATTCCAACTCCGGGCGCCAATGCGGATGACAGACCAGCGACGCGTGGGACAGGCGCAGATTCACCTCCAATCCCATCGCCTCGTCCGCCCGGCCGGGGATTCCGGACAGGTCGGACAGTCGGTCCAACACGTCGGCGGCGATGCGTGCGAACATGAGGCGCTGCGCCACGAGTACGACGACACGTTCCCGCTCCTTCGGATCGTACGGACCGGAGAACAACATGAAACGGTCGCTTAGCATGGCCGACCGGCGCGCGTCGATTCTGACATGACGCCTTTCAACCGGATCCATAAGCTCCTCGTCGGCCAATGCGGCAAGCCGGCCGTCGTCCACGTCGGCGAAATCGACGACCGCCTGGATGGCTTCGGGACCCGTCCTTCGCGTCTTCCGGCCATCCGCCGGATGGGAGGGACGGGTTTTCGGCAGTGCGGGACCGTATGGCGCCGGCTCGTCGAACAATCGTCTCCGTTCGGTGGCGGTCAGCCCCGATCGCGCGGCGCGGCATCGCATATGCGCGACAATGCCGGAGGCATCCACGAGCAGGCGGCGCCTTTCCCATGGATCGCGGCCTTTCCAATACACGCCGCCATGGCGTCCGACGGCGGAACCCATATCGACCGCCTTCCAGCCTTCGGATTCCAGCCGTCCCTCATACGCGGGGATGAACGCGCCCCCGAAATCGAAGGTCTCCGCGTCGTCCAGCGAGACGACCCATCTTTCCACCGAACACATGCCCATGCCGCCGATTCTAATATCCTTCGTGCGAGATGACGCTCCAGAAGACCATCGGCGTGGTCAGCACGAGCTTGATCTGCTCGCGGCGCGTCAGGTCGGTGCGGCAGATGAACCGCTCCCGCACCCGTATGTCCGGATCGCGCACCAGCATGCGCCGCTGCCTGCGCGTCAGGTCGTACCGCTCGGCCAGCCGATAGCGTTCCATGAACGGCATGCGCGGCCGCGAGTAGAAGCCCGCCCATGTGAGGACATGGGATGCGACGCGGTCGCGTAGGACGTCCCAGGCGCGGTTGTGGACCAGTATGTTCCCGTCGGACAGCAGGCGGAGCCACTGTCCGACGGTCAGGTCGTGGCGGCGCAGCAGGAACATGCGCTCGACGGGGTCGCCGTGGGCGATGATCCCGTCGATGTCGTCACAGGTCAGCGGCTCGGCGTCCGCATCCAAGGCCATCGTGTTGAATCGTCTCATGCCCGTGGGTCATGCGTCGCGGAAAGACGGGAACGCCCCCGGAGTCGTTCGTTCGGCTCCGGGGGCGTTCCCGTCTCCTATCGGCCTATGGCGTCACCTGTCGAGAGGCGACGTGTTCCTGCGGCGCAGGACCACACACCCGGCGATGAGCAGGCCGAGCGTGACCACGCCGGCCAGCGCGCCCGCGCGGGCCACGTCGTAGCGTCCGCCGGTCATCGGCGGCATGATGTTGCCTTCAAGCCGGTTTCCGACCGTGACGGTCGAGCCGGTGGGGGCCTTGAGCAGAGCCTTCGCCTCCTCGTTGGAGCCGGTCGCGGAGATGGTCGCGCCGGTCGGAGTGCCCGTGGCCTTGATCATCCAGTACGTGCCGGAGCCAGTGCCCTTGTAGGAGGACGGGGCCTTCGTCTCGGCCAGCTTGAACCAGCGGACCTCCAACGGGGCGATGGTGCCGTCGAGCAGGTGGGCGGAGCCGTTCGCGTCGGTCGTCACCGTCCTGGGGCTCGCGCCGGGCTTTGCGGTGGAGCCGGTCTGGTCGGTGGTCTCGGTAAGGGAGAACACCGCGCCCTTGACGGGCTCGTTGGACCAGCGGCCCTGGCCGGGCTGGCCGATGTAGGCCAGTTTGACGAGGTCAAGACCGAACGGAGTGACGGCTGTCCATGATTCCTTGGCCGTGTCCTTCGTCAGGCCGTGGAGCGTGATGGCGTCGTCGACGCCATCTTGGGCCGGGATCTCCACGTCGTACCAGTAGCGTCCGGCCTTCCAGGTCGTCATCTTCAGGTCGGAGGGGGCGAAGTCCCTCAGGTCCTTATGGTCGGAGCCCGCGGGGACGACATCGGCCTTGGCGGCCGACGCCTCGGCCTTCGTGGCGGCCGGGGACGACGCCCAGTTGAGCGTCACCTTGACGGAGAGGTCGTCGGCGAGGGAATCCGCGCCGGTGGTCACGACCAGGCGGTCATGCACGGAGGATGTCCCACCGGCCGTGGAGAAGGTCCCTTGGGCCTGGGTGGAGAAGCCGTTCAGGCCATCCATGGTCAGATTGAATTTCTGCGCCGTATCGTTCTTGCCGTCGTGGACCAGATCGGCCGACAGGGCCTGCGCCCCGGAGGGATAGGTCGCATCGGCCGCGGCGACCGTGGCGTCGAACCAGTAAAGGCCCGCGCTCCAGCACTTCCTTCTCAGGTCGGATGGGACGAAGTCGGCCGAGTCGAAGGTCCTGGACCCTCCCGCCGGGATGGTCACGGGCCCAATCGTCTTGGAGGCCTTGCGGTTGCCCGTCCTCATGTGCAGGGTCGTGGTGACCTTGGCGATGGTGATGGCGCGGTTCGGATCGTGGTTGGCGATGGTGATGGAGTCATGCACCTTCTGCGTCCCGCCGACCCTGGCGTCACCTGCCATGGCCCTCGTGGAGATGGTCGGAGCGGCGGCTTTCGCCACGGTCCAGTGCTCGTTCTCCTCGGTCTGGCCGTGGGAATGCCAGGTTTTGACAACCGACGTCTCGCCGGGCGTCTCGGTGTTCTTCCTGTAGCCGTCGGCGTTGGGGTCCGTCGCGCTATCCTCGGTCAGATGGCCTTCGATGACGTTGTCGAACCAGTAGTCGCCGGAATCCCAGCCGTCCTTCATGCCAAGGTCGGAGGGCGTGAACTCGGGGCTGTTCTGCTTCGTGAACGTCGGGGTCTTCTCGTTGTACGCGTACTTGAACGTCTTCACCGCGCTGTCCGTGGTCTTGCCGGACGCATCCTTGTGGTGGAGCGTCTGCTTGACGGTGAACGTCTGGCGCTTGCCGCCGTTGTTGCTGTCGGCCTTGTATCGTGGGTAGGTGCCGGACAGGTTGACATAATCGCGGATGGGGGCGTTGGAGCCATCCAGGTTCCTGAGCGTGCTCGCGTCGGACAGGTTGGCCCACGAGCCGCCCACCTTGATCTTGGCCGCGGTCTTGCCGGTCACGAACGTGCGGTTGAAGCCCTCGTTGCCGTCGGTGTAGCCGGAATGCTCGTACATGTCCTTATTCATATGGATGTTGCCGCCTCCACGGGTCACCTTCACGTCGAACCAATACCGGCCAAGCTGCCAGCCCTTGCCTTGGCCGAACAGGTCGGCTGGGTGGAACCAATCGGGATGGAAATACTCGGTGTGTCCGTTCGGCAAGCCGTTGGACAGGCTCCATTCCTTGCTCTTCGTCACCGACTTGCGGTCGGAGGCGTTGTTGGCCTGGACCGTGCCGTCCGGGTTGATGCCGTCCGGGGTTGGGTCGTAGTTGAGGGTCACGGTCATGTTCAACCGCTCGTTGTTCGGCCAGTCGCCGTTCCTTGAGGTGACGGCCACGGTGTCGGAGATCCACGTCCGATCGTCGTCACGCGAGTCGGTGTCGTTGGACGTGACGACCTGGGTGCCGAGGTCCAGATCGTAGGCGCGGTGCACCTTGGAGGATACGAGGATCTGTGTGCCGGCCTGGGAGCCGGTCGGGGACAGCTCGAACGTGTCGATGAACCACCGGTTGCCGTCATTGCCGGTCGCGTAACCGCTGTCGATGTGATGGGAGTTGATGAAGTCAAGCCATGCGGCGCCCTTTGCGTACAAGAAGACGTTGCCGGTGTAATTGGTCATTGGGTCGCCGGTTTGGATGGCGCGCATGTACGCCATCTGGATATGCATGATGGCACGGCCGTCATCCGCGCTCACGCCGTTCCTGGCGAACCAGTCTCCCGGACCGCCGACGCCGTAGAAGAGGAATGCGCGCCATACTTCCGGGGCGTTGGTCTGCAGCGCAACGCGGACGCCGGTGCCGCTAAGGGGCGCATATGCCTGCGGTTGCAGGCAGAACGCCTCGCGGTCGCCCTGGTCCGAATGCCATATGAACCGGTTGGTTCCAATGCTGGAGCCTTTCACCGGGATGGTCGGAACGGGATGTCCGTTGACGACCGAGCCGTCCACGCCGATGGTATTGACGGCGGCGGCACGCGCGGAACGCATCCTGGAGGAGAACAGGGAGATGCCCCCCTTGTTGCCTGATGCCTTGGTCTTGGCCTTGCTTAGCGCCTTGCCTTCGGCGAATACCTCGCCATCATACAGACTGTTGCCCGTCATGTCAGAGCCGACTGCGGTCACATGCTGCGCGCCGCCCGAGTCGGTCAGAAACCAGCCCGCACCGGTTTTCACCAATCCCGTGCCTTTGATGGACGCGACGGGTGTGCTTTCGGTCAGGTATGCGAGCTGCCTGACGGCCGCCTTTTCAGTCAAAGTGCCATTTTCGAGCCCTTTGATGATGGCATTCGAAGAGTCGCCCAAATCGCCTATCCGCCAGATGCGGGTGGTGGTATCGGAAGCGTCCGTATCCCTCACTTCGGCGACGGTCAGCTTGCCGGCCAGTTTCGGGACCTCGTTGTCGGAATCGTCCGCCGCGTCGACGCCAAGCAGTCTCGTCACCGCGCCTTTGACCTTATCCCACAGGTTCGGCTCGGATGTCTCCTTGGATTTCACAGCTATGCCCGTCAGTGTCACGGACCCCATGTCGCCGCGGTCCTTGACGACGCTTCCGTCGGCCGTCGCGGTGCCCGCCAGCGTGGCCGTCACGGAATCGGAGCCGCATACGGCGACATACACGCCCGGATCGAGCCGGGTCGAGCCAGCCTCCTTGGCGGTTGCGCTGGCTGCGATGCCCGCGTCGGACAGTTCCCTGGCGTATGCCTGCGCGAACGCCCTGACGCGCGAGTCGGACGGGTCGAGCGCCCATGCCGCGTCCAGCGGGTCGTCGCCGTCGGACACCGTGATGCCCGCCGACTCCGCGGCCTTGGCGGCCCTGCCGTGGGGTTCGACGGCCGACTGGGAGCCGTCCTCCGCCACCGTGAATCCGCTCCTGTCGTCCGTGTCCGCGCTGGCCGCGTGGATGCCCGTCAGCGCGCCGTCGGAGCCGCGCTCCAGCGGCATCCATTTCCAGTCGCCGACCTTGTACAGTCCGACGTCCATGCCGTCCAGCGTGGTGCCGTCGGCGGCTTTCACGTCGAAGTCCACCTTCCCGTCGGCCGTGTCCGCCCATGCCGAACCAGCCACGCCCGTGGCGAGCGTGGCGGCCGCGGCGATGGCGGCAAGCAGCCTGTTCAACCGTTTTGCCATGGTTCCCATGTCCTTTCTTCCGGTCTTCCAATGATGGAAGGGGACTATGCGCCCGTTTCGCACGGGTTTTCGACACGCCGGTCCGAAGGATTCCGGTCTCCGGGACGCATGGGCCTCATGTCAAGGCACGACGGACGTCCGCGATCCGGTCATCCCCTCGACGCATCTCCCGGAAAGGAGGAGAATGGGCCCGAGAGGGGTGGCGGACCGACCAGGCGGGCGGACCGCCCTGAAGCATCGAAGACCAATCGAAAGGGGTCAGAGGAATATGGACAAGAACATCAAGAGGATCATGGTGTCGGCAACCGCCGGCATCGCCGCCGCGGCGAGCATGGCGGCGCCGGCCATGGCCGATGAGACGGCCGTGACGCCGGACGAGCAGGCGGGCAAGGCGCTGGAGCAGGCGCAGCAGGCCGCGAACGCCACCAACGTGGCCGACGCCAAGCAGGCCGTGTCGGACGCGCAGGACAGTCTGAATCAGGCCCAGCAGGCGCAGGCGTCGGCCAAAAACGAAGTAAACAATGCCCAGCAGGGCGTGTCCGACGCCTACACGCAGGCCACGCAGACGGAGCAGCAGGCGCGTGACGACGCCTCCGCCAAGCTGGATCAGGCCGACGCCGCGCTGAAGCAGGCGCAGGAGCAGAACCAGGCCGCGATGGACGCCGCCCAGCAGGCCCAGCAGAACCAGCAGCAGGCCCAGCAGAACCAGCAGGCCGCCCAGAACGACAAGGCCCAAGCGGACAAGGCTGCATCCGACGCGCAGACCAAGGCCGACGCGAACGACATGGGCCAGCTGAACGCCGATAAGGCCCAAGCCCAGCAGGGCGTGGATAAGGCGCAGGCCGACAAGGCGGCCGCCGACGCCAAGGCCGATGCCGCCAAGCAGACGGCCGACAAGGCCCAGTCGAAGCTGGATGACACCAAGAAGGCCGCCGCCGACGCGGACGACCCCGCCAAGGTCGAGCAGGCGAAGCGGCAGTTGGAGCAGGCGAACAAGGACTTGAAGACCGCGAACGCCCAGCTGAAGACCGCCAAGACGGATGTGGAGGACGCGAAGGCCGCCAAGACCGAGGCTTCCAAGAAGGCGACGGACGCGCAGGCCAAGGCCGATAAGGCCCGGACGGCCTACGACAAGGCGCAGGCCGCGCAGTCCAAGGCGGACAAGGCGTACACGGACGCCCAGTCCGACGCCTCCAAGACCGAGGCCGACCGTCAGGCCGCCGCGGACGCGAAGGCCAAGGCCGACGCCAAGGCCCAGTCCGCCGCCGACAGGCTGGAGTCGGCCAAGGCGAAGGCCGCGGACGCGGACAAGGCCAAGTCGGACGCGCGGGCCGCCTACGACGCCGCCGTCAAGGAGGCCAATGCCAAGAAGGCCGCCGCGGACGCCGCGAAGCTCCAGATCGCCAAGGGCTCGCTCGGCTTCTTCGAGTCGCGCGGCTCGGAGGACGCGGTCAAGGTTCTGACCGACCCGGCCACCACCAAATACCTTTCATCTATCGAATTGGGCAAGGAGGGTGACGCGACCAGCCTGGAGAACATGAAGGCCAGCCTCAAGTACATCCGCGAGTGCAACGACCTGCGCGCCAAGGAGGGCCTGCCCCCGCTGAAGGTGTCCGACGTGCTCATGGCCATGTCGCAGGCCGACGTCGACTGGTCGGATGACAACTACAATCATGCCAAGCAGTATGTCATCGGCGAGAACCTCGCATGGGGTTACGATGACCCGTTTGATGGCTGGTATACCGATGAGAAGGCCAGCTACGACAAGCAGAAGGCCGAGGGCGTGGAGCATCCGCAAGGCACTGGGCACTACACCAATATCGTCAACTCCTATTGCGACGCCACCGGCTTCGCCTTGTCTGGTTCCTATTCGGATGACGCATACGAGAACGACGTTACCCATGGGCAGGTTTTCTCCCACTGCTCCGGCGACGATAACATCGTCATCGCCGGTTCCCAAGGCAACATCGTATCGGTCGGCACCCTCTACACCATCGACGACTACGAGGCCGCGTTCGACGCCTACTACGACGGCCTGATGAACGCCGACCAGGCGTACAAGGACGCGCAGGCCCGCGTCGAGGCCGCGAAGGCCGCCCTCGACAAGGCGGACACCGCCGCCACGCAAGCCCACGCCGCGCTCGACGAGGCCGCCAAGGCCTCCGAGTGGTCGAGGACCGAGCGGACCGAAGCCCAGTCGAGGCTGGCCGACGCCACCGCCAAGGCGCAGGACGCCCAGTCGAGGCTGGCCGATGCCACCGCCGCGAAGTCCACGGCGGACAAGGCCGCCACGGACGCCAAGGCCACGCTGGACGCAGCCAAGTCGGACGCCACCGCCGCCAAGACGGCCGAGCAGTCGGCCACCGACCGGCTCGCACAGACCAAGAAGGACCTCGACCAGGCCCAGACGGCCTACGACAAGGCCGTGGACGCCCAGCAGGCCGCGCAGGACCGCGTGGACGCGCTGACCGACGCCAAGACCGCGCTTGACAAGGCGCAGGCCGAGTACGACGCCGCCAAGGCCGCCTACGACCAGGCCAAGTCGGACGCGGACGCCAAGACGGCCGCACTGAAGGATGCCCAGTCGAAGCTCGACGCCGCTAACAAGGCCCTCGCATCCGCCGAGGCCGACCAGAAGGCCGCCAGCCAAGCCAAGGCCAAGGCCGACGAGGCCGCCGCCAAGCTGGCCGCCGCGAACGCCAAGCTCGCGGACGCGGACGCCGCGGTCCAGAAGGCCGCCGCCGACGTGGCTTCCGGCGCGAAGACGCTGGCCGATGCGCAGGTCGCCCGGAAGGCCGCGAAGGACGCCTACGACGCCGCGGAAAAGGCTTTGGCCGACGCGAAGGCCAACGCCTCCGGCACCGAGGCCGTGAAGGCCGCCGAGGCCACGCTGGCCGCCGCCAAGGCGAAGCTGGCCGAAGCCGATGCCGCCGTCAAGGCCGCCGAGGCGAAGCTCAAGGACGCGAAGGTCCGTCTGGCCGACCTTGAGAGGCAGGCGGAATCCGGTTCGTCCTCCATCGGTTCGGCCACGACCGGCAAGGACACCGGTTCGGCCACCGGCTCCACAACCGCCACTGTGTCCACCCCGGCCAGCGCCGACGTGGCGAACAAGGCCGCCGTCAGGACCAACTCCACGGCCAAGCTGGGCGCCACCGGCGTGGACACCGCCGAGGTCATGGTGTTTGCCATGGTCCTCGCCACCGCCGCGGGCGCGACCATGGAGCTGCGCCGCCGCGGACAGGGGCGCTACGACGTCATGGCACGCCACGCCGACTGACGGAACCCACCGGAAAGGGCTGGAGCCGAAGGGAACCCCCATCGGCTCCGGCCCTTTTCCATATCCCCCGCCGCATAGCCTCCCTCCGATCGAATCCAAGGGAAAGGAAGGCTTCGTCAATCATGTCGAAATGGCCGAAGAAACCATTATTGGCCGTATTGGCCGCGCTGACGGCGGTGGGGCTCGGCGTCCCATGCGCCATGGCCGATGGAACGGCAGCCGCCACCGCCTACATCTCCGTCGAGGCGGCGGGCGGCACCACGCTGGACGGCAGGACGTACAAGGCGTACCGGCTCGGCTCCTACGGCAAAACCGACGTGCGCGTCGACCAGGATTCCGGCGACCGCTACGCCGCGTCCATCCCCGTCTCCACCGACCCGGACAGGGCCGATGCCGTCGCCGACGCCGGCTCCAAGGCCGGATTCACGGGCGATGACATGCTGGCCGCCGCATGGGCGTCGACCGACTCCGCGAAGTTGGAGGCGTTCGCCCGCGGGCTGGCATCGTCGCTGTCCGACGCCGAACCCGCCGCATCCGTCGAGGGGGCGGGCCGCATGGGACCGTTCACGCCCGGCGTGTATCTGGTATCCGGCTCCGACGGCTCGGCATGCCTGACCGGCACGCTGCCGTCCGAAGGCGTCGGGGACCGGAGCCATGTGCTCGGCATCGCCGAGTTCGAGGGGGACGCGCAGGCGGCGGCAGCGCCGCAGGCGAATTCAGACGAGTCTCTGGCGACGCTCGATGACGACGGTGACACCTCCGGCTCGCCGATGGCGAGGTACGCGGCGCCGACGACCGTGTACCACAGGCTGTTCGACGGAACCGTCACCTCGACCGCGCTTGACAACGAGGACCCCGCCATCTCCATCTACACGGGCGGGAACCTGAGCTACATGAACAACCTCGAGGTCGAGGGCTCCGTGATCGTCAACGGCAACCTGACCAACGGCAGGGGACTGGTCGCAGGCAGGGCCAACTGGGGCATGGGCTACACGCCGCCGAAGAACTCCGTCATGCTCGCGGTCGGCGGCGATTACACGTCCGCCAGCACGACCGACGGCAACAACTGGAACCGCGGCGCGGTCGGTGGCAGGGCCCAGATAGGCGGCAGGGACAACCGCGTCATCCCCCTGGACAGCCTGAACACGATCCACTCCTACGGACTCTGGTCCACATGGTTCATTTCCGGGCAGACGAACGTCAAATCCATCTCCAACATGGGGCACGACGCCGCCCTGAAGGTCGACATCGACGGCAAGGGCACCATCGTCGACTACAACGACTATGTGGACAGGCAGCTGCAGCCATTGTCCACACAGCTTGCGAATGAGACCCCGACCGGCAAGGTGGGCTACGCGCGCGGCACGGACTCCACCGAGACCGTCTGGCTCAGCGTGAACGGCAGGAACGACGACGGCTCCATGAAATACAACGGGCAGAAGGACACCGTGACCGTCACGGGCGACGAGGGCGTCATCACCTTCACCGGCGACGGAAAGAAGCACACCCAGGTTTTCGACCTCGACATGGACGAGCTCGAAAACCAGAGGAAGGCTCTGAAACTCCTCCAGTGGGGCGTCGACTTCGAGAACGTGCCCGGCGACACGGCCATCGTCGTCAACGTGAGAGGCTCCGGCTCCCGCACCTGGAACACGGGCTGGCGCTACTGGGTCAACGGCAGGAAGGTCAACATCGGCGTCAACCAGCAGGATGGCGCCTACAACGACTTCCGCAAGCTCGCCAGCCGCGTGCTGTGGAACTGGACCGACGCGTCCTGCGTCAAATACGACGAATCGCACGGCATCATGCACATCAACTCCACCCACAACAAGGCGCAGGACGGCAAGGATTCATATGAGGGCGGCTCGTACGGCAGCGCCGCTTCCCCAGGCAAGGCATCCAACCTGCCCGGCACCGTGCTCGCCCCGAAGGCGAACGTGCGGATGCGCTGCGATCAGAACGGCCGCCTGCTCGTCGGCAAGGACCTGACCCTCGACGTGTGGGAGCACCACAACAACCCGTGGGTCGGCTTCGTCGGCGACAACAGCGTCACCGTCGACGCGGCCACCACAGCCTCGCACGACGGCGTCGACGTGGGCACGACCAAGGCCGTGCACGACTCCATCTCCCTGCGCAACAACGGCAAAAAGTACGGAGCCGCGGTCGCCAAGGCGACGGTGACGCTCAACTACAGCGCATCCACTGATGGCAGGACCGCCGACAAGAAGGCCACCAAGGCCACTGGAGCCATCCAGGTGGCGGCCGGTAAGACCGTCTCCGCCGACTCCCCGGACTTCACGCCCTCCGACCTTGGCATGAAGACCTGGCAGCCGGGCCGCTACTGGTTCGATCTGTCCGTGGAAGAGAAGGACCTGTCGGTGACGGGCACCGCCCGGTACGAGACGTCCGACGTCGGCAACGTCGCCGGACTGTCCGGCCTGACCGACTCCTCGGAGCAGTGGACCATCACGCCGACGGCATCGCCGACGATCTCCACGAGGGCCATGGCAGGTGACGCCAGG
>ERZ772860.1745-NODE-1745-length-14002-cov-17.172510_pt1 | contig 14002 bp, 15 predicted proteins | sample MGYA00511342_ERZ772860 | MGnify/ENA primary metagenome ERZ772860 (study PRJEB29015, sample SAMEA2737665) | human gut metagenome | biome: human gut; feature: human-associated habitat; material: faeces | place: China | collected 2012 ... | reverse complement strand
TCGCTTTTCCGTTTGATGCTCCTTCCGGCGTGTCGCATTTGATTTTACAATTCACGATGACAGAGATTTTACAGAAAAAAACTTGCTCCGCCCAACTTTTTGACAAAATCTGAAAAAAAGTTGGGGAATCATCTCACCGGCACCTGGTGCGGAGGGCATTTGCGGCGCGAGCAGACGCCCTGAGAGCATCGGTTCCGGCGAGGGGCGGGTAGGGGGGCTGTTCTGCGATGGGCAGGCGGGCAGGAGCCGTCGCTGGTGCTCAGATCTCCTGCAGGAGGTGCTCGATTCTATTTTTTCCACCTTGTCTGAGCCTCCGCAATCAATGCCAGACATTTCAACTTCCGAAGATCATTCTGCCCTGCGATATCATATGCGGAAAGAATGGATTTAAGCTCGGGATTCGCCTCAAAGCTTGGATCCGCGCCGTGCGAGAGCAGGGCTCTGACGACCTCCACACTTCCGCGCTGAGCGGCAAGGTAGAGCAAAGTCGTGCCGTGCAGCCACCTGGCCTTATTGGGATCGGCGCCTTTTTTAAGCAACATGAGGATGAGCTCGTCATCATCACACGCCAGAAGAAGGGGCGTAATATAAGCATCCACCGAATCGTTGACACAGTTGTTCCTGTTTTCCTCAATCAACCGGATCACCAAGGCTCGAGCTTTTTCCGGCGTGTTTCCTTGAATGCAGGGATGGTCAAGATCGCATCGAGTTGTATTGAAATTTCGATAGTCAAAGAGAGCCCAAATGAGCGGGCTGAAGTAGAGTCTCCCGTTTTCGGTTTCCTTACCCGTACTTCCGACGGTGCAGACGAGCAGACCATCGCATTCCCAAATGGCTTTGCACATGAAGTTACGAATGGGTACATAGCGTGCGGTGCCGTCCGGCGCCTTGGCGTAGTCGGCGGCACAGCCCTTTTCCCCGTACAGACCGGCTTCTTCCGCATACGTCATCCCGGGCAGCAGGGCGAGGGTCATCAGGCAGGTGAGAGGGAGCGTTTTCATCCGGGAATGGTTTAAGTTGGCTGTTCTGTCATATCGAGCGGCCTGCCCTTGTTCCGCACAAAGACTCACGCTCACACAAATAATACGCTCAAGAGACGAGCAATCTTTCAACTTTTTGACAAAATCGGAAAAAAAAGGTGGGAAATCACCAGGCCTGTTGCGCGTGAGGCTCTCTTCTGTGGCTTGCCATGCCTACTTCTTCCAGTCCTTAACGGTTTCCGGGCCCATGCCGAAGTCTGAGGCAATTTGAGCCAAGGTTTTCTCGCCGCCCGGGGCATCTTACTTGTTTTTTTGTGGCGACGCTGTAGCGTCCGCGTTTATGTTATAGGGTTGTTCAGGATGGGTTGTGCGTGGTTTGGTTAGAGGATACGCACTTCCTTGGCTGAGGGCAAGCAAAACGTGGGTTAGCCTCGTGTCCGGAAACCCGGGGCCGGCATACTATGCTTCTATCTGAATGTCGAACATTCGTCATGCTACCTATCCCAAAGAAGCTACCGCCCATATCGGACGGAAGCTTCGCTTCTTCGGAAGGATTCACCGGCGGGGGGGATCAGGTCGAGTGGGTTCTATTCCCTCAATTTCAATGCCGGCCTTTCGAGCCCGCAGCATGACCTCCAACACGTTGTACCGATTTCGCATTTGAAACAAGTAAGAGCGGAGGTCGAAGGACAGCTCCAACCCGTTATAGCAATACTCGGGCACGAAGGGCAGAGCGCCTCGTTTCACCATGAACACGACGAGATCCAGATCATTGCCATAGACTGCCGCAAAGAAGGGAGAAGTCTCAAACGCATGATGACCCCAGTCGGTGTCGTTGATTTCGTCAGGATACATTTCCACCCTCTTCATCAGCTCCTCGCGAGCCGCAGCCAGCTTCTCTTCGCGCTCGCGAGCAGAAAGGGCTGATTCCGGATTTCTCGTCGCGTCGACGGCCTCCATGTAGGCGTGACAAGCCTCAATGACGTGTCCCTTATACTCCGGGTCGTTGATGAGTTTGAAGGGCTTGTCCACATCGCCCGGGTAGACGGCACCGTCGGCATACGCCTTGTCCATCGCGGGCAACGTCAAGGTGATGGCACAGGCCAAGGTGAGTATGTGTGTTTTCATACGTGAATGGTTTGAGTTGATAGTTCTATTATCTCGAGCGACGTGCCCTTGTTCCGCACAAAGGCGCACAGCCTACATCAATAATACGCTCAAGAGACGAGCAATCTTTCAACTTTTTGACAAAATCTGAAAAAAGTTGGGGAATCGCCGGCGCCTGATGCGGAGGGCATTTGCGGCGCGAGCAGTGGCCCTGAGTTTTGACAACACGTTTAACCGTGTGCAAGCCCGCCTCAAAATCTCAGAACCGGAAACTCGATTCGCCACGCTGTGGGATGCCGCAGGTGGGCCTGAACGGCAACGGGAATACCGCTTGGCGCCCCCCGCACCGCCCTCCGGCGGCGCCTGTGGCCCTGGGGCTTTGGCCTCAGAGAACGGCGCGCCGATGACAACGGGCAGCGAGCATTGAGGGACATTGGCGCGGCGGAGCGGTGCTCCTCGCCCTCGCCGAGCTCGGGAAGCCGCTCCTGCGCTCCCCATTCCCTCAAAAAATGGCTTGCGCTGCATCGTCCGGCATGATATAGGATAGTCACGTATCCACTCGTGCTCGGGGGAGGGGGAAAGTCCTTCCTGAGTGTCGAAGAAGGGGTGCCGACTTAACGTGCTCATTCAAGATATCATTTTATGAAGCGTATCCTTTCAGACCTTTCTTACGGAATTATCGGATTGTTGCTGCTTGCCGGTGGCATTGTGTTGTTATGTTTATATGGGGGCAGTATGCAGGCAGCTATCGTTTTGTTCATCGGTATATTTCTTATGTTCGCTTCTGGGGCTCTTATTTATCGGGATATAATGCAGCGCAGCCCGGAACAAACGATTGAGAAAGAAGACTTGCTCAAGTGTGCCAATGTAGAATACTCTATTCCATTCGAACAAATTCACGCCAATTTTGTAACGTTGAGTAAATTGGATGATCTGATTGTTGCTGAAAATGACTATCTTTCATGGAATAGTGGTTCTTTTGCAGAAATCAGAGTTTCAAGATTAGATCATGAAAATTGGATTTGCATTTATTGGGAACGAGCATCTTGGGTGATGACAGACTCGATCATGGAATCGATATGCAAGTCAAACGATATTCAGATGCCGCCGGATTTTCGCAACATGAAGCCTCACGGTATAGCAATATACTCGCAGGGCAATCTGCAAATCTACCCGGCAATACAAAAGGACGAGTTTGTCGGTGATTTTTTAGAGACAGTTCTAAGCCAAGGAGCTGAATTTGAACAATGGGTGAAAGACTACTATGAGGAGGGGTAAATCGAGTCAAGAAGGCCTGCTTTCTTTTTCGATTCGCATGAGAGGAAAATGAGATATCCGGGTTTTGCGAGCCGCTAAGATCACAGTCGCAAAAAGTCTGATAGCTCGCCTCCCGCCCCCTTTTCGGAGGTGCGGGCTTTTTTGTTGCAATCGGCTTGAAAGAGTGGGGCAGGCGCCTCGCCCGGAAGGTCTGCCGGAGAAGAAGGCGGCGCCGCCATGCGCAGGACTTCATCGGCCGGTTAAAGAAAGCGTTGCCACTCTCGCGGCAGCCGCCAATCTTCCGGGCAATCGTCCTCAGATGATCGAACACCTCGCCATCGTAGCCTCATGTCACCATCGCGCGAGCAGAGGAGGGGAGCACGGCGGGCTCCCGATGTCGTGAAAACAAAAGGCTGTAGCTTGACAAGCACACGGGTCGTCGCGTATACTGACGATAACACCATGGCCCGACTGCACAGCGAAACCACCTCCACCCACGCGGCCACCGCCCGGGTCGTGGATGGCTTCGTCACCGGGCAGAGCGACCACCGCGGCAGCACTCTCGTCGTCGAGTGCAGTTACAGCGAAGACAAAGCCCCCGGCGGTCGCAAGGGGGATTGGTCACATGCGCAGCATTTGCCCCTAAGAGGCGAGCTGCTTACTCAGTATACAGCAGGAGCAGGCTCTCCCGGAGAAAGAAAAGGGAGAGCTGATTTGAGCAAAGGTATTATGAACGCATCGGGCGCTTTTGTTATTACAAGGGGAGTCAGTGCTCCAAGCTTCTCAATTTTTGGCTATAGCTTTAACCCGGCATTGGAATTCAACGACACGGAAGAGTGCAAAACAAAAGATGCGCACGTACCTGAACTAGCTGTTTTGAGACCTTGCGCATGACATAAACCGGTATGAATACAACTTCCACCTCACCCGCTAGTATTAGCGCCTATTACATACTGTTCACATTTTTCACGCTTTTTCTCTGTGCCTGTTCGTACTTCAGTATATCTTCGGGAAGTCTGTTGCTTTCGTATCCTTTATCATATACTATTTCCTAATAGCTAAGAAGCGAGTATCATGATTTTATTCGGCCTGTTTATACACCTCCCTCTTCTCCTGCCATGGCTTACAGCCATAGGATTTTCGGTATTCATTTCAGAAAAGGATCCATATACCATGTTTTGTTGCAGGGCGATACTTTTCCTTATCGCTCTACCGCAATCAGTCATGCTATTCTTTCTGTTTCCGGAAGAGCCGTTGACTGCTGCTATGGTGCTGATGGTTCAGTATATTATGTTATATTTTGTTGTTGATGTTTTATACGACATCAACAAGAAACTCTTGTCCTTTGCTGAAAAAAGGCATTTTCACTTTCCCCGCCTGTGCCGAATGATGCTGATACTTTTGCACTCCCTGATCCTGTCGATTCTGTACGTCGTTGGCTTCGTCGCATTCATGCATTGGGTCTCTTTCAGATCCGCTGAGGCTTTGAGCATCCTTGGATGACAAAAAAGTGGCGGTTCAGCCTTGCTTGTCTTTGTAACATCTGTTACAAAGGGGGTGCTTACAATGGGCCGAAGAGTAAACACTCAACGAGTTCACTTCCCTGATACGGGAGGCGAGCGCGTTGCTTAAGAGATGAGCTGATCACTCGAAGAAAGCAACAAGCGGCCCCATGCCGGCGTCGGAGAGTAAGAGCGGCACCGGCCGCGGCCCATCTCGCCGGGCGGCTTGACATCCTGCGCCAACCGGCCCATCCATGGCCACCGCCGAACTTCCGGCGGTGGGCTTTTGTATTCCTGCAAAGTGTCTTCGGATGCCCGAGCAGAGCAGGGGCGCTCTGCGGGCTCCCTCCCGATGCCGTGAAAACAAAAGACAGCGGCTTGACAAGCAGGCAGGTCGTCGCTTATACTAACGATAACACCATGCCCCGATTGCACAGCGAAACCACCTCCAACCTCGCGGCCACAGCCCGGGTTGTGGATGGCTTCGTCACCGGGCTGAGCGACCACCGCGGCAGCACCCACGTCGTCGAGCGCAGCTACAGCGAAGACAAAGCCCCAGGCGGCCGTAAGGGGGATTGGACCAATGCGCAGCATTTGCCCGAAGGATTTGATGGGACTGGGAGAAAATGAAGGGATTTCTACTTCAACTCAGAGTACCTGCACTCTCATAAGCGTCGATGTGCTAAACAAAATAATTGCAACGATCAGATAAGTGTGATCTTAGTTCGCTAATGACGAAAAGACGGAGGAATAAAGAAATGGTAATACGTTATTTGATGCTGGGGGGACTTCTGTTCGCCGTGACAGGAACGGGCTGCCAATTCGCCGATGACGATAAGTCGGTGATGCAGGCAGTCTCGGAGGAAAGCACGCAGCCTGTTGTCGGCAGTGCCGTGTGGTTGACTGATCTCGACGAAGCCAAGAAACAGGCGACGGCCGAGAACAAGGCTATTCTGGCTTGGTTTGCCCGTAGCCCCTGTGGACCGGAGAGCCGCGAGCTCGGCGTGCTGCTGTGGAGGAATCTCCTCGAGAAGCCTGAGTTTGCAGCCTATGCGAAGAAAAAGTTCGTGCTGCTGGATGTTCCGTATAGCGGCGAAGGTGAGCAGTTATATAGTCATTTCCGGATCATCGTCGATCCGACTCTGCTGGTATTGACGCCGGAGGGCGATGTGGCGGGCGGTTTTGCGACTCAACGCTCTGATTTCAGCAAGGCGCAGGAGGCTCTTGATCGCGGCAGCGATAATGCGAAAGCTCTGCGCCGAGCAAGAAAACTTCGCGGCGACGCGCGAGCGAAGGCTCTCTTCGCATGTTATATGGCTATTCCCGAGAATCTCAGATACACGGCAGAGCCGCTGATTGCTGAAGTGCGGAGGACGGATGTCAATAACGTCACAGGAGCCGGAGAATTGGTTGTGGCCGATGATCAGATGAGGCACTTCATGCGCGAGCTTGCCGAGGTCGGCGATGACAAGAGCAAGATGCTGGAGACCTTTGATCGACTGTACAAATCGGCCGTGAGGGTCAACAAGCCGGAGCTGATGAACATGAAGATCAACTACTTGCTGACTTCTGCGAAGACCTGCGAGGACCTCGATGAAGCAGAAAAGGCGCTTCTGGAGCTTGCCAGGCTTCACCCGGAGTGGGCGCCCAAGGCAAAACAATTCATCGCAACCGAGCTCAAAGATCGAGACGCCTTCCTGCGCAAGATGGACAAAGTGCGAGATGATCGTTGACGCAGACGAGACTCAGGAGCTTGGCGTAAAGGCTTAGCTTTTGCCCGCAGCACGGGCAGGGAAGGGGATAAGCGAGCAGGCTCCCTCGCGATGTCTCGAAAACCAAAGACGGCGGCTTGACAAGCACGCAGGCCGTCGCTTATACTAACGATAATGAAAGTATTCGCTAACCTGATGCTAAGAGCATATCGCTTAGGGTTAACTTGTTTTTTGGGAATAACGGTGGGGGCGCTTTGCGCGTGCGAATCTCCTGTAAAGAACAGTCGTTTAGATGCTCATTCGCCCCACGAGGAAAATACGGGCCATGGGTGGGAAGAATGGCATACTAAGGTGTGCCGCTTAAGCGGTGTTTATCAAGCATCTGATAAAAGCTCTCTCTTGGTCGTCATGCCGGTTGTTGAGACTTGTTCCCAGAAGGTACGTGTTGTATCCTATACGGTGTACCGCATTCATTATTCCGCGACAGATGATCGATGGAATCATACGGAAGAGAATGGACTGTGTATGGATGAGGCTGGTCTGAGGGACCGAAACGGCACACTGCGGTATCGTCTCTTGCTGCCTGACAACCATCGTGGTGAGACCGGCATACAAGACATTCATAACGGACAGCGCTTTACGAGACAGCCCACATCAGTGCAGTATCATAAATGTGTTTTGGTTCCGGAGGAATTCGTTGCTCAGGCGAAAGAGATATGTTACATGAAGCAGATTGTTCCCGGTTCAGAGGTTCGATCTTCGCTTGCTCCCTGGGACGCTTTCGGTGTGTACTGTTATGACACGGCAGATGATGATACCATAGAGATTGGTCTCAGAACGCCTCATTATCCCAAAGATGTGATTGTCATTTTGCCCTGCAAAAACAAAGGAGAATTCTCTTTTCTGCATATTTGGGACAAAGGGGAAGACGGCGATTACGACGGCATACTCACACCCTACGGTGTCCAATATACTGGTGCGAGCGCGGTCGGGATGGATCATCTCATCATGAGAGACGGATATTTGCAAACAGCCCAGGGACAATGCGTGTGCAGCATCCAAGTGAGCGGCAGTAAAGTGATTGGATTGTGGCGGCTGAATGACCCCCGATACTCGGATGGAGGCAAAACTTCATATTATACAAAACAGGCGATAGATTTTTCAGCCCCTGTGGTGAGTAGATAAGCTGGCAATGGACGTACTCTACAGAAATCAGCGCGTAGCATGTTGACACGCGGCCCAAGCTGCGTGCCTACAGATTGTTTCCGGCGGAGCGTCTTCGGATGCAACGGCAGAGCAGGGAAGCACGGCAGGCTCCCTCCCGATGTCTCGAAAACCAAAGATGGCGGCTTGACAAGCACGCAGGTCGTCGCCTATACTAACGATAACACCATGACCCGACTGCACAGCGAAACCAGCTCCACCCTCGCGGCAACCGCCCGGGGTGACAAGAAACAGGGAAAAAAGGATTAAAACAAAGCTCGAAATGAGCAGAGACAGGATCAAAACTCATCAAAAGATAACACTAATAGGAACAGATGAAACAGGGGAGCTTAGAATTGACTCTCGGAGACAAGCTACTTGCCATTTTGTTTTATGGCGCCTATGCTTGTGGTAACGTCGTGTCACTCTATTTGTATGTGCGTTATCGAACGATCATACAGACTCGCGCCGACTTTTATTATACCTTCATCTACTCGTTGCCCCTGATCTGGATGTACCATATACCGGGCTTTGATAAATTACCTCGGGTTTTCAAATACACGTGCAATGCTCTTGCCTTACTGTATTGCGCAGCTGGTGGTCTGAGTGTGGAGTATATTGGATCTGGTCAGGAAGACACCTATCAGGGGTACACCTATGTGGCGTGGTGCGTCTATATTGTGCTGCTTATAACTTTATGTGCGGCCCTCACGATCTACTACGTGCGTGAACCTGTCAAAGCTAAAACGACGGAGTCCGGAAGGATATGAGGGCAGCGTTGCGGCAAGTGCCGAATAAAGGAGGATGGCTATTCCCTGCGTAACCTTCCGTAATCCGGCTCATCGCTCTGTGACACGAGGCGAGCATACAGATTCATATCTCGACACGCGAAGAAAGCAACAAGCGGCCCCATGCCGGCGTCGGAGAGTAAGAGCGGCATCGTCCTGCGGGGCATCTCGCCGGGCGGCTTGAAATCCTGCGCCAACTGACCCATCCATGCCCACCGCCGAAAGCTCGGCGGTTTCCGGCGGAGCGTCTTCGGGTGCTCGAGCAGAGAAGGGGAGCGCGGCAGGCTCCCTCGCGATGCCGCGAAAACCAAAGTCGGCGGCTTGACAAGCACGCAGGCCGTCGCTTATACTAACGATAACGCCATGCCCCGACTGCACAGCGAAACATCCTTGCCACGCACACCGACCCATCAGCAGCTCCGACGCCGCCGATGGGGTGGCGGCGAGTCAAGCCATCCGGCGGAGCTGTGAATACAACGACAGCGAGCTCGGCCCGGTCTACTACACAGCGTTGTTGATGATGTTTGCGAAGAGATACCGCGCTACGGAATCATAAGTCTAAGTCTCTGACCCGGAAACGAAAATTTTCCGGGTCAGAGAGTGCTTCGTATGAATGTGATGTTGTAAATTAATTTTGAAAGAGCTAAATCATCAATCACCATAAAATCGAATTAAAGAGATGACAATGGCACAATATGATTACTGGTTTCGGAAGGTATGTAAATGGGTTATCTATATCCTCTGCATACCTCTAATTCTCGGGGCAACCTTGTTTTTGCTCTACATTCTCTATTTCTACTTCACTACCCCCTCGTGGGGCGAATTGGATGCACTCATCGATCGTGAGAGCGTCGTTGTTCTGGATAGCAAGCACAGCAAGCTTGATGGTTACGAGGCGGAATTTCTAATTTTTATTCCGCAAGAGAAAGATAGATTGCGTTTCCTTTCAAACATCAAGCGAATAGGGGAGGCTTCTTTAATTGTAACAGAATATCCCGCCACCGGTGAAGAAGAATTTAGTTTTCGGTATCAGATCTATTGGGTTAGGGTCTTTGGTAAAGATGGAAATTATCTCATAAATAAACACGCAGTATTTTCCTCCCAGCATTGAACTTCTCGAGCAAGCCCGGCGGACTCCCTCCCGATGTCGCGAAAACAAAAGGCTGCGGCTTGACAAGCACGGAGTCCGTCGCTTATACTGACGATAACACCATGGCCCGATTGCACAGCGAAACCAGCTCCACCCTCGCGGGCACCGCCCGGGGCGTGGATGGCTTCGTCACCACGCACAAACGACCTCACAGCATAAGCCTAAAGCTTTGATGAATTTGGGAATGATAAACCTCGCAAACGAAACATGATCATCAGAAAGAAGTTGGATGCTTGGAAAGTCTATGAAGGACAATGGCTGTTTTCAATTTATTTGGATTATCGTCTGGAGATGAGACTTTGTGGCAATGGGTTAAAAATAGGTGTGTTCGATATACTCAGGAAAGAAAAGTGTTCACTCCACTTAATTGTGGCAAGTAATGCAGAGATATCATTTTGGATGACAAGTTCATGGTTGAACGCCAAAATGACACTGCTTCCTGACTGTGTCAAAAAAACTCTCTTGGTGAAATACACTGATGTTGATATACTCGAAAAACGCAACGATGAACCTATTGATGAATCTCATCAATACTTCGTCAAAAATGCCGAAACAAGATTACCCAAGTGGGTGTTTGGCACATGGAAAACAGTAGGCGATTACATTGCGATCAAAATTGAAAAGATCAAACAACAAGTATTCATCGCCATTTGGCTGGATCTTTCCGAGGATGAATCTTCAACCCGATATGGTTATTATAGAGTAACCTCGGTCTACTGCTTGGATTCTTTCCATATGAGGATGCTTATGAAGGGGTCTTCAGCTCACAGTAATACAATAGAGGTTATATTGTTTTTTGACCATTATAACAGAAAGCTTCGCATGATGCATTCCAATTTAGCAACAGAGATCAAGAAAGTTACAGAACGTGATGATACGGAATCTCAGACTTGAAGAACGACTGCGGGGCGGTAACGAAGAGGGGAAGTTCAAGGAAGCCCCGGCCGGCGACCCTGGCTCAAATTGCCTCAGACTCCGGCATGAGTCCTGAAACCGTTAAGGCATGGAAACAGGGGGGAATGGCAAGCATAAAAAAGATCAGGGATCTGTGCCCGCAGATGGATACGGAGGCCTGGCCCTCGAGCCCCATTCATTGAGGGACGCTTGCGCTGCGGAGCGGCGCTCCCCATTCCCTCGAGAAAGGGCTTGCGCTGCGTCGCGCCGCATGATATAAGATAGACACGCGCCCGCTCGCGCTCGGGGGAGGAGAAAGGCGCCTTCCTGAGTGGCGAAGAAGGGGTGCCGGCTTATTTCCCAATCGAAAGATGTAAGCTCATCACGCATGCGTTGTGCGGACTTCTCCGATAGAAGAGTTATTTTATAAGCTTAAATCGTCAATATCTATGCAAACATGTAATCTTTGTCCCGATTACAGTTACATTGGCATCGAGTTACGGGATGCCTCGTGGGAAGTCGTTTCCCGCTGTTGCATTTTTCCGCCGGATGCTGCCTTTGGCGGAAAGCCGGAGGGTTGGGAAAATGCCTTCGGCGAGTCCGTCCGGAAGGAACGTCTCTTTCTCTTTTGGCGGATGGATGAACCCGAGATTGAGTATACGTCTGCTCCGGCGCAGCGCCCGCGCCTCCATACTCTTCTGGCTTCGTTCTCCCAGCTTTGCAATCGCTATGCGGAGCGAACGGACGGAGTTATCATTCATGCGTTGCGCCGAAAGTCGCACTCTCCGCGCAGGGGAAGTGATTGGCCGTCAATCAATTATCAGCTGTTGCATTCCGGTTTTAACTTTGCCGACTTTGAGTTTCAGCTGGAAGAGCATCTCGATGATGGGTTTGAGGCAAGCTTGCCTCCGGCTCTGCCGCCTCTCAGCAAAGAGTTCTGCCAATTAGCGAAAAGCGCATGGATGAAACTGGTGGCAGAACGGGTGAAATTCCTGTTGGAAACCATCAAAGATGCTCGCAGTTATGAAATGCTCAAGCCTATGTTAGGCGAGTGGCTGCGCTATGCCAGGCAGCTGGATCCCCGCTGCCTGGATTGGAACGTTGACGTGGAGAGGTTTCAATTTCTGCCTTGGTATGCGCAGGTATTGCGCCGCATGCCGCGCCTCAATCCACGAGGTCTTTGCGTTATTCCCTTGCTGAGCATCCGGCGCTTCGCTCTGCTGGATTATCGCCCGGAGGAGGGGCGGCGTTTTTGCTACGAAGCTCTCCATCTGTACAGACGGATCCCCTCAGGGAAGCTGCATCGTGTTGATGCGGGAGACAATGCTTTGCCTTACGACGCCGTCAAGCACCTGCACTTGTTACCCGTCTGCTGTGACAAGAAGTCCCGAAACTTGGTGATTGCCGGAGTGAAGATGTGCGTTTTCTATGAGGAAGATTGGCTGGGAAAAGATTACCAATGGGACAAACCTATCGAGTAAGGAGTGCTACGTTGCAAGGTGTAGGGAGGTTATGTTCAGCGGGAGATTGGCATGCGCAAGTCACTCACTAAAAGGCTTCCCTTATTATTGCTATGCATGCCGGGCAACTGGTCGAGGTAGTCGCATGGCGTCCGGAGGCCGTAGCAGTTCGTGGTCATTTCTTCTGTAGCTGCGTTATGGTGTTCTTGGTGACATTCACGAGAAAAAGGCTTTTCTCCATGATGACAAGCACATCATCATTTCCCAACGATATACATCCATAGTCGATGATTCTTTGTTCTTTCAAAGAGTAGATCTGATATTCAACCTCTTTCCACTTGGACGCCTGAACTTCGACGACATAATCACCATCCCAAACGAGTCCGCTGTACGTTGAAGTGTACTCGTGGCTGCATTTCGTTTCGAACACATGGCGATCCATCAGAGAGCTGTCGGGATGAAAAAAGGCGTAGTACCTTTTCTTCGTCGCCGGGTCAGACACACACAGCAAAATCTTCCCCTCGTGCATTTCGGCCGAGCAGGCTTGGACTTTCCAATGCTCGGGCAAGTTGCGAACGGCGTATTCCGTGACGGGCGGCAGTTGTTCCGGCAGCAAATAGCAACTTCCTGCATTCTCAATCTCATTGCTTACAAAGGGATCACTTCGGGAAAGTCTTCCGACTGTAATCAGCGGGGAGAGGCGATCACTCGCATGGACCGGTGTGAAGGAGATGGGCGTGATGCTTTTGTTCGACCCGAAGTTAATGGCATACATTTTCTCGCTGACGTAAACATAGGCACGGTTCGGCTGTTTGACATATCCTTTTATGGTAGAGGAGAGGATGGTTTGAGGTTTGTCATATGAAACGAGAAAAACTTCCGTTGATGAAGGCTCCTTTTGCTTTTCGCTGAGCCGCGTGCACTCCTCTCGGATGGCGTTCCCCTTCTTGCTTTCCGACTCTTGTCTTTGACAGTCACTCGGAACCGCTCTGCCGTGAGCAGACTCGGTGTTGCCGGTGGCGGTTCCGAGCAATAGGTTGAGGGCGGTGAGACAGGAGAGGAGGAGAGTTTTCATACGTGAAGGGTCTTTGTTGTTCTGCTATATCGAGCGCCGTGCCCTTGTTCCGCACATGGGCGCGCCGCTCACATGAAAGGTACGCTCAAGTTTCGAACAATCTTTCAACTTTTTGACAACATCTGAAAAAAAGTTGGGGAATCACCGGGCCCGTTGCGGAGGGGGTGCCGCGAGAGCCGACGCCCTGAGGGCGGCGCTTCCGGCGATGGGCCGTCTTCAGGAGGGGGGGGGAGAAATATCTCCCCCTCTTTTCCCTTAAAATTTCAGTTCCTCATAGAGAGGCGTCCCGGAGAAAATTTCGGACGGGTCCATGTTTTTCCATATTTCAAGGGTCGCGCGTTGCGATTCAAAAGAGAAGAAGGGGGTGCAATGTGAATGGCAACGATCGGATAGTGTCACCTGAATGCCGGATGGCAAAATCTTTACCTCAGTAGGGTGCAAATAATCTGACCTCGTTGAAAATACCGCCAGCGGAAGCATGCGGCCATGTTCGTCTTTTTTGAAACAAAAGTAATAATAGCTGTAGGCATCCGCCCCCAGATTCATATATAACACGGCGATGTCTTTTTCTTTGTTCCAAATCAACGTTCCGCCAATGCGATCTCGGCACAAAGATTCCCATTCTTCGCTCGTTTGGTGTGTGGTGGCGGTAGCACTCCCTCCGCACGTCATAACAATGAGACAGAAAGAGAGAAGGAGTAAGCGCATGAGATGACTTGACATCATGATATGGATCGTTTGATTGAAAGGTGTAGCCAAGGCTTTTTTATCAAAATTCAGGCCGGAAGCAAGAAAAAATGACATCCACCCGGGGGAATGGCACATCTGTCCCAAAGTTTGAGCAGAGGGAAAAAGGATGCAGTAATCATGCGGG
>ERZ772860.1737-NODE-1737-length-14045-cov-14.863617_pt1 | contig 14045 bp, 14 predicted proteins | sample MGYA00511342_ERZ772860 | MGnify/ENA primary metagenome ERZ772860 (study PRJEB29015, sample SAMEA2737665) | human gut metagenome | biome: human gut; feature: human-associated habitat; material: faeces | place: China | collected 2012 ... | reverse complement strand
TCGGCTCCACCTTCCTGACTGCCAGCACCCTGAAGATCGTGGTTCTGGGCGTCGTAGCCTTCGGCATTTCCACTGCCGGCGGTCTGTGGGGCGGCAACGTGATGTGCAAGCTCACCGGAGGCAAGGTCAACCCGCTGATCGGCTCCGCCGGTGTGTCTGCCGTTCCCATGGCTGCCCGTGTGTCCAACACCGTCGGCCAGAAGAACAACCCCTCCAACTTCCTGCTGATGCACGCCATGGGTCCCAACGTGGCCGGCGTTATCGGCTCCGCCATCGCGGCCGGCTTCCTGCTGTCCGTGTTCGGCTAATCGTATATCGTTTCCAACCGTGCCGGAGTGACCCTCCGGCACGGTTTTTTGCTGCCGCCGATTGCATTCCGGAACAGGCTGTGCTACACTTTGCTTATCAAAGTGTCGTAAAAGGGGAGAAACCATATGCGCTACATCCGCATCACAAAGGAAAACATTGACTCCGAGCACATCTGCTGCGCCATGTCGGGCAAGCAGAGCGTCGCGAAAAAGGCGTGGCTCAAGGAGCGGTTCGCGGAGGGGCTGGTTTTTTACCGCAGCGAAGAACGGGGCAAGTGCTTCATCGAGTACATCCCGGCGGAGAACGCGTGGGTTCCCATCGACGCGCCGGGGTATCTTTACATCGACTGCCTGTGGATCGCCGGGTCCATGAAAGGGCATGGGTATTCCTCCGACCTGCTGGGCGAGTGCATCCGGGACGCCAAAGCGCAGGGGCGGCAGGGGATATGCATCCTTTCTGCGGAGGGCAGGAAGCGGGAGTTTCTTTCCGACCCCAAGTATCTGGCCTACAAGGGCTTCACCGTCGCGGACACCTCGGACTGCGGGATCACCCTCATGTATCTGCCGCTGACGCCGTCGGCGGAGAAGCCAACGTTCAAAGAATGCGCCAGACATCCGGGAATCAAGGAGGACGGCTTCGTTCTCTACTATACGGATCAGTGTCCGTTCACCTTTTATTGGGTGCCCCGGATGGCGGAGGCCGCCGCAGAGCATGGCATTCCCCTGAAAACCGTCCGGATCGCAGACAAAGAAACCGCGCAGAATCTCCCCGCCCCGGTGACCACCTACGCGCTGTTCCGGGACGGGAAGTTCGTGACCCACGCTATTCAGTCCGACAAGAAGTTCCTCGCCCTTGCGGGGTTGAAGGGCTGACGCTTTAACATAACAAGATATATTTTTTAGGAAGGAATGATAGTACAGTGACAACACACTCGAAATTGATATATGCATTAAAAAATGGCAATATCGTAAGTATTGATGATGTACCAAGCGGAAAGGAATGCGGGTGTGTTTGTCCTGCGTGCGGTGACGAACTTATAGCGCGCAAAGGGCAGAAGCGTATGCATCACTTTGCGCACCGTTCAAATGAGGACTGCGAATATGGATATGAGTCTTCCTTACATTTGGCAGCAAAAGACATTCTTTCGCGTTCAGAGAAAATGGTCATTCCTCCCATCTATGTCGAATTTCCGCAATCCGGCAAGTCGAAAGAACTGCTATATCTGAAAAAGGAGATTCCTGTTGACCGTGTCGAACTGGAAAAACGTTTTGATGACATCATACCGGATATCGTAGTATATTCTGGTGATAAATATTTCTTTATAGAAATCTATGTTACCCATCCCATTGACGATGAAAAGCTGAAAAAGTTGAAGGAGAAGAATATATCCACCATTGAAATCGATTTAAGCAAAATAAAAAGAGATATTTCTGTTGAAGAATTGTCGGATATTCTGCTCAAGTCCAGCGATCGGAAATCGTGGAAATATAATGCTGTGTCTGAAAAATGGTATCAGCGATTTGAAAAAGCCTCAGATAAAATGCCCTTAACGCAGCGCGGATTAGCGCTACATGTCGATGGGTGCCCTATTGGAATCCGAAACTGGAAGGGAAAAAATTACGCAAACTTTGTTGACGACTGCACGGGTTGCGAATACTGTATTTCTTATGCCCATGAAGGATACATTTTGTGCTCCGGGCAAGAAGCAGACTTTTCTATTTCCAAAGAGGAGCAAATTTCCAACAGCAACAGCCTCCCTCCAAAGTTTCAAGACTGTCCAATTTGTAAAGTGCGGTTAGTCCGGGAGAAAAAGGACAAGGGTGACGTTTGGCAATGCCCTCGTTGCACATTTTTCATTCCTGTTGGTTTCAACTTAGATGAAAATTAGGCAAAAACAATACACGATGAAATACATTATCCTGTTTAGCTTTTTCTTCTTATAAACCGCCATGATAAGCAGCCCCCCAACGCCGCCAGCGTTGGGGGGCTTTGTCATTTCAGGCTTTTCCCGGAATAATACTAAAGCCTAATTAAACGTTTTAATAATCCAATAGCGTCCGGTAATGCTGAAAATGGTATTAGGGGTAAGCGAGCAAATGGTATCGCAGAGACGATCAACGACTTTCTCCAAGGTTGCAAAAACCTCGTTTCGAAAGCCGCGCTTTCGTATCTCCTTCCAGATCTGCTCTATCGGATTCATCTCTGGTGTGTATGGAGGGATATGGAAAAGTACAATATCCTCATACTGAACTCCAATTAAAATCTTTAGAAAAGATTTTAATTGCCCGAAGGGCAAGGAGTTCATATGAGACTTGTTTTGTGATTTCTTTCCTTATAAATCACAAAACAGGCAGCGCCATTAGGCGATGCCTTCCTGATTAAAATCAAAGATTTTAATCAGGAAATAGTATTACAACACAGAAAAAAGAAAAGATGGGCAGCATCCGTAAGTGATTACAGATGCTGCCCGTTGAAATTATGCTTTTATCCCCTTTCTGACAGAATGAAGGAATCAAATTTCCTGATCCTGTTTGTGGGATGTGCGCTGCTGTGCCTGTTCAAAATTCTTGCGGGCAGAGTCCACATAGAATTTAATTTTCCAAAGCTGCTGAGAATCCTCCCGGACGGATTTGAACTGGGCATAGGTTTCGGCATGCTCCTGTTCCAATCTGGCATCCGTAATTTTCGGAATGAAAAATCATGGATACCCGTCGCTTTATGATCTTCATATTAAAATTTCCATCCTCACGAATGAAAGTCAGTATGAAAATGCGGATATTTTTCCCATTTTTTGAGCTGCACAGCTGGGACTAAAGACTCGCTGTCCAGCCGAAACAGAACTGTTCAGAGGTTCCCCGATGCACGGTATCAATCTGATAAAAGTGTTATAGCAACTGCGCCAGAAGCGCGTCCGGCATTACGCCGGAGAAGCCTGGGATGGTCAGCTCTGCCGACGGGAGCAGCCGGGCCGTTCCGATGCCGATGGCTTTCATTCCGCCCCGGTGGGCGGCCTCGATACCTGCGGCTGAGTCCTCGAAAACCAGGCACTGCTCAGGTGGGAGTCCCAGAGCCTCCGCTCCTTTGAGGAACACCTCCGGGTTGGGCTTGCCGTTTACAATTTTCCTGCCGTCGATTACGGCGTCAAAAAACGCCGTAATTTCCAGCTTTTTCAGGACAAACTCCGCATTTTTGCTGACACTGCCAAGAGCTGTCCGGTATCCCTCAGCCTGGGCAACGCGTAAGAATTCCGACACGCCCGGCAGCAGCGCCGCCGGGGTCAAAGTGCCGATCATCTCCCGGTAGCGGTCATTTTTCCGGGTGCACAGCCTCTCTTTTTCGGACTCCGAAAGGGAGCGGTTTCCCTTTTTCAGCAGAATTTCCAGGCACTGTGCCCGGCTGATGCCCAGAAAGGCCTCCTGGTCTGCCGGAGTGAAGGGAATTCCCAATTCTTCGGCAAGCTCCTGCCACGCCCGGGCGTGGAGGGGGTTAGTGTTCACCAGAACTCCGTCCAGATCGAATAACAGTCCCCGGATCACAGCAGTTTCAGGGTGCCGGAGGTGATGCGCCGACCGCTTGACCGGTCAAAGAGCATCACGTTGCTGCCGGTGATATCCAGCAGGTGTTTGCTTCCGATGGTAAACAGGGTGCTGCCGAAGACCACGCCGGTGAGCAAATACTCTCCGATGCGCACCTTGACGGTGGATTCCATGCCGGTGGGCATGGCACCGTAAATCTCGCACTCCACATTTCCACCGCCGGTGATGGACAGGAACTCCGGGCGGATGCCCAGCACCAGATCCTCGTTGGTGAGCACCGGCTCCTCGTGGATGCCATCGTCCTCGTCGTTGACTCTGGCGATGTGGTAGCGGAAGGTCTCGTCCTTGTTGCTCTTTTCCACGTAGCCGCTCTCTCCCGCACGGGCCTTCAGAGCCTGCGCCTGGGCTTCCAGCTCCTCGTCCCGCCGGTGGAACCACTGGGGCAGCTGCAATGGCTGCTCGGGGGTGAAAACTGCCTTGTGTCCGTCCAGCAGCGTCAGCTCAATGCTGCCCTCAGGCCCCTGCCAGCCCTTGGCCTCCACAAAGTTGATGGAGGGGTTGCCCACGAAGTCTGCCGCAAAAAGATTGGCAGGGTGATTGTAAACTTCCAGCGGCGCGGCATACTGCTGAAGGACACCGTTGTTCATCAGGCAGATCTGCGTTGCCAGCGTCATGGCCTCCATTTGGTCGTGGGTGACGTATACGAAGGTGGAGCCGGTCTCCACATGGAGCCGCTGCAATTCATAGCGCATTTCCAGACGCAGTTTGGCATCCAGATTGGAAAGCGGCTCGTCCATGAACAGCACGCTGGGCTCGGGAGCCAGCGTCCGGGCAATGGCCACACGCTGCTGCTGACCGCCGGACAGCTCCGCGGGATAGCGGTCCATGAACATACTGATTTTGACGATGCGGGACACCCGGCGCACGGACAGGTCGACCTCTTCTTTGGTCAGCTTGCGCACAGCAGTTTCCACCTTGCCGTCCTTGAGAAGCTCAAAGTTCTCGTTGAAGGGCTGAGCCTTTCGAGCGGCCTCCACCTTTTCTTCCAGAGCCTTTACCTCGGCGGACACGTCCTTACCCTGCTCCAAATGATAGCCGAACAGCTTTTTGGCAGTGTACTGGGAGATGGTGTAGGTATCGATCAGCTTGATGATAGCCTTCTTTTCGTCCAGCTTGCCGTTTTTATCCCGGCATTCCTCAAGAGTCTTTACCACATCCTGAGGATTTTTGAGGATCTGTGCCAGACGGGCGGCGTTTTTCGCCTCAAAGCTGATCTTCGGCATTTCCTCCTTGATGTTTGACAGGCCGAAGGAAATATTCTGGTAGACGGTCATGTTGGGCCACAGGGCATAGTTCTGGAAGAGGAAGCCCACCTTCCGCTTGTTGGCGGGGATGTTGATGCCCAGCTCACTGTCGAATACCACCGTGTCGCCGATGGTGATGCGTCCGCTAGTGGGGGTCTCTAGTCCCGCGATCATCCGCAGGGTGGTGGTCTTGCCGCAGCCGGAGGGGCCCAGCAGGGTGACAAACGCGTTATTTTCAATGACCAGATTCAGGTCGTCCACACCATAGAACTTGCCCCAGCGCTTGGTGATATGCTCTAATCTGATTTCAGGCATGATTTAACCTCCGATTCCTTTATCCAGGCTTGCGCCGGTGACTTTGTTGACAAGGGTGTTGCACACCAGAATGGTGATGATGAGGATCAGGTTGATGCCGCTGGAGAAGGCATACAGGCCCATTTCATCGAAGTAATCCAGCGTGGTGGACAGGATGAAGCCCTGTACGCACAGCAGCATGAACAGGCTCAGCTCCCGCAGGCAGGTCATGAAGGGCAGCAGATAGCCGCTGATGATGGAGGATTTCTGGATGGGGATGATGATGCGGGTCATGCGCTTGATCCATGGGATGTCCTGAATGATGGCGGCTTCCTCGATCTCGCCGGACAGCTGCAGCATGGAGTTCAGGGAACTGCGGCTGGCGAAGGGGATGTACTTGATGGTGCCCACGATGATCAGCAGGGTGTAGGTGTTAAACAGGTTCAGCTTCTCCGTGGAGAACAGAATGAAGAAGGCCGCGCCGACTGCCAGCGAGGGCATCAGGTATGGCAGGAAGGCCATTGAGTTGACATAATTCGCCCATTTGCTTCGCCGGTTCTTGGACACCGCGTAGCCAACCAGCGTGCCGATGGTGCCCGCCAGCAGTGCGCAGCACACGCTGACAAAGATGGTACCCCGGAAGGCGTGCCAGATGGTCTCGTTGTGCAGGATGCCCTTCTGGCCGTACATACCGTTCTCGGTGACGTTTTCGCTGGTGACCCACCACTTGGCGGTCAGGTTGCTGGTATCGCCGGTGTACAGGAAGGAGTAGTCGCCGGGGTTGGGCAGGAACGTCTCGAAGGCGAAGGAGACGATGGGGAAAATGCTGGTGAAGAAGGTCAGAATGACCAAAATCACGGCGATGATGTACTTGCCGGATTTACCCAGATTGATCTTGGAGATCTGACCGGATTTGCCGGTGACGGTGGTGTAGTTCTTCCGGCTGGTGAGAGACAGCTGATTCAGCATCATGATGGCCACGCCGAAGATCATCATGATGATGGCAAGGATGCTGGCTTCGCCGGTATACTTGGAGTTCATGGAGACGTACTTGGTGGACAGGGTGCTGAGGCCCAGATAATGGGGCACGGGGTAGGAACCCATGGCGCTGCCGAAGACCAGCAGAATGGTGGACAGAATGGCAGGCTTGACCATGGGCAGGGTGATGCGGGTCATGATCTTCCACCTGGGGGTGTCCAGAATGGTGGCGGCTTCCTCAAGGTTCGCGTCCATGTTGCGGAAAATGCCGCCGATAAGAATGTAGGCAAAGGGGGCGTAGTGCAGGCCCAGCACCACCATACTGGGGAACAGCCCCTTGCACCACCACATGGGCATCTCGATGCCGAACAGGGCTGCGAGAAGACCGTTGGAGGTGCCGGTGACGGCGTTGGAGTTAAAAAGGTTCTGCCACACCACGGCCAGCGTCCACTGTGGCATGATATAGGGGAAAATAAAGATGGAACTGATGTACTTGCGCCATGCCATGTTGGTGCGGGTGACGAGGAAGGCCACAATGCCACCGAACAGAATGGACACGATGCAGGTGCCCACTGCCAGCAGGAGGGTGTTCAGCAGGGGCGTCCACAGGTTGGTTTTTGCCATCCGGCTGGTAAAGAGGTCGATGTAGTTGACGAGGGTATAGCCGGACACCTGCCCGGTCAGGTGGGCATCGATGGTGCCGGGGTGAATTTTCAGGGTGTCCTGAATGATGGCCAAAATGGGGGCGACGGTGGTAACGGTAAAGACAATGCCCATCAGCAGCAGGATCACGTTATAGGGCTTGGAAAAGAAGGTTTTCGTCTTGTTCAGCCCGATGGTGAGGCGGCTGGCGGGGGGATTGGCGGTTGTTTTCATGGAACCTCCTTCCGGAAAGGGAAGCGCCTCCGGATCGATTGTTGGGCAGATCCAGAGGCGCCGTCTTTGTTACTTGACTGAAATTTTTCTGAAATTTAGCCTGCGCTGTACTTGGTCAGCATTTCGATCCAGCTGCCTACGGTGAAGGCAACGGAAGCGCAGTACTCGGGATCTTCCAGAACCAGCTTGCCGTCGGTGGTCCACCAGTCGTAGCCCCGGTCGTTCTTGGCCTCGTAGACGCTGACGCCGTCCACGTAACCGCCGGTCTGATGGTGACGGGTGTTTTCGGTAGCCTCAGCAACCTTGGGGTTGGAGGAGTAGCCGCCCATGTCCTTGCCCCAGGCGGAGAAGCCGTCCTCGGTGCAGGTCATGTAGGCGATGAAGGCACAGGCAGTCCAGGGCAGGGGGCTGTTGTCGGTGACGAACAGGTAGTGGCAGTAGCCGTAGCCGCCGATGCCCTGATAGCCGTCGGTGTAAGCGGCAACGTTGACGTTGTTCACGGAGACGGAGTTGGATTCCTCAACGGAGCGGAGCTTGGAGTAAACCAGCAGGCCAAACTGATCGGTAGCACTCTTATCGACCAGAGTGTTGCAGATGGGGCCGTCATCGGTCTGGGCGTTGTAGCTCTCTACCCACAGCTTGATCCAAGCCAGTGCGTAGGCACCGTCGGGGCCAAGGCCCAGATCAGCGGCCTCGGACTCCATGGCCTTGATAGTGGGCTGGAAGTAGGCCTGCTCCTCGGCGGGCAGGGCGTTGTAGGCTTCTTTCAGCCAGCCGGCGTAGGTGTCCTCGGTGAGCATATACAGGAAGTTCTTGCCGACGATCTCAGAGTCGATGTCCATGTACAGACCATGCTCGCCCTCGGCGACGAAGTCCCAGCAGTTGTCATAAGTCTTGCTGCCGGTGTTGTTGTACATGAAGACCTTGTTCAGGGTCTGCAGAGCCAGGAAACCCTTGTACTCTTCGGCAGTGGTGCCGTTGGCTTCAGCCCAGTCCTTGGGGATGAAGGTGTCCAGAACACCGGTCTGAACCATCTTGCTCTCGATCTGGTTGCCGTCCTGAATCAGGGTCATGGCGAAGGTGCCGGTGTCCTTCAGGGAGTCAGCGGTGAGCTGATCGAAGATCTTGTTGTTCTTGGGCTGCTGCCACTCGAACTCCATGTTGTAGCTGGGGTCGATGGTCTGTAAGTAGGCGATGAACAGAGGCAGGGCGCTCTTGCCGCGGCTGGAGTTGCCCACGCCGTAGAACATCTTGCCGTTGGACTCCTCGATGGCCTTTTTGCCCAACTCCTCGAGGGTCATGGTCTGAGCTTCCTTGATGATTTTCTGGGTTTCCGTCAGATTCTCCTCGACGGGGGGTTCCGTAGCGGCGGGAGCGGCCTCGGCGGAAGCAGCGGGGGCTTCCGTGGGAGCGGGGGCCTTCTGTCCGCAGGCGGCCAGGCCCAGCGCCATGCACAGAACCAGAAGCATTGCGACGATACGTTTCATTTCAGTTCCTCCTCAAAAGATTTATTCGGCGGCAGGTCTTGTTCCCTGCTGTGCTTATAGTCTAATGGCAAAACAAACAAAAATAAACCGGTCAAAACTGATATTTTTTGCATATTTCTGATTTCTGTGTAAAATATGATGAAATTGCAAGACCTGTGTGCTATAATTTAGTCACTTCATTCAAAGCATAGCGGAGATATGCCTATGAAAAAACAAATTCTGATTCTGACCCTGCTCCTTCCCCTGCTGGCAGGCTGCACCGCAAAGCAGCCGGAGCCGCTTCCCTGTACCCCCGGAGAGGCTCAGCGGCTGGTGGTCTACACCTCCCATAAAGAGGAGGTCTACACTCCCATTATCCGGGAATTTGAGGAGCGCACAGGCATCTGGGTGGACGTGGTCAGTGGCGGCACCAATGAGCTGCTCCAGCGCATCCAGCAGGAAGCGGACGCGCCAAAGGCGGACGTGATGTTCGGCGGCGGTGTGGAGAGCCTCGAGTCCTATCAGGACTGCTTCAGCCCCTATATCTGTCGGGAGGCCGCCGGTATCTCCGAGCAGTTTCAGGCGGAGTCCGGCTGCTGGACGCCTTTTTCCGCCCTGCCCGTGGTGCTGGTGTACAATACCAAACTGGTGGCCCCGGAGTCCTTAACGAGCTGGAAGGATCTGGAATCCCCGGCTTTTCGGGGAAAAATCGCCTTTGCCGACCCCCAGATATCCGGTTCCTCCTATACGGCGCTGGTGACCCGGCTTCAGACGGGCGGTGGGATGGAGGATAGCCTGACTCGGCTGTGCACTGCGCTGGATGGAAAGCAGCTGGACAGCTCCGGCGCGGTGCTGACCGCAGTCGCTGACGGAAGCGCCTTGGTGGGCATCACGCTGGAGGAGACTGCCCTCCAACATATCGCCGCCGGGGAGGACATCGCTTTGGTCTACCCGTCCGACGGCACTTCCTGTGTCCCCGACGGCAGTGCGCTGGTGAAGGGCGCGCCCCACGGGGACAACGCCAGACTGTTTCTGGATTTCACCGTCAGCACCGATGTACAGTCCATGGTGGGTCAGCGGTTCTACCGCCGGACGGTCCGGGCGGACATTCCCGCGGACCCCTCCCTGCCGCCGCTGTCCACCCTGAACATAGTGTCCTACGATGTGGAATGGGCCAGCCAGAACCGGGACCGGCTGCTGTCGGAATGGTCCTCCCTGCTTGGGGAGGTGCCGTCATGACCCGACCTCAGAGCCGTTCCTTCCGAAACCGGCTGCTGCTATCCTTCCTGATCGCCTCTCTGGCACCCATGATCATCTGCTCCACCATGCTGTCCCAAATTTCCCGGATCCAGATGACGAAGCAGCTGGACACCGACGCCCAGACCCAGACCGCCCACCTGATGACCGCCCTGGATCGGATCAGCGACGCCCTGCCGGGAGCAGCCCGAGCGTTGGAAGAAAGCCGCCTGCTGCCCCGGGCTTTTACCAGCCGGGAGGACACCCAAATCAATACCGCCCTGTTCCTGGCCACTGAGGGCAGCCGGGATCTGGCGGATTACTCTTTGTATGATCTGCGGGGCAGTCTGCGCTATTCCACCGGCAGCGTTACAGCAGGCACCACCCTTTCCACCCGGTGGGGCGTCCTGTTTGCGGCGAAAAATGCCGGCGGGCAGGCGGTGTATCAGGCGCCCATGGACGGCGGCAAAACCCTGCTGCAGGGCGCGGCGCTTCTGAAAAATCCTCAGGGAGAACCGCTGGGCTATCTGGTGATGGAACTGTCCGAGGAGAATTTTCAAAAGCTCTTCGCCGGCAAATACGGCAGTTCCAACGAGGTTCTGATTCTAAATCGGTACTGGCACCCGGTCTACGCCAGCCAGAGCGGCATGAAGGAGGAGCTGGCGGATTCCCTGCGTGGCCAACTGCTGCGGAACGGCAATCCCGGCGCGGAGACGGAGGAATACCGCCTGCTAATTCAGGAGCATCCGCCCACCGGCCTGTATCTGGTACTGCGTCAGCCCCAGATGTTTACTCAGAGCACCATGAAGCTGCTCCACGCCGCCAGCTTTTTCTGTGTTCTGATGGGCATTGTGATTTCCGTGGTGCTCTGCCTGCCTCTGAGCCGCCGGATCTCCCAGCCCATCGGGCGGCTGCTGAAAGCCTTCTCCCGGGTGGAGCAGGACGATCTGGACGTCCACGTCTCCCGGGACGGAGAGGATGAGCTGGGTCAGCTGGCATCAGGCTTTAATCACATGGTTCTGGCCCTGAAGGCCAACCGGCAGGAGCTGGTGGAAAATCAACGGGAGCTGAATCAGGCCCAGGTACGGATGCTGCAGGCTCAGCTGAATCCCCATTTCCTGTGCAACACGCTGGACACCATGAAGTGGATCAGCAAAATCAACCATGTGCCGCAGGTGGCGCTTATGTCCACGAATCTGGCGGATATTCTGCGGTTTTGTATCTCTGCCGAGGAATTTGTGCCTCTGCGCCGGGAGGTGGAGGTGCTGAACCGGTATGTGGAAATACAAAAAATCCGGCTGTCCGACCAGTTCAGCTTTCTGGTCAGCCTGCCGGAGAAGCTGGAAACTTGCATGGTTCCCAAAATGATTTTGCAGCCCATTGTGGAGAACGCCATTCTCCACGGCCTGGAAGGGATTTCCGACAGCGTCATCCGGGTGGAGGCGGCTCAGGAGGGGGAAGACCTGCTCATTACCGTCACGGACAACGGTCACGGCCTGCCGCCGGATATGATCGGCCATCCTTACCGCCGGGAGTCCGCGCCCAGCGGACACCATCTGGGACTATTCAACGTGGACACCATTCTGAAAAAGCACTACGGGGAGCGCTACGGCCTGTATCTGGACAACAACCCCGCCGGCAGCGGCGCGAGAGTCCGGGCGCGGCTGCCCCTGCGCCGAAGGGAGGAAGAAGAATGCTGAAAGTACTCATCGTGGAGGACGAAGAACTCATCCGCAAGGGCATCGCGCTGACCGTGGACTGGGCGACGCTGGACTGCGTGGTGGTGGGCGAAGCCGCCAACGGCGCGGAGGGGTTGGAGAAGGCAGAAAAATGCGACCCGGACCTCATCATCACCGACCTGAAAATGCCCCAGATGGACGGCATCGAAATGCTGGAACGGCTCCGACAGGCAGGAAAAACCACTCATGTCATCATCTTGACCGCCTACGACAGCTTTTCCTACGTTCAGACCGCCCTGCGTCTGGAAGCGGTGGACTATCTGCTCAAGCCCTTCCATGACGGTGATCTGGAAAAGGCGGTGCAGCGGGTGCAGGCAAAGCTGGCACCGAAGCAGACAGTGCTGCCGGAGCCGAAAACCGGCAGCGGCAACCGCTATGTCTCCGAAGCAATCCAGTACATCAAGAACCACTATCAGGAGCCGGATATCAGCGTCAGCTCCGTGGCCCAGAGCCTGAACATCAGCGAGGGTCACCTGAGCCACACCTTCAGGAAGGAAACCGGCAGCACGCTTCTGGGATATCTGACCCGCTACCGCATCCACAAGGCGGCGGAGCTGCTGAAGGACTGCCGGGTGAAGGTCTACGAGGTGGCGGAACAGGTGGGCTACCGGGACATTGGCTATTTTTCCAACACCTTCAAGAAAATCACCGGGAAAACACCCTCGGAGTATCAGGACAGTCTTTCATTTCGTTTTTAGGAGGAAACGCCATGTACTGCATTCTGGTTGCCGGTATGCCCGCCAGCGGCAAGAGCACCATCGCCGTCAGGATTTCGGAGTCTCTGGGAATTCCAATGCTGTCCAAGGACTCCATCAAGGAGGTGCTGTTTGACGATCTGGGCTTTCACAGCCGGGCAGAAAAGGTTCAGCTGGGCACAGCGGCCATGCACATTCTGTACTACGCCGCGGCCCAGCTGATGAAAGTGGGAAAACCGTTTATTCTGGAAAATAATTTTGAGGACGCTTCCATTCCCGGGATTATGGCACTGCTGGAAACCCATCACTATACCGCCGTGACGGTTCGCCTCACCGGTGACCCGGAGGTCATCTACCGGCGGTTTGCTGCCCGGGATCTGTCCGACACCCGGCACCGGGGCCATGTGGTCAACGACTGCTACCCGGAGCCGCCGGAAGCCCCCCTAGAAAACCCCACAAGAAAAAGCTATGAGCAGTTTCTGGACGATATCGCGGCCCGGGGATATACCCGCTTTCAGGCCAACGGCCCGGTGCTGGAGGTGGATGTGACGGATCTGAGCGAACTGGACTTCCCACGGCTGATGGGTTCTCTCACCGGTTTTGTACAGAGGGCAGTTCCTGGATATCCTCTGCGACTGCCCACACGAAATGCACAATCTCACCGGAAATGATTTCCTGTCCGGGATTGTCAGGGATTTGAAGATGGAGCACAAAGAGCTCTTGTACTTCCTGTCTCTCCAGATAAAGCTGTACCAGCATATCTGGTAAGACGGTTAAAGTGGTTTACTTGATTTTAGTATTACATAAAGGCAAGGGCTTTTTTCAGCGTCGGGTGCTGCTGACGTGATTTTGTACTCCCAAATGCCGCTGCTGCCATGCGAAAACGCTTTCCTATATTTTCGTTGACCAATTTTTGTGAAGTCTATATAATGAAAGCGGCAAAGGGAGAAATCCATTTGTAAGATAATTATGAAGGAGCAGAGAATTATGAAGAAGATCATTGCGCTGCTGATGGCAGTATTGATGACCGCTGGTGTGCTGGCGGCTTGTTCCAGCACTCCGGCTGAGGGCGCTTCTCCCACTGTGGAGAATACAAAGGCGCAGGCCGAAACCGCCGTGGTGAGCGGCGAAAAGGAAAAGGTCACCCTGAAGGTCTGGGCGGATCAGGGCGAGCTGGAGCTGACCGAAAAGCTTTGCAACGAATTTGCCGCCGAGCATCCTGAGAAGGAATACACCTTTGAATACGGCGCCGTGGGCGCTGTGGACGGCAAGGCCCGTTATCTGGAAGACCCCGCCGCTGCCGCTGACGTGTTCCTGTTTGCGGACGACCAGCTGGTGGATCTGGTCAAGGCCGACGCCCTGTACGAAGTGACCCGGAATACCGACGCCATCATTGCCGCCAACACCCCCGGTTCCATCAACGCGGCGACCTATGACGGGACCCTGTACGGCTATCCCATGACCTCCGATAACGGCTACTTCCTGTACTACGACAAGTCCGTGTTCACCGAGGACGACCTGAAGACGCTGGACGGCATTCTGGCAGCTGCCAACGCTGCCGGCAAGAAGGTACATATGGACGTCTCCAACGGCTGGTATCTGGCCTCCTTCT
>ERZ772860.1730-NODE-1730-length-14103-cov-2.748505_pt1 | contig 14103 bp, 8 predicted proteins | sample MGYA00511342_ERZ772860 | MGnify/ENA primary metagenome ERZ772860 (study PRJEB29015, sample SAMEA2737665) | human gut metagenome | biome: human gut; feature: human-associated habitat; material: faeces | place: China | collected 2012 ... | reverse complement strand
AAAGCCGAAAGACCGCAAGAAGTAATCTAAAAATCCCTACACGACCTAATGACGATTTGGGTTAAAGTGGTAGGGATGTGATAATTCACGTCCGCCCCATATATGGTAAACCGACTGATTCACAAAGATTTGAAGCAGCCACCCTACCACACAACACTACTTTTTAAATAATTGACGGATATGACACAGAAACTTATAGTAATCGACGCTTGTATGCGCGACGGCGAATCACGCACAAAAAAGATTTTGAAGCCCATTGTGGAAGAGTTGGGCAAAAGATATGAGATTGAAACCATCGTGCTCGATGGCGACGACTATCAGCCTGTAGGGCGAAAAGTGCTTGCAGAGCGCTCCAGCGGCTATGTGCCAGAGCAAATCGTGGAGCAAGCCAAGCGCATTGCCGCCGCCGACCGCATCGTGATTGCCGCTCCGTTTTGGGATATGAGTTACCCTGCCATTCTCAAGGTGTTTATCGAAAACATGTCGCTGTTCAACATCACTTTCCGCGACAACGGCACCTACTTTGAGGGCCTCTGCCGATGCCAAAAGTTGCTCTACATCACCGCTCGCGGCATGAACGTGGCAACTGGCGACACCCTCGACGGCGCAACGCCCTACTTCAAAGCCCTCAGCGCACTGTGGGGACTGGGCGAAGTAATCACCCTCGCCGCCGCCAACATGGACTACTACACCCCCCAACAAGCCGAAGCCAAAATCCACTCCACCATAGCCGAAGGCCTAAAAATAGCCCAAACCTTCTAACCACCGCCCCACAGGGAGACACAATATCGATTCATCATAACGTAGGGACATGCCTTTGGCGTGTTTCAATACCAACACGCAATGTATCAACGCATTAGCAACATACCGAAGGCATATCCCTACGCTATAATTCCCCTCGCATTGGCAACCCTTTGCAAGGATTCGCCTTTTGTTACTGGAAGGAGAGTTTTCGAGAATGTAATTGATGACGGACATTTTTGAAGTATTTCAATTGAGCGCAGGCTTTTCTGAAGTATTTTTTGTATATTTGCAAAAATCTAATCCTTGCCAAAATCCCACTAAGGGAAGCGGCGATAGTTAGATGATATATTTACATAGAAAGGCGTACCTTTTTGCGCTTTGGTTTTGACGTGTTAGAACTTCGCAAATTCAAACTATCTGTCAAGAGCAAAGCAACGGGAACGCCCCTAAAAGGTGTTTTTAAGGCACCCGCATTGTCGCTCGGCATATCTATGCCTTGCGTCAATGTCGGGAGATTGTCATACATCGGCGTGGGGCTTTCAGCGTTGCTCGTTTCGACAGATAGGGGCAATGCGAAGGCCTTAACACGTGGAACGAGTCTCAAGGCTGGCTCCACGCTTTTTTATATAGATATATAAAACTAATCCAACCACAACACCAAACACCCCCAGGAGCCATGGGCTGCTAAAATTAAAAAACTAATGAAAAAAATTGCGACAACGATTCTTGAGACTTTGGGCTATTCCTTAGAGGCATTTGCCTTTTGTGAAATATTCGGCAGTCACATCACAGGAGACATTCTAACTTCGTTTGTGACTGGAGTCATAATGTTTGTTGTAGGCTTCGCTTTGATAGAGTGGGAGTTTCGCATCGAGAGCAGAAGAACCGAACAGGTGAAGCACTATGATTATATAGTTTTGATTGTGTTTGGCATTCTTTCTATTCTCACTCCTTTGTTGATAGCGATTGAATCTGGCAAGCCTGCACATAATGCTGTAATCCTATTTATTTTTGGCCCTTGTTTAATAGTTTTTGGTGCGTGCCGCAGATCAATATATCGTGAGGAAAAAGCAAAGCCGATGGCAGATAAATATAAGACATTGGTTGACATTATACTTCATGCGCATCCTGACAGTCGTGTGTATGAAGACACAAAAAAAGTAATTACCATAGGTGAATCGAGTTGTGGAGAGACATATTTGTATAATTACTACATTATTAAAGAACATGGTAACTATGTAAAGATTGAAATGAAAGCAAATCACCCAATGTGGGGTGCATCAGAATTGTCTTGGAAATTCCCAAAAGAAATGGATCAGTTAGAAATGGACAGAATAATTAAGAAAGATATCCAAGCAATGATGGAAAGAAAAATGCATTCAATGAACAACATCTAAGACTTACAATGAAGGGTATTATGGATGATCATGTAAAGGGAACTTGTTTTCCAAAATTATTGGTTGTCTCTTCCTCATTATCAATACAACCATAATATCAGAGATAAACATTGGAAGTGATGTAATATCGATTCACCATAACGTAGGGACATGCCTTTGGCATGTTTCCAATGCGTTGATACATTGCGTGTTGGCACCGAAATATGCCAAAGGCATGTCCCTACGTTATGATCCTGCATTGGCAACCCTTTGCAGGGATTCGCCTTTTGTTATTGGAAGGAGAGGAGGAAGTCGATGAGGGAGGTGCCTTCGTCGAGGTTGAATTTTTTGCGGAGGCGGTAGCGGGCGCCTTCCACACCACGCACGCTGAGTTGGGTGAACTTGGCGATGTCTTTGGTGGAGAGGTTGAGGCGCAGCAGAGCGCAGAATCGCAAGTCGCTGGGTGTGAGCGACGGATATTTCTCCTTCAGGTTTTTGAAGAAATTCTTGTGAATGAGGTTGAAATTGTTCTGATACAGTTCCCAGAAGTTGTCGCTGTCGGCATTTGCGCCCAGTTGGGTGAGCATCGACTGCATATCGCTCTGGCTGATGCTGCCCTTTCGGTGCTTTTCGCGCAGCGCAGTCTTGATGCCCTCAATCGCCTGGTTGCGCGCCATGGCATCGAGTGCCATCGAAGCCACCTCCTTGGTCTTATCATTGAGTTGGGCTTCCAGGAGCTGCTGTTTCTGCTCGGCGATAATCTTTTCTTGCTCAAGCATTTTAATGTCTTGCTGGAGTTTTTTATCCTCGTATTGGCGTTGCATGTCGCGTGCAGTTTTCCTTGTGCGGTTGCGCACCACTAAGTAGATAGCCGCCACCGACATCAGCACATACAGCAGTATTGCCCACCACGCCAAATACCATGGACGCGGATAGGAGAAACTGTATTCCACCGTAGCCAACTCGGTGCCATCTACGCTCTTCACCGTGGCGGTGAGGTGGTAGTCGCCATACGAGAGCGAATTGTAGGTGATTACAGGCTCGTTCAACTCATTGTCAACCGTTATGCCGCCGCCTTTCAGGTGGTAGCAGAAGCGCAGCGGCTCAAAGCTGTAGTTGGGGTATGTGAGCGTGATGGTGATGTTCGACTCAATGTCGCCACCGCCAGCTATAGGCAGGTTACGGGTCACGCCACGGTTATCGGTGGTGAGGGCGTTGAGCACACGCAAACTGTATTTCTGCTGCTTGCGCGCTTGGGCTTGCGCCATATTGAATCTGCCCACGCCATTATTGAGACAGAAGTATGCCATGCCGCCATCCACATACACGGTGTTGGTCTCGTCGTTGTTGTCGAGCCCAAACAGCGACGGAGCCACATTGTTGAGCACCACATACCGCTTGCCGTTCCATCGCACACGCACGAAGTCCTTCGATGTGGAAATCCAATAGGTGTTCTCGTCCACCTTCGCGGCTGAATAGATATCGCTTTTCTCAATTTCCTTCAAATCGTTGAAGCGCACGATGGTGTCGTTGAGGTCGTCGTAGGTGTAGAGCTTCTTATTATAGGAGAAAATCACGCGCCCACGCATCTTGAACACGTGGAAGCGGTCGAGCACCTTCTCGCCGCCAAGATGCTCATATCGCTTGAAAGTGGCGGTTTTGAGGTCGCTGGAGAGGTTGATGCGAAACATGCCGTGGCTCATGTGCGAAGCCCACACATTGCCGTAGTGGTCCACCTCAAATTGCGCCACAGGGGCATGGAAATTAGCCACGCTGTGCGAGAACGCCCATTTCCCGTTCACCTCCTTATACACTTGCAGACTGTAGTAACTCGATTCAAGCATCACACGCTGCCCGGCTATGTTGCAAATCTGCATCGCCGTGCTGCTCTGGTTGGTGTGCGCAATCCGAGCCGACGAAAGCCCTGTAATCAGGTTCGGACCCTCGTTGTTGCCCGCTATGATTTGATTGTTGAAATTGTCCACAAACCAGTTTTGCCCCTCCGTACCGGGAATGATGCTAAACTCGCCTGTGGTTTTTGACAAAGCCCAAACGGCTTGATTAGTAGCGAAATACAGCCTATCGGCAAGCGAATACACGCCATACACCATACCGAAATCCTTGCCCGAATGGCCCGGTGAGAGAAGCGAGAAAGGCGAACTGGAGTTGATGAGTGCCACACCGGCATCGAGCGCCACCCACACATTGCCGGCATCATCGCATTTCACGTCGAGCACCGAGTTGTTGCCCAGCCGGTTACTCATATTGTAGTGCCACTTCAGTTTTCCGTTCAGCCCGAAGCCATACACGCCATCAAGAATGGTGCCCACCACAATGGTGGAATCGTGTGGCACGAAGGTGGCACGGTTCACGTTAGAGCGCTTGAGTGCGGCATCGGCTTCGGTGGGGAGGCTGGTGAGAGTGCCATTCTCATATTTATATAAGCCCTGCCACTGCGTGCTCAAAATCATTCTGCCACGCCCTGCCGACACTGCCGACACGATGTGGCTGCCACCCACCTGCTGGCGGCTGATGAGGCGACGAAACTTCCTCCCCTGCACCTGATAGAAGTCGCCATTCAGGAGTTGTGCATATATATTTCCCTCAACCTCAAAGAAATAGAGAGGGTGGATATTCATATCGTAGTGATGCTCCACCTTCTTGCCGTCGTAGCGAAACCATGTGAAAAACGACTGGAAATAGATGTCGCCGTTCTTGTCTTTCATGATATTCCAGATTTCCTCGTCTTGGTCGGGCAAATTTTCGGGGTAGAGCGAGGTGTATTTGTAGTTGCCGAATTTATCGGCGGTGAAATAGCCAAACTCACGGTAACTGCCCACATACAGCCTGTCGCCATCAGCCATCACCGAGCGCACCACGCCACCGCCGGGCAGAGGGGTGAGTTTCCAGGTGTAGCCATCGAAGCGAAGCACGCCAGCGGAGTTGCCCACATATATCTCGCCATTCTTGCCCTGTGTCACGTCCCAGTTCTGAAGCGCGCCACCATAAACTTTCTTTCCGAAATTGTGCAAAATAGGCATAAATGCGACAGCCTGTGACGATGCCGCCACGAGTGCCAGCGCCAGCACTAAAAGAAGATGCGAGGGTCGAATTTTTTTCAAAGCGATATCCATGAGCGTTCAAGCGTTATGATTAATGGTCGGAGCAAAGTTAAAAATAAAACATCACATATCAAAATTTTCACCAAAAGATGTGATACGGTACGAAAAAACTCATTTTTTTGAAAGTAGTGCGAAAGTATCGTAATTTTTTTTACTTCTCGTATTCATTTTATTCACAATCGCTTACACCACCCCATAGTAGTAAAAGCGTAGTGCTAAAAAACATAAAAGTAGTACGTAAGTATGTAAAAAATTGTGTTGCAAAAATTTTGGTATTTCCTTTGCTGTCGAAAAGTCGTTTCTTCTCCGTGTAAGCAACGCAACCGTTCCTTAGAAACTGAGATAAATAACTTTATAAACTAACTATCTAAAATTGTGTAATGGATAAAAGATTACTCACACTTTTACTCGTGTGTATGTGTGCAACTTTCGGCATACAGGCACGCACAGTGAAAGGTACGGTGGTTGACAAGGTCAATCAGCCCGTTATTGGTGCCTCTGTACATGTAAACGGTACAAACTTAGGTGCCATGACCGACGTAGATGGCAACTTTACTATCAGTAATGCGCCAGACAACGCAGTGCTAACCTTCTCATACGTGGGCATGGTCAGCAAAACAGTAAAAGCAGCCGACGGCCAAATGAAAATCGAACTTGCCGACGACGTGCAAAACCTCGAAGAGGTAGTGGTAATTGGTTACGGTGCCGCTAAGGCAAAAGACCTCACCGCTCCTATCGAAGTAGTGAAAGGCGAAAAACTGATCGCCACCCCATCATCATCACCAATGACCGCACTCCAAGGCAAGGTGGCTGGTGTGAACATCGTGAACTCAGGTACTCCTGGCGATGGTCCTACCGTTACTATCCGTGGTTTGGGCTCATTCGGCAACACCACCCCTCTCTATGTGGTTGACGGTATGTTCTACGACAACATCAACTTCCTCAACAACGCCGACATTCAAGACCTCACCATCATGAAGGACGCTTCTGCTGCCGCTATCTATGGTGTGCGCGCTGCTAACGGTGTGGTTATCATCACCACCAAGAAGGGCGCTAAGAATCAAGACGCTAAGGTGACCTACAATGGTTATGTAGGTTTCCAAAAGGCAACCAACGTGCTCGAAATGTGTAACTCACACGAGTATGCCACCATGCTTACCGAAGCCGACAAGAGCGCTTACAGCTACATGTTTGAGAACTCTATCAAGAACTGGGGCGGTAACATGAACGACCTCACCTTCGGTGCCGACACCGACTGGTACAGCGAACTCCTTCGCACCGCTATGATCACCAACCACTCTCTGAGCGTGACCGGCGGTACTCAAAAGACTGCCTACGCTGTGGGTATGAGCTACTTGGCTCAAGACGGTGTAATGGACGTAGAAAACTACTACCGCCGCCTCAACTTCCGCGCTTCTCTCGACTTCGACGCCACCAACTGGTTGAAGGTGGGTTTCAACGGTGTGTTCAGCAACGGCGACCAACGCGTGCCTAACAACAACGCATGGCAACAGGCGTTCAACGCTCCAAGCATCTATCCAGTGTACGACACCACTCGTGACTCAAAAATCTACACTGGCGGATATGCTTCTCCTGAACAAATTGGCGTTACCAACTACTTCGACAGCAAGAACGACACTTACCAAGTGCTCAGCAACTTCTATGCTCAATTCCAACTCGTTCCAGACCGCTTGAACTTCCGCACAAGTTACGCTTACGACTATGCCAACACCAAGGGCGTGGCGTTCACTCCTATCTACTGCGTAGGCTCTGTGAACCAACACAACGACCAAACCTCACTCACCAAGAGCGAGAGCACTTACAAGAAGTGGGTATGGGACAACGTGCTCACCTACAACCAGACATTCGACAAGCACCACTTCAACGCTATGGCTGGTTTCTCAATGCGTAACGAACGCTACTACTTCCTCACTGCCACCGCTAAAAACGTGCCAGAAGGCAAGGATGCTTACAAGTACCTCAACCTCGGTAGCAAGGAAGGCGTGACCGTGAGCGACGACGGCTCACTCTACCGCGGCCTCTCTTACTTCGCTCGCTTGGGCTACAACTACGCCGACAAGTATATGCTCACCGCCACATTCCGTGCCGACGGTTCTTCTAAGTACAACGAAAAGTGGGGTTACTTCCCATCAGTGGGTGCCGCTTGGGTAATCAGCAACGAAGACTTCATGGCTGACCAAAACGTGCTCGACTACTTGAAGGTCCGCGCAAGTTGGGGTAAGCTCGGTAACGACAAGATTGCCGCTTCAGCAGGTTTCGCAAGCACCAATCCAGTGCGTGGCGTATTCGGCAACACAGTGCTCGATGGCTACACCTACGAATCTAACTTCTCTTGGCTCAGCTGGGAAGTGGTGAATGAAACCAACGTGGGCTTGAACTTCGCAACCCTCAACAACCGCCTCTCTGGCGACATCGACTGGTATTATCGCAAGACTGAAAACGCTGTGATTTCACCAACCATTCCTATGCAGAACACCACTATCGCCGGCAACTACGCTACTATCCTCAACACCGGTGTTGACCTGTCGCTCAACTGGGCTGACAAACTCAGCAAGGACTTCTCTTATAATGTGGGCTTCAACATTGGTTACCTCCACAACGAAGTGAAGAGCCTCCTGAACAACCTCAACATCATCAAGGGTGGCAAGACCGTGCAAAAGGTGGGCGAAAAGATGAACTCATACTACGGCTACAAGGTGATTGGCATCTACCAAACTCCTGAAGAATGTGCAGCCGACCCAATCGCAGTGGCCAACAAGCTCGTGCCTGGCGACTTCAAGTATGAAGACGTGAACGGCGACGGCGCAATCGACGGTCGTGACAAGCAATGCCTCGGCAGCTATGTTCCTGATGTGACTTACGGCTTCAACCTCGGCTTCCAATGGAAGGCTCTCGACTTCAACATCAGCTGCTACGGCCAAGCTGGTGGCGAACTCTGGAACCGCAAGCGCGCACTCCGCTACGCAGCATCTAACTACAACTTCGACCGTGCTCAATACGAAAACCGCTGGCACGGTGCTGGCACAAGCAACACCGACCCAAGCGCAGCAGCCTTGATTAAGGTAAGGGTTGGAACGTGAGCGACAGTAACAATGCTTCTTACTTCGTGGAAAGCAGCGACTACTTCCGCATCCAGAACATCACCCTCGGCTACAGCTTCCGCAACATCAAGCTCGGCAACTACACGCTGCCAGGCATTCGCATCAGCGCTACAGCCGACCGCCCATTCACCACTTTCAAGGCCAACAGCTTCACCCCTGAATTGGCAGACGCTGAAGGTTGGGACACCCAAACTTATCCTTTGACAGCCACTTACACATTCGGTGTGCAGATTGATTTCTAATCAGAAACTTAAAAACGTAAAAACATTATGAAACTCAAGAAATTCTTAGCATATCTTATCCCAGCCACTGTTTTTTCACTGGGTATGGCGTCATGTTCTGATTTCATCGACATCGATCCCGAAAATCAGCAAGACGTAGAAGCTGTTGACTATACTAACACAGCTCAAATGTATCAGCCTGTGGTTGGCACTTACAACAACGTGCGCGCTTATGCCGCTCACTGGGCTAACCAACTGTTGATGTTCTCTCGCGATGGCGACATGTGGTCGGGACGTACCGACGACCAAGCTGCTGCAGTGGACTTCGGCCGCTACTACAACTACAACAACGGCTTCTGGGCGCTCAACAACGTGTGGGTAACTTTCTACTCTATCGTTCGCAGCAGCAACGCCGCTCTTGAGGCACTCGACAACTACAAGGCGCACATCGACCCAAGCAACTCGCAAGAACTTGCCAACTATTCACAATACTGCGGCGAGGCTCGCACTATACGTGCATGGGCTTACTATCAGCTCACCAACAACTTCGGTCCAGTGGTGATTCTCGAAAACAACAACCAGACCGACTTCGTGCGCAGCAAGCAAGAAACCGTGCTCAACTACATTCTCTCCGAATGTGAAACCGCAATGGGCGAAATGGCTGCCACAAGCAAGTGCCGTCCTAACCAAATGCCTCACAACGGTGCCGTGACTTACTACACCGCTGCCATGGTGGCTGCACAAACCGCTCTGGTGCAAGGCAACTGGGACAAGGCTGAAAAGTATTCTGACGAAATCATCGAGAGCAAGAAATTCTCGCTTTACAGCGACTACTACAACCTGTTTAAGATTCCTGGCAAACTTTGCGACGAATCGCTCTTCGAAATCCAATGCACCGACTTCGGTAACCCAAGCGGCGACTACATTGGCGTTGACCAATGGTTCAACTTCGCTGGTTGCGCTATGAAGAACGAGGCTACCGGCAAGACTTTCGGTGGCTGGGGCTTCATGAAGTATGAAGACTCTTTCGTGAACTGGGCTAAGGAACGTGGCGAAACCGTTCGTTACACCACTTCTATCATTATCCCTGGCGTGCCTACTCCAAGCGGCGACGTTTGCACCAAGAATCCTAACGAAGGCCACAACTACAACGGCAAGGGCTACCTCCCTTACGACCAAATGACAGCAGGTACCACTTCTTGGGGTCGCAACAACAACGTGCGCATTCTCCGCTACTCTGAAGTGCTCCTTATCAATGCCGAAGCAAAGGTTAGAAACGGCAAAAGTGGCGACGCTTCATTCAACGAAGTTCGCACCCGCGCTCACATGCCCACCCTCACCGGTGTGACCCTCGACCAAATCCTCGACGAGCGCCGTATGGAACTCTGCGGTGAATGGTGTGTGCGCTACATCGACCTCGTGCGCACTGGCAAGGCTGCCGCTGTGCTCGGTCCTAAAGGCTGGACAGCAGAAAAGACCTTCTGGCCTCTCCCTGCCACTCAGCTCGAAAACATTCCTGACCTGGAAAAGGACCCTAAATGATTTCGGAATAATGCCGCAAAGGCATTAAACCATAACTAAACTATTGAGGGGGCTGGTGAAATCAAATGCCCACCTGCCCCCTCTTTCTTTTAAGCACTATCATGACAAGATTCGCAAAATCATTATTATTCATCGTATCTCTCGTGATACTGGGATTTTCCCATGCGCTTGCCAAAAGCAAGACCGACATTTGTATCATGACGTACAACATTCGCCTTAGCGCGGACGACGGCGTGAACAAATGGACCAACCGCAGTGCCGACAACATCAAGATGCTTGAATACTATTCACCCGACTTGATTGGAATGCAGGAAGTGCGACCCGACCAACTTGCCGACCTTGATGCCAACCTATCCAGCTACGGACACGTGGGCGCAGGACGCGACGACGGTAAAAATGAAGGCGAGCACTGCCCTATTTTCTACAAAAAAAATCGATTCGTGCTGATTAAGTCAGGAAATTTCGCTCTATCGGAGAATCCAAACGTTTACGGTGTGAAAGGATGGGACGCTTCATATCCCCGAATTGCCACTTGGGCAATCCTTAAAGACCGCAAAACAGGCAAGAAGATTGCTTACTTCAACACCCACCTCGACAACGACGGCGTGACAGCGCGTCGCGAGGGCATCAAACTCGTGCTTGAAAGGGCTAAGCAGATTGCACCAAAATTGCCATTGCTCATCTCTGGCGATTTCAACTGCACCGACGCTACCGCTCCATTCGACATCTTGAACGCAGCAGGGCTGAAAAGCATCTACCAACTCTCACCCATCGTGTATGGACCAAAATTCTCATACCACGACTATGGCAGAGCCAAGCCTGAGGAACTGGAACTTCTCGACTATGTGTTCGTGAGCAAGGCTTTCGATGTGAAGCGCTGCCGTGTGATTCAGGACAAACCCGAAGGTCATTACCTTTCCGACCACTATCCTGTGATTGCACAAATCCAATATTGACGTTTTTTTTCATACGCAATATAAAAAACTTTCGTTAGTAGGGTGGGTTGGTGAACGACACAACATTTACCCACCCTATTTTTTAAAAAAAACAGAAACTAAACAACTACAAAAAAACGACACCAACGATGGCAATTTTCAAACGGTTATCCTCTTTCGTGATACTGGCAGTGCTCTGGCAACTGTCATTTGCGCAAACCAACACTATTTCTCGCAGCAATCCAGCCCAAGAGGGCGTAGAAGCCAAGGCTGTGCTTCAACTCTACACCTCGCTCATGAGCCTGGAGCAAACCGAGATTCACCATGTGGTGGTGATGCGCCACGGCAAGGTGATCAGCGAGTTGCACCCCGCTCCATTCCGTGCAATCGACGCACACACGCTGTATAGCGCAAGCAAAACGTTTTGCAGTATGGCTGTGGGGCTGTGCATCGACGACAATCGCCTGCGCGTGACCGACCGTGTTGCCACGTTTTTCCCCGAATTTCTCCCCGACACCATCAGCGATGGCTTGGCAAAGATGACCGTTCACGACCTGCTCACCATGTCGTCGGGCATCATTCCCGACTGGAACATGCGTTCCATCACCACCGAGTGGGAGAAAACATGGCTCGCTAAGCACCTTAAATACGAGCCGGGCGAAAAATTCCTCTACGACTCCATGAGCACCTACATGCTCTCGGCTATCGTACAAAAAGTGACCGGACACACCGTGCTCCAACTGCTCCAAGAGCGCATTTTCGCTCCTCTCGGCATCACCGAAGCCGAATGGGAGCAGAGCGCAAGAGGCGTGAACACCGGCGGCTGGGGTATGCGTATCCAAGCCGAATCTGAAGCAAAATTTGGCCAACTCCTTTTGCAAAAAGGCAACTGGAACGGCAAGCAACTCATATCGCGCGAATGGATTGACCGCGCGACTCAATGTCACAAAGTGCCATTTACCGACAATCCAAAGAAGAATATCCAAAATCCGGGCTACGGCTACCAACTGTGGCTGTGCGAGATTCCCGGATCGTTCTGCGCCGACGGTGCTTTGGGCCAATACATCTTCGTGGTGCCTGAAAAAGATATGGTGGTGGTGCTCAACGGCGCAAGCATGAAGGGCTACGAGGAAATCGACGCCACTTTCCGTTTCATTAAGCAGGTGGCTACCGACAATGGTCCATTAAAGTTCGACGCTGCCCAGCAAAAGGCGCTCGACAAGTTCACCACATCTGCCAGTCAGCGCACCGTAAAGGGCGTAAAGGTGAAAGCCAAGCCATCAATCGCATTGCACGACGGTTTTGCCCTGCAATTTGGTGCCGACGGCAATTTGCAATACACCTTCGACGGCCGCACCATCACCGCCGCTCCTGCCCAGTGGCACTATGCGAGCAGCACCGTGCAGCCACCCTACTCTATCCACCCAAAGAGCGTGTTCAAAGGGCTGAACAAGCCTTTCACCACAGCGGCACGCTACAGTTGGGAAAACCGCGACAAATTAGTTATCAACACCTACTGGGTAGATTTCATATCAGGCGAAACCGTGACCGTGGAGTTTGACAAAGCCACAAAAAAGGCGCATGTCAGCGTTAAGCGCAACTTCACCTCCACTCCTGCCGCCAAACTCACCCTCCCCTACACCCCTGCAAAATAAACAACAACTAATCAAATACTACTATGTACCGAATTATTTATACACTGGCTGCCTTTGCTATGCTGCTCACTGCGTGCAGTTCTACGGCAAGCCCTGTTCCAGAGCCTCCAAACACGGGGCAAGACCCCATTGTGCCTAACCGCCCAAGTTCGTTTGCCAACGACGACGCTTTCCTCGACTACATTCAGAAAGTGCACTTCAACTATATGTGGGAGGGCGCAGAGCCTACCTCCGGTCTGGCACCCGAACGCATTCACCTCGACGGCATCTACCCCAGCAACGATAAGCACGTGGTCACCACCGGCGGCAGCGGCTTCGGCGTGGCTGGATTGCTCGTGGCTATCGACCGCGGCTTTATCGGCAGAAGCGAGGGCGTGGCGCGCCTCACCAAGATTGTGGACTACCTCACCAAAGCCGACCGCTTCCATGGCGTATGGCCACACTGGCTCAACGGCCACACTGGCAAGGTGGTGCCTTTCGGACAGAAGGACAACGGTGGCGACTTGGTGGAGAGTTGCTTCATGATGCAAAGCCTGCTGTGCGTGAGAGAATATTTCAAGAATGGCAACGCCGATGAGAAAGCACTTGCCGAGAAAATCAACGTGCTTTGGCACGATATGGATTTCGACTGGTATCGCAACGGAGGAAAAGACGTGATATATTGGCACTGGTCGCCTGAATACGGCTGGGAGATGAACTTCCCACTCGAAGGCTACAACGAGTGCATGATTGTATATATACTCGCTGCGGCATCGCCCACCCATAGCGTCCCTGCTTCATGCTACCACAAGGGGTGGGCACGCAGCGGTGCTATCACCACCGACGCTGCCCCCTATGGCCACCCATTGCTGCTGAAGCACAATGGCGCAGAGCAAACTGGCGGACCGCTCTTCTGGGCGCACTACAGTTGGATTGGTCTTTGCCCTAAGGGTTTGAAGGACCGCTACGCCGACTATTGGACCGCCATGCGCAACCATGTGCTCAGCGACTACGACTATTGCGTGGCTAACCCTAAAGGCTACGACGGATATGGCGCCGACTGCTGGGGCTTGACCGCAAGTTATTCGGTAGGCGGCTACTCGGCACACGCGCCCAACAACGATTTAGGCGTAATCACCCCCACCGCCGCCCTCTCATCGTTCCCCTACACTCCTGAGCAGTCGATGGCTGCGCTGAAGGGATTCTGGAAGAAGGGCAGTTGGATTTGGGGCAAATACGGCTTCTACGATGCCTTTAGCGAAAAGGCGAAGTGGACGCTCCCACGCTACCTTGCCATCGACCAGTGCACCATCGCTCCTATGATTGAGAACTACCGCACCGGCCTGCTCTGGAAGTTGTTTATGAACTGCCCAGAGGTGAAGGTAGGACTGAAAAAATTGGATTTCA
>ERZ772860.1710-NODE-1710-length-14238-cov-7.027850_pt1 | contig 14238 bp, 7 predicted proteins | sample MGYA00511342_ERZ772860 | MGnify/ENA primary metagenome ERZ772860 (study PRJEB29015, sample SAMEA2737665) | human gut metagenome | biome: human gut; feature: human-associated habitat; material: faeces | place: China | collected 2012 ... | reverse complement strand
ATATTACTTATCGTTATAAGAGAGCACTTGTGCGTAAATCTAATTCTACAGATAAGCAGATATTAAGCCTTCTGGAGTGCAATAATGAGGAAGTAAAGCAGGAGAATTCCAACAAGAATCCTACTGTAAACAGTGTTCAGAGAGATTATATGGCTGGCGAGGTAAGCAAGGATATTACAAAGAGATTCCTTCTCCCTCCAGATATTGTAGATGCGCATGAGCAGGGGCTTATACATTTCCATGACGCAGATTATTTTGCACAGCATATGCATAACTGCTGTCTTGTCAATCTTGAGGATATGTTACAGAATGGAACTGTAATAAGCGAGACTATGATTGAGAAGCCACACAGCTTTTCTACTGCATGTAATATTGCAACTCAGGCGATTGCACAGATTGCAAGTTCACAGTACGGCGGACAGAGTATATCTTTAGCACATCTTGCACCATTTGTCCAGGTAAGCCGTGAGAAGTTTATTGGACAGGTAAGAGATGAGTTCGAGAAAACCGGAATAGATGCTTCCGAAGAAAAGATTAGAGAGGTTGCAGAACTTCGAGTAAAGGATGAAATTAAGCGTGGTGTACAGATGATTCAGTATCAGGTTATCACTCTTATGACAACTAATGGACAGGCACCTTTTGTTACTGTTTTCATGTATCTTGATGAGGTTCCGGAAGGTCAGACAAGAGATGACCTTGCACTTGTTACTGAGGAAGTATTAAGACAGAGAATGCAGGGTGTTAAGAATGAACAGGGTGTATATATTACACCAGCATTTCCTAAGCTTATATATGTTCTTGAGGAAGATAATATCCACGAAGATTCCAAGTACTGGTATCTTACAGAAATAGCTGCACAGTGTACAGCTAAGAGAATGGTTCCGGATTATATATCTGAAAAGAAAATGAAGGAATTAAAGGTTGATGCGAATGGCAATGGTCAGTGTTTTCCATGTATGGGATGCAGAAGCTTCCTTACACCATATATTGATCCAGAAACAGGAAAGCCAAAGTATTATGGAAGATTCAATCAGGGTGTTGTAACTCTTAATCTTGTTGATGTTGCATGTTCATCAGGCAAGGATATGGATAAGTTCTGGAGTATTCTTAATGAGAGACTTGACCTGTGTAAGAGAGCACTTATGTGCAGACATTACAGACTTAAGGGAACTCCTTCAGATGTTGCGCCAATTCTCTGGCAGAATGGAGCACTTGCAAGACTTAAGAAAGGCGAGACAATTGACAAGCTTCTTTATGGCGGATATTCAACAATTTCGCTCGGTTATGCAGGTCTTAGCGAATGTACTTATTACATGAAGGGTGTAACTCATACTAATCCGGAGGGAACAGAATTTGCCCTCAAAGTAATGCAGTATCTTAATGATACATGTAAGAGATGGGCAGCAGAGACTAATATTGATTTCTCACTTTATGGAACACCGCTTGAGTCAACAACTTATAAGTTTTCAAAATGTTTACAGAAGAGATTTGGTAAGATTGCTGGTGTAACAGATAAGAATTATATAACTAACAGCTATCATGTTCATGTAACTGAGCAGATAAATGCATTTGAAAAGTTAAAATTCGAATCACAGTTCCAGAAGTTATCTCCAGGTGGAGCTATCAGTTATGTTGAGGTTCCTGATATGCAGAATAACATCCCGGCAGTACTTAAGGTTATGCAGTACATTTATGATAATATTATGTATGCAGAGCTTAATACTAAGAGTGATTACTGTCAGGAATGTGGTTACACAGGTCAGATTCAGATTATAACTGATGATGACGGAAAGCTTATATGGGAGTGTCCTAACTGCGGAAACCGTAATCAGGATAAGATGAATGTCGCAAGAAGAACTTGCGGATATATCGGAACACAGTTCTGGAATCAGGGAAGAACTCAGGAGATTAAGGAGAGAGTGCTTCATCTGTAAGATTAAATATAATATGGCAGGACATGGATTAATATCGTGTCCTGCCATTATTTTAGTATTCGGAAAAATATTCATGATTGGTCATGCCGTATATTTCACGCTGCCAAAGGCCAATAAGCCCTGGGCATCACAGGGGATGCTGGAGCATACGATAGCGGAAAAATGTATAATTATGACAGCCTGTCATAATTGATGCCACGAAAAACTCCCGGCAGGTTGGTGCCCGCCGGGAGTTCATTTTGCTGTTATCGATTATGCTGTGTATTTCGCATCGCCGAAGTCCCACAGGCCCTGGGCATCACAGGTGATGCCGGAAAGGGAGGCGTGGCAGTACAGCGGAGTCTTGCCCGTATCCTGCGGCAGCAGCACCGCCTCTTCGGCCAGCAGCTGCATGGCGCCCTTCACCAGCCCGATTCGGGCGGATTCTTCGGTTTCTGTGTCGATTTTTGACAACATTTCGTCAAATTCTTCGCTATTATACTTAGCGTAGTTGCTTTTGCTTGCACTGGCGAACCAATGGAGCAACACTGCCTCATCCGGGTAGTCCAGGCTTACCGCCAGGTACAGCAGGTCGTATTCCCCGGCATCGCGGGCAGCCTTGTAGTCCTCATAATCCAGGGCATTTACGGTCAGGTTCGTGGCATTGGCCAGCGCTTCTGGCACCGCCGGGGCGTCCTTCAAGGTCAGTAGGGTCATATTCTCCGGCAGGGTACCGGTCCCCTCTTCCCCGGCCAGCAGACGCTTTACGGCCAGGTGGGTCTCCGCTTCGGACAGTTTTTCGGTATTCAGCACATAATAGCCGGTCACGCCGTTGCTGCCTGTTACCGGGGTAATAGCATCCCCGGCGTAGCCAAAGGTCGCCTGCAGGGTGCCATCGGCGGCCAGAGTCTCCAGCGCGGCCAGATCGCCGTAGTAGTATTTTAGGGCGAGGCCGGCGGCGGGTTTCTCCCCGCGGTAGCCGGTATTGGGCTTCAGCGTAGCCACATTTTCGGTGATATCGGCAAGCGCGTAGCGGCCATTATAGGCCATCTCGCCCTCCTTGATGGGCCAGAACGCCGGGGCTGCCAGCATGTGGGCAAAGCCGGAATAATCGCCCTCCAGCGTTACCACCAGCTTGCCGTCCTCGGTCGCTTCCAGGCCCAGCTCGCTTTCCTCGTTCTCGTAATCCTTGGCGCCCAGGATAACATCAAAGAGATACCGGCAGGTGCTATCCACCGCGCCGCTGATCACGCGGGTCCAGGCGGTGATAAAGTCCTCGGCCTTTACAGGAGTGCCATCACTCCAGCAGGCACCCTCCCGCAGGGTAAAAGTATACACCGGGCGCTTGGCGGCGTCATCGGTGGCGGAGATCTCCCAGCTTTCGGCCGCGGCGCCCACCGCCTGGCCGTTTTCATCCACAGCGGTCAGTCCCTGGTACAGCATGCCCAGTACGGCGCGGGCCGCCAGGCTGCCATCGTACAGGGCCGGGTCGATATTGGCCGGCTGGCCCGGTACACCGATGGCCACCACGCCGGTATCGCTTACCGTGCCGGCCAGATATTCCTTTTTGCCGCCGCAGCCCACCATGGTAAGCACCAGGGTGAGAGCCAGCAGCAGCGCTATTATTTTCTTCATCGCTCGTCCTCCGTATCGGGGTAGATTTTCCCCCAGTATACCGCATTTCCCGGCATTTGAAAAGGGGGTCCGGTCTCATCTTGCCCGCTGGGAACATTTTTCCTGTCCTGCCATAAATAATTCCAGCCACGGGAAGTCCCAAATCCATTTACGATTCTATTACAAAACGCCTAATTCGTTGCTTTTATCCTCATTCGGCGCTATAATTATCTGATAGATAGACTGTCGGTTTGCGCTCATCCGGGGGAGGCTTTTTTGCTCCTCCTCCACAAGGCCCGGCAGCAGCCGGACGGCGGGCGCAGCCCCGCCGCCGCAGGCGGCGAAAGCAGGCGATGCCTGCTTTGCCCCGGCGCAGCCGGGGCGGGCTGCGCCCCGAACTCGCACCCTGCAGGGGCCCTATGAGGGGCCGCAGCGTTCGGCCCGCCCGAAAACCATCACCTTGTAGGAGGCACCCCGTGGAATGTTACCTGGATAACAGCGCCACCACCGCCGTTTCCCCCGAAGCGGCCGCCCTGGCGCTGCACATAATGACCGAAGAATACGGCAACCCCTCCTCGCTGCACCGCCGGGGCTTTTTGGCGGAGCGTGCCATGACCGAGGCCCGGGGGCAGGTGGCCGCCGTGCTGCACTGCCGCCCCGAGGAGATCATCTTTACCGCGGGGGGGACGGAAAGCAATAATATTGCCCTGCTGGGGGCCGCCCGTGCCATGAAGCGCCGGGGCAACCGAATCGTCACCACCGCCGTGGAGCACCATTCCGTTCTTGCCATCTGCAAGGCGCTGGAAAATGAGGGCTTTGAGGTCATTACCGTGGCGCCCGATGAAAGCGGGCATATCACCCCGGAGGCGATGGCCGCCGCCTGCAATGAAAAAACCATTCTTGCCTCCTGCATGATGGTGAACAGCGAGACCGGCGCCATCCATGACCTGCCCGCCATTGCCGCCGCCTGCCGCCGCAAAAGCCCCAACCTCATCTTCCACGCCGACTGCGTGCAGTCTTTCTGCCGCCTGCCTATAGATCCCGTCAAATGGGGGATACAGCTTGTCAGCGTCAGCGGACACAAAATCCACGCCCCCAAAGGCACCGGCGCCCTCTACATCGCCAAGGGCACCCGGCTGCTGCCGCCCCTTTATGGCTCCGGGCAGGAAAAGGGGCTGCGCCCCGGCACCGAAAATGTCCCCGGCATTGCCGCCATGGGGCTGGCCGCCCAGCTGATGAACGACCGCTGCGCGGAAAATTTTGCGCATTTTACTGCGCTGCGGCAGCGAATGATTACAAAATTATCACAATCCCCGGCCGTGTGCATCAATTCCCCCGCCGACGCCGCACCTTACATTGTGAACTGCTCGGTTCAGGGCATTCGCAGCGAGGTGATGATCCACTATCTGGAGCAATTCGGCATCTATGTTTCCAGCGGCAGCGCCTGTGCCAAGGGAGAGCGCAGCCATGTACTGACCGCCATGGGGCTTTCCCGTGACCGTATCGACTCCGCCGTGCGGGTGAGCATGACCGACACCACCACCACCGGGGAGATCGACGAATTCTGCCGCCGCCTGCTGGAAGGCGAGGCCACCCTGACCAAACGAAGATAAGGAGTTTTTTCCTGCATGAAAGAGATCATTCTGCTGAAAAGCGGTGAGATCGCCCTAAAGGGCCTCAACCGCAGCACCTTTGAAGATATCATGGCCAAAAACGCCCGCCGCCGCCTGCAGCCGCTAGGGGAATTCAAGATCTGGCATGCCCAATCCACCACCTATGTGCAGCCCCTCACCGAGGGCGTGGACATGGATGAGGCGGTTCGCCGCTTGCAGACGGTATTCGGCATTGTGGCCGTGACCAAGAGCTGCGTGGTGGAAAAGGACTTTTCGGTCATCTGCCCCGCCGCCGCGGAATACTTTGCCGAACAGCTTACCGCTGCCCGCACCTTTAAGGTGGAGGCCAAGCGCAGCGATAAGGCCTTCCCGATGAAAAGCCCGGAGATCAGCCGGGAGCTGGGCGGGTACCTGCTTTCCCGCTTCCATCACCTCAAGGTAAAGGTGGAGCAGCCCGAGATCACCATTACCGTGGAGATTCGGGAGCAGGGCGCCTATATCCACGCCAATCAGCTGCCCGGCGCGGGCGGCATCCCCGTGGGGACCGGCGGGCGGGCCTTGCTGCTGCTCTCCGGCGGTATTGATAGCCCGGTGGCCGGCTACATGATGGCCAAGCGCGGCCTGGAGATCGCGGCAGTGCATTTTGCCTCGCCCCCCTACACCAGTGACCGTGCCCGGCAGAAGGTGCTGGACCTGGCCCAGGAACTGACCCCCTATACCGGCCGCATCCGGCTGTTTGTGGTGCCGTTCACCAAATTGCAGGAGCTGCTGCGGGAGCGCTGCCCGGAGGACTACTTTACCATTTTGATGCGGCGCTACATGATGCGGGTGGCCGAGCGAATTGCCCTGCGGGAGGACTGCGGCGCGCTGATCACCGGCGAAAGCCTGGGGCAGGTGGCCAGCCAGACCATGCAGGCCATTGGCTGCACCGACCTAGCCTGCAAGCTGCCGGTGCTGCGTCCCTGCATCGGCATGGATAAGGAGGAGATCGTACGCATCAGCCGCAAGATTGAGACCTTTGAGACCTCCATCCTGCCCTACGAGGACTGCTGCACCGTATTTACCCCCCGCCATCCCAAGACCAAGCCCACCGTAGCCGCCGTGGAGGCCATCGAGGCTGAAATGGCCATTCCGGAGGAGCTGGTGGCCGAGGCCGCCGAGCAGGCGGAGCTTAATATCATCCGCTATTAAATTTACAAATGACTGCAAAGGGCAGGCACGGGCGCAGCCCCCGGCGGCAAAGCCGTCGCTGCGGCCGAAGGCCGCAGAAACCGCCCGCAGGGCGGTTTGGGCTGCGCCCCGGCCACCCGGCTGCAGAAAAAATATTTTCCATCCGACAAAATTCACAGCTTATTCATATTCTATTTGCAGCCGCGAAAAAACTTTGCGGTATGCTATTCTTAACTAATTGTGTCCATACATAGGAGGGGAACGCCGTCCCATGAAGATCACTATTCTTGCCGTCGGCAGCGAGGCGCAGTATCAGCCCACCTTTGATACCGCCTACCAGTATCTTAAAAAAGAAACCGCCGCCCTTTCGGCGGAGCTTTCCTACGCCATCTGTCGCCCGGATGCCGCCGAGCTGTTTGCGGCCCTGCGCAACGCCATGGGCCAGAGCGAAGCGGTCGTGCTGCTGCTTTCGCCGGAGCCCGCCGCCGTTTCCACGGCGCTGCGGGTGGTCTGCGGCGGGCTGGAGCGCACCGCCCAAACCGATGCCGCCCTGCAAAAGCAGCTGGAAGCCCGCACCGCCCGCATGGGCCTTACCCTGGGGTATGAGCAGCTGGCGGATTTCGCCTCCTGTCCCTCTGGGGCCACCCAGCTGCCCAATGCGCAGGGCCTGGTGCAGGGCTATGCTATCGCCGCGCGCCGGCAGCTGCTAATGGCGCTGCCCGCCCTGCCGGGTGAGCTCTCCGCCCTTTATCCTTCCGCAGTGCGCCCCCTGCTGGGCAAGCTGGCAGGGCTCGCGGTCAGCTACGCCACCGTGCGGGTGCTGGAGCTGGACCAGTTCTCGGTCCCGCAGGAGATCACCCGCCTAAGCCAGAATCCCCACCTCAAGCTCACCTCCCGCCACCAGTGCGGTGATTATACCATCTTTGTGGAGGCCACCGGCGCTACCCAGCAGGAGGCCGAGGAATATCTGCAGCGGGCCATCACCCATATGCAGCAGACCTTCGGCATCTACCTGTACTGCATCGGCGATCGTCCCCTCCCCCAGATCGCCGTGGACGGCATGACCCGCCATGGGCTCACCCTTTCCACCGCGGAATGGGGCACCGGCGACCTGCTGCGGGAGCAGCTCTCCGCCGTCATCGGTGCAAACAGCTGCTACCGTGCCTCCTACGATGACACCCACATCGGGCAGGAGCTGGAGCTCCCCCGCCGGGTGCTGCAGAACCCCGCCGAAAACGCCGCGCTCATTGCGGGGCTGCTGGCCCAGCAAAGCCGCAAAGCCGGGCACACCGCCCTGGGCCTGGGCCTTTACTGCCAGCCGGAAAGCGGCCAGCTGCATGTGGCCCTGGCCGATAAAAACCGCATCTGGAACCGCCGGCTCTCGGTCACCGAGCTCCGCCGGGAGGACACCCAACAGATCGCCGTGTGGCAGGCCCTGAATGTCCTGCGGCTGTACACCGCGCAGTATCCCAAGCAGCTCCCCGGCGGCATAGAGCCCGCCGAGCTGGATAAGCGTGCCGGGATCGGCTCGCTCTTTGCCTGTTCCGCGGCCAAAGCTCCCAAATCCCCCGCAAATACTTCCGGAAAGGAACCGAAAGCCTCTATGGAAAAGAAAATCCGTACCAAGACCCGCACCGCCGCGGCCGAACCCGCCGCTGAAGCCGTGAAAGGCACCAACCTCATCCAGCGCATCAAGATGAAGTCCATCACCAAGAATGATAAGATCCGCATCATTCTGTTGGCGGTCTGCATCATCGTGTTCCTGGCCTCCGGCATCTATATCATCAATAACAAGCTCCAGTCCATCAAGAACAAGAACCTTTCCGATGAGCTGGCCGGCCTGTACGATCCCGATGGCACCACCGATATCTCAGTGGATGGCTATCCCAAGGATTACATCCGCGGCTTTGAGGCGTTGTACCAACGCAATCCCGATATCGCCGGCTGGGTCAAGATTCCGGATACCAAGCTGGACTACGCCGTGGTACAGGCCGAGGATAACGATAAATACCACCGGGCGGATATCGACGGCAAGTACAATGACTGGGGCATCCCCTATGTTGATTTCCGTGTCGACCAATCCAAGCCCTCCTACAATACTGTCATCTACGGCCACAATATGGGCGATGGCACCATGTTCGGCTATCTGCAGGCCTACAAAAAGCTCAGCTACTACCAGCAGCACCCGCTCATCAGCTACAACAGCGTCTACCGCAAGGATATGTATAAGATCTTTGCGGTGGTGGTGTGCAAGGCCGATGACCCCGATTTCGATTACCACAATTTCATCGACAGTGACAGCGATGCCGCCAAGAATGAATATATCGAAAAGATCATGAAGCGCTCCATCATCAAGACCACCGTGGATGTAAAAGCCAGCGACCGCCTGCTGACCCTTTCCACCTGCGATTATACCTTCCGTGATCCCGATACCAATAAGCTCATCGCCCGTCTGGTCATATTCGGCCGCGCGCTGCGGGATGGCGAAAGCGAAGCGGTCAATGTCAATGCCGCCACCCTGAACCCCAACCCGCTGATGCCCAAGCAGTGGTATGAGTACATCAAGAAGCAGCAGGAGAAGAAGGCCGCCGAGGAGCTGGAAAAGGAGCAGAAGGCTTACATCGCCCTGTGGCTCACCGAAGAGGAGATCGCCGCGGCCTCCAATATGACCACCGCCGAGCTTTATGAGAAAGCGCAGGAGCGCGCCGCCCAGGCCGAGCGCTGCATGACGGCGGAGGAACTGGCCGAAGGTCTTACCCCCAAGCAGATCAAGGAGCGCATCGAGTACCGTCAGAAGCTCTTTGCCATGCTGCTGACCCAGGATGAGACCGACGGCAACACCGCCAGCAAGAAGCTCGCTCTCTGCCAGGAGCGTCTGGATATCCTGCAGCAGGAGGTGACCGTGAACGGCGAAAAGAAACCGCTGTTCGATGATAACACCCTCTTTGCCAGCAAGTGGAGCCAGCTGCAGGCCCGCTATGAGCTGCTCTCCAAGCAGAAGGACTGGAAGACCTACCTTTCCATCACCGATGTCCAGAACCTGAATATCTCCGGCGATACCCTGAAGAACTCCCTGACCGCCAACCAGCAGAAGGCCCAGAAGTACCTTACCCCCGAGCAGATCGGCCAGTACAATAACTGGAATGATCTTTCCGCCGCCATAGCCAAGGCCGAGGCCACCCGCAAGGCACTGGAGGCCGAGGGCTTGAAGGCCGGCCTGACCCAGGCGGAAATGGATAAGATGAGCCTTTCCGAGCTGCAAAAGGCCGTGGATAAGGCCAAGAACAAGACCGAGATTGAAAAGACCATCGCCGATATCAAGGTGCTCAATCCCAATGCCACCGGCTCCAACGGCACGGCCCTTTCCGATATGACTCTGGATGAGCTCAAGGCGCTGCTCTCTGCCCTCCAGCAGGAGCGCGCCACCCTGGAGGCTTCCGCCAAGGCCGCCGGTATGACCGCCGATGAGATCAAGAATCATCCCAGCAACGCCGCCCTGCAGCAGGCCGTCAATGAGAAGCAGAAGGCCCAGCGCGAGGATCTCATCAAACAGATCCAGAAATATGATCCCAGCTATGACGGTTCCAACAAGACGCTGGAGCAGCTGGTGGCCGACCTGAAAGCCAAGCAGGAAGCCGAGCAGCAAAAGCAGAACCTCATCAATGATATTAAGGCGCTGGCGGCCGAACTGGGCGTGACCGTGACCGACCAGGAGCTGGCCGCCATGAGCCTGGAGCAACTGGCCGCCAGGAAACAGGAGTTGGCGAACCAGAAGCAGCTTATGAACGAAATTATTGCCCAAATCAGGGCACTGGATTCGAACTATAATCCCGCCGGTAAGACGCTGGAGCAGCTGCAGCAGGATCTGGCCAAGTTGAAGGAGAACCCATCCACTCCCCCCACTCCCCCCACTCCCCCCACTCCCGGTGGAGAAGGCGGTGAAGGCGGTGGCGAAGGCAGCGGCGAGGGCGGCGGCGAAAGCGGCGGAAATAACCCCGCAGCCTCCGGAACCTCCGGTGAAGGAACCACGGCATAACCTTCGGGCGCTCCCACCGCACAACGGGAGGTGAAAGGGCCGTACGGCACCTGTTCCCATGTACATAGCCTCTCCCCCGACCGGGCTTTCCGGCCGGGGGCTTTTTTTATCCCCGCGGGCCTGCGCGGGGCGCGGAGCGGGGCCACAGGCCGCCCGCCTTCCCCCTGTACTAAAAAAGAGCCCCCGTAGGGGCCCTTTCTTCTATGTTATCGTCCGCTTACGGCTCGTCCAGCAGGTCACCAAATTTGATGCCCTCCAGCTTCTCGCGCACCATCTCGGAAATATCCGCGTAGATGCGGCTGAATTTGCACACCATGCAGGCCTGCCGGTTGCGGTTACAGGTGTAGTCGTCCTCGTTCAGGCACCGGCTGATGGCATAGGGGCCTTCCACCTGCTCTATCACCTCGTACAGAGAGATCTCCTTCGGGTCCTTGGCCAGCTCGTAGCCGCCGCCGGCCCCCTTGTAGCTTTTCACCAGCTCGCCCGCCACCAGCTTCCGCAGAATCTTCAGCGAAAATCGCAGCGTCACGCCGGTCTGCTCGGCGATAGCCGCCGCCTCCATCCGCCCGCCATTCTGCGCCAGGCAGTATACGATCCGAACCGCGTAGTCGGATTCCAGCGTAATATGCACCGTTCTCCCTCCCCTTATTCCAGGAAATCCTTGAGCTTTTTGCTGCGGCTGGGGTGGCGCAGCTTGCGCAGGGCCTTGGCCTCTATCTGCCGGATGCGTTCCCGGGTCACATTAAATTCCTTGCCTACTTCCTCCAGCGTGCGGCTGCGGCCGTCCTCCAGGCCAAAGCGCAGGCGCAGTACCTTTTCCTCACGCGGGGTCAAGGTGGAAAGCACCTCGGCCAGCTGCTCCTTCAGCATGGTATGGCTGGCCACATCGCTGGGGGCGGGGGCGTCCTCGTCGGGGATGAAATCGCCCAGATGGCTGTCCTCCTCCTCACCGATGGGCGTTTCGAGGGAAACCGGCTCCTGTGCCACCCGCATGATCTCCCGAACCTTCTCCACCGGCATCTCCAGCTTTTCAGCAATCTGCTCGTTGGTCGGCTCGTGGCCGTTTTCGTGCAGCAGCTGGCTGTTCACCTTCTTCACCTTGTTTATGGTCTCCACCATATGCACCGGGATGCGGATGGTACGGGCCTGATCGGCAATGGCGCGGGTAATGGCCTGCCGGATCCACCAGGTGGCGTAGGTGGAAAACTTAAAGCCCTTGGTGTGGTCGAATTTTTCCACCGCCTTGATAAGGCCCAGATTGCCCTCCTGGATCAGATCCAAGAACTGCATACCGCGGCCCACATACCGCTTGGCAATGGAAACCACCAGGCGCAGGTTGGCCTCAGAAAGGCGCTTTTTGGCGGCCACATCGCCCTCCGACATCCGGATGGCCAGCTCGACCTCCTCCTCGGCGGAAAGCAGCGGCACCCGGCCGATCTCCTTGAGGTACACCTTTACCGGGTCATCGATGCTGATGCCGTCGGCGCTCAGCACGCTCTCCAGCTCCTCATTACTGGCCGGGGCTATGCTCTCGCCGCCATCGTCCTCCACGATCTCGATATTGTACGCCTCAAAGGTATCGTACAGCTTGTCCACCTGTTCCACATCGTAGTCCAGCTCCTCCAGCGCGTCGCTGATCTCCTTGGTGGTCAGGCGGCCCTTCTGCTTACCGCTTTCCAGCAGCTCCTTGAGTACCTGTTTTTTATCCTGTGTCGCCATCTGTTGCTCCTCCTTATGGGGAAAGCTCCCCTTCGTTACTGATCCTGGTTGGTTTGTGCGGGGCTCTCGTTACGCCCGCTCGTCATCGCGGGCTGTCCCTTCCGCAAGCTATCCCGCTGCCAGCGCCGCAAATTCGCGTTCTGCGGGCTTTTGCCTTCCCGGCGGCAAAACTTTCCCGGAAAAGGCGCCATCTCCTTGTTCTGCGCCATTTTTGGCGTTTTTATTCCTTTCGCCGGCTTTTCTCCCGGTTCAGATTCTCTATGTACTGCCGCAGCGCCTCGCCGGAAAGCTGCCCCAGCTCGTCCCTGCTCATCCGGGCCGCGTAGTCCCGCAGACACTTCAAGCAGTCCTCGGCTTCCTCATCGGTCACCGGCGGGGCGCCCGGCAGCTGCCATTTGGCCAGCCGGTCCACCGCCTGTGGGGAGAGATTCTCTCCCAAGGCGCTGATATCCAGCTCCTGCCCGGAAAGCCCCCGCTGCAATAGCACCCGGTACATCGTCCGGTCGTTCTCGCTTAGGAAGTACCCCTCCGGCAGCCGGTCCCGCAGCGCTTCGGCCCGGTCGGGGTTGCGCAGCAGATACCGCAGCAGCCGTTCGGCGGCCTTCATCTCCCGGGGGTGCTGCCGCAGCAGCAGCTCGTCCTCCCGGTCCTTGCCGCTGTCCTCCCGGATCGGCGGCGCGATGAGATCCCGCTCCTCCTTTTTGCGGTCGCGGTAGTCCCGGCGCTTCTGCTCCCGGGCGATCTGCCCGGCCACGGCGGCCTTATCCACCTCCAGCTCCCGGCATACCTTGCTCAAGTATACCTCCCGCTCGATGGGATTGGGCAGCCCGGCCATCAGCGCCGCAAACTGCTTCAGGAACGAAACCTTGCCCTCGGCGGAGGTCACATCGTTTTCCTGCCGCAGCTTATTGATGGCAAAATCGGTGGCGGAGCTGCTGCCCTCTATCAGCTGGGCAAAGCGTTCCGCCCCGAATTTCTTGATAAATTCATCGGGGTCCTTGGCATCCGGGATGGAAAGCACCCGGATCTTCACCCCCGCCGCCTCCAGCAGACCGGTGGCCCGCCGGGTGGCTGCCTGGCCGGGGGCATCGCTATCGTAGCTCAGCACCACTTCCCCGGTGTACTGCGCGATGAGCCGACTCTGCTCCTCCGTCAGCGCGGTGCCCAGGGTGGCCACCGCGTTGGTAAAGCCCGCCTGGTGCATCGAGACCACATCCATGTACCCCTCGCACAGAATCAGCTCCTTGCGGTCGCTGCCCTTGGCGAAATTGAGGGCAAACAGGTTCCGGCTTTTTTTGAATACCGGGGTATCGCTGCTGTTGAGGTACTTGGGGCCCTTTTCTCCCAAATTTCGACCGCCAAAGGCGATGACATTCCCCCGCAGATCGATGATGGGAAAGATGGCCCGGTTGCGGAAAATATCATAATAACCGCCCCGCTGGCCCTCATTGGCCAGGTGGGCCGCCAGCAGCTCCTCTTTGGTGTAGCCCAGCTTTTTCATGGCATCGGTCAGGCCGTTCCAGCCCTCGCTGGCGTAGCCGATGCCAAAGTGGGTGATGGTCGCCTTGGTCAGCCCTCGCCCGATGAGGTAAGCCCGGCCGGGCCGGCCCGCCTCGCTCATCAGGTTGCGGTGGAAGTAGCGGGCGGCATCCCGGTTTAGCTCCAATATTCGTTTTCTCAGCCGGGCGGAGCGGTCATCTCCCGCCTCCTCCGGCACCTGCATCCCGGCCCGCTGGGCCAAAAAGCGGATGGACTCCATGTAGTCCAGGTTCTCTATCCGCCGGATAAAGCTGATGACATCCCCGCCCGCCCCGCAGCCGAAGCAGTAGAAGGACTGGTTTTCCGGGTAGACGGTAAAGGAGGGCGATTTTTCGCTGTGGAAGGGGCACAGCCCGGAAAGGGTCCGCCCCCGCCGCCGCAGGTTCACATAGCTGCCAATGATCTGCTCGATATCGCTGCGGTATTTCAGCTCCTGTAAAAATTGATCCGGGATCACAGCGGTCCCTCCTTTCTCTTTGGGGTGGATTTTGGGCAATTTTTATTATGGCCTGTAGTCGCCTGCGGCGGGGGGGCAATTTGTAGTCGCCTGTCGGCGTCGCGGGGCCTTTTGCAAAGGCATAGTTAGCACCGCTCGCCGCGGGGGCCTTCCTTTTGCTCCTGCAAAAGGAAGCAA
>ERZ772860.1704-NODE-1704-length-14296-cov-3.544695_pt1 | contig 14296 bp, 7 predicted proteins | sample MGYA00511342_ERZ772860 | MGnify/ENA primary metagenome ERZ772860 (study PRJEB29015, sample SAMEA2737665) | human gut metagenome | biome: human gut; feature: human-associated habitat; material: faeces | place: China | collected 2012 ... | reverse complement strand
GACTCGTGCTGCTCAATCTGGGCGGCAGCCAGGGCGCCAGCACGGCCGCCCTGATTCTGCCCTTGCTGGCGGGGGCCTGCTACGGCGCCTACTTCGTCTTCAGCAAGCCTCTGGGCCGGGTCCACGCGCCGGAACACATCATGCTCCTGCTCTGTGCAGGCAGCGGGATCCTGCTGCTGCCCGTCCATTTCTGCACGCCGCCGCTCTGGCTGCTGCAGCCCCAGGGGCTGGGAATGGCCTTGTATCTGGGCGTCGTGACCGCGGCCCTGGCCTTCAGCCTCACGCTGGCCGGGCTGCGCCGCACCCCCACGGCCATGGCCGCCACGCTGGCCCTGGTGGAACCACTGGGCGCTGCCTGCTGGGGCATCTTTTTGCTGCATGAGCCCGTCGGCGGTCAGGAGCTGGCCGGTATGGGCCTGCTTTTCGGCGGTGTGGCCCTGCTGGCCCTGGGCAAGAAAACGGAAGGGACGGAGCCAACGGAAGAGCGGGAACATTCCCGCCCCCTGACCGGGAAAGGCGCCCCCCAGCATTGAGCATGCAGACAAGATCATGGAGCCTGTCGGCTGCAGACGACGGCTCCCAAGGGTCCGGGAAGGATGTTCTCCGTGTCCTCCCGGGCCCTTGCTTTTTCCGCCGTTTCCCGCTCCACCGTGCACCGTACTGCGCCGAAAACACCAACGGGCCGCCCCTTTCGGGACGGCCCGTCTTCATCATCTGCGGACACCCCGGCCCCACAGACGCAAAAAGCCCCTGACGCTCTCGCATCAGGGGCTTACATGCCATGGTGGGTCGTGCGGGGTTCGAACCTGCGACTCTCTGCTTAAAAGGCAGATACTCTACCTACTGAGTTAACGACCCGTTGAGACGTTTCAGATATACAAATCCCCACATGAAGTCAAGGATTATTTTCCACAAATCCGTTTTTCCGGCCATTCCATGCCGCAACGGCATGGCCGTGCCCCCGTATGATACAGGGACGCCGCCATGGCCGGGCATCCTGAAACTTCCGCCGGGCTAGGCGTTCTTCTTTTCCTGCTTGGCCCAGGAGTCACGCAGGCCCACGGTGCGGTTGAAGACCGGACGCTCGTCGGTGCTGTCCTTGTCCTTGCAGAAGTAGCCCACGCGCTCGAACTGCACCTTGGCGCCCACTTCCTTGGCGGCCAGGGCCGGTTCCAGCATGGCGGTCACTTCGCGCAGGGAATCGGGATTGATGGCATCCAGGAAGGTCTGGCCTTCGGGCATGGCGTTGGGGTTCTCGGCCGAGAACAGGTGTTCGTACAGGCGCACGGTGGCGGGCACGGCATGGCGGGCGGAGACCCAGTGGATGGTGCCCTTGACCTTGCGGCCGTCGGGGCTCTGGCCGCCGCGGCTCTCGGGATCGTAGGTGCAACGCAGTTCCACCAGATTGCCGGCATCGTCGTACACGGCTTCGCGGCAGGTGATGAAATAGGCGTAACGCAGGCGCACTTCCGCGCCGGGCGCCAGGCGGTGGTACTTCTTGGGCGGATCCTGGCGGAAGTCGTCGCGCTCGATCCACAGTTCACGCGAGAAGGGCACGGTGCGGCTGCCGTAGGCGGCATCTTCGGGATAGTTCTCGATGACCACCTTCACGGGATCCAGCACGGCCATGGCGCGCGGGGTGTGGGCGTTGAGGTATTCGCGGATGCAGAACTCCAGCACCGCGTAATCCACCATGGAGTCGGAGCGGGCGATGCCGATGCGGCTGCAGAATTCGCGCAGGGCCTCCGGCGGCACGCCGCGACGGCGCAGGCCGCTCAGGGTAGGCATGCGCGGGTCGTCCCAGCCCTTGACGTAGCCTTCTTTCACCAGCTGGATGAGCTTGCGCTTGGACAGCACCGTGTGGGTGAGGTTGAGGCGCGCGAACTCGATCTGCTGGGGATGGTACACTTCCAGAGCGTCCAGCACCCAGTCATAGAGCTCGCGGTTGTTCTCGAACTCCAGCGTGCAGATGGAGTGGGTGATGCCTTCCAGCGAGTCGGACAGGCAGTGGGTGAAGTCGTACATGGGATAGATGCACCACTTGTTGCCCGTGCGGTGATGTTCGGCATGGCGGATGCGGTACAGGGTGGGGTCGCGCATGACCAGGTTGGGCGAGGCCATGTCGATCTTGGCGCGCAGCACATGCTCGCCGTCGGCGAATTCCCCGGCGCGCATGCGGCGGAACAGGTCCAGGTTCTCTTCCACGCTGCGGTTGCGGCAGGGGCTCTCCTTGCCGGGACGGGTCAGGGTGCCGCGGTACTCGCGGATCTCGTCGGCGCTCAGGTCGTCCACATAGGCCTTGCCCTTGAGGATGAGCTGCTCGGCGTATTCGTAGAGCTTGTCGAAATAGTTGGACGCGTAGAATTCGCGGTCGTCCCATTCACCGCCCAGCCACTTCACGTCCTCGCGGATGGAATCCACGTATTCGGTGTCTTCCTTGACGGGGTTGGTGTCGTCGAAGCGCAGGTTGCACATGCCGCCGAACTCGCGCGCCACGCCGAAGTTCAGGCAGATGGACTTGGCATGGCCCAGATGCAGGTAGCCGTTGGGTTCCGGAGGAAAGCGCGTGTGCACCTGACCCCCGAAACGACCCGACGCGTTGTCGTCCATGATGCGGGCGCGGATGAAGTCCACACCGGCTTTGGGATTGTCGTTGCTTTCCGCGGCAGCGGCCACGGTCTCGGCCTTGTTTTCGCTCATGGCGTTGTTCCTCCGTAAGATATTGAACGCAGCAGGATACGCCAAGCCGGTACGGGGGTCAACGTCGCCCGCCGGGCCTTCCCGGCAAAGGTGAAGATTTTTTTGTGCCTTTGCCGGATTTTCCCTTGACACTCGGCCCCTTCCCGACTAGTGTACAGCCTCACGCGGGAATGACGAAGTCTTCCCTGAGCGGAGAGGTGTCCGAGTCGGCCGAAGGAGCTCGCCTGCTAAGCGAGTATACGGGCTTAAACCTGTATCGAGGGTTCAAATCCCTCCCTCTCCGCCACTAAGGCAGCAACGCCGGTATGTCAGCAATGACGTACCGGCTTTTTTTTCGTATCCTGTTCCCCAGCGTAAAGAGGGATCCTGTGCCGGGGAAACGGCTTTTTCCGCCATTCCGGGCCCCTCGTCTTCCCACCTCACCACACGCAGGGGACATGCCATGACAAGTAAAAGCTGCATCACAGACAAGCCTGTTTCCACAAAGGATGGCGACAGCCTCCAGGCCCAGGATTATGCCCGGGCCCTGAGCCTCTTCATCCAGCATGCGGACACACCTGTCACCATCGGTATCCAGGGCGGCTGGGGGAGCGGTAAAACGAGCCTCATCAGCATGTTGCAGGAACTGCTCGACAAGGATGAAGCGCACACGAGCCTCTGCGTATGCGTCAATGCCTGGGAGCATTCCCTGTTCCAGGATGCCAACAGCAAGATGGACGTGGCCCTGAGCCTTCTGGGCGGACTGGCCGACGGCATCGAGCAGAGCGTCGTCCAGGCCACATGGATGGGCCGGGACGTCCGCGATCGCGTCAACAAGAACAGCCAGGCCATCAATGCTGCCCTGGGAGCGCTGAAATTCTGCCTGCGCCTCTCCGCCCGTATCGCCGTGCAGGACGTCGCCAATGCCGCCGGCGCCGGTGAAGCCGTGAGCGGCACCTTCGAGGACAAGCGGGAGGAACAGCCCGAGCAGAAACCCATAGCCCAGCATGTGCACGAATTGCGGGAGTCGCTCCGCGAACAGGTGGCCAGGATCACGCAGGGCGGCACGCCGGGCAAGATCGTGTTCTTCATCGACGACCTGGACCGCGTACCGCCGGCCACGGCGGTGGAGATCTTGGACATCACCAAGAACATTTTCGACATCCCCAATTGCGTTTTCATCCTGGCCATCGACTACGAAGTCGTGGTGAAAGGACTGGAAGGAAAATTCGGCCCCAAATCACGGGAAAACGAACGCGAGTTCCGCCAGTATTTCGACAAGATCATCCAGATCCCCTTCACCATGCCCATCGGGGCCTATGCCACACACATCGCTGACATGCTGCAACCGGCCCTGGAACAGCTGGGGCTGCCTGCCGGGGAAGACGGCGACCTGCTGAAACGCCTCGCCGAGGATGCCACGCTGGCCACGGGCGGCATCCCCCGCAGCATCAAGCGCATCGTGAACACCCTGTCCCTGCTGAACTATATCGCCAAGGCATCCCGGGAGGACACCGACAGCTCGCCCAAAGCGGCCATGGACGATCTGGAAGCCCGCTTCATCATCGTGGCCCTCCATATCAACTTCCCCGAGATCTGCCGGCGGATCATGGAAAGGAGCGCCTTCACCCAATGGAAGCGTACCGAGCTCGACAAGGTCTGGAAGCTGGAGAGCACCAAATACACTAATGAACTGGCCGTGCTGGAAAAGAGCGACCTTTTCAATGACGAATGGGAAAAAGCCCTGTACTGCCTTTGTGCCCAGTCCGACTGGCTCAAGGCGCAGGCCAAGAACATTTCCCAGCTGCTGAACAACCTGCTCGTGGCCCTCAACGGCAAAAAGGACCAGAGCGAACTTTCGGAAGAAGGCCTGACCCTGATGGCCGACATCCTGGACAGCATCCGCGTCGTCTCCATCGATACGGAGACGTCCATCCAGGAGATCGATGACAGCAGCGTCAAAACGGACAGCTTCACCTACTTTTGCCGACAGTTCCATGAGAAGCTCGCCAAGGCCCTGCCGAAGGGGGCCTTGGGCAACCCCACGAACGAATATGCGAAGCGTGTCTCAGGCGGCAGATGCTATGATGCTGCCATGGGTGCGGAGCGGGCGCTGTGCATAGAGTGGGAGAAGGAAAAAGCAGAGATCAGTATTTCCATCTTCGGCAACAAGAAAAATATCCCTCGCGCCAACGCGACCCCTATACTGGAAAAATATACCGACGGCGTGGATGCATATGACTATTATGGACGCTCCCAGTTCTGGTTCGGACGCTGCTACGGTGACGTTCCTGCCGGCAGTTTCCGTACCCTCTCTGCCGCGGCTTACGTCGACGATACCGTGAAGTTGTACGAGACCGTCTGCAAGGCTGAAAAAGAACTGTCCGCCAAGGGGTAGCGCACGCGGCATACTGTCCACAGGTATTGCCCCAGTCCTGCTGCCCTCTTTCTGCAGCACGGACGTTCGAAAAGGGAGCTCCTGCGAAGTATCGCGATAAGGGAACAGCCCCTTGTCTCCACAGCGGCGGCAAGGGTGAGCCCCGCATAGATATCTGAATCCAGGCCCTGCCCGGTCCATCCGGGCGGGGCCGTCGTTTTTTTCCGCCTTGCCGGATGCCCCGGCCAGCCCTACAGCCCGCATTCCTTCATCCGGCGCCACAAGGTCGTTCGTGAGATGCCCAGGGCCTCTGCCGCCTGGGTCTTGTTGTATCTGTATTTTTGCAGCACCGCTTCCAGGCGGGCGCACGACGCCGTCTCTCCCCTGCTGGCGGGAAACGCTTCCGGGTCTTCCTCATCCAGGATATCCGCATCGAAAAGGATATCGGAGGCCTGGATCACAGGCTGCCGGGCCAGGACGATGGCCCTGTCCACCACATGGAGCAGCTCCCGGACATTGCCGGGCCAGTCATGCTGTTCCAGCTTCTCGATGGCCTCGTCCGAGATCGAGAATTTTCTGTGGCCTTCCCCGCGCAGCCTGCGCAGATAGGCAAGGACGATGGGGCCGATGTCTTCCTTGCGGGCTGCGAGCGACGGGATCTTGAGCAGCAGGGTATTGATCCTGTAGAACAGGTCCTGCCGGAACTGCCCCTGCCTGGCCATGGCAAAAAGGTTCCTGTTCGTCGCACAGATGATGCGGACATTCACCTGCACGAAGCGGGTGCTCCCCAGGCGGGTCACGACTTTGTCCTGCAGGACCCGCAACAGGCGGGCCTGCAAGCGCAAAGGCATCTCCCCTATCTCGTCAAGGAACAGGGTCCCGCCGTGGGCCAGCTCCACCAGCCCCGTCTTGCCCCCGCGCCTGGCGCCGGTGAAGGCCCCCTCTTCATAACCAAAAAGTTCGCTTTCCAGCAGGCTCTCGGGCACGGCCGCACAGTTGACGGAAACAAAGGCCGCCTCCTGCCGCTGGCTGTGCGCATGGATGGCCTGGGCGAACATCTCCTTGCCCGTGCCCGTATCGCCGATCAGCAGTACAGGCCCGTCGCTGTCCGCGAAACGCTGCCCCATGAGCTTTGCCTGAGTGATGACGGCACTGTCGCCGATGATGTCGTTGAACATGAAGTAACGGCGTTTCCCTTTCTGATAGATATTTTGCCGTACCTGCCGCTCATTTTTCTGGATATCGACCGTATTGTTCAGACTCAGGACATAGCCGTCAAAATTCCCCTTGAGTTTGATATCGACGATGGTGAAGAGGAACTCACGCTTTATCATGTCTTTCAGAATAAAGGAGTCCGAGGCACCTTTCCTTTCTCCCATGATGCGCGCGAAATCCGTCCTGGGGAATATCCTGCCCAGATCCATGCCGATGATCTGCTCCGATATGACGCCAAACACTCCCTGGGCTTTATCATTCGCGTAGCGAATCGTGTAGTTTTTATCTACGACTATGATGATATTCGGATTGATATTCAAAACCGTATTGATGAAATCTCGCCTCTGTATATTCAGAGCATCCATCTCTATGATGTGCTTTGCCTCAAGAAACACCTTGTAGACGGCTTCCTGATTTTCTGAAAGCAGGGGGATGGCGTGGAAACCTTCCTCCCTGGCTTTGCTTATCAGGCCAAATCCCCCCACAAGAAGGGATATGTTTTCCTCCCTGACCTTTTTCAGGGCCGCTTCAAGATTGTTCCTGTCCTCGACTTCCAGCCTGTAACCCCGCAGACCGAGCAGCTGCGCTATCCGCATGAATTTGAGCCCCTGGCCGGGAAAACAGAGATGGCCCACGCGCATGTTGCTGTTCTGGAAGGGCAGGAGGGTCTCGAAAAAATTCTCGGCCGAGTATTCTATGGAAAGGATGGGGATGGAGGTGGAGTTCCTGAGGATGTGGAGCGCATGCCCGCGTGTGGCCAGCAGCTTGATCTTTTCCGTATTGAGGATGTGCAGGGCGACCTCCACGTCATTATCGAACTTCGATACGGCGATGCAGGTCCGCATGTTGAGCTGGTGGGCCGTCTCCTCGGCATACTTGGCCAGAGTCTTGAACGGGGTGACGACACAAAAATCCGCAGGTTGTTCACCCACGTGGATGATGGACTCACAAAAACCGGGGTGCATGGAGGCTCCTTTTGTGAAAGGCCCGTTGTTGGCTCCCGCCCTGCCCATCCGGCAGGATGGACATTACGTTCTAAATGTTTCAAAAATAATCTAGAATAATTTCAATATATTGTCTAAGGATATCTGCAACATTACGTTCATTTTGTTATTTTTGATTTGTTAACATATTGATTTTAATTACTTTTTCAAAATGGCACGCTTATTGATGTTAGTGAAAAAAAGAGCGTAGTGCCGAAAGAAAAAATAAAACCAATCTTATCGGTATATTATCATGGAGGTCATCATGGTCCAAGGTAACTGGTGGAAGTGGGCTCTCAGCCTGGGCTTGCCCCTGATCGTATTCTTTACCGTCCCGGAAATGGAGATAGCCAGCCCGAAGACGCCGCTTTTCCTGGCGATCACCCTGTGGGCCGTCATCGCCTGGGCCGTGGAGATCCTGCCCTCTGCGATCGTCGCGGCCATCCTGACGTTCCTGTATGCGCTTTTCGTCACCAAGCCGGCCGTTGCCTTCTCCAGCTGGTGCACTTTCCTGCCGTGGATGTGCTTCTCCGCCCTCATCATCGCCCAGGTGCTCAACCGTACGGGCCTTGGCAAGCGCATCGCCCTGCACAGCATGATCCTGATGGGCTCCTCCTTCACCAAGACCATGATAGGCCTCATGGGGGCCGGCATCATCCTGACCCTGCTCGTCCCCTCCGGCCTGGCCCGCACGGTCATCTTCGTCGCCATCGCCCAGGGCCTGATCCAGGCCCTCAATGTGGACACCCGCTCCCGCATGTCCTCTGCCCTGATCATGGGCGGCTATCTGGCGGCCATCGCCCCCGGCCTGTTCTGCATCACCGGCACGGAGATGAACCTCCTCGCCCTTCAGGTCGTCACCAACACCACCGGCGTGCCTGTGGAGTATGTCGACTTCATCATCCAGATGGCGCCCTTCTCCATCTTCTACATGGCCTGTTCCATCATGATGGTCTTCATCATCCGCGGCAAGGAGCGGCTCCAGAACGAAGATTCCCTCAAGACCGTCCTTGAGGAACGCCTGAAGGAGATGGGCCCCATCTCCGCTGAAGAGATCAAGATCTTCCTGGTGCTGTCCATCGGTTTCATCGCCTTCGTGACCGAACAGTGGCACCATCTTCCCGGCGCGTTCGTCTTTGCCCTGGTCGGCATGGCCTGCTTCATGCCCGGCATGAACCTGGCCACCGAGCAGGATCTGCGCAAGGTCAACCTTTCGTTCCTCATCTTCCTTGCGGCCTGCATGTCCATCGGCGCCGTGGCGCAGGACCTGAACATCCCCAAGTGGATCTCGGCCCACATGTCCTCCCTGTTCGAAGGACGCGGCGCGGTCATGGCCATCAGCTTCTCCTATGTGCTGGGCGTGATCGTGAACTTCCTGATGACCCCCATGGCGGCCGTCGGTGCCCTGGGCAGCCCGCTGGCCCAGCTGGCCGTCAGCCTGGGCATGGATCCCTACACCCTGGTCTACGCCCTGCTGTACGGTCTGGACCAGCTGCTCTTCCCCTATGAGATCGGCTACCTGCTGTACACCTTCATGAGCGGCGCCGTCACCCTGCGCCACATCATGGGCGCTTTCGCCATCCGCATGGTGGCCTTCGCGTTCTTCATCCCCCTGATCCTCGTGCCCTACTGGAAGCTGATCGGTTTCCTCAAGTAAAGAGAAACAGTCATGAACATCATCGATTGCAGATACAGACCCAATACGCCCGAATGGATGGCGACCTTTACCCGCAACCCGGTCTACGCGGAGTACGTCAAACTCACGGACTTCGACCGGAAGCCCACCCAGTCCCTTGCCGCCTGTGCCGCCCAGCTGGGCTCGCTCGGCATCGGCAAGGCCCTCGTTTCGGGCAGGGATATCGAAAGCACCTATGCCTCCCCTTCCTCCAACGGTCTTGTGGATGCCTGCGTGGCGGCCTTCCCCGATCTTTTCATCGGCATCTACGGCTATGATCCGCACAAGGGGATGCAGGCCTACAAGGCCATGCGGCAAGCCTTTGCCGAAGGGCGCAGCCTGGGGGCATCCATCGAACCGGCCATGGCCCACTGCGCCCTGGACGATGCCCGCTACTATCCGCTGTACGCCCTGTGCTGCGACCATGACCTGCCGCTCCTCGTCACCGCGGGCCTGTCGCCCCACATGCCCGGCGTCCTGCTGAGCCCCACTTCGCCCGCGGCCCTGGACAAGGTCGCCACCGACTTTCCCGACCTGCGCATCCTGGTCAGCCACGGCGGCTATCCCTGGGCCGGCGAGACCATCGCCGTCTGCCTGCGCCACCGCAACATCTACCTGGATTTCTCCTCGTCCATCAACAAGCCGGGGGGCGAGCTTTATGTCAAAGCCGCCAATGACTGTCTTGCCGACCGCTTCGTCTTTTCCAGTGCCAATCCTTTCGTGGATGTGGACAAGGCCCTGGAGCAGATCGGCCGCCTCGGGCTCTCGGACGAAGCCCGGGACAACATGCTCCACAAGAATGCCCTGCACCTCATCGGCCACGTCCTGCAAAACGCCTAAGGAGCCTTGCCATGTCATCCCGCACCATCTATGCCCTCACCGCCGGCCAGAAGCCCGTCGTCATCACCAACCATTTCTACATGCGTCCCGACATCAAGGAGTCCCTGTGCACCCAGTTCTTCTTCTGGTGCATCCTGGACGAGAAGGAAGGCCCCATCCTGGTCGACCAGTCGTTCACCCAGCGATGCCTTGACGAGATGAAGATCCCCTTTCAGGTCAAGGAAGGTCCCCTCGAGCTGCTCGACCGTATCGGTGTCCGACCCGAGGACGTGCGTCACGTCATCCTGTCGCACCTGCACTGGGACCACTACGCGGGCGACGAGTTCTATCCCAATGCCCGCTATCATGTGCACCAGAAGGAACTGGAATATGTGACCGGCCCCCTGATGCGTTTTACGACCTATGCGCAGCACTACAACTTCAAGGCCATCGAACATCTGCTCCACCTGCACTTTTCCGGACGGGTCCACCTGATCCAGGATGAGCGCGAGGAGATCTGCGAAGGCATCACCTGCCTGAGGACGGGCGGCCATACGCCCGGCCTGATGTCCGTGGCCGTGGAGACGGCAGGCGGGACGAAGGTCATCTGCAGCGATGTCGTCCCGCGTTACCGGAACATCAGCGAGATGACTCCCTGCGGCATCCACTATGACGTCACCGAGGCCCTCCAGGCCCTTGAGACCGTCAGCCGGATGACCCGGTCCGTGGACGACATCCTGCCCGGACACGACCCGGCCATCACGGAGCGCTATCCCCAGGTGGCTCCCGGCGCCTTCCGCATCATCTGACATCCGGGGCATGACCGGCCATACAGCCAAGGAAAGAACATGACATATACGACATTGCTCCCGGCCCGCATGGGACGGCTGGAACTGCGCAACCGCATCGTCTTCCCCGCCATGGTGACGAACTATTGTTCCACCCGGGGCGAAGTGACCGACAGGCTGGTGGCCTACCACCAGGAACGGGCCAAAGGCGGTGCCGGCCTCCTGATCACGGAAGCCACCTACATCAGTCCCGATGGCAAGAGCTTCCCGCATCAGCTCGGTATCGATGACGATGGCCTGCTGCCCGGCCTCCGGCGCCTGGTGGAATCCGTCCACGCGGCGGGGGCCCGCATCGCCGTACAATTGTGCCATGCCGGCAGGCAGACCTCCCGGGCCGTGACCGGTCTGCCGCTCATCTCGCCCTCGGTGACCCGTTTCGGCAATGACGAGACCAGCGCCATGCGGCAGGAAGATATCGACAGGGTCCTTCGTGACTATGCCGGCGCGGCCTTGCGGGCCCAAAAAGCGGGGTTCGATGCCGTGGAGCTGCATGCAGGCAACGGCTATTTGCCCCAGCAGTTCCTTTCCCCGTTCACCAATGCCCGGCAGGACGGTTACGGGGGCAGCCTGGAGAATCGCGTCCGCTTCACCGTGGAGGCCATCCGGGCGGTCAGGGCGGCTGTCGGACCGGACTTCCCCATCATCCTGCGCCTCGGTGTGGCGGAACCCGTCAGCGGAGGCCTGACCCTGGAAGACGGCGTGGCCGCAGCACGCATCCTGGCCCGGGAGGACATCGACGCCTTCGACGTGACGGCCGGCATGCGGGAAGGCGGCATGTGGGTGACGCCGCCCCTGGCCCTGCCCCGGGGCACGCATATCGAAAAGGCGGCGGCCGTACGGCAGGCCATCCAAGCCTCCAGGCCCGTCATCGGCATCGGCAGGATCACGTCCGCGTCCCTGGCTGACAGCTTCATCACGGCCGGGAAGGTCGATTTCGTGGTCATGGGGCGCGCCCTACTGGCCGACCCCGAACTGCCGCTCAAGACATTGCAGGGCAGGGAAGAAGACATCCGCCCCTGCATAGGTTGCAACGAAGGCTGCATCGGCCGCCTGTCCCGCGGGCTCGACATCTGCTGCGCCGTCAATCCGCGTGTGGGCAATGAATACCGCCCCCTGTCGCGCCGGGCCGCCGTCCCGCGGCATGTCCTCATCGTCGGCGCCGGTCCGGCCGGTCTCGTGGCCGCCTGTACGGCACTCCGGCGGGGCCACCGTGTCACGGTCCTGGAAAAAGAGGCCGCCTGCGGCGGCAAGATCCCCCTCGCGGCCCGGCCCCCGTTCAAGGAAGAGCTGGCGGGCTACGCCGCCTGGCTGCAACGTCAGGCCCGGGATCTGGGCGCCGACATACGCTGTTCCACCAAGGCCACGCCCTCGCTGATAGCCGAACTGGCGCCGGACGTCGTGCTGCTGGCCGTTGGCGCCGAACCCGTCATCCCGCCCATCCCCGGGCTTGCGCCGGAACGATTCCTTCTGGCAGAACAGGTGCTGCAACAACAGGGCCCTGCCCCCGGGCAGGATGTCCTCATCATCGGCGGCGGGCTGGTCGGCTGCGAGACGGCGCTCTTCCTTGCCAAAAACGGCTGCCATCCCCTGGTGGCGGAGATGCGCGAAGATCTTTGCATGGATATCGAGCCCCGCTCCCGGGCCGTCATGCTCCTGCACCTGAAGGAATACGGCATCCGGGCCCTGACCTCCTGCCGGGTCGCGCGTATCGGGGAAGGGGAAGCCATCCTGTGCACGCCGGGACATGCTGAGGAACACCTGCCCTGTTCCTGCATCGTACTGGCCACGGGCTACCGCCCCCGCACGGCGCTTGCCGAAGCCCTGCGCGGCATGGACATGCCTGTCTACGGCATCGGCGACTGCCACGGCGGGACGCGCATCTGTGACGCCGTCTGGCAGGCCACGGCCACAGCCGAAACCATCTAACCCATCGCCCGGGAAACACCGGGCCGGAAACGGCAATGAAACAGTTCGTCTGCAAACCGACCATCCACATGTTCCCCACCTGCAAGGACTTCCTGGCAGGCTTCGACATCGGCGAGGATGACCTCGTCCTCAGCAACGCGTATATCTTCAAACCGTTTTTCGACGGTCTCGCCTGCCGCGCCCAGGCGCTTTTCCTGGAAGACTACGGCCAGGGAGAACCCAGCGACACCATGGTGGACGCACTGCTGGCAGCGGCCTCCCGGCACCATTTCCGTCGTGTCATCGCCATCGGCGGCGGCTCCGTCATCGACGTGGCCAAAGTCTTGGCGGTGGCTCCAACCGGCAGTGATACCAGTGCCGTTTTCGACAGCAAGGAACTGAAGCAGGAAAAAGAACTCATCATCCTGCCCACCACCTGCGGTACGGGCAGCGAGGTCACCAATATCTCCATCATCAACCGCACCTGCCTCGGGATCAAGGTCGGGCTCGTCCACGACAGCCTGTACGCACGCCATGCCGTCCTGGTGCCCGAGCTGCTGGAAAAGCTGCCCTATCCCGTCTTTGCCACCAGTTCGCTCGATGCCCTCGTCCATGCCGTGGAGTCCTACCTGTCCACCGCGGCAAGCCCCTTTACCCGCATGTTCTCCGCGGAAGCCATCCGGCTCATCCTGGCCGGCTACAGGGAAGTGGCTTTGCACGGCAAGGACGGCCTGCGCCCCCTCCTCGGCGACTTCCTGCTGGCGAGCACCTATGCCGGGCTTGCCTTCGGTACGGCAGGATGCGCCACCGTGCATGCCATGAGCTATCCGCTGGGCTCCACGTTCCATATCCCGCACGGGGAGTCCAACTACGCTGTCTTTGCCGGTGTGTTGCGGCATTATGAACAGCAGCAGGTCCCGGGCCTGGCAGACCTCCAGGAGCTTCTGGGCCGGGAACTGGGCTGCCCCGCCTCCAGGGCCATGGACAGCCTCGATGCCCTGCTGCAAAAGATCCTCCCGCTCAAGAGGCTGTCCGCCTACGGCATGGAGCCTTCCCAGGCCCGGCCCTTCGCCGAGGCCGTGCTGCGGACCCAGCAACGCCTGCTGGCCCACAGCCCCAAGGAAATGACGGTGGCCGACATGAGCGGGATCTATACGGCCCTGCTGTAGCATCCATCTCCAGGCCGGGATCCTTTCGTCCCTGATCCGCACCCGGCCTGGCGTCCTCCTTCCGGTGGGGGGGGCGGCCTGATCCCCCACCCCACAGGCCGTCCCCCCTTTCTAGGCAGCCTTTTCAGAAACACGAGGCATGCCCCGAACGCATCCCCTGCCCACCGCCCAACGGCGGGCAGGGGATGCGCTTCCATAACAGTCATGATTTTCTGGATATCCGGGATGGTCTTGCGCATGTGGCCCTGATGATTACTCTGTGGTCATACTACAGACCAGCAGACAGTTCCCGGCAGCCGCCCAGGGAAGGGCGGCTCGTGTTTCCCGGGCATGCCGCGTGCAAGGGGGCCATCGTGAAAACTTCGGATGTCGTCAAACGCTATACGAGCCTTGCGGTCTCGCTGTTCTTCAACGCCCTGGGCATCGCCCTGATCACACAGGCCCATCTGGGCACCACCCCCATCACCACCCTGCCCTATACGCTGGCGGCCATCTTCGGCCTGACCCTGGGCACCACGACCTTCGCCTGCAACCTGCTCTTCCTGCTGCTCCAGCGCATCCTGCTGCGGCGCCGGCTGGGCATCGCGGAACTCCTGCAGATCCCGGCCGTGCTCATCTTCAGTGTG
>ERZ772860.1701-NODE-1701-length-14305-cov-3.711088_pt1 | contig 14305 bp, 12 predicted proteins | sample MGYA00511342_ERZ772860 | MGnify/ENA primary metagenome ERZ772860 (study PRJEB29015, sample SAMEA2737665) | human gut metagenome | biome: human gut; feature: human-associated habitat; material: faeces | place: China | collected 2012 ... | reverse complement strand
GGCGCAGTGGTCGTCGAACCAAGAATCCCCTGCCTTTAGGCATGGGGAGTGTCAACGAGCTCGTGCTTCATGTCGATTTTTGGGTTGCGGATGTCGATGTCGTTCTGGAGATCGAGGAAATAGCGGTCGCTGACGCCGAAATACTTGCCGAGGCGAAGGGATGTGTCCACCGTGACCTTGCGTTTGTTGCGCAGGATTTCCTGGATGCGCGATACCGGCACATGGATGTCTTTCGCCAGCCGGTACGCAGAGATCCCCATCGGCTCCATGAATTCTTCCAAAAGGATTTCTGACATGGTAGGCGTTGGTATCATGTTTTTCATGGTAATTACGCTCCAATCAATGGTAGTCTTCGGTTTCTTTAGAAAATCTTATTGATATATTTTTACGGTCCTTATCGCGAAAACTCACTATCATGCTTTTATTATACCTGCCAAACAGGTATATATCAACCTTTACCTCCTTTACCTCGCATCTCATAAGGGAGAGGACCTCTTCCGTCAGCCTTCGGCTGCCACCTTCCCCGTGTGCGGGGGTACGCCGCTTGGTGGTTGAGGTGAAATGAGTTTGGGATGAGCCCGCAAGACCATGGACCTCTTCCACCGCTAACGCGGTCCCCCTTCCCCGTGCGCGGGGAAGGCTTTTTGTTTGGGGGGTGTCGTTTTTGAGGGCTGGCTGGGGAGCGTTGCCTTCCCCGGGTGGGGAAGGTGCCGAGCTTGCGAGGCGGAAGGGGTCCATGGGCTCGGCGGGGGAATGCGGCCTGAGTGAATGCGAGCCATAGGCTCGGCGGGGGGATTGTGGCCTGACGAGGGATTGACGGGCGGGCGGTAGTGTGCTATCATTAAGAGTACCAAATGTGGATTCATCCACGCTGTCGCGTCTTTGTGACGTGATTTTGTAGGGGGATGTAAAGGTGTCGACGGGGTATTGAAGCCACGAAGTTCGCAGGCCAATGGTCATGAATGCCTGAAGCTTGACCGCTAAATTCAACTGACGAAGCTGAATACGCTTACGCTGCCTGAGCCTAGCTCAGATAGCCCCTCTGGAAGTACGAACCGTCAGCCAACCCGGAGGTTTTAAATAAAGACGGCAGTTTCCTGTTTTGTAAAAACAGGTGGTGGAGAACTCTGAATCCCAGAGTTCCGCTCCTATGATGCCCGCATTCTCGGGCTATTGCGATAATGCTTTGTGATGTGGATGTATTTCGGACAGGAGTTCGATTCTCCTCATCTCCACCAAATTGGACAATCGCTGCCTGCGGGCGGCTTGAGGCCTGGACCGATTGGTCCGGGCCTTTTTGTGTTTCATGGCTGATCCGTATCCCCCTGGGAGGCTTACGCGGGCTATGAAGATGACGTATAATGGAAGCATCGATTATCACGTTTATTTATAGGGGAGCTGAACTTATGCATATTCCAGAAAACTACCTGAGCCCCGCGACGTGTGCGGTGCTGGGCGCGGCGATGGCGCCGGTCTGGTTCGTGGCGGTCGCGAAGGTGCGGCACCATGTGCCGCAGGAGAAGCTGCCGCTCTTGGGCATTGCGGCGGCATTGTCGTTCCTCGGCATGATGTTCAATGTGCCGCTGCCGGGCGGCACGACGGGCCATGCGGTGGGCGGCACGCTGATCGCGATCCTGTTTGGGCCGTACGCGGCGTGCCTTTCGGTCAGTGTCGCGCTGCTCATCCAGGCGCTGTTCTTCGGCGACGGCGGCATCCTCGCGTTCGGGGCGAACTGCTTCAACATGGCGTTCGTGCTGCCGTTCACGGGCTATGCGGTCTACCAGCTCGCGCGCCGTCATCTGAAATCGCCGTCGGGCGAGTACATCGCGGCGGGGCTCGGCGCGTATGCGGGCATCAATGCGGCGGCGCTCGTGGCGGCCATCGAGTTCGGCGTGCAGCCGCTGCTGTTCACGGATGCGGCGGGCCAGGCGCTCTACTGCCCGTATCCGCTCTGGATCTCGGTGCCGGCGATGATGGTCGGCCACCTGACGATCTTCGGCCTCGCGGAGGTCGTCTTCACGACGGCGGTGCTCGCGTATCTGCGCAAGACGTCGCCGGACCTCTTCCAGTCGGTCCGCATGAAGACGAACCGCGCGCTCTACGGCCTCATCGCGGCGCTGATCGTCTGCACGCCGCTCGGGCTGCTCGCGGCTGGCACGGCCTGGGGCGAGTGGGACCCTGAGGAGCTTGCGGAACAGGATTTCCTCGGCTCGGCGCTCGGCTACACGCCGGCTGGCATGGAGCAGGGCTTCTCGTTTGAGGCGCTGTTCCCGGACTATGCGATTGCGGGGATGCCGGAGGCCTTTGGCTACATCCTCTCGGCGCTGATTGGCACGGCGCTGCTCGTCATCGTGTTCAAGATGGCGGCACCGCTCTTTGCCTCGCACACGGATTACGGCGATTCGGTCTCGAATCACTGATGGAGTTTGGAATCTGAGGTGTTCTTCATGATGGATTTGCCGGAATGGGCAAAGCGCGAAGAATCATATCGACCTGACAAGGACCGGGATGCATTCATCTCCCGGTCTCTTTTGCGTATGATGGAGATGCTCAAGGTACTGCGCGCGCAGGCGGGCAGGCGCCATCGCGGGCAGGCGGGGGCGGCGCTCGCGCTGCTCATTCTCCTGCTGCTCGCTGTGGTCACAGCGCGCACGCCGGCGTTCCTCTGGACGGTGCTTGGCGGGGAGCTCGTGCTCATGACGGCGCTGACGGGGGCGCAGCTGCGCAAGATCATCGCGGGGGCGCTGACGGTTGCACTCTTTTGCCTGCTGCTCGTGCTGCCGGCGGTCGTCTTCTGGGGGCCGGGGCCGTCGCTCTTGCTGCCGTTCAAGACGTTTCTCTGCGTGGTGGCGCTCAATCTCCTGCAGCAGTATTTCTCGTGGCATGAGATCACGGCGGCGCTGCGGCGCTTTCATCTGCCGCCGGAGGTCATCTTCATCCTCGACACGACGCTTCGCTATCTCGTCGTGCTCGGGAATCAGGCGTCGCTGCTGCTTACCTCGCTGAAGCTGCGCTCGGTCGGCCACAACCCGCGCAAGCACAAGGCGATGGCGGGGATCATGGGCATCGTCGTGCAGCGCTCGCAGCGGCTCTCGCTCGAGATGGCGGAGGCGATGCGCTGTCGCTGTTTCACGGGGGAGTACCCGCGCCTGGAGGGGCCGCGGGAAAAGGGGGCTCTATGGGGCCGCCTCATCCCGTGTCTGCTCGTCGCGTTTTATGTGTTCTTGTATCTGCGCTTGGAGGGATTCTTGTGATTGCGCTTGAAGATGTCTGCTGTGCGTTTGACCGCGAGCCGGTGCTGCGCCACATCAGTTTCACGATAAAGAAGGGGGAGGCGGTGCTGCTGACGGGGCCGAATGGCTCGGGCAAGACGACGCTCTTGCGGCTGCTCAACGGGCTGGTGTTCCCGGAGGTGGGGACGTACCGGTTTGAGGGCACGGCAATCACGGCGAAGAAGATGCGGGAGCACCGCTATTCGAAGTACTTCCATCAGCGCGTGGGCTATGTCTGGCAGAATCCGGATGCGCAGCTCTTTTGCGCGAGTGTGGAGGAGGAGCTGGCGTTCGGGCCGCTGCAGATGGGGCTGGCGGAGGATGAGGTGCGCCGGCGCGTGAAGGATGCGATCGGGTATTTCTCGCTGGAGAAATTGCGCGAGAAGCCGCCGTATTTCCTGTCGGGCGGCGAGAAGAAGCGCACGGCGCTGGCTTCGATCTTCACGATGAATCCGGCGGTCTGGACACTCGACGAGCCGGAAAACTTCCTCGACGCCGAGAGCCAGGAGTGGCTGACGGGGTTCCTGCAGGCGCTCAAGGAGGCGGGGAAGACGATCATCGTGACGTCGCACCATCCGGATATCGCCGGGAAAGTCGCGGACCGCGAGATACGGCTGACGGCGGAGCATCAGTTGGGATGATAGTGATGCGATGAGGGGCCCGAGGGGCTGGCTGAACAACGCTGTGCAATGGAGGGCCGGGGAGAGACTGGCAACGCTTCGCCACGGCGCACTGCTAAACGTATTTTTTGTCTTTTATGGCATCCTTAGCAAAGAGCTAAACGCGCTGCGCTTGGACGACGCTCTTTGCTAAGGATTCTGGTGGACAAAAAATACGTTCTTCACGCAGCGCGCCGAAGGCTCCGCTTTTGCCAGCCTCTCCCCTGACGTAGTCCCGCCGACGCTCAGCCATTCCCTCCGTCGGCACACACAAATTCCCCTTGACTCTAGCATAGTTGTAGTGTTTACTATGGTGTCAAGGAGGGATCTTTTTGAGTAAGAATCTGACAACGGGCAGTGTGGCGAGGAATATCTTGTATTTCTCGCTGCCGTTTTTTCTTTCGTATTTCCTGCAGACGCTCTACGGCATGGCGGATCTGTTTATCATCGGGCAGTTCGAGGGGGCGGCTAGTATCACGGCGGTCTCGATTGGCAGTCAGGTCATGCACATGCTGACGGTCATGATCGTGGGGCTGGCGATGGGGACGACGGTCACGATTGCGCAGGCGGTTGGCGCGGAGGACGGGCTGCGGGTCCGGAAGGCCATCGGCACGACGGCGGTGCTGTTCTTTGTGGTCTCCATCGTGCTGGCCATTGTGCTGATCGTGCTTCGCGGCTCGATCACGGGTGTCATGGAGACGCCTTTGGAGGCGGCATCTGGGACGCAGGCGTATCTCCTGATCTGCTTCCTCGGCATCCCGCTCATCACGGCCTACAATATCATCGCCTCGATTTTCCGCGGGCTCGGCGATGCGAAGAGTCCGATGTACTTTGTCGCGGTGGCCTGCCTCTGCAACATCGCGCTCGACTATCTCTTCATGGGGGCGCTCGCCATGGGGCCGGCCGGCGCGGCCTGGGGCACGGTCATCTCGCAGGCCATCAGTGTCGTGCTCGCGCTCGCCTATGTGAAGAGCGGCAGGGCGGGCATTGCGCTTTCGCGGCAGGATTTCCGTCCGGACCTCGCGGTGCTGCGCCGCATCCTGCGCATCGGTGTGCCAATCTCGCTGCAGGACGGCTTCATCCAGGTGGCGTTCCTCGTCATCACGGTCATCGCGAACATGCGCGGACTGACGGACGCGGCGGCGGTCGGCATCGTGGAGAAGGTCATCAGCTTCATCTTCCTTGTGCCGTCGTCGATGCTCTCGACGGTCTCGGCACTCGGCGCGCAGAACATCGGCGCGGGCAAGGTTGGCCGCGCGCAGAAGACGCTTCGCTATGCGTTGGCGATGGCGGTGAGCTTCGGCATCGTGGTCTCCTTCGTCACGCAGTACACGGCGGATGGCATTGTCGGGCTGTTCACGTATGACGCGGCCGTCATTGTGGCGGGCGGCGCGTACCTGCAGGGCTACATCTTCGACTGCATCTTCGCGGGCGTCCACTTCTGTTTCAGCGGCTATTTCTGCGCCTGCGGCCGCTCGGAAATCTCGTTCTTGCACAATGTCGTCTCCATCGTGACGGCGCGCATCCCGCTCGTCTACCTGACGTCCATCTGGTATCCGGAGACGCTGTTCCCGATGGGCCTCGCCACAGCGACGGGCTCCGTCGTCTCGGTCATCATTTGCATCGGGGCTTTTGCCCTTCTGCGAGCGCGCGGCAGGGCAGCGTTTTGCTAAGCGAGGCCGGGGATAGCCAGTCAACGCTACGCGATGGCAGTCTGCTGAAAGGATTTTTTGCCTTTTAATGCAGCCTTACAAAAGAGCTAAACGCGCTGCGCTTGGACGACGCTCTTTTGCAAGGGTGCTAGTGGGCAAAAAATCCTTTCTTGACGCAGCCCGCCAACACTCCGCTAATGCCCGGCCATCCCCTGATGCCAGTGATGCGACGAGGGGCCCGAGGGGCTGGCTGAGCAACGCTACGCAATGATGTTCTGCTAAAAGAATTTTTTGCCTTTTAATGCAACCTTACAAAACGCTAAACGCGCTTCGCTTGGACGACGCTTTTTTGTAAGGGTCTTGGTAGGCAAAAAATCCTTTCTTAACGCAGAACATCAAATGCTCCGCTTTTGCTCATCCAGCCCCTCGGGCCAAGATGCAGTTGCAAAAAGCCTCGACCGTTCGTCGTATCATCGATGAACGGTCGAGGCTTTTTTGCATATCGCAGAGAGGGGAGGGCTCCACTACCGGACATATCTTAGGGCAGAGAAAATATGTCGCTTGTAGGAACGTGACGAAGCATGGCTCCGTTGCAGTACGTATCTTTAGGAGGGGGCTGTATTTCGCCTGCAGGAGCGCAGCGATAGCCCGCAGGGCTGAGCCCTGATAATCTCTAGCATAGAAATGCGATGTGAGAACGCCGCGGCAGGCGGCGAGGTGGCATCGAAGGAATATCCTGTCATAGGGCTCATTTAGCGGAGCGACGAAGCCGAAATATAGCCCCCTTCGTCCGCACGCATTTGTCACCCCACATTTTACGGAGCGACGAAGCCGAAATGTCTTCCCCCTCCATCCGCACGAACATATTCAGATGTCCCAGTGCAGGTTATCGGGGTTCGGGGTGGCTTTGTCGACTTCGGTGAGGATCCACGAGGCGTTGTCGTGGGTGGCGGCGAAGGCTTTTTCGAGGCCGGCCTCGTATTCTTTTGGAATCTCCATGGCGTGCAGGGCCATGTGCATGTAGTCTTTGGCCACGAGGGTGACGCCGCGCTCGGCGGAGAGCTGGGCCTTGAAGCGGTAGCCGTAGTAGAGGTAGCTGTTGTGGTGGATGGGGATGTCCTTGTAGGCTTCGATGCGCTCGTCGACTTCGGCTTCGGCCTCCTGGGTCATGTTCATCTTGTGCATGAGGTTCCAGCGGTCGGCCCAGAGTTCGCCGCGCAGGATGTACTTGTAGAGGAAGTCGGTTGACTCGGCGAGCTCGATGGCCATGTCGATGTGGCGCAGGGCATCGTCGTTCTTGCCGAGCTCTTTTTCGAGTGAGCTCAGGCGCTGCAGGGCGAAGACTTTTTCCTCGACGTCCTCAGCTTTCTCGTCGTCGATCTCGGCGTCGACGACGCTGTGGAAGAGCTCGAGGGCTTCATCTGTCTTGTCGATGCCCTTCATGGCGAGGAAGTGGGCGAGGCGCGCGCGGGCGTGCCAGCTGTCCATGCCGCCGATGAAGAGTTTCTCGGGCGGATGGGCGGGGGAGTCCATCACGAGGTGGACGAGCTTATGGAATGTATCTTGTGTCATGAAAATTCCTCCTGATTCGTGTATAATAGTTATATTATACCATTTCTTCGGGGGGTTGGGAATTTGGACGCGTTGAAACGATTTGTGCTCAGGGCTTGGGCGCGCGGGACGCATGTGGTGGAGCATGAGACGGGGCTGCTGCTCGTCTTGTATCTCTTGAACTTCGCGCCGATCGCATGGCTCAACATCCACATGTACAAGGGGGACCAGCTCGGGGTGCTCGCGGCGGATGCGGTCTTCCTGCTCGGCGGGGTGCTGCTCTACGTCCTGATCCTGGGCTTTATCCCCGTGCGCCGGCTGCGGCGCTTGCTCTTCGCTCTGTCGTTCTTTGTCTCGCTGCTGCTCGGCGGCGTGGAGTTCTTCTCCATCGTGCAGTACAGCTCGCTGATTGGCGCGGGCATCGTGACGGCGGTGCTGCAGACGAATCCGCGCGAGGCGGGGGAGTTCATCCGCATGTACGTGGGCTGGAAGGGCGTGGCGGCGGCTGTCGTGCTTGTCGTGGCGGGCGTCTTTGCCTACCGCAGGCTCCACCTCGTGAAGGTCCCGTTCTTGACGCGCCACCATCTGTCGCTCTCGCTGCCAGTCGTCATCGTGGCGGCACTCGTTGCGGGCGGGGTGCTCTGGACGCGTTACTACTCGTTCATTGTCAATGATTCGCTCGATGTGCCGGTCGTGCGGGTCGGGCGGGCGGCGACGACGTCGGTCGAGAACATCCGCGCGTTTGAGAAGCTCAAGGAGGAGGCGTCGTCGGATGTCGAGGTCACGGAGAACAAGAGCGACACGCCGTACGTCGTCTTCATCCTCGGCGAGTCGACGACGCGTGACCGCATGCACCTCTACGGCTACCCGCTCGAGGATACGCCGAACCTCGATGAGCTCGATGCTAAGGGGGAGCTCGCGGTCTTCCGCGATACGATCTCACCGGAGGCGGCGACGGTCGCGGTGCTCCGGAAGCTCTTGACGTTTGCGGACATGGACTCTTCGAAACCCTGGTATGCCTACAATAACATGATCGACACGATGAGGGCGGCGGGCTATCGGACGTACTGGCTCTCGAATCAGGAGAGCTCGGGCATCTGGGGCAATGTCGCGCAGCTGTTTGCGGGCCGCAGCGACTACAGCCGTTTCACGCGGCTGCGCGAGTCGCATGAGGACAATGGCATCTACGATGAGGCGCTGTTCCCGCTCGTCGATGAGGCCCTGCAGGCGCCGGCCGAGAAGAATTTTTACCTGATCCACCTGATGGGCGGCCACGGGCTCTACTACATGCGCTTCCCCTATCTCTTCTCGAAGTTCACGGCGGCCGACGTGCCGCCGCCGCAGGACAGCCTCTCGGAGGGGAAGCGCACGGAGATCGCGCAGTACGCGAATGCGATCTACTACAATGACTTCGTCGTCACGAGCATCATGGGCAAATTCGCGGACAAGGATGCGATTGTCGTCTACATCCCGGACCACGGTGAGGCGCTCTACGACCGGGGCAGCACGTTCTCGGGCCACGTCGAGGAGCATCCGACGAAGGAGACGCTCGAGGTGCCGATGATTTTCTGGGCGTCGCCTGCCTACCGCGCGCACCATCCGGAGAAGTGGCAGGCGCTCAAGGCGGCGGTCGACCGCCCGTACATGACGGATGACTTCATCCACACGCTTCTCGACCTCCTCGACATCCGCACGCCGGAGTACGACCCCAGGAAGAGCGTCATCAACCCGGCGTTCCAGCCGCGCGCGCACCGCATGGTGCAGGGGCACGACTACGATGCGGAGATGAAGTGATGGGCGGATTGCGTGCAAAAGAAGACCCTGCGGGCTGTGCCCGAGGGTCTTTTTTGCATGGCGAGTATTGCTTCACTTGCGCAGCTCGATGATCTGTTGGAACTTCGTCACGAGCGTGCGCTCGTGGGTGATGGTGAGCAGGGTCTGACCGGTCTCTTGGACTCGCGCAAAGAGCGCGGCCATCAGGGCGGCGGCGGTCTTTTGGTCAAGGCCGCAGGTCGGCTCGTCGAGCAGGATGACGGGCTCTTTGCCGGCGATGGCGATGGCGGTCAGCAGGCGGCCCCGCTGGCCGCCGGAGAGGAAGCAGGCATCTTCGCCGAGCGGGGTGTCGATGCCCTGGGGCAGGGCGGCGACGACCTCGCTGAGCTGGGCGTCTCTTAGCGCGGCGAGGATGTCTTCTTCCTTGCAGTCCGGCCGGTAGCGCGCGAAGTTCTCGCGGATGGAGCCGGCGAAGAGCACGCTGCCCTGCGGCAGGGCGGCGATGGCCTGCTGGATGGCGCCTTGAGGCAGCTCATGGTAGGGCGTGCCGCAGAGGCGCAGGGTGCCGCTGTCGGGCGGCCAGACGCCGAGCAGGAGCTCGGCGAGCGTCGTCTTGCCCGCGCCGCTCGCGCCGACGATGGCCGTGTGCTGGCCGCGCGCGATGCGGAAGGAGAGTTCCTGAAGGACGCCCTGATCCTCGCGGTAGGAGAACGAGAGGTCCTGTGCTTCAAGGAGTGGCGTCTGGCTTGCCGCATCTGCATCGCGGGAAGTCGCCTGCGCTGGTGCGGGAATCCTCTCCGTCTCGCCTGCCTTTTCATCCGTTGCCGCTGTCTCGCCAATCTGCCGCTCTGGCAGGAAATGGGCGGCCAGCAGGCTGCGGCGTCCCTGCCGCACGGCTTCGGGCAGGGTGCGGAATTCGACGAGCAGGGTCTGCAGCACGAGGAAGTAGACGCAGAGGTCGATTCCACTCAGCGTTCCGTTGGTGACGCGCAGGATCAGGAGGGCGAGCAGGGCCATCAGCACGGTGGTGTCGAGCAGGTTCTCGGCGGCATCGCGCTTGGCATCGCTGCGCGCGAGCTGCAGGGAGCCCTCTAGCAGATCGTGGGCGGGGGCCGAGAGGCGCTTGAGGGCGGGCTCGCGGCCGGCGCAGATGAGCTCGTCGGCACCGCCTGCGGCGTCCAAGAGGGCACTGCGGTAGGCGGCGTCGCGCGTGCGCTGTCTTTCTTCGCCTGTTTGGCGGCTGGCGCAGGAGAGCACGAGCCGCGCGAGATAGAGTGCGGGCAGGGCGAGGGCCCAGAGGCCGATGATGCCTGCGAGCAGCCAGGTGGTCAGCGCGGTGATCGTGCCGATGGCGGCGATGGGCAGCAGGGCGCGGACGTAGAAGTCGCGCAGCTCGTCGGCGCCCGTCAGGAGGTCGTGCAGGAACTCGCCCTGGCGCGCGGGGCCGCTGCGAAGCGGCAGGACCTTGGCGGCCCTGTCGTAGAAAGACGTGCGTATCTCGGTCAGGATGCGGAAGGCCATGCGGTGCGAGAGGTAGCGCTCGCCGTAGCGGAAGACGGCGCGGCCGATGCCGCAGGCCCGCACGGTGGTGATGCCGAGCGCGAGCGTGTATAATGGCGGCATCAGGGCGGCCGAGGCCACGAGCCAGGCCGAGGCGCCGAGCAGCGCGAGGCCCGTGAAGAGCGCCATGAGGCTCACGAGCAGCACGGGCAGGAACTCAAAGAGCGTGGTCAGCCGCAGGAGTTTCCATACGTTTGTCATGGGCGTTCACCTCCTTTTGGGGCCGCTGCTCCATCCGCTTGGAGCGCATCAAGGTCCAGTACGGTGTCAGCTGCGGCCTGCAGGCGCTCGTCGTGACTGATGACGAAGAGCGTGTGCCTGCCGCTCGCCTTCAGGGAAAGCAGCACCTCGCGTATCGTGGCGGCTGTCGCCTCGTCGAGTGCGGCGGTCGGCTCATCGAGCAGGATGAGCGGCCTGTCCTGCACAAGGGCGCGCGCGAGGCCGAGGCGCTTGCGCTGGCCCTGCGAGAGGCTCTGGCCGCCCTCGCCAAGCGGCGTTGCGAGGCCCTGCGGCAGGGCCTCGGCCCATTTGCTTAGGCAGAGCGCTTTTAGCGCTTGGCGCACGGCCTGCTCGCTGCAATCCTGCTGGAACAGCGTGATATTCTCGAAGAGCGTCGCATTGTAGAGGTGCGGCTCCTGCGGCACGTAGCTCAATGCATCTGCCCGCGTGATTTGCCCGGACTCGGGGGTCAGCAGCCCCGCGAGCAGGCGCAGGAGCGTCGTCTTGCCGCAGCCGCTCGGGCCCGCGAGCACCGTCAGGCTGCTTTTGGGGACGGTGAACTGTATGCCAGAGAGCAGGGGCAGCGGGCTGCCGGGGTAGCGGAAGGAGAGATCGTGGACGGTGAGGGTTGCTCTTTGAAGAGAGGTTCCTTGGATTGCTGACGCGTCCAAGGCGGATTCTCTTAAGGCTTGTTCGGCGGTGGAAGCCATCATGCCATTATGGAAGGCGGTGCCGGAGAGGCGCAGGGGCTGGTAGAATTCGGGGGTCAGCAGCAGCACGAAGAAGGCGGCGCTGAAGGTCAGCTGGCCGTAGAGCAGCCGCAGGCCGATGCTGACGGCGATGATGGCGATGGCGAGTGTCGTGATGAGCTCGAGGGCGAAGGCGGAGACGAAGGAGAGCTGCAGGACGCGCAGGGCGGCGCCGGCGAAGTCCTCGCTGAGCCCCCGCACGCGCTGGCGCTCGGCCCGCTCGCGCGCGAAGAGCTTGAGCGTCGGCAGGGCGCGCAGGATCTCGGCGAGGCCTGCGGAGAAGCGGTTCATCGCGCGCCACTGCGCCTCACTGGCCTCGCGCGTCACGCGGCCGATCAGGTAGAGCAGGAACGGCGCAATCGGGACGGTCACGAGCATCAAAAGACCTGTCATCGGGTCGACGAGGAAGGCGGCGAGGAGCAGGCAGGGCATGGTGATGGCGATGCCGAGCACGACGGGCAGGACGCGCGTGTACCAGGCGTCGAGCGCGTCTGTGCTCTCGAGTGCGAGCGGTAGCAGCTCGCGCGTGAAGTGCTGGTCGGTCTGGCCCTCGCGTGAGAGCAGCCGCGCGTGGAGCTTCTCGCGCACATCCTTGCGTACGGCACCCGAGAGCGATTGCTGCAGGCGGCTCTGCCAGAGGCCGATGAAGTGAAGGGCGCCGAGCATGACAAACAGCACCAGTAGGACTGGTGCTGTCGTGCTGAGGCTGCCCTTTCCGAGGAAGACCTGGTCGATGGCCAGGCTGGCCGCCCCGCAGGCGCCGAGAACGGCGAGCGCGTGCAGGAGCTCGGTCAATATGAGCCTGCGGCGCGCCCGCGCATCGCGGTGCAGGGCGCTGTAGAGAAAGGTCTGCTTCATATTCATGGTAGATTGTATCCGTTAATCGTTACTGCATCAATAGTGTTCTTCTGCATCCTTGGCGGTGACGCGCTTGCGGAAGATGTAGTAGGACCAGCTCTGGTAGATCAGGACGATCGGCACGAAGATGCCGGCGGCGATCGTCATAACGGAGAGCGTGTAGGGGCTCGAGGACGCGTTCGTGATCGTCAGGCTCCAAGCCGGGTTGAGGCTCGAGACCATCAGGCGCGGGAACAGGCCGGCGAAGAAGGCGACGGTCGTCGCGACGATGGCGGCGGAGCTCAGGAGGAAGCTGGCCTTGCCCTTGCCGAGCTTCATGCTCAGCATCGCCATGACGAAGAAGAGCGCTGCGCCGACGAGTGCGACGGCGGCGACCGGCTTCGTGAAGAGGTCGGTGTACGTCAGCGTCATCGCCATGCAGAGCACGAAGAAGATGACGGCGATGGCGCCGGTCTTCAGGGCGACTTCCTGGCAGCGCAGGATGAGGCTCGTCTTGGCGAGGCGCAGCGTCAGGAAGGCCGTGCCGTGGAACAGGAAGACGAAGAGGAAGGCGAGGCCGCCGACAATCGTGTAAGGCGTCAGGAGGTCGAAGAAGCCACCCATGTAGATCATCTTCTCGTTGATGGGCAGGCCGGCGATGAGGTTCGTGACGGCGACGCCCCAGAGGAAGGCCGGCACGACGCTGCCGAAGCAGATGGCGCCGTCCCAGAAGCGCTTCCAGCAGCGGCTCTCCTGGCGGCCGCGCAGGTCAAAGGCCACGCCGCGCAAAATGAGCGCGACGAGCATGAGGAAGAGCGCGAGGTAGAAGGCGGAGAACATCGTGGCGTAGACGTGCGGGAAGGCTGCGAAGAGCGCGCCGCCCGCCGTGATCATCCAGACTTCGTTGCCGTCCCAGACCGGCGTGATCGTGCGCAGGATCTCGCCGCGCTCCTCCTCATCGGAGGACAGGAATGGCAGCAGGCCGCCGACGCCGTAGTCGAAGCCCTCGAGGAAGAAGAAGCCTGTAAAGAGTACTGTGATGAGGATGAACCAAAGGATTGTTAAGTCCATCATGCGTCCCTCCCTTCTTCGAAGGAAATCTGTGTTTTCTTGATGAAGCGCATGGCAATCCAGAGCGCCGCGATGGCGAGCACGAGGTAGAGGACGGTGAAGCCCGCCATCGTCAGCCAGACGTCTGCGCCCGTGAGGTTCGGCGAGACGGCAGAACTCGTCTTCTGCAGGCCAAACACGATCCAGGGCTGGCGGCCGGCCTCTGCGACGTACCAGCCGACGCTGTTGGCGAGGTACGGCAGCGGCAGCAGCCACGGCAGGACCTTGAGGTAGCACGGGCAGGCCAGCGGGCGGTTCGTGAAGCCGAAGTAGGCGGCGGCGAGGCCGAGGAGGATCATGAGGCCGCCGAGGCCGATCATGATGCGGAAGCTCCAGAAGAGACCGGTGACATCCGGCCGGTATTCATCGGGGCCGTACTTCTCGGAGTAGTCCTTCTGGATCTGGTTGATGCCCGGCACAGATGATGGGCATTGAGCCGACCTATCCCAGCGAGAAGTACGGCTACATCATCCCCGAAAGTGCTGGCTCCGTCAGCCCGGTGCGCACTTTTAAGGAGAAGCCCGACGCCAAAACGGCGGAGCAGTACATCGCCCAGGGAGCACTGTGGAACGGCGGCGTCTTTGCCTACCGCCTGGGCTACGTGCTGGACCGCGCCCATGAACTCATCGACTTCACCGACCATCAGGACCTCTTCAATAAGTATGAAACGCTGAACAAGATCAGCTTCGACTACGCCGTGGTCGAGCACGAGTCCAAAATTCAGGTCATGCGTTTTGCGGGGCAGTGGAAGGACATGGGCACCTGGAACACCCTGACCGAGGCGATGGAAGAACCGAAGATCGGCAAAGCCATCTTGAACGACGCCTGCGAGAACGTGCATGTGCTGAACGAGCTGGACGTGCCGGTGCTCTGCATGGGCCTGAAAGATGTGGTGGTCTCTGCCAGTCCCGAGGGCATCCTCG
>ERZ772860.1696-NODE-1696-length-14350-cov-9.106121_pt1 | contig 14350 bp, 10 predicted proteins | sample MGYA00511342_ERZ772860 | MGnify/ENA primary metagenome ERZ772860 (study PRJEB29015, sample SAMEA2737665) | human gut metagenome | biome: human gut; feature: human-associated habitat; material: faeces | place: China | collected 2012 ... | reverse complement strand
CTTCGACGGCTCCGAATTCCACAATTTCAGCACCGAGGGCGCCATTGCGACGCCGGGGTGTTCGTCTACGAAAACGGCGTCTTTACCGCCGTGCCCTGTACGAAAAAGAACAGCTATCTGAGCATACGCGATTTCGCGGAGGGACGCGACGGCACCATTTACGTTGCCTCCACCTCCGGCGTGTGCCGGGTCCGCAGCGGACTTCTGGTGCCCTACAGCAATCCGTACATAACGGGCGAAACCGCTTATGCGCTGGGGATCGACCGCTATGGCCGCCTGTGGTGCGCCGTGAGCACGGGAAAGTGCGCGGTCATGCAGGACGACCGTGTGCTGGCCATGCTGGACGCGGAGCTGTTCTTCGAAGACGGCAGCGTGATAAGCTGCCTGACCTAGGACCGCGCGAACAACATCTATCTGGGCACCGATGGCTCAACGCTGGCGAAGGTCGCGTGCAGCGGTCAGAGGTTGGACGGCACGGCCTTCACGGTGCAGACCTACGAGGTGACGGATGCGGCCAACCACAACCGGATCGACGTTACCGCCGAGGGAGATATACTGGTCTCGGGCCAGCAGGGCTTTGCATGGGTCACCGCCGACGGCACGCAGCGGGATCCCCATACGGGCACGAGCACCGACGCGGTGAACTGCGCCGCTCTGGACAGCGAGGGCAACGTCTGGCTGGCCTCCTCCAACGAGGGGCTGATCCGCTACAGCCCCGGCTGCTTTGCCTCGCCCAACCTCGCGGAGGGTCTGACGGACATGGATATCAATGCCGTGACCGCGGCGGGCGGACGGTACTATGCCGCCGTGAACCAGGGACTGCTGGCCTTTGACAGCGACTGGCAGCCGGTGCAGAACGCTCTGACGCGGGCGCTGGACGGCGTTCCGGTGCAGAGCCTTATGGTGGACAGCCGCGGTCGCCTGTGGTGCGGGACCTACTCCGAGTTGGGTCTTGTGCGCTATGACACGGGCAGCGGAGAGATTGTTTTCTTTAATCAGAGCAACGGGCTGGGGAGCACGCGTATCCGCGTGGCTTTCGAGCTGCGGGACGGCACAGTGGCCGTGGGAACGCAGGACGGCCTTGCCCTGATCCGGGGAGATAAAGTTGTCGCTTTCTACGATAAAGACAGCGGACTGGAGACGCAGTCGATCCTCTGCATCGTTCAGGCTCCCGACGGCACGCTGCTGTCGGGCAGCGCCGGAAGCGGGATCTACGCGCTGGCGCAGGACGGCTTGATCACGAAATTCAGCTACGAGCAGGGGCTGGAGGACGGCGTGGTGCTGCGCATATTGCAGGAGGAGGACGGCCGCAGCGCCTTTGTCAGCGCGGGCAGCCACCTGTATTATTGGGCGGACGGGACTTTCCGCAGGCTGGACGGCCTGCGCATCGGTCCCGGCTCGATCTTCGATCTCTACGAGCGGGACGGAAAGCTGTGGCTGCTGCAGGACAGCGGCATTTACGCCTTGGATAAGGCGCGGATCTTAGCGGGAGAAACGCCGCACGCCACCCAGTACGGAACGGCCCGCGGGCTCACTGGCTCCCTGCGGGTGAACACCTGCAATTATATGGCCCCGGACGGCAGCCTGTATCTGGCCACACGAAACGGCGTCAGCGTGTTTGACTTCCGGGAGATCTCCGCGCCGATGCCGCCGCTGGTCATCAACAGCATCCGCGTGGACGACCGGACCTATGAGTCCCCGGAGCGGCTGACGCTCGGCAGTGACGCCCGGCGCATGACCATCCGCTTCTCCGCGCTGACCTATTCCGGCGCCACCGATCTGTGCATCGGGTATCAGCTCGTGGGCTTTGCCAAAGCCAAGACCTACACGGTAGGTAGCTGGCTGGAGGTCTGGATGGAAAACTACGCAAAAATCAAGCTGCGCCCATCGACCTTCAAAACCTCGCAAGGCTTTCTGAAAAACCACATCAAGCCGCAAATTGGCAGCATCCCGCTGGAAGATTTGACCTCTCTGGACTTGCAGCGGTTCTACAAGCACCTGCTGGACGGTGGCCGGGTAGACCGCATCGAGGCCAAGAAAAAGCCGAAAGGGTTAGCACCCAAGACGGTTCGCAACATCCACCAGATGATCGGCTCGGCATACAACCTCGCCATGCCGCGCATCACGCGGCGCATAACAAAGGGGCTATTCTCTACCGTAGAGAATAGCCCCTTTGAAACCCCAAGAGAACGCAAGGGGCTGCCGCCCCTTGACCCCCGAACTGCTCATATTAAATCACCATCTCAGCAACCGTGTGTTTGATTTTTCTTCTGAACGATTTGGCGTGCTTCTCTTTCCGCTCAGCCGCTGCTGCGGAGCCAGTACAGCAGTCGCTGCAAAAAAATTTCCCCCACAGGGGCAGCGGCCAAGCGGACATAGACGAAGGTCAAATCGAAAGCGGCAACAAAAAATGGTGGGTATTTCTTTGCGCAGCGCGTGCAGTCGTTCTGTCGCGAGCCTGCAATGAAGTGGGTCACGGGCGCAGCCCGTGCGCGTTTTCTCGCCGCTTTTGCGCGGTCAAAAGCGGTGCCGCCGGAGGCGGGAGCTTCCATGACCTGCGCCACACTTTCGCAACGATGGCGCTCCAGAACGGCGTGGACGTGAAAACGGTCAGCAGTATGCTCGGACACTACTCCGCAGGCTTCACACTGGACACTTACGCCCACGTTACCACCGACGCCCAACTCAAAGCGGCGCAAACAATGGGCAATATCCTCTCCCGTGCCGTCTGATGCTTTCCGCTACCCGCTCCCGTTGGGGTCAGCGTTTGGGTCAGGAAAAAGCAACATCCGAAAATAGCAACTTATGAAAAGCAAAAGTCCTCGAAATCAGACGATTTCGAGGGCTTTTGGTACGCCGTGAGGGATTCGAATTGCGACGCGAGTGTTTTTAGCAACTTTTCTTGTACAATTACATGTTAAACAGTCTGAAACATAAAATAATCTGTACCAGTCAGTCTGATTGTTTTATAAAGTCCAAACCTATAAAGGGTAAAAGCAAGGGTAAATTGAAAAGCGGAAAGGAACGCAAAATGAAAATTACATATAGCAAGTGTGGAGATTATTACCTGCCCAATCTGGCGATGTCCGGGGATGAACCGACTTACGGTCGCTTTGGCCGTATGCGGCTCCAATATCTGAAAGAACACCGCAGAGCGACCTATATCAATTTGAAAACCTCCGGCCAACTGATACATCACCTCAACGAGACCGACCGCGAAGCAAACGAGATGCTGCGACTTTTAATCGAGCAGATGGCGCGGGCGCACGGAATCACCGAACAACTAAAGGTCGAGGATCAAATGGCGTGGGTAGGGACGATGAATAATATTCGTAGCGCAGCGGAAGAAGTCGTGCTACGCGATATTATAAACTGCTAAAATACAATGTGCTGGAGGAGGTGTGTTTATGGTTGCTAACGCCATAATCTGAAAGAAACGGAGCATAGCTAATCGGATAAGCCGAAAAGCTATGCTCCTTTTTTGCACATAAGGAAGAGTATAAGCGCCTTATTCTCCAAGAGCAAGAAGCGCCGTAATTACGCTGTCCAAAAGTGGAATATACTGTGGGTTAATGCGGTTTAACTTTTCAAGGAGCTTTTCATCGTCAGTTCGTTTCTCTCCAAAAAGGATATAGTCTGCAGAAAGGCCAAGGACATTACATATTTTTACAAGCATTTTTACTGAGATACCTGTGCGGCCACGCTCGACCTCGGCCATATATGAAACGCTAACGTCAAGAAGCTCTGCAAATTTCTCACGTGTATAGCCCATTTCTTCGCGGGCTTTTCTGATTCGTATGTGCATTACTATCACCTCTACGGATAGTATGAGTGACAGTTTGAACAATTAACATCAACTAATACTGTATGAAAAATATATTGAATTATTTGATGGCGGGAGATAAAATAAAACAAGCCATTCTAAAATAAAATTTGCAGGAGGGAAGTAAAAAAATGTTCGATAATATTGGGGAGAAAATTAAAATGCTGGCTAAGACCATTGGTATCCTTGGAACGGTAATAGGGGTTATCGTTTTTATTTGCGCATTTGTAACATATTCAGAGAATGCCGAATATGAAAAATACTTGTACGAACATTACCCGTATGGTTTCAAGACTTCTTTTGGTACGCCGTGAGGGATTCGAACCCCCGGCCTTCTGGTCCGTAGGTTGTCTCACGCGCAAATCGGAGTCATTTCGGCTCCGATTTGTGCTTTTTACCGCCGTTCGCTCGGCGAATTTTCCGTTGTTTCCGTCCAGCCCTGCCCGTTCCGTTCTGGGTCAAAACTGGGTCAGAAGCTGTCGAGAGGATAAGCGGCGCTACCGATCACGCCAAAAAAATTTGCCTCAAATCCCCAAAAATGAAAAAGCATTTGCACCGCACGTTCGCGTGCGGTGCATAATTCTGTCGTACAGAAAACGGGCGAAAACGCGGGCGGGGCTGCTCCGATTACATTTCATGCCCAAAAAACTACATTTCGTGCCGTCCTTCGCACAAAACGGCGCGAGGGTGCTATAGTAGACACCGAGCGTAAAAAATCCTCCGGGGGGCGCCCCCCGGACCCGTAGGGGAGACCCCTACGGGATACCACTCTGCCCGCGGGAGATAGGACCCGGGCGGGGAAAAACCAAAGGAGGACAACTATGAAAAAACGAATTTTGAGCTGTGTTATGGCGCTGGCCCTGTGCCTGACGCTGCTGCCCGCCACGGCGCTGGCGGCGGAGGACACGCACGCAGAGCAGCAGCACTGCCTCTGCGGTACGAGCGGCTGCAACGGGACAGTCCATGGGACGGCAAGCACCATGACCATCTTTAACCAGTGGCTGGGCAGCTCGGTAAACCATACACTGGTTGTTGGCGGAAAAGGCAGTCAAAGTGAATCATACGGAGATTCGCAGACCGTAACGGACGGTAAGTATGTTTTGACCGACGGTAACTATTATCTGAAAACGGGTGGGGATGGCCTTGAAGGCAATGTTACGATCGAGTATCCCATTCAGATCAAGGGCAACGTCACCATTTGCCTGAACGGCAAGTGGATTGAAAATGTAGGCAAGACTACAGGCTCCGTGTTTGAGGTTCCATCCGGCTGCACGCTGACCCTGACGGATTGCACAGATAAAGGCCGGATTAAGTGCGACAGCAACAGCGGCGTGTATGTGAACGGCGGCACCCTCAATCTATACGAAGGCCGGATTGCCGAAAACAAGGGGCAAAAGCAAGGCGAGAACAAGGATCGCTACGGCGGCGGCGTGTATGTGGAAAAAAACGGCACCTTCAACATGTACGGCGGCACCATCACCGAAAATAACGCAGACTACGGCGGCGGCGTGTATGTGAAAAGCGGCACCTTCAACATGTACGGCGGCAGCATCAAAAAAAACACAAGTGACGGGGGCTCCGGCGCCGGCGTGTATGTGGAAAAAAGCGGCACCTTCAACATGAAAAACACCGCCAGCGTCACCGGGAACACGATAGGCTACGGGAGCACCGCCGGCTACGGCGCCGGCGTGTATGTGAACGGCGGCACCTTCGAAATGCGCAACAGCGCCAGCGTCAAGGACAACACGGCGAACAACATCAGCGGCAGTTCCGGCGGCGGCGTGTATGTGAACAGCGGCGGCACCTTCAAAATGCACGACGACGCCAGCGTCACGGGCAACAAGGCGAAATCCGGCGGCGGTGTGTATGTCAGCATCAGCGGCAAGGACAGAAAGTTCGAAATGAACGACAACGCCAGCGTCACGGGCAACAAGGCAACCGGCGACAACGCCGGCGATAACGGCAACGGCGGCGGCGTGTATGTGAACAGCGGCACTTTCGACATGAACGGCAACGCCAGCATCAAGAACAACAACGCGGCGGCCAAGTCCTACGGCGGCGGCGTGTTTGTGAAAAGCGGCACTTTCAACATGAACGGCGGCGCCATCAGCGAAAACAGGGCGAACCAAGGCGGCGGCGTATATGCGTGGGGCGGCACCTTCAACATGAACGGCAACGCCAGCATCACCAGCAACACCGTCAACGGCGTGTATGTCCACAATAGCGCCACCTTCACCGTGTCCGGTAGTCCGACCGTCACGGGGAATAAGAACGCGAGCGATGCCGCCAGCAATGTGTTTCTGATTGGGAAAGCCTACATCACCATTGGCAATTTCGATTCGAATGGCAGCGAGAACAGCATCGGCGTGACCAAGACGGTCGACGAGGGCGTCTTTGCCAAAAATGTGAGTACGGATTGCAGCGGCAAATTCTTCAGCGACGACACTGATTATGAGGTCAAGTACGACGAGACTGACGAGGCTAACCATAAGCTGGTGCTGACGAGGATCTCCGGGCAGCATGACCACAGCTGGAGCTATCAAAAAGATGGTGATGCCACCATCAAGGCCACCTGCACGAATACTACGGGAGACTGCGATGTCAAAGGCGGCTGCAGCGTGACCATCAAGGCTTCCACAACCACCCATGACGGCGCGGAAAAGCCTGCAACGGTTGAGAAATCGGGAAATTGGCAGTCTGCGTTTCCGGAGACCATCGACATCACCTATTATAAACTCGACGGCAACAGTTATGTAAAAATGGAGAATGTAGTCCCCACCGCCGTCGGCAAGTACAAGGCAAGCATCACCGTGGGCGGCAAGACCGCTTTTGTGGAGTATGAGATTACCAATGGCAGCACACCCGCCGAGAAGCAAAACCCGCACTACACCCCGCCCAAGGCAAAACCCGGACTGGTTTACACCGGCAACCCGCAGAAGCTCATCAACGCGGGCAGCGTCGAGGGCGGTTTGATGCAGTACCGCTTGAGGCAGACCGACAAATACAGCACCGAGATTCCCACCGCGACCAACGCGGGCACCTACACCGTTTACTTTATGGTCAAGGGTGATGCTACTCACAACAATATAGCGGAGCAGTCGATCCAGGTAACGATCGCAAAGGCCCCGCTCAGCGGCACGCCCACCTTCACGAAGGTGACCGAGGCAGGCAGGACCTTGAAGAATGTGGCCTTGACGAAGCCTGGAAACTGGCCTGCCGACGGTAAATTCGAGTGGCGCAACGGTTCGGAGCAAATGAGTGAAGATACGCCGATCGCACAGGGGCAGGAATATTCGTGGTATTTCAGCGCGGCAAACTATTACGCAACGGGCAAGATCGTGCCGTGGGCGGATACGTCCTCCTCCGGCAGCAGTTCCGGCGGCTCCGGCAGCTCCGACAGCAACCCCATCATCAAAACGGAGACGAAGAACAATCCGGACGGCTCCACCACCAAAACGGAGACCCGCAAAGACGGCTCCGTGACCCAGACCACCACCGCCAAGGACGGCTCCGTTTCCAAAACCGAGACCAAGAAAGACGGCAGCTCCGTCACCGAGAACAAGGCCGCCGACGGCAGCACGGGCACGATCAAGACCGACAAGAACGGCAAGACCGAGATGAACGCCAAGGTCAGCGCCAAGGCGGTCGAGAACGCGAAAAAGTCCGGCGAGCCGGTCAAGGCTCCCGTGGAGGTGGAGGCCGCCCGCAATTCCAACGCCGCCCCCACCGTCAAGGTGGAGCTGCCCCAGAACGCTGGCAAGACCGAGGTGGAAATTCCCGTTTCCAACGTGAAACCCGGCACCGTGGCGGTCCTCGTCCACGCGGACGGCACGGAGGAGATTTTGAAGGCTTCCGTTCCCACCGAGAACGGCATCCGGCTCACCGTGGACGGCAGTGCAACGGTGAAGATCGTTGACAACTCCAAGGATTTCATTGACACCCGGAACCACTGGGCGAGGGAGGAGATCGACTTCGTCAGCGCCCGCGAGCTGGTCAACGGCATGAGCGATACGATCTACGCGCCCAACGCCTCCGCCACCCGCGCCCAGCTGTGGACGATTCTGGCCCGGCAGAACGACGCAGATCTGAACGGCGGCAATACTTGGTACGAAAAGGCGCAGCTGTGGTCCAAGGACAAGGGCATTTCCGACGGCACGGAGCCCAACGCTGCCATCAATCGCGCCCAGATGGTCACCATGCTGTGGCGCACCATGGGACAGCCCGCCGCAACGGATAAGGTCAGCTTTGCTGATGTTCCCGCCGGCAGCTACTACGCGCAGGCGGTGGCTTGGGCCGTGGAAAGCGGCATCACCCAGGGCGTGGGCGGTGGCCGCTTCGACCCCTCCGCCACCTGCACCCGCGCGCAGATCGCCGCGTTCCTGGCACGCTCCATGAAGTGACGCAAAAACAGCTCCGATTCCTTTCGCGGGGATCGGGGCTGTTTGCCGTGAGATGCCGTTTCTGCTTTTGCGCCACTGGAATCAATGAAGAACCTGTCAGACCGAAAAAACGGCAAGTTAGCCGCTTTGACAAGCGACCGTCCAGCGTTTCGACAACACGCAAAGCACACCGAGGGTAGTGATACCCCCCGCCTCGCACGTTCAGAAAGTACTGCGCACAGAGTGAAAAAACAGCAACATCACCAAATTGCAAAAAGATCACGCAGCCCAGCGGGGCCGCGACGCCTCGGGACAGCGACGCGCATAAGCGCATCGCTGTCCCGAAGGCTTTCTGCGTTCTTCGGGAGCACACCCGGCCAAGACCCAAAAGCGGCAAAGTACGCCGTTCTGCCCCCTGGCCACGCAGGGTTTCCGAAACGTGTGAAACAGTCCGAAGGTGGTGATACAACCCCCGTCCGAAACACCCCTGTTTCGGCGTGTGGGCCCTTGTGTGCGATCCTTTGAGCATTTCCAATACGTTCGCAATTGCGGTATCCCTTTTTTTCCGCCCATTTGCAATAATCCTTCCGAAAGCGCGTTTCTCCCATTTCGAGGATGTGAGTGGTGTGACGATACCGCAGGACAAAGCGGATACAGCATTAACCCTTAGAACATTAAAAGACAAGAATGGTAATTATCTGTGGCGTCAGTCAGATGACACGATCTTAAGCAGTCCAATAGTTATCTCGCCATATATGCCTGATATAGCAGCCGGCAGTATTCCTGTTGCATTTGGCGATTTGTCCTATTTCTGGATATTAGAACGACAGCCACTTTCCGTAAAGATCTTAACTGAACTGTATTCTCGCGAGAATTAGACTGGCTATGCTGCTTATGAAGATAATGTACAATAAGTTGCGCAAATTGAAAAGAGCATAAAAGAAGACATAGCTTGCAGGCTCTGGTAGAATGAAGTTACCACACAAACATTCGAAAGGAGACAGCAAACTATGTCCGAGAAAATTGTACAGCTAAACGAGGAAGTAATCAAGGGCCAAATCAAGGAATTGGTTCGCGGCAGCGTGGAGGAAACCCTGAACGAGCTGCTGGAAAAGGAGGCGGAGTCGCTGACGCAGGCGGCCCGCTATGAGCGCAGCGAGGCCCGTCAGGGCTACCGCAGCGGTCACTATGACCGCTGCCTCACCACGACCTCCGGCGACGTCACGCTCCATGTACCCCGACTCAAGGGCGTGTCCTTCGAGACTGCCATCATCGAGCGCTACCGCCGCCGGGAGAGCAGCGTAGAGGAGGCCCTCATCGAGATGTACCTGGCAGGCGTTTCCGTGCGCCGGGTGGAGGACATTACCGAGGCACTGTGGGGCAGCAAGGTCTCGCCTGCCACCATCAGCGAGCTGAACAAGAAAGCCTACGTTCACATCGAGGATTGGCGCAACCGACCCTTGCAGGGTGGACGGTATCCGTATGTCTATGTTGACGGCATCTACCTGCGCCGCAACTGGGGCGGAGAGTACGAGAATGTAGCCATTTTGGTGGCAATCGCCGTGAATGAGGACGGTTTTCGCGAGGTTTTGGGGGCCGCTGAAGGAATGAAAGAGGACAAGGCCAGTTGGGTCAGCTTCTTCCAGTGGCTCCGCGGACGCGGCTTGGATGGTGTGAAGCTCATCGTCGGCGACAAGTGCATGGGGATGCTGGAGGCCGTGGGCGAGGTGTTCCCGGACGCCAAATACCAGCGCTGCACGGTGCATTTCTACCGCAATGTTTTCTCTGTTGTGCCAAAATCCAAGGTCAAAATTGTGGCAAAAATGCTCAAGGCGATCCACGCCCAGGAGAGCAAAAAGGCGTCCCGCGAGAAGGCGAAAGCCGTGGTCGCCGAGCTGCGCGCCATGAAGCTGAAGGAGGCCGCCAAGAAGGTCGAGGACGGCATTGAGGAGACGCTGACCTACTGCGATTTTCCCAGCGAGCATTGGACGCGCATCCGCACCAACAACGTGATCGAGCGGCTGAACCGTGAGATCCGCCGACGGACGCGAGTGGTAGGGACGTTCCCTGACGGCAACTCCGCCCTGATGCTGGTCTGCGCGAGGCTGCGCCATGTGGCGGGCACCCAGTGGGGCAACAAGAAATACATGAACATGAAGCACTTGGAGGCGGCTCTGGACGACGCCTCTATTGCCGGTTGACTTCATTCAGCCGGAGCCTGCAAACAATTTTGCGCATAAATCTTGACGGCACCTAATAAAGCAAGTCAATTCTGAAATACTTTTACACAAAACGCCATATTATTCGCGCAGAAGTATTCCTAAAACATCCTTTAAATGCAGGGTTTTCCAGGCAAATATTCGCCAAGAGAATACCCCCTCTGCAATTTCGCGAAAATGCGCGTGAGAGGGGGCATCGGTCTTGAAGCGAAAAAGCTGTAGAGATTTGCATTGCCCCTACTTCATTTAATATCTTTTCTATAATATATTAAACTTCATCCAATGCTATTAATAAATCTCTATAAAACTTATCATGCGTTCTACATGCTTTTTGATATTTTTTATAAACCTGTTCTATTTTTTCATCAGTTGCCGGTTTTATCCATATTCTTGCAATATCTTGTGGGTATATTTCTACCTGTCCACTTGACCCATTAATGTATCTATATATCTGTCGTTGTCCTTCTTCTGTCATTAAATAAGCGGCAACATACCATGCTAACTTTTTATCTTTAAAACGTACGATAGTAATATGTCCATCCACAACGGCCGGAAAATCAAAATCATACACCGCAACTCTTCCAATCGTACCATCACCAGTTGAATTTACAAGAATGTCTCCCTTTTTTACTCCTGCTCTTTCTTTACATTCTTCATACCTCTCTCTTGTCGTTGTTCTTGCTAAACTTGTATCTATATACCCATTACGCACACAATTCGACTTCAAAACGCAAACGTTATCATTTTTATTGTTAATTCTTTTTCCATTTTTTTGAATCATACCCTCAAAACTTAATGAATCAGGATCATTTTCATCATCTGCATATTGAGGTTGCATTCCTCTAGAAATCTCCCTTTCAAGAAATTCTGGTTGTCCAATTTGGAATGCTCCCTTCATAGCTTTTGTTTTTTCACATGCCTGTACATATATTTCTTGATGAAACTCTGGTTCAAAAATATGATTTATTGTATACAAATCATCTTCTTCACATGCCAAATCTAGAATTGTATCTTTAAATGATCTAGTTATCATTAGCGCCATCGTTATTTTCCTCCTTTTCTAACATTTTCATATATTCATCTTTTGTATAGAACGAAGTGTTATCTTTAAAAAATTTAACAATATCATCAAAATCTGAAACAACCTTATTATTCTCATCCGTTATTATTTTGCCTGTTTTATCTTTTCCTGATTGCTCAGTCACACAAAATACCATTTTTTTATAGTCCTGACCTAATTCATATGATTGATTTTCTTCCAAAGGTACAAATCGTTTCTGCAAAAAAAATACAATTGTTTTTGTATTTGTAAAAGGTTTAAAAACATTACCTCCTAAACCAACTGCTCCAATTACAATTGCATGTTCCATTATATATCTTCTAATTCGTTCATCCGTATAATTTTTAATTATTCCTCTAGGTAAAACAATTGCCATTCTACCTCCTGGAACAAGCATATTTAAACATCTTTCTATAAATAGCTTTTCTTTTCCAATTTTATTAACTTTTTTCTTATTGCCTTTTTTATCTGTTTTATATGCTAACTCATATAACATTAATGTATCATCATTCGAAATATCACCTGCGAAAGGAGGATTTGTAACTATAATATCAAATTGTCTCAATTTACGTTCATTACCTCTTCCAACCATAAATTTCGACATAGTTTCATCATCCCAATTATTCGAATTTAATCCATCACATGAAGCAATATTTGATCTTCCATCTCCCCAAATTAACATATACGCCTTAGCTACTTTTGCGATAGTCTTGTCATAATCCATACCAAATATGCATTCAGATGCATAATCCTTTTTGTTTTCAATGATATCATTTTCGTCATCACGTTCATTTTCTATCTGCTTATAAACATTATCCATTGCCCCAATAAGAAATCCACCACTTCCACACGCAGGATCAAACACCATCTCTCTATCTTTTGGTGCAATAATGTCAATACACATTTTTACAACATGTCGAGGTGTAAAATACTGACCTTTATTACCTTTCATTTCAGGATTAACCATCACTTCAAAAGCAGCGCCTAAAATATCAGCGGGAGATTTAAGTAAATAAGCTTTTTGCAAAGCTGAGACAATATATGCGACACTCTCATCTGTCAACAAAATTTTTTCATTTTCTTCAAATATCCCTTTCCATCTCTTTGTTGATTCCTCAAACAAATTATCAATTCTTTTTCTAGCATCTTGAGCAGATTCAAAAACACCAACTCTAAAATGTGCCACTGATTTATCGTTTTTTAAATATGTTTTTTCATCAAACAACTTTGCTATTATCAACTTAAATATTTCATCAAAAACATTAGCACCTTCATGTGCCTTAACATGATCTTCACATTCTTTTACAATTGACAAAAAATCATTTAAAGGATATAGTTCTTCCCTTGTAATAGGATTATCAACATCTGCCAAATTCTCCGACTTAGACGGAATATTCCTTAACTCTCTCCACTGCACTTCTTCTTCCACTCCTGTTGGCTCAGTTCTAAGAAGATATACGTGTGGTGGTATTCCATTACTCCATAAACCAATCCTACATCCAGTTGCATTTTGATATACTTTTAGCTGTTCTATTCCATCTTTTCTATTCGGTTTCTTCACTTCAATAAAAACTCTAGGAGTTTTCTTCGTTTTATCAGTATATACTACTATATCAGCCCTTTTTTTTGCTTCCGTAGATCCAACAATAACTTTAACTTCAACTGAAATCTGTTCAAAAGCATAACCATACGAATCTCTTAAACGGTATATCCACCACTGACGCACTTTTTCTTCTGGCTTAGCTTTCAGCAGCTTCTTTCGTATAGGGCAAAAAACATACTCTTCATTATTATATTCATAAACACAAAATTCTTTTGGTGCCTTATTAGGCTTTTCTTTTACTTTGTACGTCTTATATTCCATTTTATCCTCCAACATGTTAATTTTATTACCTATTAAAGTCTGTTTTCTGTACAATAACTTTTTCCGCTTCTATCAATGCCGTTCTTCGCACAAATTCACTATATGATGAATATGCTTCTAATTCGGCAGCTTTTTTAATTTTCTCTAATTCTTCTTCACTAACTCTAATGCTCATAGAAATTGTCTTATTCATTTCAAAGCCCTCCTATGTTCAACATTATACCATTCATGTGCAACATTTACAATACAAATCACTACATGCAAAATCAAAAAATAGCAGGCTATTTTACACCTGCTACTGCATCATTTATTCATAAGAAAGCCATACATTTCATTCCATCATTTCACTTTCCTCATCCACCCCCCGTCCAAAACGCCCCGTGTTTCGGCGTGTAAGCCATTGTGTGCGATCTTTCTCGGAAAGCTGGGTGTGTTACCCGCTTTCACCCGCGAAAGCGAACGTGGGGCGTTTGTGAGGGAAGTTGAAAAACGCAATGTGAAGCGGTTGGGGGATAAAATTTATGGCTGTAGCTTTGCCGAATTTTCTCCCCCTGCCGATGGTGAGGGTTCACAGAGAATCGGGAAATGTATGTATATAAAAGCGTGGCGGAATAAAAAGGAGTTCACTGGCAACGCAAAGCCCCGCTGTGGCCGAGGGAGGGAAGGCCCCGTGTTTCGCCCTGTGAGCCGCTGTGTGCATGGTTAGGGGCTGGGGTGGCGTGTGTACCCGCCGCAGCCCCTTGAAACGAGCGTTGCGGCGTTTGTGGGCGATGTGTGAAAGGACCCGGTGAATCCTGTCCGACAGTGGGAAACTGAGTCCTTGGGGATGCGTGTTCCCCTCCCGGCCAAGTCCCGTTTCGGAGGTTTTCGCCCCTTATTTGCCCGTTCGATAGTGGAACAGACCGGCTATAATTTGTCAAGCCGAAATCTCATTTGGGATATAGGGCGTGTAGGCCTTGTTGTCTCTCATAACGGCGTAAATGATGGAGACCATCTTCCTGCAGG
>ERZ772860.1692-NODE-1692-length-14371-cov-3.716541_pt1 | contig 14371 bp, 10 predicted proteins | sample MGYA00511342_ERZ772860 | MGnify/ENA primary metagenome ERZ772860 (study PRJEB29015, sample SAMEA2737665) | human gut metagenome | biome: human gut; feature: human-associated habitat; material: faeces | place: China | collected 2012 ... | reverse complement strand
ACAATACGGACGGGAACGCCGCGAACGACGTGGTGTACAGCTTCGAGCACCCGCGAGCGTGCCGTCGCGCGAGATGTCCGTGTAGATGATCGTCTTGACGCCGGCCTTCTTCATCTCCTTGGCGAGCGCCGTGGCCTCGACGTCACCCGAGACGCCCCAGCCATCGACGGCGACGATGCCATCCTTGGCGTCGATGCCGACGACGATGCGGTCGCCGTACTTCGCGCAGGCCGTCTTGACGAGCTCGGGATCGCGGACGGCGACGGAGCCGAGGATGACGCGGCGCACGCCAAGCGCGAGGACCTCGTCGATGCTCTCCAGCGTGCGGATGCCGCCGCCGAGCTCGACAGGGATATCGACGGCCGCAAGGATGGCCTTGACCGTCGCAAGGTTCTGCGGTTTGCCGGCCAGTGCGCCGTCAAGGTCGACGAGGTGCAGGAACTGGGCGCCCTGCGCCTGCCACTTCTTTGCCATCTCCTCCGGTTTGTCCGAGAAGACCGTCTCCTTGGCAAAGTCGCCCTTCAAGAGGCGCACGCACTTGCCGCCGCGGATGTCGATTGCTGGGAATATGATCATGGGATTCTCCTCTTAACCTTCTTAACCTTCAACAAAATTCTTCAGGATGGCGAGGCCGACGTCGCCCGACTTCTCCGGGTGGAACTGCGTGGCCTGGATGTTGCCGCAGGCGACGGCGGCCGTCAGCTGCTCGCCGTACTCCGTCGTCGCCGTGATGACGCTCGCATCCTCCGGCACGGCGTGGTAGCTGTGCACGAAGTAGACGTAGGGCTTGTCCGAAAGACTTTGAAAGAGATCGAGCTTCTCGCGCGGCTCGCGGACCTTGATGGAGTTCCAGCCCATGTGCGGGACCTTGAGGCCCGGCGCCTGGATCTTCTTCACCATGCCGTGGATGAGGCCGAGACCTTTTGCCCCCGGGCTCTCCTCGCTGCCGTCAAAGAGGACCTGCAGGCCGACGCAGATGCCGAGCAGCGGCTTGCCGGCGGCGACCGACTCCTTGAGCACGGGAATCAGGCCGCTCTCTTCGAGGTTCTTCATGCAGTCGCCAAAGGCGCCGACGCCCGGCAGCACGATCTTCGAAGCCTCGCGGATGGTGCTTTCGTCACTCGTCACGCGGACGTCCGCGCCGAGCGCGACGAATGCCTTCTCGGCGCTGAAGAGATTGCCGACGCCGTAATCAATGATTGCAATCATGGGATACTCCTCCTAACTATCGGGCACGGGCTCAGAGCGAGCCCTTCGTCGACGGGATGCCATCGACGCGCGGGTCCTTCTCGACGGCGATGCGCAGGGCGTGGCCGAGCGCCTTGAAGATGGCCTCGACCTTGTGGTGCGAGTTCTTGCCGTAGAGCACGCGGACGTGCAGGGTGATGCCGGCGTTGACGGCGAAAGCGCGCAGGAATTCCTCCGTGAGCTCCGTGTCATAGCCGCCGATCATCGGCGCCATCTCGCCGCCGTCGTAGACGAGGAACGGGCGGCCGCTGATGTCAAGTGAGACGAAGGCCAGTGCCTCGTCCATCGGCAGGTAGAACGTGCCGTAGCGGCGGATGCCCTTCTTGTCGCCGATGGCCTGCTTGAACGCCTGGCCGAGCGTGATGCCGATGTCCTCGACGGAGTGGTGGCCGTCGACGTCGATGTCGCCGTCACAGGCCAGCGTGAGGTCCATGAGGCCGTGGGCCGTCATGAGGTTGAGCATGTGGTCGAAGAAGCCGATGCCCGAGTCGATGACGCCGTGGCCATTGCCATCGAGGTTGAGGATGAGCTTGACGCTCGTTTCTGCCGTCTTGCGCTCGACGGTCGCTGTGCGGATGCTCATGCTCTCCCCTCCGTGAATGCCTTGAAATAGCTGTACCAGATGTCGTTCTCCTCGCGGCGGCCCATCGAGATGCGCAGGCAGTCCTTGAGGCCCGGCGCATCGCCGAAGTGGCGCACGCCGATGCCCTTCGATTCGAAGAGCGCGTTGAGCTCCTGTGCCTTATCGTAGTGGACGAGGATGAAGTTCGTCTCCGACGGGAAGACCTTGACGCCCGGCAGCTTCTTGAGCTCTTCCTGCATGCGCTTGCGCTCCGAGATCATGATCTGGATGTGCGGCACGAACTCCTGGCGCATCTGGTAGCAGATGTCGGCCGTGACGAGCGAGAGCACGTTCATGTGGTACGGCATGTAGGACTTGTCGATCATCTCGACGATCTTCGCATCGGCAAGCATGTAGCCGACGCGGCACGAGGCGAGGCCGTAGGCCTTCGAGAATGTGCGCGCGATGATCATGTTCGGGTACTTCGCGAGCAGGCGCACGGCCGTCTGGCCGTAGAACTCCATATAGGCCTCGTCGACGAGGAAGGCGCAGTCGATGTTCTTTGCGATCTTCTCGATTTCCTCGACCGTGAAGGCGTTGCCCGTCGGGTTGTTCGGGTTGCAGATGACGGCGAGCGTCGCCTTCTCGTCGTTGACCGTCTTGATGAACTTGTCGATGTCGAGCGAGTAGTCCTCCGGGTCGAGGTCGACCGGCACGCCCGTGGCCTCAGCGGCCTTGGCGTAGATCTTGTACATCGAGAACGACGGCTGCGGATAGACGATCTTGGCCTCCGGGCTGCCGCCGAAGCAGTAGAAGAGCTTCTCGATGATCTCGGACGAGCCGCTGCCGATCAGCACGTTCTCGCGTTGCATGGAGAAGTTGCGCGCGATCTGGTCGCGCAGGTCGTCGTACTGCTCGTTCGGGTAGCGGTTAAAGGCGACCGTGCCGAGACGGTTCATGACGCGCTCTTCGACGAGCGGCGGCAGGCTCATGTTGCATTCATTGGCATTGATCTTGATTTCCCACGGACGTTCGACGACGTCGTACGAGGGCATGTCGGCAAGGCCGTTGCGGTAGTTCAGCATATTCCCCTATCCCCTTCTATGTAAAGTCTATAAAATCTCAGTTATCGCGATGATCGATTACTTCTGCTCGCGGCGGATGCGGATGGCGTTGGCATGTGCCTGCAGGCCCTCCGTCTCGGCGAGGCGGATGATGTCCTCGCTGACGTCCGAGAGCGCCGGCTGCGTGTACGAGATGATGCTCGTGCGCTTCATGAACGTCTCGACGTTGAGCACGGAGTAGTAGCGCGCCGTGCCGCCCGTCGGCAGCACGTGGTTCGGGCCGGCGAAGTAGTCGCCGAGCGGCTCCGGCGAGTAGGCGCCGAGGAAGACGGCGCCGGCGTGGCGCACGTACGGCAAGAGCTGGAACGGCTGGGCCGTCAAGAGCTCCATGTGCTCCGGTGCCGAGACATTGGCGAAGCGCATGGCCTGCATCATGTCGTCGGCGACGACAATGAGGCCATTGCGGTCGATCGAGGCCTGCGCGATCTCGCGGCGCGGCAGGGCGGCAAGCTGCTTCTCGGCTTCCTTGGCGACCTTCTCGGCGAGCTCGGCGTCGTCCGTGATGACGATGCTCGAGGCCAGCGGGTCGTGCTCGGCCTGGCTCAGCATGTCAGCCGCCGTGTAGACGGGGTCGGCCGTCTTGTCGGCGACGATGAGGATCTCACTGGGCCCTGCGAGCATGTCGATGTCGACGTGGCCGTAGACTTCCTTCTTGGCCAGCGTGACGAAGATGTTGCCCGGGCCCGTGATCTTGTCGACGCGCGGGATGGTCTCCGTGCCGAAGGCCATCGCGGCGATGGCCTGGGCGCCGCCGATCTTGTAGATCTTCTTGACGCCGGCCGCGCGTGCCGCGATGAGCACGTACGGATTGATCTTGCCGTTCTTCGGCGGCACCATCATGATGATCTCACCGACACCGGCGACTGAGGCCGGCACGGCGTTCATGATGACGGAGGACGGATAGGCAGCCGTGCCGCCCGGCACGTAGATGCCGACGCGGTCGAGCGGGATGATGGACTGGCCGAGGATGGAGCCCTTTTCGCGGTACGTCATCCACGAGTTCGGCTTCTGCTCCTGATGGTAGCGGCGCACATTCTCGGCGGCCTTGCGCAGCGATTCGACGACGGCGGGGTCGGCGGCCTTCTCGGCAGCTTCGTACTCGGCCTCCGTCACGAGGAAGTCCTCCGGCTTGTAGTCGACCCGGTCGATGAGATGCGTGTAGCGGATGACGGCGGCGTCGCCCTCGCGGCGCACATCGCCGACGATCTGGCGCACGAGCTCGGCGGCCGTCATGTCGCGGCCGAACGTCTTCTTGTTGGCCTCGCGGATCTTCGGACTGAGCTCGACCTCGTCAAAGGATGCCTTCGTCAGCATCTTCTCAATGGCATATTCTCCGACTTCACTGGCTTTTACGATTTTCATCTATACTTCCTCGCTTTCCACTATCTATCTCATCTTTGCCGGGGTACTCAGGCCCCGGCCTTTGCCTGCTGCTCGAGCTCGAGGATTTTGCGCAGCTCTTCGGTGAGCTGGTTGATGCGGTCAAACTTGAGCTTGAAGCTCACGCGGTTGACGATGAGGCGCGCCGTCGCATCGAGGATGTAGGCGATCTCCTCGAGATCGTTCTCCTTGAGCGTCGTGCCCGTCTCGACGATGTCGACGATGCTCTCCGAGAAGCCGACAATCGGGCCTAGCTCGATGGAGCCGTTGAGCTTGATGTACTCCATCTGCATGCCGTGCTTGTTGAAGAACTGCTCGGCGATGTGCGGGAACTTCGTCGCGACGCGCGTGTGGTCGTAGTCGACGAGCTTCGCGCGCTTCTCGGCCTTCGGCACAGCCATCATGAGGTGGCAGCGGCCAAAGCCGAGGTCTAAGAGCTCGTAGACGTCCTTGCCCGACTCGAGGAGCACGTCCTTGCCGATGACGCCGATGTCGGCGGCACCGTACTCGACGTACGTCGGCACGTCAGCCGTCTTCGAGACGATGAAGCGGATCTTCTTCTCCTCGTTCGCGATGACGAGCTTGCGCGACTTATCCGAGAGACCTTCCGCCGTGTAGCCCGCCTTGGCCAGAAGATCGGCCGAGAGCGAGAAGAGCTTGCCTTTCGGCAGGGCGATGGTCAGGTAATCCATGGTGTTTTTCATATTCCCTCTCCTGATATTGATGTTCCGGATATGATTCCTGTGATTTTTACTCTTTATCTTGCTAAAGGATTTCGATGTCCCTTATGTTAACACCAAAATCCAGATTCGTCAAGAAATCTTTGCAAAATGTTTGCTTGTCCATTCTTTGCGCACAAACATCCGTCGCTAGTTGCAGGCATCGGCCTCGCGCAGCAGCATGAGCACGGGACTGTCGCCCGGCGCGGCCGCCATGTGGTGGCGCTCGATGACACGAGCCTCCTCCTCCATGCCGATCTTACGCAGCAGGGCGGCGCCGATGGCCGGATGGTGGCGGTAGACGTAGAGCGCGTGGCCGAGGCGGCCCGGCCGCTCCATCAGGCGCGCTGAGGCGCTTGGCAGATAGTGCATCATGAGGACGGCGAATACCTTGCCGAGGATGTCGAGGTCGCCCTTGCGGCGGCCGACATCGTGCAGCAGCGCGCAGCGGACGAGGAAGGCGCGCTGCTCCGCGGGCAGCCCATGCTCCTTTGCAAGCGCGAGGGCCGTGTAGGCGACGTTGCGCACGTGGACCTGGTCGGCCGGATGCATCGCCGCGAAGAGCGGCAGGGCCTTTGCGGGCAGGTTCGCGCGGACGAAGGCGCGGTCTCCCTCGTCCATGCGCTCGGTGACGGCGCGGACGAACTGGCGCACGCGCCCCCGCATGCTCATGCGAGGTAGACGAGGCTCGCGTAGCCCTTCGTCTGCTGCATCGCGCGGGCGTCGTCCTCCGTCTGGCACAGCAGCGCGAGCTCGACGACTTTGCCGCCCGCGCGCAGCTCCTGCGCCTTCTGGATGGCGTCGTGCTCGCGGCCCGGCGCGTAGCCGAGGTAGATGTCCTTCGGCTGGTCCGGCTTCTCGAGACCCTGGCGCGTCAGCGCGAGCAGGATGCGCTCAATGCCGATGGCAAAGCCCGTGGCCGGGCAGGCGTTGCCGAAGTCCGACAGCAGGTGGTCGTAGCGGCCGCCGCCGGCGAGCGGGAAGCCGAGGCCCGGCGTGTACGCCTCGAAGACCATGCCCGTGTAGTAGCTGAAGTCGCGGATGATGCCGAGGTCGAAGCGCACGTACTGCTCGACGCCGTACGACTGGAGCAGGCGGTAGATCTCGGCGAGGTTGTCGAGCGCGCGGCGGCTCTGCTCGTTGAGCGCGAGCGTGTAGCTCTTCTTGAGCATCTCTGCGCCGCCATTGAGCACGGGCAGGTAGCCGAGCGTCTTCTTGGCCTTCTCGGGCAGGTCGAGCGCGGCGATCGCGCGGTCGAAGGAGACGAGGTCGTGCTTCTCGAGCGCCGTCTGCAGCGTCCGTTTCGTCTCGTCTGAGAGCTGGTACTGGTTCATGATGCCCGAGACGAACTCGACCTGGCCGAGGCAGATCGTGAAGTCCGTGAGGCCGGCGCGCAGCAGGCCCTGGATGGCCAGCGCGATGACCTCAGCATCGGCAAAGGCCGTCGCAGAGCCCATGAGCTCGACGCCGGCCTGATGGAACTCGCACTGGCGGCCGGCCTGCGTCTGCTCGTAGCGGAAGACACTGCTGACATAGGAGAGCTTTAAGGGCTGCGGGTAGTCGCGCAGGCGGCTCGCGGCGAGGCGCGCGATTGGCGTCGTCATCTCATGGCGCAGCGCGAGCGTGCGGTTGTCCTTGTCGAAAAGCTTGAAGAGATGCGGCTCGAGCGCGCGGCTCGCGCCGAGCGTCAGGTTGTCGAGGTACTCGATGGTCGGCGTGACGACCTCGTCGTAGCCCCACTCCGCGAACAGCGCGGCGAGCTCCGCCTCGATTGCGCGCTTCTCCGCTGCTTCCGTCGGCAGGAAATCGCGCATGCCGTACGGGATCTCCAGTGTCAGTCTTTCCTTGTCCATGTGTCTGTCTCCTTTTATCCTGCTTTTATCTCATTTCCATTTTCTTCCTATTAATAGGAAGTTAATAGGAAGCCACTCACTTGTGCGAGAGTTCCTTCTCTTCCCCCGGTGCCAGCCGGTCAAGGACGATCCGGTAGCCGTCGGCGCCGTAGTTGAGGCAGCGCTTGACGCGGCTGATCGTCGCCGTGCTCGCCCCCGTGCGCGCGACGATGTCGTCGTACGTGTGCCCCGCGCGCAGCATCCGCGCGACTTCGAGGCGCTGGCTCATCGCCTTGAGCTCGCTGATCGTGCAGAGATCCTCGAAGAACTGGTAGCACTCGTCCACCGTCTCCAGCGACAGCATCGCCTCACAGAGCTGGTCATTGAGCTCATCCTTGAGTTTTGGGTTCACCATACCCTTTCCCCTCCCCATATCGAATCCGAAAAGCAAAGCTTTTCGTCTTTAATCCTTTAGTTAGTGAAAATTTATTGTCATTATAACACAGCATTGCGAAAAAAGAAAGCCATCCGGGCAAAATTTGTTACGGGATACCGCCTCAGGGGAACAAAGCGCAAAAAAACTGCCCTATCCATCTTCTGGATAAGGCAGTCTCTGCGTCTTTGGTGCTTTATGCGCTTGCCCTTCAGCCTCAGCCGTTCATCGCGAATTTAACGACGGCCTTCATGCCGGGCTTGAGGGTGAAGTTGAGGCCGGACGGGATGGAGATGCGGATGATCATGACGTCTTCATCGGCACCGTCGGCGTCAGTGACTTCGGCGGTCGTCTTGGGCTGGCTGCTTGCGGCGGCGTCGCCACCGGCGGCATCAGCGGTGCCGGCCTCTGCGCCCTGCTGGCCATCCTGCGCGCCCTGCGCACTCTGGCCGTTCTGGGCGTTCTGAGCGTTTTGGGCGTTCGGATTGTTCAGGTCACCAGCGTTTGCCGCGGCATCTGCACCTGCGGCACTGTCGGCAGACTGGTCATCTTTCTTGGCCGGCTGCTGGATGTCCTGGACGGAGCCCTGGAGCTGGTGGCCGTCGATCTCATAGGAGACGAACTGGCCGAGGCGGATCTTCGCGGCCTTGTCGGGGCTGACCTTGGCCTCGACCCAGATGTCGTCGGCATTGCCGACGCTCGCGACGGTCTCGCCCGCCTTGACGGTCGAGCCCTCATCGATGCCCTGCGCGTAGTAGACCGTGCCGGCTACCGGCGCGACGATGTCGGTCTCAGCGGCATCCTGCTTGGCGTTGTCGAGCGCGGCCTGTGCCTGCTTGAGCTGCAGCTCGGCGTTCTGCACGGCCTTCGGATCAGGCGGCTGGGTCGTCGTCTGGTAGCGGACGGCCGGCGAAGACGACGGCGCGGATGCGGCAGGAGCCGACGACGAGGCGGCGGCCACGGCTGCATGGTAGGCCGAGACGGCAGCATCGCGCTGCACGGCGCTGATGGCGCCCATCTCGAAGAGCTCGTTCATGCGGTTCATGCGGGACTCGGCGCTCGCGACGCTCTGCGAGGAACCGCTGCTGCGCGGCGCGCTCGCGGCCGGTGCCGGGGCGGGGCTCGGCACGGCGACCGTCACGGTCTGCTCCTTCTTGATCTCATCGAGGTTGCGCTGCGAGAGCGCGACGGTCTGCTCGAGATTCGCGATCTGCTCGTCCGTCACCGTGCTCTGCACGTGGGCGATGACATCGCCGGCCTCGACATGCTCCCCTTCCTCGACGACCTTCTCGGTAATCATCGCATTGCCGTGTACCTTTGCCGCGACGAGCGAGCTCGTGACCTGCGCGTCGTAGACGTTGAAGTACTTGTGCTGATGCTGGTAGTAGTAGATGCCACCTGCACAGAGCACGGCAATGAGGATCAGGCCGACGAGGCCGTATTTCATCAGATACTGTACTTTCTTTGTGATATCGACTTCCAAGATTCAGGACCCTCCATCATCTATCATCTGTTTATAAGCTATCGAGATATCAACGAAACCTCCCTCGCAGAGAGGGAGGTTTCACATGATCTATAGTACTCAGCCAAGCTGTGCTTCGATGACGGCTGCTGCCTTCTCGAATGCCTGCGGCAAGGCTTCTGCCTTCTTGCCGCCAGCCTGTGCCATGTCCGGACGTCCGCCGCCGCCGCCACCGACGACTGCTGCGGCTTCCTTGATGATCTTGCCGGCATGGATGCCGCGCTTGACGGCGTCCTTCGATGCCTTGACGACGAGGTTGACCTTGCCGTCGTTGGCGCAGCCGAGCACGACGACACCGCTGCCGAGCTTGTCGAGCGTGAGGTCAGCGACGTCGCGCAGGGAGTCCATGTTCTCGACGTTGGCCTTGCCCGTGATGACGGAGACGCCCTTGATGTCCTTGACGCCAGCGATGAGCTGCTGGGCATCGGCCTTCTCCTGCATCGCTGCGACTTCGGCGAGCTTGCCGGCCATCTCCTTGCCCTCGGCCTGCAGCTTCTCGACGGCTGCAGGGACATCGTCCTCGTTTGCCTTGAGCAGGGCAGCTGCCTTCTGCAGGGTGGCGAGCTTCTCATTTGCATAGTCGAGCGCGGCCTTGCCCGTGATGGCCTCGATGCGGCGCACGCCCGAGGCGATGCCCGTCTCGCCGATGATCTTGAACATGCCGATCTGGCCGACGTTCTTGACGTGCGAGCCAGCGCAGAGTTCCATCGAGAAGCCTGGCACGCGCACGACGCGCACGACGTCGCCGTATTTCTCGGAGAAGAGCGCCATCGCGCCGGCCTTCTTGGCCTCGTCAAGGCTCATGTGCGAGATCTCGACGTCCTGGCCCTTGAGGATGACCTTGTTGACGAGTGCCTCGACGTCAGCGAGCTGCTGCGCCGTGACCGGCTCGAAGTTCGTGAAGTCGAAGCGCAGGCGGTCCGGCGTGACGGAGGAGCCGGCCTGGTTGACCTGGTCGCCGACGACCTTCTTGAGGGCAGCCTGCAGCAGATGCGTCGCCGTGTGGTTGCGCGCCGAGGCGAGCTTCTTCTCCTGGTCGACTTCGATCTTGACCGTCTCGCCGACCTTGAGCTGGCCTTCCTCTACGTACGAGACGTGGTAGACCGTGCCGTCCGGCAGCTTCTTGGCGTTCGTCGCCTTGATGCGGCCGAACTCGCCGAGCAGCAGGCCCTCGTCGCCGACCTGTCCGCCGCCCTCTGCGTAGAACGGGGTCTTGTCGAGGATGATGCCGGCCTCTTCACCGTCCGTGATCTCGTCGACGAGCTTGCCGTCCTTCCAGATGGCGACAACCTTGGCCTCTTTGGCCTCCGGGTCTACCTTGAGCTTCGAGACGTCGATACCCGAGAGGTCCGGCACAGCGACGCGCTGGTTCTCGGCACGGGCACTGCGCGCACGCTCGCGCTGCTCGTCCATGGCCTTGTCAAAGCCCTCTTTGTCGAGGTCGAGGCCGTTCTCGTGCAGGATCTCTTCCGTGAGCTCCCACGGGAAGCCGAACGTGTCGTAGAGGCGGAAACCGACCTCACCCGGCAGCTCGTCCTTGCCGTCAGCCTTGAGGCTCTTGATCTCTGCGTCGAGCAGCTCCATGCCCTGGTTGAGCGTTGCGGCGAAGCGGTCTTCCTCGATGCTGATGACCTTCTTGATGTAGTCGTGCTTGGCGATGAGCTCGCCGAAGTCGCTGGCATCGCGGTAGATCTCGACGACGGCGTCAACAGCGCCCTCGAGGAACTTGCCCTTGATGCCGAGCATGCGGCCATGGCGGATGGCGCGGCGCAGGATGCGGCGCAGCACGTAGCCGCGGCCCTCATTCGACGGCAGGATGCCGTCCATGATCATGACGGCCATGGAGCGCGCGTGGTCAGCGATGACCTTCAGCGAGATGTCCGTCTTATCGTCCTTGCCGTACTCGACGCCCGCGACCTTGGCCGCGTACTCGATGATCGGGTAGAGCAGATCCGTCTCGAAGTTCGTCTTCTTGTTCTGCACGACGGACGCGAGGCGCTCGAGGCCGCAACCCGTATCGATGTTCTTATGGGCGAGATTCTTGTAGGAGCCGTCTTCCTGGCGGTCGTACTGCGTGAAGACGAGGTTCCAGATCTCGAGGTAGCGGTCGCAGTCGCAGCCGACAGCGCAGGTCGGCGAGCCGCAGCCGCGCTCTTCACCGAGGTCGATGTAAATCTCGGAGTCCGGGCCGCACGGGCCAGGGCCGATCTCCCAGAAGTTGTCCTCCATCTTGACGATGTGGTCCTGCGGGAAGCCCGGCTGGGACTTCCAGATCTCGATGGCCTCCGTGTCGTCCGGGTAGACCGTGACCCAGAGCTTGTCCTTCGGCAGCTCGATGACTTCCGTCAGGAACTCCCATGCCCAGGGAATGGCCTCGCCCTTGAAGTAATCGCCGAACGAGAAGTTGCCGAGCATCTCGAAGAACGTCTGATGGCGCGCCGTGCGGCCGACGTTCTCGATATCACCCGTGCGGACGCAGCGCTGGCTCGTCGTCACGCGCGTGCGGGGCGGCTTCATCTTGCCCGTGAAGAACGGCTTCAGCGGAGCCATGCCGGCGCCGATCAAGAGGAGCGTCGGGTCGTCCTGCGGGATCAGCGAGAAACTCGGCAGGCGCAGATGGCCTTTCTTTTCCGAAAAGAACTGCAGATAAGCTTCGCGCAGTTCGTTACCACTCATGTACTTCAAAAAAATCTACCCCCATAAGAGAAATCCGGATGATTGTCCCTGGTATTGCTCATGGAATTTACTGGAACTTATATGACCATAAATTACATAACCATTCTCAAGTATACCACAAGCATCCTGTGCTTTTCCAGTCCATCGACTATTTTATCAGCTATTTTTGTGAAAGTTTTCGTCCGTCTGCGTCATTCATCGCTGCAGGCGGCGAGCGCGGCGGCGGCCTGCTCCGAGTTCATGAGGATCTCGCGCGGCTTGCTGCCGATGTTCGGGCCGACGATGCTGAGGTCTTCCATCTCGTCGATGAGGCGCGCGGCGCGCGTGTAGCCGACGCGGAAGCGGCGCTGGATGGACGAGGCCGAGGCCTGGCCCGTCGACATGACGAGGTTGACGGCGTCGGGCAAGAGCTCGTCGTACTTCGAGGCGCGGCGGCCCTTGCCCTCCTCCTTCTCCTCGTCCTCCTTCATGGCGTTCTCGGTGAAGGTGATGATCTCCTCGTTGGCCTCCATCTCCTGCCCCTGGCTGCGGATGAAGTCCAGGAGGTGCTCGACCTCTTCATCGCTGATGAAGGCGCCCTGCACGCGCATGGGCTTGGCCGCGCCGACGGGATAGAAGAGCATGTCGCCGCGGCCTAAAAGCTTCTCGGCACCGCTGCGGTCGAGGATGGTGCGCGAATCGATCTGGCTCGAGACGGCGAACGAGATGCGCGACGGGATGTTGGCCTTGATGATGCCCGTGATGACGTCGACGGACGGGCGCTGCGTCGCGAGCACCATGTGGATGCCGGCGGCGCGGGCCTTCTGCGCGAGGCGGCAGATGGCGTCCTCGACGTCGTGCGGCGCGACCATCATGAGGTCGGCGAGCTCGTCGATGATGATGACGATGGCCGGCATCTTGTCCTCGGGGAACTTCGTGTTGTAGGTCTCCATGTTGCGGACGTTGTGCTCGGCGAATTTCGCATAGCGCTTCTCCATCTCCTGCACGGACCAGTTGAGCACGGATGCGGCCTTCTTGGCCTCGGTGACGACCGGCACCATGAGGTGCGGGATGCCGTTGTAGTTGGAGAGCTCGACCATCTTCGGGTCGACGAGGATGAACTTGACTTCCTCCGGCTTCGCCTTGAAGAGGATGCTCGTGATGAGCGTGTTGATGCAGACGGATTTACCGGAGCCCGTGGCGCCGGCGACGAGCAGATGCGGCATCTTCGCGAGGTCGGCGAAGATGGCCTGGCCGCCGATGTCCATGCCGAGGCCGACGGTCAGCTTCGATTTCGCCTTGAGGAACTTCTCGTTCTCGAGGACTTCGCGCAGCTGCACGCCCTCGAGCTCCTTGTTCGGCACCTCGATGCCGATGGCGGCCTTGCCGGGGATTGGCTCGATACGCACGGAAGTCGCGGCGAGGCTCAGCGCGAGGTCGTCGGCGAGGTTCGTGATCTTGCTGACTTTGACGCCCGGCGCCGGCTCGAGCTCGTAGCGCGTGACGGCCGGGCCGTGGCACGCGTTGATGATCTTCGCCTTGACGTGGAAGTCCTCGAGCGTCTTCTGCAGGATGTGGGCCTTGTCGGCGATCTCCATCTCGAGCGCGGCGTTGTGCTTCTTCGCGTGCTTCGAGAGGATCTCCGTGACCTGCGGCAGCACGTAGGGGCGCGGCGGCGCGGCGGGAGCCTTTGCCTCAGACGAGCTGGCATCGGCGGGCCCCTGCGAGGCGCCCTGCCTGCTGTCCATGCTCTTGGTTGAGCCGTCGAGCAGAGCGGCGGCCGGCATGATCGGCGCGATCTCCTCGTACGAGGGCATGGCCGTCGGCTTCTTCATCGGGCTCGGCGAAGGCGGCACGACGGGTTCCGTCTTCGGCACGGTGAACGGTGCCGCTGGTTCCTCATGCTTGGCCGCCAGGAACGGCTCCGGCTCGGGTTCACGCATAGGCGCAAACGATGCCGGAGGCTCTTCTGCAGGCGCAGGGCTTGTGCCGCGGCCGATTGGCCCCTCGACGAAGGGGCTTGCAGCGCGCAGGCTCGCGGGCGGCGCGGCCATGCCGAGGGGCTCGATGGAGTCGGGAAGGCCCATCGGCTTCTCTTCTTGAGCGGGTACAGCGGGCGCCGCCTCCTCTCCGTGTGCCGTGCCGTACTCGATCGTGAAGTCCGGCATGGCATGGTCCATCTGTTCCGACTCCGGCACGGACTCTGATGCAGCCGTTTCCTGCGGTTTCTCCGGAGTCTCTGGCGCATCGGCAAAGCGCTGATCCGCTTCCTGATTGTAGAAGCTGGCCTTGCTGGCACTGACCCTGCTGACCTTCTCGCGCACGGCCTCGACGACGTGCTCTTCGACGCGGCCGCCGACTTCGGCGACTTTACCGCAGGTCGTCTGGATGGCCGAGCCCGCGGCTGCGGCTCCCTGCTTCGCCTTTTCCTGCGTCTTCAAGAGCCCCGTCGCGAGCGACCATGTCGTCGAGAGCAAGACAGAGCCGACTGTGCCGACGCCGAGGACGATGATGGAACCGTCGACGCCGAAGAGCTTGCGCAGGCCGAGCAAGAGGCCGCCGCCCAGAAGGCCGCCGCCTGCCGGCAGGCTCTGCGGCAGGATTTCCTCGCCGACGGGCACCTTGAAGTGATGCCAGATGGCGAGCACGGAGACGAAGAGCGCGAGCAGGCCGAAGAAGCGCGGCGAGTAGCGCGGCGCATGGTGCTTCGTCATGTAGGTCCAGGCGATCAAGAGGATCAGGACGGCGACGAGGATGGAGCCCACGCCGAAGAAGTAGCGCAGGAACTTCGCGAAGTAGACGCCGACGAAGCCCACGTTGAGCCCGCAGATACCGCAGATCGAGATGAGGCCGACCGCTAAGAGCGCCAGCCCGAAGAGCTCGGAGCGACGCCCTG
>ERZ772860.1683-NODE-1683-length-14436-cov-3.549684_pt1 | contig 14436 bp, 7 predicted proteins | sample MGYA00511342_ERZ772860 | MGnify/ENA primary metagenome ERZ772860 (study PRJEB29015, sample SAMEA2737665) | human gut metagenome | biome: human gut; feature: human-associated habitat; material: faeces | place: China | collected 2012 ... | reverse complement strand
GACAATTTAATAACTTTCATTTTTAATGTCTGGCGACTCATCTCTTTCGTGGCTGTATTTTTTTGTATATGGAGCGTTTATATGAATAGAATCTATCGCGTGATATGGAATTGCACCCTACAGGTATTTCAGGCCTGCTCGGAATTAACTCGCAGGGTAGGTAAAACATCAACGGTTAATTTGCGTAAATCCTCTGGACTGACAACGAAATTCAGTAGATTGACGCTGGGTGTTTTGCTGGCACTAAGCGGTTCAGCGTCTGGTGCGAGTCTGGAAGGTGATAATGGTCAGATTACCGATATTGATACTGATGGTGCTTATGATGCCTACCTGGTTGGCTGGTATGGCACTGGAGTGCTTAATATTTTGGCTGACGGTAATGCCTCCTTAACCACTATTACTACCAGCGTCATTGGCGCTAATGAGGATTCGGAGGGTACCGTTAATGTTTTGGGTGGCACCTGGCGATTGTATGATAGCGGAAATAATGCAAGGCCTTTAAATGTGGGTCAATCCGGAACGGGGACGCTGAATATTAAACAGAAGGGTCACGTCGATGGAGGCTATTTAAGATTAGGTTCTTCGACAGGAGGCGTCGGGACGGTCAATGTTGAGGGAGAGGACTCTGTTCTGACGACCGAATTATTCGAAATAGGGAGTTACGGTACGGGCTCATTAAATATTACGGATAAGGGTTACGTCACGAGTTCAATCGTCGCCATTTTAGGATATCAAGCGAACAGTAATGGTAAGGTTATCGTTGAAAAGGGTGGCGAGTGGCTAATAAAAAATAATGATTCCTCAATTGAATTTCAAATTGGTAATCAAGGAGCTGGGGAGGCGACTATTCGCGAGGGTGGGCTGATTACGGCTGAAAACACGATTATCGGTGGCAATGCCACCGGTTTCGGAACCCTGAATGTGCAGGATCAAGACTCTGTCATCACGGTACGCAGACTCTATAATGGATATTTCGGCAATGGCACAGTCAATATTTCCAATAATGGACTGATTAATAACAAAGAATATTCATTGGTGGGCGTTCAGGACGGTTCCCACGGTGTCGTCAACGTGACCGATAAAGGGCATTGGAATTTCCTCGGAACGGGCGAAGCTTTCCGCTATATCTATATCGGTGATGCTGGCGATGGTGAACTTAATGTCTCGAGTGAAGGCAAAGTAGATTCGGGAATTATCACTGCGGGGATGAAAGAAACAGGCACAGGCAACATTACTGTTAAGGATAAGAACTCCGTTATCACTAATCTCGGAACTAATCTTGGTTATGACGGCCACGGCGAAATGGATATCAGTAATGAGGGGCTTGTTGTCAGCAACGGAGGAAGCTCACTCGGTTATGGAGAAACCGGCGTCGGGAATGTCAGCATCACCACGGGGGGGATGTGGGAGGTCAATAAGAATGTCTATACCACCATTGGTGTTGCGGGCGTCGGAAACCTCAATATTAGCGATGGCGGTAAGTTCGTATCGCAAAATATTACTTTTTTGGGCGATAAAGCAAGCGGTATCGGCACTCTGAACCTGATGGATGCGACATCATCGTTCGATACTGTGGGTATCAATGTCGGTAATTTTGGTAGCGGTATCGTAAATGTCAGTAATGGTGCCACCCTTAATTCAACGGGCTATGGATTTATCGGAGGAAATGCCTCCGGTAAGGGGATAGTTAATATTTCAACGGACAGTCTCTGGAATTTAAAGACATCATCTACTAACGCACAATTGCTACAGGTCGGTGTATTAGGCACGGGTGAACTGAATATTACCACCGGAGGTATAGTTAAAGCGCGTGATACACAGATAGCTCTCAATGACAAAAGTAAGGGCGACGTGAGGGTGGATGGGCAGAACTCTCTTCTTGAAACATTCAATATGTACGTAGGGACATCTGGTACGGGTACGTTAACCCTGACGAATAACGGTACGCTGAATGTCGAAGGTGGAGAAGTTTACTTAGGTGTTTTTGAACCTGCTGTAGGAACGCTAAACATTGGTGCAGCTCACGGTGAGGCGGCGGCAGATGCCGGATTTATCACCAATGCGACGAAAGTGGAGTTTGGTCTTGGCGAAGGCGTTTTTGTCTTTAATCATACCAATAACAGTGATGCCGGCTACCAGGTCGATATGCTGATTACAGGTGACGATAAAGACGGAAAAGTGATCCATGATGCAGGCCATACGGTGTTCAATGCAGGGAATACTTATAGCGGTAAAACGCTGGTCAATGACGGCCTCCTGACCATTGCGTCTCATACGGCAGATGGGGTAACGGGCATGGGGTCGAGTGAAGTAACCATTGCAAACCCCGGTACGCTCGACATTCTCGCATCAACGAACAGTGCAGGAGATTACACGCTGACCAATGCGCTCAAAGGCGATGGCTTGATGCGAGTGCAGCTGTCATCCTCCGACAAGATGTTTGGCTTTACCCATGCAACAGGGACTGAATTCGCCGGTGTTGCCCAACTGAAAGACAGTACCTTCACTCTGGAACGCGACAACACCGCTGCGCTTACTCACGCGATGTTGCAGTCTGACAGTGAAAATACCACATCGGTAAAAGTGGGAGAGCAATCCATTGGTGGACTGGCCATGAATGGCGGTACGCTCATTTTCGATACGGATATTCCTGCTGCGACGCTTGCAGAGGGATATATCAGCGTCGATACGCTGGTTGTCGGCGCGGGTGACTACACCTGGAAAGGCCGTAACTATCAGGTAAACGGGACGGGCGACGTGCTTATCGACGTGCCTAAACCGTGGAATGATCCCATGGCGAATAACCCTCTGACGACGCTCAATTTGCTGGAACACGACGATAGCCATGTCGGCGTTCAACTGGTGAAGGCGCAAACGGTTATTGGGTCGGGTGGCTCATTAACGTTACGTGATTTACAGGGCGACGAGGTGGAAGCGGACAAAACGTTACACATTGCGCAAAACGGAACGGTGGTCGCCGAGGGTGATTATGGATTCCGCCTCACGACCGCACCAGGTGATGGTTTGTACGTTAACTATGGGCTGAAAGCGCTGAACATCCATGGTGGGCAAAAGCTGACGTTAGCCGAACATGGCGGAGCCTATGGCGCAACGGCCGATATGTCGGCAAAAATCGGTGGTGAAGGGGATCTGGCAATCAATACGGTGCGACAGGTTTCGCTTTCCAACGGTCAGAACGACTATCAGGGGGCAACCTACGTTCAGATGGGGACATTACGTACCGATGCGGATGGTGCACTTGGCAACACCCGGGAACTGAACATCAGCAACGCGGCCATCGTCGATCTTAATGGATCGACGCAGACGGTAGAGACATTCACCGGGCAGATGGGTTCGACTGTTTTGTTCAAAGAGGGGGCGCTGACGGTAAATAAAGGTGGGATCAGTCAGGGTGAACTGACAGGTGGCGGAAACCTGAATGTTACAGGGGGAACGCTGGCTATCGAGGGGCTTAATGCACGCTACAATGCGTTAACCAGCATTAGCCCAAATGCGGAAGTCAGCCTCGATAATACTCAGGGGTTAGGCAGAGGAAATATTGCCAATGACGGTCTGTTAACGCTAAAAAACGTGACTGGCGAACTGCGTAATAGCATAAGCGGGAAGGGTATCGTGAGCGCAACCGCCAGGACAGATGTAGAGCTGGATGGCGATAATAGCCGCTTTGTGGGGCAATTCAACATTGATACAGGCAGCGCGCTCAGCGTCAACGAGCAGAAAAACCTGGGTGATGCTTCCGTTATCAATAATGGCCTGCTCACCATCTCCACTGAGCGTAGCTGGGCGATGACGCACAGTATCAGCGGTAGCGGTGATGTGACAAAACTGGGTACCGGGATCCTGACTCTTAACAACGATTCCGCGGCGTATCAGGGTACGACGGATATCGTGGGGGGGGAAATTGCTTTCGGTTCCGACTCTGCCATTAATATGGCAAGTCAACACATTAATATCCATAACAGCGGTGTGATGTCGGGAAATGTCACCACTGCAGGTGATATGAACGTTATGCCTGGGGGGGCACTGCGTGTCGCTAAAACCACTATCGGCGGCAACCTGGAGAATGGCGGCACGGTTCAAATGAATAGCGAAGGGGGGAAACCGGGGAATGTACTGACCGTTAACGGCAACTATACCGGAAACAATGGCCTGATGACGTTCAACGCGACGCTGGGCGGCGATAATTCGCCCACCGATAAGATGAACGTGAAAGGCGATACCCAAGGGAACACTCGCGTTCGGGTTGATAACATTGGCGGCGTCGGTGCACAAACGGTCAACGGTATTGAACTCATTGAGGTTGGCGGTAATTCTGCAGGTAACTTCGCGCTGACCACCGGAACTGTCGAAGCTGGGGCTTACGTCTACACGCTGGCTAAAGGGAAGGGGAATGACGAGAAAAACTGGTATCTGACCAGTAAATGGGACGGCGTAACGCCAGCGGATACACCCGATCCCATCAATAATCCCCCTGTTGTGGATCCGGAAGGCCCATCAGTTTATCGCCCGGAGGCCGGAAGCTATATCAGCAACATTGCCGCAGCCAACTCGCTGTTTAGCCATCGTTTACACGACCGTCTGGGTGAGCCGCAGTATACAGATTCACTGCATTCTCAGGGGTCGGCAAGCAGTATGTGGATGCGTCATGTCGGAGGGCACGAACGTTCAAGGGCCGGTGACGGTCAGCTAAATACTCAGGCTAACCGCTATGTATTGCAGCTAGGCGGCGATTTGGCGCAGTGGAGTAGCAACGCGCAGGATCGCTGGCATCTTGGCGTGATGGCAGGCTACGCCAATCAGCACAGTAATACTCAGAGTAATCGTGTGGGTTATAAATCGGATGGGCGCATCAGCGGTTACAGCGCTGGGCTGTACGCGACCTGGTATCAGAACGATGCGAATAAGACCGGCGCTTATGTTGACAGCTGGGCGCTGTATAACTGGTTTGATAACAGCGTCAGTTCCGATAACCGTTCTGCTGACGACTATGATTCTCGCGGTGTGACGGCCTCTGTTGAGGGTGGGTATACCTTTGAAGCGGGAACATTTAGCGGCAGCGAAGGGACGCTGAATACCTGGTACGTCCAGCCACAGGCGCAAATCACCTGGATGGGTGTGAAAGATTCCGACCATACCCGGAAAGACGGAACGCGCATTGAAACGGAAGGCGACGGAAATGTGCAAACGCGACTTGGGGTGAAAACCTACCTGAACAGCCATCACCAGCGTGACGATGGTAAACAGCGTGAGTTCCAGCCTTACATTGAAGCGAACTGGATCAACAATAGCAAAGTCTACGCCGTGAAGATGAATGGTCAAACCGTAGGCCGTGAAGGTGCGCGTAATCTCGGTGAAGTACGTACCGGGGTTGAGGCGAAAGTAAATAACAACCTTAGCCTGTGGGGGAATGTCGGTGTGCAACTAGGTGATAAAGGCTATAGCGATACTCAGGGCATGCTGGGAGTGAAATATAGCTGGTAAACCGTATAAGCCGCATGTCGAGATGGCATGCGGCTTAATATTGCCGACTTCAAACGGCGCATCAACGCCTTATTTAAATCCTCCTTTTTATCCGCGATCGCGGATATCGCAGCGTTTATCCCGTAGAGCGGATAAGATGTGTTTCCAGATTGACTTATCCTCACTAAAGGATAAAACTTATAATATCCCCTTAAGCGGATAAACTTGCTGTGGACGTATGACATGATGAGCTTTCAGAAGATCTATAGCCCAACGCAATTGGCGAATGCAATGAAACTGGTTCGCCAGCAAAATGGCTGGACGCAGAGCGAGCTGGCGAAAAAAATTGGTATTAAGCAGGCGACGATTTCCAATTTCGAAAACAACCCTGACAATACCACGCTCACGACATTTTTTAAGATTTTACAGTCGCTTGAACTCTCAATGACGCTATGCGACGCGAAAAATGCCTCGCCAGAATCAACAGAACAGCAAAATCTGGAGTGGTAATGCCTAAACTTGTCACTTGGATGAACAACCAGCGGGTAGGCGAGTTAACGAAGTTAGCCAACGGCGCGCACACCTTTAAGTATGCACCGGAGTGGTTAGCAAGCCGTTATGCCAGACCGTTGTCACTTTCGCTGCCATTGCAGAGGGGGAATATCACCTCTGATGCCGTATTTAACTTCTTCGATAACCTGTTACCCGATAGCCCGATTGTACGTGACCGGATCGTTAAACGTTATCATGCCAAATCCAGACAACCGTTTGATTTATTGTCAGAAATAGGGCGAGACAGCGTTGGTGCCGTGACGTTAATACCCGAAGACGAAACCGTAACGCATCCGATAATGGCATGGGAAAAGCTTACTGAAGCCAGACTTGAAGAAGTATTAACGGCTTATAAAGCAGATATCCCGCTAGGCATGATTAGAGAAGAAAATGACTTTCGCATCTCGGTTGCTGGCGCACAGGAGAAGACAGCACTGCTCAGAATAGGCAATGACTGGTGCATTCCGAAAGGAATAACGCCGACGACGCACATCATTAAATTACCGATTGGCGAAATCAGGCAGCCCAATGCGACGCTCGATCTCAGCCAAAGCGTTGATAATGAGTATTACTGTCTGCTGCTGGCGAAAGAACTTGGGTTGAATGTTCCGGACGCAGAAATCATTAAAGCGGGAAATGTGCGCGCGTTAGCGGTCGAACGTTTTGACAGGCGTTGGAATGCTGAGCGAACGGTTTTACTTCGCTTGCCACAGGAGGATATGTGTCAGACATTCGGTTTACCTTCATCGGTGAAATATGAATCAGATGGAGGCCCAGGCATCGCGCGGATCATGGCTTTTTTGATGGGGTCCAGCGAGGCGCTGAAAGATCGCTATGATTTTATGAAATTCCAGGTCTTCCAGTGGTTGATTGGCGCAACGGACGGTCATGCAAAAAACTTCTCCGTATTTATTCAGGCTGGCGGCAGTTATCGACTCACGCCATTTTACGACATCATTTCAGCATTTCCGGTCCTTGGCGGTACGGGAATACACATCAGCGATCTCAAACTGGCAATGGGGCTTAACGCATCCAAAGGCAAAAAAACGGCAATCGATAAAATTTATCCGCGACATTTTTTGGCGACAGCAAAGGTGCTGAGATTCCCGGAAGTGCAGATGCATGAAATCCTGAGTGACTTTGCCAGAATGATTCCAGCAGCACTGGATAACGTGAAGACTTCATTACCGACAGATTTTCCGGAGAACGTGGTGACGGCAGTTGAAAGCAATGTGTTGAGGTTGCATGGACGGTTAAGCCGAGAATACGGTAGTAAGTGAGATATGGGGTTTGGTCATTGTTAATGAGCATGACAATCATGACCGCCAACGACTGGATTCTTCCTTGGTTTATATTTGTGCGCATAATGTATATTATGTTAAATATGGTGGGTTTGCTCTTAAGTTCATGAGTCCCTCTCTTTCAGGAACTTACCGATGAATCAGTCAGTTGCCAAAGTTTAGTTGTGGACTTACGATGACTTCATAACACAAAAATTACGGGGCATCCGCTAAGTTCATGGCATATACCATCTTACATTTATCGAGGAACAACCAGAGAACTCATCTCATAGTTGATGATGTGACTACCCTACCGGTCATGTTCGCCACAATTTATGGAATGAATGAACTGAGCAAGAAAAGCCTAGGGACTCAAGAAAACATTTTGTGTTCGCTGCGTTTCTTTTACGTCTATTACTATAAGAAGCATAAACAAACATTTGACTACGATTTCTATCGGTCTGGCTACAATATCTCCTGTTTTATCAGGGAGCTTGATGGCTTCTTTACTTATCTGCTCGGGAAGCAGCACCTGAGTGACGAGACCGACATAATCTCTAACGGGTTTTTACATTCGGCACTCTCCAGAACCAACAAGTCCACCTATGGTAACCACGTCAGAAACGTTGGCCGATTCCTTAAGTATCTCAACTATAGATATATGAATCTGGCATACCAAGATATGTCACCTACTGAAGCTCACCAGATTAACCAGGCGAACCATAGAGATCTCGCTGCCAGAATTAAGGTCTTCAATAGAGTTGAAGTATCCAGGAACGAACCAGCTCACCGATACAAAAGTATCACCAGCCAGCAAAGTATCGAACTAACGAACATGTTAATCCCCTCCACTCCTGAATTTTCAGATATCGAGACCGGCGAACTATTCACGGCCGTGGTTAATCCCCAAAACCCATTCGATTCAGGATTTCAACAATACCGTAACTACCTTATTCACCGGTTAATGTTTAACTATGGCTTACGTGTTGGTGAAGTTCAATTGTTGATGAAGGATTGCGTGGGGCCAACCCTTCCAGACTCACGAGGTAACATTCGTTTCATCCTGATTGTACAAAATCTACCAGATGATGTAGTTGACCCAAGGAAACAACAACCTTCACTCAAGACTGAGCATTCACAGCGACAAATCGAACTAACCGAAGATGACTTCATTATGTTTACCATTTATATGGAGCAATATCGGTCCCCATTATTTGAAGAGAAAAAAATTGTTGACCATGAGTTTGTTTTTATTAAAGGCTCAGGTAGGTTAACTCCATTAACTTACGATGCAATTCGAACATTTTATAAGGAAAAAATTGATCCGGCATTCATTGCCCTATTCCCTCATTATCGTACGAAAAGTAATAAAAATATTAATAATATGGTTAATATAACACCACACGTTGGGCGGCATACTTGGGCTAATATCACTCTTGAGTTTATTTACAATAGTCTCCTGAGTGAATCACTAATACTGGCGCAAGACTATGGTATTCGAGCAAGGATGAATGGAGTACTTGAACCAGCTATTGAACAACTTCGTGCTTTAGGCGGCTGGTCACTGACCAGTAAAGTTCCATTAAGATATGCCAAGCGGTTTATTGAAGTGGTGAGTAACCAGAGCAACTATAAGCGTACGAAACATTCAGATATGCATTTAGCTTCCCCAGAAACAAACATTTCGCAAAGAAAAACCTCCAACTTGCTAGAAGATAATGTTTATGACGAAGACTTCACATTCAAAGATCTATTCAACTGAGAGCGGTATCACCGGGGGTGGTTTTTTTAAAACCCATCCCCTTCACTTTACAAAAGAACAGCTTGAATGGATTGAAAATATTCAGCTCCCTAAACGATTGTTTTTAATAAGTGCAACAGAATTTGATGACCGATATTTATATCTACATGATGATTGGCGTTACAGATTCTCAGGTAATAATTTGGCTATATTATTCTCTACTGGTAAATACTTTTGTGATTTATCACCAGTTTCACTCAAGCTCTTGAAATACTTAACGATCGCGTACATTAATGAGAACTCGGCAAGTGTTGCTGATAAATTTGCTCAGTTTGTCGCAACAACTTTCAAACAAATTGAGGTTATCACTCGCGAAAGCCTTATTGAAAAAATGCAAATGCTAGTTGCGAAGACTGAGCGAAATCACTCAGACAGCAGTCAGTTCTATTACACCCTCTATGCATTACGAAAACTTGATCGTAATGGATTCTTCGAAAGTAAGGATGACAGTGATGAGCTGGAAGATCTATTGCTGGAAGTGCCACGCCCTAGGAACAATAACTGGGCTCGCTACCAAAACCTAGACCTCGTTATACCAGAAGAAGTATGCCTAATGATAGAAAATGGCATTCAACGTTGGGCATCTAAGCTATGTCCAAAAATTGATGTTGAAGAAAATAAAAACATTCATCTGGAAACTGTAAGGAAAACCATTAAAATTGATACATTACGGGACTGCATTATTATTGGCATAGTTTATTACATTGGGGCCAGACCTGTACAGATCGGTAAACTTTCCGGAGGCGATTTTATCGTTGATACCGAGAATAAGTACGGGATGCGTTATTCAGTACTTGTGCCATATGCCAAAAAGTCAAAACTAACTATCGATCGAGTTCGAGTTGCAATTCCGGAAGAACTTGGAAAGTTAATCTTACTGTATAAGTACCTAGTTGGAATTGGTGATACCGACCCGATGTTTTCCATCATAGTATCTTCAATGAAGATGGTGGAAGCGTCATTAAAGAAAATGCTTTTCAGATTTTCACCACAAGAGATTCAGGAGGCAGTAAAAAACGATGATTATCAACTACCTGTATATACCGCAAGCCTCTTTCGTCACAACGTTGGTCACTCAATGGCAATGAGTGGTGCCAGTGCTCCTGAGATAGCTTATATATTGGGACAATCCTCTTATGTTGTTGCAGATCGATACATTGCAGCCACCCCTGAGCTGGCTGATATTCGTGAGGCAGCTTTGGGTCGCAACCCTGTGTTTAAGAACATGATGGCACTCATGTTGACTGGGAATTTAGTTCACAGCAGCGAATGGGAAGGTCGCAATGTTGCAGGGTCAATTGGTGGGCAACTTCATTACCATCTCGGTGGATGTAATTATGAAGAAGACATTTGCCCCTTTGCACAGGGTCGTGGATGTTACGGTTGCCTGTATTTCAAACCATTTATAGATGGAAACCACAAAAAAGTATTTCTTTCGCTGAATGATGAAATCCAAAATGTTCGTGATGTTGCCGATGATGCTGGCATTTTAAATCATCCACTTCTCAAGGAATTAGTGCGGCGGAAAGAGCATGTAAATCAGGTTATGGCTCGCATTGAAATGGCAAAGGCCGGAGGACTATTTAATCGATGACTACACAAATAACAATACGTAATAAACAGGCGGATAATCTTCTTATTTATATAGAGAAATATAAAGCAAAATTTGAAGAGCGTCTTGTTGCCTACAATGCTGTTGGACAACTGGAGTGGAATTCCTGGCGTTTTGGTGAGAAAGGTGTTGCATGGCTTAAAGAAACAAAAGATCGCGGCTTTAAGTGGGACGAAGTTTCTAGTCGTATTAAGGGGCTCTCACAAATGAATATTTCTTCGGAATTTCAGGATTTTATGCGAGCTTATCACATGCATCTGGTGTGTATCATTGGCGGATTACCATCAGGTTCTACACTAGACAAACCATTACAGGTCATGAAGCGCTGGTATTGGGAAATGGTAAATAAAACAGGTCAAACGCATCCAATGTATCTGACTTCCGATATTATTCATGCAGCGATGGAGCGGCATCATGAGAATTCTGACAGTCCTGATAATGTCAGTGACTATTGCGATATTGCAGTAAAGGCCATTGCTTTACTACGTCAATATGATCTTTTCTTAGTTAATATTGAAGTCAAAAATAAGTATCCTTATCGAAATGGTTCTAACAGCACTAAAGAAAGGAAGAAAGCGCAAGAAGCCACCCCTGATCAAACTGATGATGAAAGACTCATATCAATCCGTGCATTTATGTGTGTTATTGAGTTGATCGCTTTAGCTGAGAATAGTTATCAGCGTATCTTTTACAATATGTTGTTACTCACAATTATTTGCGGTTTCCGTTTCCAGGAAATAATGTTGCTGAAAATGACTTCTTTGGTTAAGCGAGAAATTACGGATAAAGATAAACGTCAGCACGCAATAGATCAAGACTGGCCTACTTACAGGTTGGGTATTGAGTATCTTGGTGCAAAAAAGGCTGGATGGCGGATCCATTGGCTGGCGCCAAGCACTTATTCTGTCGTTGAGATGATTTATAAATCTGTTCGAGAATTGACCTCTGGGTTCCGTAAAACGATTCAGGGCTTCAGAGATTCTAATTTCACTAATATGCTCCCAGGTAAGATCGCTGATTTTCCTGATGAATGGATTGAGCAAAATTATCTTGAAGACATCATGTTTAGTGGTTCTGGTGGCTCCAGGAATGATCTTGGAAAGAGTATTCGGAATTCCATTGCGAACTTTAGCGGACATAAACCTAAGGTAATACCCGTTCATAAACAGAAGAACAGCTGGTACTTCACTAAAGAACAGTTGAATGATTATGTCTATCAGCGTTACGCTCAAGCAAAAAACTTTGAGCCTGGGCACCAGTGCATAATTTCAGCCAAAAACAATGGTGACTGGGAACACTTCAATTATGAAGACCTGATGTTCATCATGCCGGAAGGTGCATTTGGAATTGGTAAAGATTTTGTTTCATTGCAACATATTTTCCCACTTGATGAAAACTCAATAGAAGCTTGGTTAGGCGGAACACAAAACCGAAAATCTATCTTTGATCACTTTAATCTTTTTGAAGATGATGGGTCCCGTGTCATTATCAAAAAGCATGTACCGAGACATAACATAAATACATTCTTGGCAATCGCTGGAGTGACGGATCATATTCAGGCCATCCTAATGGGGCGTGTTGATATCACCCAGAATAAACACTATCAGCATCAGGCCGAATCACAGTCCTATCAGACCGCTTCTCTAGCAATCAATATGCTGGAAAAGGCTTATGATGAGAACAATCAAGCTCTCACGAAGAGTTTCCAGCTATCACTCTTTACTACGCAGCAGAAGCCCTGCATTCCGGTCAACCTACCCTCCCCCAGAACTGAGGTTAGCCGCAGAATGGCAGCTCTATCACGGTCTTCCAAGACGGTAAAAAACACAGGTGTTGGAAACGTTAAATTAACAACCTCACTAATGATAAATCCTGAGCTCAATACCGAGCATAATCTGAAGCAGAACATGCAGACTTTTGGTGAAACAACTGCTGAGGTTGTGGACTATATAACTGGCACAATGTCCGATAAGTTTCTGCCTGAACTAAAACGTGCACATGACAAGTTAGTACAACAAAATTTGGCTGATAAGGCGAAATCACTGCTTCAACGCCATGCAAAACTGCATCCTCTTGGATTTGGAGCCTGTACGAGAGATGTAGCTCGCTGGGGTTGTCCTCATGCGCTTAAGTGTCAGTCTGGTCTACCTTGTGGCTACTTCACTCTTACAGGTCGTCTTGGCGAAGCGGAAGAAGCATCACGACGTTTATCAAACAAGCGAAAAGAAATCATTCAACTCCGTAAGTTGACTATAGTGAATCCAGGCTTCATGCTGGCTTTAAAAGAACAGGAAGAAGCTCTCATCGTGCTCGAGGCTCTTGAAGCTGATGCTATAAAGGTTCAAGGCGAGAAAAAACTGGTTTCCCTGTTTTCTGATGATCTGAACAACCCATTATATAAAGTTATTGAGCGAATTAATAAACAAATGCTAATTGGCAAAACCCCAAAAACCCTAGCTGATCTTTTCTTTATTGAACAGAAACGTATAGAGAGAAATAATAATGGCTAAGACCCCACGCAGTCGCAATGCAGACGATAAAGTCATTCAGGGTAAGGAACTTGATGCTTACATCAAAGCCGAGCTACAAGCCATGGTGCAAGAGGGACTGGAAAAATCCCCAATTCAGCCATCCACGTTACATGCCCGTCTTAAAGCCAAAGGAATAGTTAAAGGTGGCATTAGTACCCTCACCTCTCGAAAAATTATCATCAATAATTACAGGCTTCGCCAGCATAACAACTATGAAGATGGTAAACGAGAGTTGACAACAGATGAAAAGGCTAAATTGGCTATGGGGCGAACCGGCGCTGCTTATATAAGTAAGGCAAATCGTCTTGATGCTGAAATTATAGCATTGAAAGCTAAATATGAACGAAATGTACTGGCGCTCGCCGACATCATTGAGTATATCGACAACGCAACTCCTATCAAAGTTGAGGACATGCTTGCAGACGATCTCATTCGAGAACTTGCTGAGCGCAAAAGAAATTCAAGAATGAGCTAATGAGTAAACGCCCTACTCTATTCGTAAAATTAGCGCGCTAATTATCAATACTCCCTCTTCTATGTCCTTTATGTCGAAGGGAGTCTTCCATTCTAATGGCGATTTGGCTCTTTACACCAGTTTAATGCTGCACTTTATTACCTTCTAAAAGATCAATAGCCTTTTGTAGAACATCAGTTGTTACCACCATGTTTTACACCTGAAGACGTTTTGAGTGCTTCGATAAGGTTACTTCGCTCTTCCTCTGTCATTCGGGAGATGAGTAATGCAAGTTCTGCTGTTGTCTGATCATCACAAAAAAAGTAGTTTAACGGCACGTTTAACTCTGCCGCCATTCGTCGAAGCGTATCAATATCGGGGACATGCCGCCCTTTCTCATAATGATTCATACGACTGCTAGCCGAAGCGGGATCAAACCCAACAAGGAGGCCCAGTGAGCGCTGTGATAAACCCGCCCTGCATCTCGCTTCCTTAAGTCGTTCTGGTATTGGATTTTTTTCAGACACTGATTCATCTTCATTGGCCTCGAATGCTTAGATTGTCTAAGTATCTGTCATTGTTGTATACTTAGCAATCCTAAGTTAACTGCATTGTTTTAGCCATATGAATAGTCGAGTATCCAACCCTGAGTCGTACATATTTTCTGCAATAATCTACATTTGCAAGGATAACTTCACCAGTAATGATGTAGCAAAAATTCTTGT
>ERZ772860.1682-NODE-1682-length-14443-cov-18.087156_pt1 | contig 14443 bp, 9 predicted proteins | sample MGYA00511342_ERZ772860 | MGnify/ENA primary metagenome ERZ772860 (study PRJEB29015, sample SAMEA2737665) | human gut metagenome | biome: human gut; feature: human-associated habitat; material: faeces | place: China | collected 2012 ... | reverse complement strand
AGCACTTGACTTTTAATCAAGTTGTCCGGGGTTCGAATCCCCGATGTCTCATTATATGGGAAAACTCATTGCTTTTAGTGATGAGTTTTTTTATTGTATTCGTATAACCTTCTCACTTAAATTTAGAGGTCAAGCACACAGAAAGTGAGGTTGTTATTATGAAACAAATCTAAATGAACAAATCTAAAAATTTATCTGTAAATGATGCTTATGATTTATTTATCAGAAAGTGTCGTGTCAAGAATTTATCCCAAGCATCCATTGTGTCATATGAGAATAAGATTCATCCGTTTGTAGATTACTGTGATGGTGGTCTTATCAGTGCGGTTACAATCGACACAGTGGATGGATTTACCAATCATCTTAAAACAGAACATAATGTGAATGATGTATCTGCCGTATCTTATTTACGGTCTGTGAGAGCGTTCCTATATTATTGCATGGAATGTAACTACATGACCACATTTAAAATTCATCTTCCAAAAGCACAGAAGGACATTAAGGAAACTTACTCGAATGAACAGCTGGAGAAATTATTAGCCAAGCCAGACCTCAATAGTTGTTCTTTTACGGAGTTTAAGACATGACGATGAACACCCTTATACCGTCCCCGATATGGGAAACCGTGAGGTCAAGTATGTCGATAAAAAGGAAATACAGAACGGCATACTTGAAAAGTATCCGCCGGAGTGGAAAGAGGAAACGCCTGCACCGAGTAGCTCGGACGGCGGCGGTCAGGCACAGCAGGACAGTCCAAAGAATGAACCACAGCGAACTCAGCCCAAGGGTGAAAAGCGGGGCGGCAAGCCCATCCGTACCTCACCGCCGAAAAAAGCAACTGCTCCCGATGTAACGGAAGCAGAGATTATAAAAGACTTAACCGAAACGGAGGTGCAAAGCAATGAGCCGTCTTGATTTTCTCTACCGCACCGAACTGCCGCACAGAGCCGTTGCGGTATATTATCTATCTTGCGGACAGGACGAAAGAGAACAACGAATGTTGGCCTGCTATCCCGACCATAGCCGCTGACCTCAAGCTTTCGGCCTCCACTGTCCGCCGCGGAATCCGTGACCTTAAAAAAGCAGGGCTTCTCGAAACCGAGCAGCGATACCGTAAGAAAGGCGGCAAGAGCAGTCTCCTGTATCGGCTGAAAGCGGAGTAAAAAAGCAAAATTCTCCGCCAAGGGGCAACTGCGCCTACAAGCTGACAGGTGCCACCTGTCATGGTGGCAGGAGAAAATGAACTACCCAACTGAAAAGCTATAACAAGCAGAAAGAAAAACAATAACCGAGGATATCTCGATATACAGAAAAGACCGCTGTGATCATAAAAAACGCACAGCAGTCTTTTTCTTCCTGCCGTATTGTTCAGTTGAAAGACGCTCTTGTTTAATTTAACATTTTTACTTCTGATATCTCACTTTTGAAATGCATCAATTCTTGCTTGTGGGTTTGCGAAGCCGATCCTTGACCTGTAATGCGCGACCGATATGCCGTCTTGGTTGCAATCTGCTCGAAAATATGATATAATTAAACAAAATAATTCCGAATTTGCAGGTGAGAAAATGAGCGCATACCGAATTGCAGTTTGCGATGATGACGATATAATACGAGAAAATTTATGTTCTCTTTGCAGTGATATTTTAACCAATGACAGTGTTGAATATAGGCTTGAACCTTTCCGTTCGGCCTGTGAACTTGAAAAACGGTTGGATACCGAAAGCTGTCTTTTTGATCTGCTGATACTTGACATTCAAATGGAAGGTATGACGGGTATGGAGCTTGCCCGTTCTTTAAGAGAGAAAGGCAATCGTGTGTCCATCATTTTTGTGACAGCCTGTGAGAATTACCTCGGCGAAGGGTACGGCGTTCAGCCTATCCATTTTCTCTTAAAGCCCGTGCGCCGAGAGGCTTTGGCGAGCGCGATCCACACTGATCTTAAATTGAATTACATACCTAAAACGGTTGTGGTGCATATCGGGAAGAAGCTGGTGCATTTATCACTTTCGGATATTTGGTACATTGAGAGCTACAACCACAGCATCGTAATTCATCAAAGCAACGGTAACAGCACCTATTATTTTTCGCTTTCAGATTTTGAAAAGCAGCTTCCGATGGGGCAATTTGCACGCTGTCACAACAGTTATCTTGTGAATTTGGATGAGGTACGGGAAATCGGGCGGACTGAGCTTTCCCTGCAAAGCGGCGAAACGCTCCCGATGGGGAGAACCTATTATAAAGCCTTTCAAAGTGCATTTGTGCGCTATATAAATCAATAGCTATTTAAAGCAACAAAGAAGGACTCCGTTTATTTTAAAGCGGTGTCCTTCTTTGTTTTTGTTTATTTCTTCGGCAGCTTCAGCGCCGTTTGAACGGTGAAGGTCTGATTCTCCGAAGTGAAAATATCCAGCATGCTGTGGTAACGCACGGCGACGGCGCTCATCAGCTTTAAGCCGAAGCCGTGGGTCTCTGCATCGTTCTTGGTCGTGATATAGTTGCCGTTCGCATCCTGCCTGCACTTGCCGGAATACGAATTTTCACACTTGACGGCAAGAAAGCCGTTCTTTGTTTCAATCTGAAATCGGACTAACCGTTTTCCGGCATCCGCCTCAGCGGCGGCTTCCAGTGCGTTGTCAAGCATATTCATAAGCAGCTCGCACAGATCGCTTTCCGCAACGGTAAGCTGCGGCGGAACGGAAACAAGCGCCTCAAAGCGGATGTCCGACTGGGCGGCACGATAAGCGGCGTCCTGCAGGATCGTATTGACTGTGAAATTTTCGGTAAACTGCGTTTGCGCCAAATGATCGTTTTGCTGCTTTATATCCCCGATCAATTGCCCCAGCGCATCAATATCGCCCTTTTGATACAATGCGTCAAGAGCGATTATTTTATGCTTCATTTCGTGACGAATGGCGGCGCTGTCGGTCACTTTGCTTTCCATCGCACGATAGCTGTTCATAATCAATTCGTTGCGCAGACGGAGCGTTTTGCTTTCCATCTGCTGTGCAATAATCGAACGCATTACGGCATAGGCGGAAATAACGGCGCACACCGCAACCATCCAAACGGTGACCCAATACAAAAGCCCCGAATAATCCGCAAGCTCCGTAACATCCGAAATTAACCTGCCGATATATTTGGAAAGGTAGCTTTTTCTGAAAAATGATACCGTGTATGCAACCCCCAATGCGGCGGCGCTGGCAATAGCGGAAATTCCTAAGTATTTCCAAAATTTACGCTGACGGTTCATCACAAGATAAACGACCAAAAGTACGAGCAGCAGAATACCGATCTCTTGCCGGTTCAGAAAATCGACCAACCCGTCGCTGAGAAAATGGTGTCCCATTCCTTTGGTGATCCATTGCATCGTAAGCCCCACAGAGGCAAGGAAAAGCGGTATCAGACTCCAATCTGCCTTTTTGCGTGTCACGCTCAAAAGGAACAACCCGGCAATCATCAGCGATATAAAAGCGGTAGCACCGGCAGGAATACCGTAGTAGTTTGCATAAGCGTAGCTTTCGATTTCTTGCGCATCCACCGGCACAAAGCGCGGCAGCGGCGGGAAAATAAGGCTTGCTGTGTCAGTCACCGTGCCGGTAACCGTAAGGCGGCACTCCGTGTTTTGCGGCAGAGGGATAATCGCCTGCGTCTGACCCACGGCATTCTCCGGCACCGCGGTTTCCGACTGCCATACCTCTTTCCCGTCTATGCTGACGGTCATATTCAGCCCTGCCGTTTCAAATACCAAATTGCCGTATTCGCTGCTTGCCGGGACGACTGTTTCCAGGCGAAAGCGGTCTCCCTTTTCGGGCGACACGGTATAATCCAGCTCCGTTTCCGTGCCGTCTGTTCCTACCGTGTAGGCGGTTTGCCACTCAAGGTATTGTATGGATGTATTGAGCTTCGTGAATTTCTGCAAAAAGCAGAGCATACCGATGCAAAGCGCAAAGAATAGCGCTAAACATATCCACCGTAAAGTTTTTTTCATTCCGACGAGGCACCTCCCCGTTTCATTTTTTCTGTATTTGATATGTGGAAAATTATCCGTATACTATTGTACTTGAAAATCCGTGTTTTTACAAGGGGTATTCCGCCCGAGCGACCGTTTACAGCGTAAACGACCGAAATACAGCGTAAACGACACAACCGAAACTGCCCCTGTTATGATAGAATAGATAATAGTATAAGTATCGTGAAATATCATGTCCACGCTTGCTTATCCGCTTTCAGAATCTGCTGTCGTAGCGGACAGCAAAACCAAATTATCAAAGGAGACCTGAGCTATGAACAAAAAATTTATCATCCGACGGGCAGTGTGCGCAGCACTGGCGCTTGTGATGATCGTTGCCTGTCTGCCGCTTTCGGCGTTTTCCGCAAGCAGCGACAGCCCGACCTTTTCATCCGATGCAGCCAATTCGCTGATGAAAAACACTGTACCTGCCGGGTACGACAAGACAACCAACCCTTACGGTTACGATGTTGACCGCCCATTTGCGATGGTGGAGCAAAGCGAGCTGCTTTATTTTGAGACATATACCGGTCGCACCACAGGCAAAATAGCAGATGTAGGGACAGCTAACAGCCTGCAAAGCTTTATATCCAATAGCAATACCGCCTCGGACAGTTCACTGCCCAATGTGGATATAAGTGCTTTCAGCAACTATGCCTATATGCAGGCTGTGGCATTTGACCCATACGGCACAGGACGGCGTGACCACATCGCATATGTTGGTCTGAACCGCGGCGACCAAAAGGTCTATGCCCATGTTTACGATGCGGTAAACAACCGTTTCATCTGCTCACAGGCAGTCGGTGAAATGAAGTGGATCTTTGACAGCAAAGGTAATCTTGCGATGGAAAATTTCTTCTCCAACAACCTGATTACGGTTGCGGCGGGTGACTTTGACAACGACGGCAAGGACACCATTATCGTCTATGTGCCAAACAGCTGTACAGCTATAGGGGAAATTACCGATGTAAATGATTCCGAAAGGAACAATAATCTCGGCTGCTTTATTAAGGAATACTCTTTTGACAACGACACCCTTACTATGCACAACAACACGGTGAATGATCAGGGACACAATGAAATCGGAGACAGTCTGCTTCACGATGGATATATCAAAAAGTATCATACCAAAAACGGCGAAGGCAGTGCGGATCGTATCAAACATAAGAATTCACCATATAACTATTTTAACAAAATGTATGTAAGCATGCGTGTTGGTGACTATAACGGAGACGGAATCGATGACCTTGCCGTTTTATCCACTCCTTTCACTGAAGCCGTGGATCTGGATTATTTGGCTCCGCAGCTCAAGATAAAATACGGCACCGGGACAGGATACAATGGAATATTGTCTGACTGTATCGTCGATCAGGGAGCTGATAAAATTTATAATATAATAGACAAGACCCAACCGGACAAGAACGGAAAATATAACGCTGCGACCATGAAGGCCGTCTCACTCGCCAGCGGTGACTTCAACAACGATGGTTATGAGGATCTCGTCGTGGTCGGAATAGATAGCAGCGGTGAGGTACTCCCGAACGCCCCGGCATTCCTTTTCGACACTACACACCCAAACAAAGAAAAATTCGCATACTCAGTGCTTCTCAACAATCGGAACAAGGGCTTTGTGCAAGGTGCTGTAAAGACTATGACATCCAATAAATGGACACAGGAAAGTGGCGACGGAGGTCCGGTTAGGTATACAACTGCAGAGGCAGTCGCCTTTGACAGTAAAGCCGCAGCGGACTACCTATTTCTCAATGGCTCAGTCTATACATACAATGCTTCTCTCGGGCAATTTGATGCGGTTTCTTCCCAGGGTTATACGACGAGCGGATTTCAATTCAACGACGGGCTCGGTGGCAAGGAAGAATTGTTCCGCTCGGTTGCCGTGGGCAATTTTGACGGCAACAATGCCGGCAGAGAGCAGATCGTGTTTGTTGCTTCTTGCCGAGACAAGGATGATGTTTATTCCTTCAAAAAGGGTATGATCACCGGCGTATATAGTGATTCTAAAGACGAATACGGCACTGCGACAGGATTCAAAACAACGCTCTCCGATTGGGGGCCAAACAATGCAAACGGCGGCAACTACGGCTGCGGAGCGCAGGTGTTGCTCACATCCTGTGACCGTGATCAGGACGGTGTTATCGCCCGTTACAAAGGCGTTAGCTACGCTTACAGCGACCCCGAAGTCAAGGCGGTTTTGCAGGCGGCTCCTTATTTTGCGGCACTGGGCGATTCGGCAAATAACGAGACCGACTACACCATAACCGAAAGCTATGAACTGGAGCAGTCCTCCTCGAACAATGTTTCATATAGTGTGGGTATGTCCTACAGCTACGGCGGACTGCTTTCCCCTTTTGAGGTGAATATTTCGGCAGGCTATTCTTTGGAGTGGAGCAAGACCTTTTCCGAAGCACTGGAAACCGAATACGCTATGACCGTCAAGGCACAGGCGTATAACACAGCATTGGTTGCAAGGACACCGGTATTTGTCTACTGCTATGAGGTTCTGGACGAAAACGGCAAGTGGTCGGATGGCACGGCGATAACCCTCTCCATACCGCAGCAGCCGGTGTATCAGCAGATGAGCATTGACGACTACAACAGCTTTGCTGAAGAATACAACTCCTATATGGAGAAAAAGGGCAATCGCGCCATCACCAAGGAGTCGGATAAGACCTCCAAAGATGAAGCCTGCTACTACCGTCTTGAAAAAATCAACGAAGCGGAAAACTGGCTGGACGGCAACGAGGGCAACCCCTATATGTACAATCAGTTGGGCTGGGGCGCATACAGTGCACTCGGCGCTCAGCAGCTCAGCCAGAACACTATCCGTATGGGCTATGCGGGAGGTCTGAATGAGGTTTCCTATTCAAAGAGCAATATCAAATCGGTTTCTGAGGAGATTTCTCACGGATTTTACTTCAACTTCTCCATCAGCTTCGGCGTGTTCGGCGACGGTATCCTATTCTCGCACGATGTGGGCTTTGAAACAAGTCTGAGTTACAGCAACGGTTCGGGCGTTTCGACCACCAAAACCTCCTCGCAGGGATGCATCGGTGCGGTCAACGACATTGACGGCCCGGCTCTTGCCGAGGAAGGAATCCCGGCAAGCATTTACACGCAGTATACCTTTGACTGGACGCTGGGGCAGTGGTTCAGACACCTCTATGGTGAGGAAGGCAACAAGACCGTCTTTATCGGCTACAGCCTATCAAATGTCAGCACACCTGCTCCTGCAGTAGATGATTTAGAGGCAAACCTGTTTGCAGATGATGCGGTGCATCTTACATGGTCTCAGCCCGACAAGACCCCCGGCTGGCCGGAGGTAGAGGGTTACTATGTGTATCGCGCGGAAAACGGCGAATGTACGAAAATTTCCGATCTGCTTCCTGCCGATACGACATCCTATGAGATTGAGAACCTGAAAACCAATACCAACTTTGGTTTTGCTGTTACCTCCGTTTGCAAGGTGGACGGCAAAGAAAAGGAAAGCACATGGTCGAATATTGCCGCAGTTACCACGGCAAAGAGGGACTATAAGGTCAACTACTCAGTGGATAACGCAAAGGCTGCCGACATCAAGGTGCGGCATCTCGGCAATGTTGAGATCCAATCCGGAGATGAGATCAGCGAGAGCGAAATCATCAAGGTAAAGGTCACCCCGAAAAGCGGGCGGTATGAGCTTGTATCCCTTACCCTCGACAACGGCGGTGAAACAATGGTATTCACACCCGAAAAAGACGGAACAATCGTATGTGCCTTTACTCTGAACGGTGAAGCCAATATGCGTGTTTCCACCAAGCGAGCAATAAATTCCGCTCAGATCACATTTACCGATACCTACACGGCAGATGGCACGGTGATTGGTACGGTCAGCGCGGCGGTGGGCGATGTTACTCTGAATGCCCCCGGCGGCACGGTTACCGATGATGTGACTTTTACCGCCGTACCCGGCAAGGGCTACGGACTGAAATCATGGAAAATTACCGACGCAAGTGGCACCACCGAAACTATAGACGCGGCAGGCTCTAACAGCTATACATTGGGGCTTGCTTCCGAAAAATACACAGTCGAGGCAGAATTCGTAAGTCTTTCTGAAATCGGCAGGCTTGTAAAGGTCAATCTCCCGGCAGAGGGCGGCACGGTGGAAATCACCGATGCAAACGGCGACAGCGTTACTCTGAATGAGAATAACAGCGTGTATGTTCCTGTAAATTCCAAGCTGACCTTCACCGTCAAGACGGACGCAGGCTGCAAGTTCCGCGCATGGACGGACGATGCCAAGGGACAAAGCGGCGAAAGCTTCACCATGACCATCACAAAGGACACCGAGATCGGTGTGGAATTTGATGTTCCCGTGCGTGTAGGCTTGACCTATTCTGCCACAAGCGGTGAACAGACCGGTGCCGTAGCGACCAAGCAGGGCTATCAGTCAGGCGCAGGCGTTCCCGTCGGCACGAAAATTACTCTTACCGCACAGGCGGCGGAAAATTACCGTGTGCAGAAGCTCGTCATTACCCGTGGCGGCAAGGTTGACACCGTAACGACCGACGACAAGTTGTACAGCCAGTATGATTATGAGCTTGTGGTGGATACCGAAACCGATATTCAGGTGTATTTCACCGAAATCGAGCAATACACGGTTATGGTGGATAGCCCGAAGCACGCAGATATGACAATCAAAAACGGTGACAAGGATTTCGTAAGTGGCAAAACCGTTCGCTACGGCGATGAAATCACCGTCACAGTCAAGCCGAAGGAAAACTACCGCCTTGCAGATGCAGATTCGTGGATCGACAACGGCGACGGTAGCTATACCTATAGAACCGGCGCAATCAAGGCGGATACCAACATCTCAGTAAAAATCGAGGAGATACCGGAATATACAGTCACATTCCCCATGACTTTGGACGGCTGTATCCTTTCGGTAAAGAACGGCAGTGAAAAAATCGCCAGCGGCGACAAGGTGTGCGAGGGAACGGTGCTTACCGCAACCGTAACGCTTGACCCGACCTATATTCTCAAGGGCTGGTACATCGGCGGCGAGCTGCTTTCTGAAATCAATAAGACCGAAGTCACCTTTACGGTGGACGGCGATATGCTCATTACCGTTATTGTAGCCGATGTCAAGGGTGACAAAGGCGACCAGGGCGACACCGGCGTAGGTGTAAAATCCGTTGTCATCAATGAAAACGGCAATCTCATTATTACCCTCACCGATGATACCGTGCTTGACCTCGGCAAGGTTACCGGAGATAAAGGCAGCCAAGGCGATAAGGGCGACCAAGGCGAAACCGGTGCTACAGGCGTAGGCGTTAAATCGGTGACGATCGACGAGAACGGCGACCTGATTATTACGCTGACCGACGACACCGTGCATAACGCAGGCAAGGTCACCGGAGATAAAGGTAACCAGGGCGATAAAGGTGACAAAGGTGATACCGGTGCTACTGGTGTCGGCGTTAAATCAGTGACGATCGACGAGAACGGAAATCTGATTATTACGCTGACTGACGACACTGTGTATAATGCAGGCAAGGTAACCGGAAACAACGGCGACAAGGGTGAAACCGGTGCTGCCGGTGTAGGCGTGAAGTCGGTAGCAATCGACGAAAACGGCAACCTTGTTATTACACTGACTGACGATACGGTACACAACCTCGGTAAGATCACCGGAGCTAAGGGTGATAAAGGCGAACAGGGCGATAAAGGTGATAAGGGCGACAAGGGCGATGCCGGAAACAACGGCGCTGCCGGTGTCGGCGTCAAGGATGCTGTTGTAGATGAAAACGGCAACCTCATCATTACTTTGACCGACGGCACTGTGTACAATCTCGGAAATGTCACCGGAGCCAAGGACGACAAGGGTGACGCAGGCAAGGACGGTCAGGACGGTCAAAACGGTCAAGACGGATCAAATGGTTCAAACGGCTTGAACGGAACCGGAATTCAGTCAGCGCATATTGACGCAGACGGCAATCTTATCATCACCTTTACCGACGGGGTTGTTACCAACCTCGGCAAGATCGTCGGCACAGACGGAAAAGACGGTAAGGACGGTGCTGACGGTAAAGACGGCATCGGAATCAAGGGCTGCCGCATTGACGATGACGGCAATCTGATCCTTACGCTGACCGATAATACAACGCTTGACGCAGGCAATATTTCCGCGATCAGCGACAGAGTCAGCGTTTCCAAGCCCCTTGCTACCGCAGCCGTATCCGTTTCGGTTACATCCCTGCTCTGGAACATCGTAACTCTTGTTGTTGCCATCGTCAGAAAAAGAAAGGTGATCTGATCGCACCCAAAGCTTCTGATGAAGCAGCACAGCGTGTATGATAGACAAGGCATCGGATTCAACCGGATAGGATAGTAAAAACAACACCGTAGGAGGTAGTGTCAAGAGTTATGCGCAAAATTGATTTTGGCTCTGGTAGAAATCTATTACAGGGGGCGGCTTAACCGCCCCTTGGTTACTTTTCAGCAGGCAGGGCGCAAAGGGTCAAGGGCGGCGGTACGCCGCTCGTCTTGCCCTTGACGCTTTGCGACCTGGCTGCTACTTATCCAACCAGTGGCTCCTGCTCCATAGCTTCCAAGTGCTTCATATTTGTAAATGATACTATAAGAATGTACATTTGGGAAAATAAAAATGTACATTTTATCCGTTAACCTTCCTTTGAATTCGACTCAAAAAGTAGTTTCTTATCTTTGAGCCTGTATGACGGACCTTTTATTGATATAACAGTGGAATGATGCAGTAATCGGTCTAATACTGCATTAGCTAGTGTTGCAGAACCGAAGAATTCACCCCACTTTGAAAATGGCATATTTGTTGTAATTATCGTACTATTCTTTTCATAACGTTGTGAGTTTGTAATGAATATATTTAAAAAAGTAGAAAAAACTGGTATAATATAATAAAAAATTGGTTGTTGTTGAATGAAATCTCAGAATTAAAAAAAGTAGGCAGTGTTGTATTATGGTAATAATTATAGTAGTCTGCTGTACTAAATAAAACGCAAAGGGGGAAAAGTTATGTTTAAGAAGATGCCGGTATGTAGATTAATGATTTCCTGTCCTTCCGATGTGAAAACAGAGATAGAGATTATCAACAGAGTTGTGGATAATATAAATGATTCCATTGGTTTTTCTATGAATATTTTTGTTAAGACATTGTATTGGTCAAAGAATGTTATGCCAGAAGCAGGAGATTATCCACAAAGCATTATTAATAAACAGATTTTAGATAAATCGGATGCAATTATTGCTATATTTGGTAATAAAATAGGAAGTCCAACACAACATTATGAGTCAGGAACAATAGAAGAAATTGAATTAATGATACAGAAGAGAAAACAGGTATTTGTATATTTTTCTGATAAGCCAGTACGGAAAAGTGAAATTGATATGGAAGCAGAGGCAAAGATCCAGGCTTTTAAAGAAAAATACAGGGATAGAGGAATCTATGTGGTATATGGCTCTGATGAAGAATTTAATTATTATGTGAGTATGCATCTTACACGATATCTTACAACGGAACTTGCGAATGAAGTAAACCAAGTGAGTGAGAATACAAGATTTGACGATTCTATATTACAGGGAAAAGAAGTTGATTTAATTCATGATTATACCAAGTTCTATGATATAAAAAAGGTCACTTCATATGCTGATTCCAGTATTATGAAAATCAGAACATATGGAAATAGCTTTGATGTGGATATTGATATAACCAATGTAACTAAAATGGGAAATCAGGAATTTGCAATGGCGTTATTTGAATATACTCCTTGCGATAACTGGTCTGCTTTTTTTGAAGCAGGATATTTTTTAGAATTTGATGTGGTAAGTAGTGGAGATATAGTAGCTTTCCAATTAGAAATAAAAGATGATATTCGAAACAAGATAATTGATAGAACATTACAGGTTAGTGGGGCGGTAGAACATTTCAAAATATGGCTTCCTTCTACAACAAGAGATTTAAGTGCATGGAGAAAAATATCACAAGTATGTTTTATTGTGTTTTTCAATAATATATATATAGACGGCAAAAAGGGTATACTGACAATTAGGAATCTTAAAATGGTACAAAAGTAGGATTTTCAAAGAATATGGAAAAAAGAATGTGATAATAGTTATAATATCACTATTTTACAATAAATAATATCCTTTCTTAAAAAATGTCTGCTGGTGTATGCCCTTGTTAATGCAAACCTGAAGTCCTATGTGTTTTTATCCTGGTAATCAGAAAAGCTTTCATCCTGATATGGTAGAAGTTTCATTGCACAATGGACAATATTAATTGGATTAACTATTATCTATATGCCTTGTAACTTCGTAAAAAGTGTTGGTACAAAAATGAATGGAATGTGCCGACTCAAATGTCAGTATGGGGAGCATAAGCAAGCGTTTCAGCATTGATGATGAAAAGTTGCAAAGTGGTGTTATATTTTTGGAAAAATTCACATGGAGAGAGTGAAATTATGAAGAGAATTAACGAAAAACAAATACTAATAGCCTTTTTTGATATATTGGGAACATCACAATTATTAAATGATGGAGAATTTCAAAAGGTTTATACTTATTATTCAGATATGATTAAATTGTGTAATGATAGTTATACTTCAATTACTGTCTGTAATCCTTTGTTTGGTAAGAAAGAGAGGTTTGGCAATTTGAATGATGTAATGGCTGACTTGGCTGATTTCGATACTCCATATCATACTATCAACTACGACTTAAGTCATGCATTTTTTAGTGATACTTTTTTGCTTTGGATAGAAATAGATCCTTTTTTACAACCTCTGATTGGTGGATTTTTGGAGAAATGTAGTATTGTTTTTTGTGAAGCATTAAAGAGGAAAATTCCTTTGAGAGGTACAATTTCTGTTGGAGCATCTATAATGGATGAAGAAAATCATATTTTTCTTGGAAAGCCTTTAGTAGAAGCTGCGAAAGCGGAGCCACATCAGAGATGGTTGGGCATCGCTATTGGAAAAACAATTGTTGATTTTGTCAAACGGTTTCACCCGATGGATATGAAATATTTGCTACCGTTTCGTGATCATTTGAAATATGATTCAGATCCGCTACTTAGTGATTTTGTACTTGATTGGTTTACATATTGGAATAAAAATGAAGATGCAGATCCTAAAGAAAAAATTAAGTCTATGAATGTAGAAAAAAGATTCGATAGTTACTATGAAAATACTCTTTTGTATGTTATGACATCTGAGCAACGGTATACTATCTGGAATGAGTATATGATTTGCCAAGATATTGATAAACTTAAGATTCTATGTGAAATGGGAGAGAATATTGATGAAATTAAAAAAAATTATAGAAACCAAGGCATAGAACTATTGACTTCGGATAAGGTGATGAGAAATATAGAATATATGCTAAATCGAAATGAAGCAATATGGTTTGATGAAAAAAATAGGGAGGTTTTGTCAATGTTCAAGAATGGGTTCATTGAAATTAATGGAATAAAGATGTCACTTGAACATTTGAAATCGTTATAATGCAATTCTATTAGCAGAAGTAAGGAAAATTATAAAACGACTTGAAGTTTAGCATATTCCTAAATATGTAAACTATTACTGTATCTAAAGATGCAAAATTAATTTTTAAACCGTTTAATTACATGAAAATGGCAAATGGTTACAGATTGCCAGACTCCATAATAATTTCTGATATAATGCGGTAAAGTCAGAAAGGATGATGGGATTATGGGGAACAGAGAGCATATATATGAAATTATTGCCGGGAATATCAGAAAAGAACGAAGAAGGCTTGGAATGACACAGGCAGAACTTGCAGAGAGGGCAGACATATCGCTGGATACGATAAAAAGTGTGGAAAATGGTAGACGGGCAATGAGCCTTGACACATGTCTAAATATCGTACATGCACTGGAGTCATCACCGATGGTATTAATGAGCCGGAAACATCCGCAAAAGCATATTGAGCGTTTTACATTTATGGTGAATCGGCGTGACGAAAGGGAAATAGAATTTGCTTTACATATGGTGGAACAGTTATTAAGAGGGCAGGACAACTATCTGAATGAGTAGGAAGGTGGTTGTTCTGCATTTTATTATATTATGGCAGAAAACAAAGATATACAAATTGGTAGATGAAAAGTAGCTTGGAATGAACAAGAAGTTTTCCAATTTGAAAATAAAACAGAAATACAGTTTGTTTCTATAACAAGATATTTAAATGTGTGTAGATAAATATCACAAGTATTTATTATTGTGCTTTGAACAACAAGGAAGTTATTAAATAAAATATGTCTGGGTTTGTATTTGTATTTTTTAGTAGTATTTTATTTCACAACAGAATACTTCACAACAAAAAAAGGTCATTTCACAACATTCCAGATAGATATTGCATGAACTTATCCGATATAATAGCTATAAA